>Ga0157379_10006051_pt1 | contig 10422 bp, 14 predicted proteins | sample S25metaG_FD_121802 | JGI IMG/M metagenome (GOLD analysis project Ga0157379, IMG submission 121802) | Switchgrass rhizosphere microbial communities from Kellogg Biological Station, Michigan, USA - S2-5 metaG | ecosystem: Host-associated > Plants > Roots > Rhizosphere > Soil | place: USA... | reverse complement strand
TCATTTCGGTACGATCTCGTTCGCCTTCTCTAGTACTTCCCCCAGCATCACATCCATTCCCATTATCCCCCACATTCCCCCCACGCAAGCATTTTTGCATCTCAAGCAATATCTATCTATTTCGTCACTCATCCCAATTCCACGCATTGCCATGTTTCCCTATTCCCCCCATTATTCCCCTTTCGCCGAACGATTCTGACTCGCTTGCCCGTATCTCTCCTTTCCTCTTCATTCCTATGTTTTCTATGTTTCTATGGTTTATCAATGTTTTTTTTTGTTAGTACGGTATGCACTCGGAGGCAATGGGCACGCTTCGCTCAAAAGGTAGTTACTATCGCTTTTTCTTCTATTCTGTAATCGTTCATAGATTTAGAATAATCTATGGTTTTCTTGGTCAACTGCCTGATCATCTTCAGTGTATGACTTTGTTCTTTATTTTTTCTTTATTTTTGGCCTGAGGTGTGACTAATGTGACAGTCCCCTCCTCCCCACCTCTAAATTTTCTGAAAGTTGAACTGTTCGTTTGGGAGCGTTTATTGTTCTCGCCAACGATTTATATCTTGGATAATGGGAAAGGCACAAAAGAAGAAAGCGACTAGAAGACATAATCCCGTCCGAGTCCCCGACTCGCACTTACCGCATGGCCTGCAGTCAGCCTCATCTACATCCTCCAAAAATGAGGCTATTCTGCCTATTATTCAAAAAGTATGTCATGGGATCCGTTCCCTATACACTATGCTAATTTTATCTTGCAGCTTGGGAGCGTAGAAGCGGCAGAACGAGTCTGGGCATGCGCCGCAATCTGCAATCTTATTCAAAATGACCCTTCGACAAGACGCCTTCTACAGGGGAAAAATATCGTTGGGGAACTGATAACGAGACTTTCAGATACAGTGGAAGAAGTGGTTGTGGAGGCAGCTGGGGCTTTGCGGTACGGTACAGTTCTTTTCGATTGCGTGTTCGAGGAATACTGAATTGAACGTTCGTGTTTAGGAATCTGTGTATTGATGGAGGATACGACATTTGTGCGGAGATGTATAATAAGAATATTATGGCGCAATTACGGACGTTCCCAGCTAAAGTACATTTGGTCGTTTATAGGGATCGATGTTTTGAGAGTTGACGATGTTCCTTCGTGTTCAGATCTCCGCAACACTGCAACAGTTCCTTGAAAATCCTAAAATTGCACCAGAAGGTGCACGGCGACTAGTGTATGAATTCGCAGAGAATGTTATTACCATATTTTGGTGTCTATCGTATGTCATGTTTCTCCTTCTTGAGGATTGTTGCTGAGATAGACTGTGCGATCATCAGAGAGACATCGAACAAGGCTCTGGAGGCCGTTAATGAAACGAATTTGATACCTTTCCTAATATCATTCCTTCAAGCTCATGAACAGTTACCCTTATCCACCGTCAATGCTGCAGGTTCGTCTTCTCCATCTTCTTTCTTGGAGCTATCGCTTATTCGATGATATAGCTCAATGCTTATACGTTCTGACGGAGGATAATGGTGCTGCTATTGATTCCGTCCGAAGCGAATCTCCGTATGTGGGATGTCTCCTTGAAATAGTTCAGAAGGAAGTACCAAATCTCAATCTTGCTGAGAATAATAATCAAACGAGATGGTCTATGTTACGTGTCTTGTCTTCTGGTAGGCACCATTTGTTTCATATTTTATTCGGTATTGAGTTGGCTGGAACAGGCATCCTACGGAATATTGCACCTCTACCATCCGTAATACCTGCATCAACTATTGATTTGGAACGAACAATCCTCCTGCCGTTACTCGTACCACAGTTATCTGTAAAGCTTCAGGATGTTGCTCAAGGAGTTGCGGGTGTACTTCCTCAACTGGTATGATCCTGCACGCTTTTTATTGCATATCTTCCTTACTGTTCCACGCCAGCCCGACCCAAATGCATTCGCAAACAAGCCTTCATTACAACATATCCCGGGTTCAGATCATAGAAATGCTGCAGAGATAGAGTTGGGCTATATTGAGGAAAAATTACGCCTCATTCAAATGTCTTTGGAAATTCTAACAGGTGTTTGTGCGAAGCTGCCGGATCTAGAGCCTGTTGCAGAGGAGGATATTCCTGGTACAGACTTCGTCACTCTAGCTAAACCACGATTACTTACATACTTCTATTAGTTGATGATGATGCTGAGATGGAAGAGGACGAGGAGGACGAGGAGGAAACTGACGGTGATGCCCTTGCTGATGTTGTAATCGAACAACTGGATCCTCCCACCTCTAACGGAGACTCTATTCTAAATTCAGAATCTACCAACACTCTGATAACCTTACTTACGGGACCCTTGATCTCTCTCATCTACCCCACACCCCTCTCATTCCCTCCAAGCCCAACCGATCCATCACCACACCCACCTGCAACGTCAGCTCTCAGCAATATTCATATTCGAGCGCTAGAGTGTCTTAACAATCTCTTCCTCGCTGTGGATGAAGCATTGAATGGAGCTAACGGAAAGATCTCATTTACCGCCGAGGACCGACAGGGTATAATTGGTATCTGGAACTCGGTGTGGCAGGCATTAGGAGCAGTGGGGAAGGTTGTAAGTGATGGGAAGATCACGGCTGTGAAAGGATTGGAACGCAAGAGAGAGCTGTGGGATCTTGTTGTGGGTGTTCTTTGGGGAATTGGCAGGATTGGGCGAGGGTACATTGTATGTTTATGATGCCGTTTCCCCACTTCGTAAATTGACATGAGTTTTTATAGACTTCCGATGCTGAACAAGTACAGGCTTTGATAGAGTTCTGCGATGCCTCGATGGATGATATGACCAAGGTCAAATGCATCGGTGCTTTGGAGTGTATTGCTCAACATGTTCAAGGAATTGAAGCCAACAAGGCATGTTTGTCGTTCTGCATAATGAATGCAGTGCTGATAGTCATCTAGGTTATTTCAACATACTTATTAGCACAAATTGCCTCGCCATCTTCAGCCTACACCGATTTATGTCTTCAAGCTACATCCGCTCTAATCGATATCTATTCTGATGAAGAGGCTGCCTATGATATGAACTTCCGAAGTGGACAATACGTTGAGGCGTTGCAGCAAGCATTACCCGCTATCCGCAAGTTAGTTCGTGGGATTGATAGACGCAAGCCAGGTGGGATGGAACTTCGGGCACGGGGAGATGATGTCGTCCTGAATTTAGCCGCTTTTATCAAGTATCGTAGAGGACTGAAGTTGAGTTGAGCGTACAGATATTATTAGGGTTTCGATGGTGGATATCGTAGTGCTGGATTCTATTGGTTTTACTTAGTTTTTCGATTACAATTAATTGGTGGAGAATCTCTATTAGATTTATATCCGACATTCGCGCGAATTAGCTTGAGAAGTGATACATTGTTACTCAACTGTTATTTTATGGTCAGCTACCTCATTTGGCACCCCAATCCTGACATAATCTCGTACAAATTTAGAAATTAACTCTTGTTAGATGCCTCCGCGCAAAGGACCTGGACGAGGAATTGTAAAGTCAGGCAATGCTGGAAACTCTTCCAAGCCCTCACCTCTACCTACTTCACAACCTTCAAATGAGCCACCCAAAGAAAAGCCTCTCTTCCCTCCCGGTTCCAAATTTCCATTGAGTCTCCTGAATGAACGGTATGTTTCCATCTTTTTCCTTCTAATTAACATACTTGAAACCGATACGATCATCTTTAGATGTCAGAAAAATGGTTGGGAACGGCCAGAAGTGATAACTGTGCGACCGAGTCGGCATCTTCGTACCCCTTCTTGACCTAACATGGTGGATCTTAGCGGCAACAATCCGAGGGCCATTCGTTCGTCGTAGTTCTGAGGAAACAGAATAAGAAAACCTCGCAAATAGAGAATGTTCGCTTGGAACCTCATCCGTCGTTTTACATGCCTACGGCGCTGGAGGCTAGACACTGGGGAGCAACGTATGCTTTATATCGCGTAAATGTTTCTTTATTTACATATTCAGAAATATAATGAACACGTATCCAGGTCTGTAACAACATCCAACTGAACCGAGTTCTTCCCCCGGGTCCAAGAGAATACTGGAATCAGCTGGAGAAAGAACATAAAGCTGCACCTGAGCACCAGAAATGGATGTACAACCCTGATCCATTCGTTGCCAAGAAAGAGGTGGAAGACCGCCAAACGGCTGCCGCGAAGAAGAAAGAAGAAGTTTCTACCGGGCAAGGAAATGCGAGAAGTGGTGCTCCTGGGGGAGAATTTACTGGTGCCATCGAAGTCAAGATGAGCAGCAGTCTTCGTGAGCTTGTAGAAGATGCTATTCGTAAGGTACTTGACGGCTTGATAAATATTTCAGTTCTGGATAATCGGACGCTTACCTTGTTGTATTTCAAGACTCACGAAACTCAGCGTTCGGAAGGGACAAACATACAACAAACTCTCTCAGAAGACCTCTATCCTGAGCTGACAAAAGCGCTATCGCTTCTTAATTTCACACCAACACAGATATCACGCACCCTCAAGTCTCTAAGCACATCATCTACTTTAACAGGATCTTTGCTAGCTTCGAGTCCTACCCCTTTAGATGCGACGATCTCGCATTTGCTTCTCTGTGTTCCTGAATGTGATCTTCCTCCACGATTCTTGGCTAAACATGCTGGCGAATCTTTTATCCAGTCAGCTCACAAAGGTACACAACAATATTTTGAATATTTCTTCCACCTAGTTCGTTCGATATTCACTTCAATTTTGTGCTGTTTCAGGGTCAGATGACTTGAAGACTCGTTGGCTAATCGAGCGTGCTGTCAAAGAGGCTGGATATCCGGAACATATCGTCCGCAGAGAAATTCAAGCACTTAGAGACCAAGGAATGAGTGTGACATGGGCAACTCTCGTGGAGATGCTAGCCCGCATGTTCTTAGGCAAAGACAAGGAATCTCTAACTGCAGCATCTGGATTTGATACTAAAGAAAGGGATTGCCGGCGAGCTGATGAAACATCCGCTTTAGAATCTGTATATCCTTCAGCAACCGCCAACGTCGTCCATGAGTCCACTGATGATACTGTCATTAATACCACTTATCTGAACATTCCAATTCCAGACACCCCTTTGGTCCTGCACATTATTCTCCCAGAAAACCATCCCTATCCCTTCTCTTCCAGCCTCCCGCCTATGTATATCACGTCCACGTCCACATCCCCTGGGTCATCCGTTGCACCATATGTCCGATTGCATCTACTATCGATGACTTTAAATTCTCCATCAATTCTCCAGCGCGGGGATGGGGAAGGAATGGGATTGCTCGCGGCGGGCATTTTAGAAGAAGAATGGGCCAAAATCGTAGCCGAAGGTCCTCCTGACGTTAGTGAAGTCTTAAAACCTTTGCTTGCATCCGACACGAAGGAAATACCCCAGGACGAAGCTTTATCTACGGAAGATATCACCGTCTCGAGAGAAACGTCTCAGCGCACACCGCAAAAGAAAGGCGGAGCTTTTCTTGATGACCGTTCTGATGCGACCATTCTTTCAGACTTCGAAAAAACGAAGCAGAGTCATGATTATATCCGTCTACTTGCCGATCGCCAAAAGCTGCCAGCTTGGAACTCAAGATCAGAATTCTTAAACTCGTTCAAGAACAGCAGAGTGGTTGTCTGTGTTGGGGAGACCGGTTCGGGAAAAACCACACAAATTCCTCAATACATTCTCGATGAATTTCTCCAAAATCCATCTTCCTCTTCTCCGAGAACCCTTCAAATCGTCGTGACCCAGCCTCGACGAGTGGCGGCCGTTTCAGTTGCTTCTCGTGTTACCGCTGAACGCGGAAACGATAGATCAGTGGCGTACACCATTCGTGGAGAGAGTACTGCCACCCGACGAACAAAGCTTTTGTTCTGTACTACAGGTGTCGTTTTACGAAGGCTGACAGTGGGTGATGGTCTTAAAGGCGTAAATGTCATCGTTGTCGATGAGGTGAGTCACCATTGGACATTATATGCAAGTCAGTTTGTTGAAGTATCGTGTTGAGGTTCATGAACGTTCAGTGGATAGCGATTTCCTACTTCTCGAACTGCGGGAGCTCCTACAGCGGAATACTCAGATTAAAGTTATCTTAATGTCAGCCACTATCAATCAAGAGACATTCTTGCAATACTTCAAAGGGGCCAGTCTAGTAACCATTCCTGGACGAACTCATCCAGTAAAAGACTTGTGCGTATATTTCGTGTCCTAATGGAAGTGCCTTAACAACTCGCTTGCCTTCAGCCATCTCGAAAAGTTTATATCTCGGATTTCATATGTTCCAACTGTTTCCAAACCTGTTCGAAAACAGACAGAGGAGCAACTTAAGTCTTTCCGGCAATTGTACGAATCGCAAGGTCTTGACTCAAACACCGTTCGCGCTCTGGAAAACATTGTTCGGTCTGAACGAATCGACTACCAGGTTTGTCTTCCAGATGTTTCCCTCTCGGAAGGAGGGATTTGACTTTATTCATTAGTTGATTTCCTCGGTTGTTTCATACATTGCCTCTACAAACGGCCCAGGAGCTATCTTAATATTCCTACCTGGTGTTCAAGAAATAACCAGATGCATTGACACGTTGAAGGCCTCTCCTATTGGCTCGAAAGCGGAGATATATCCTCTACATGCAAACTTATCTTCGAACGAGCAGAAAGCCGTTTTCAGGATGACATCTAGGCGGAAAATCGTCGTCTCCACGAATGTTGCTGAGGTACGCAGTCTTTTTCCTATTGCTCCCAGACTAGAAGTATGGACCTTGCCTTTGGTAGACGTCCATCACGATCGACGATGTTGTATACGTAATTGACTCAGGGAAGGTGAAGGAAACCTCGTATGATCCAGAAACGGGTCTATCAGCACTTACAGAGACGTGGGTCACCAAGGCGGCTGCTCGCCAACGACGCGGACGTGCGGGTCGTACAAGACCAGGCGAATGCTATAAACTCTACACTGCTAAGCAAGAACAAGAATTGAGTGATTTCCCTATTCCGGAAATCCTCAGGGTTCCGTTAGATTCTCTCTCATTGTCTGTCAAAGCGGTAAGAGAAAATGAGGATGTCAGGGTAAGCCGCCTTATCCATGATTAGATGTTATTCTGATTGATATCGACTTCCTGTTAGTATTTCCTTTCCAAAGCGATCGACCCTCCTCCTGTCTCAGCGATGGAGAATGCTTGGGCAACGTTGGAAGAACTGGGTGCAATAAATCAAGACGGAGAGCTAACACCACTAGGAAAATACATGGTATATTCTATTCCGTCCTTTTGGGGGAGGATGTGTCGGTTAATCGTCTACAACAGTCATTACTCCCTGTCGACTTGAGACTTGGGAAAATGTTGATCTTGGCTTCCATTTTCGATTGTTTGGAGCCAATTCTTACTGTCGCTGCTTGTTTATCCTCGAAGCCTTTATTTGTAAGCCCCATGGATAAACGAGATGAGGCAACAAAGTAAGAATTTCCACTACATTCCCTATTTGCTTACTAACGCGGCGTTAGAGCTCGGGCAAAGTTTTCTTTCGCGAACAGTGATTTATTGACCGATGTCCATGCGTACGATGAATGCATGAAGGCTCCGAGATTGCGTAACTTCTGCGAAGACGTAAGTTCCATTCGCCTCGATTCAAGAGTATGCCATAGCCACGATCAAATACAGAACTTCATTTCATACAATTCTGTGCACGACATATCGTCCCTCCGAGAAGACCTTTTTTCAGCACTTGTTTCCGCCGGTTTTCCGTCCTCCCTCCGTTCCTCGACTTCAAACCCCAATCCCGCCTTGCTACAGTCAATCATAATGGCTGGCCTCTATCCACGAATTGCTCGGGTAACCCTGCCCTCATCCGCTATCAAGTTCGACAAGGTTCAGGCTGGTACAGTCCAGAGATCTCAAGATGCACGAGAATTTAAGTTGTTCGACTTGGACACTCTCGATGAAACTGGAAGGAGCCAACGCGTCTTCTTACACCCGAGCTCCATTTTATTCGGACAAGACAGCTGGAAAGAACATTTTGTCTGCTACTTCCGGAAAGCAGTTACAACGAAACCATTTTTGAGAGATGCCACAGAGGTATGAGCTAACCAATACTGCGGGTTATAGCTTTTATTTATCTCCGCGTACCCAGGTTCCTCTCTTTGCAATTTTGCTGTTCGGTGGTCCTATTAGCATCAATCACATCGCTGGAGGGCTTACTGTCACAGGGCCTTCGGGGGCGGGGAGGGTGCGGATGAAGGCTTGGCCTCGTATCGGCGTATTGGTCAACCAACTTAGGTCAGTCAAATGAATTTCAATTGTGATGCTGTTGACATGTCGTTTTATGATAGGCAACTGCTTGACGAACAACTGATTCAGGCTCTGGAAAGGATGTCAATAGATGTAACGAGAAAAGGAAACCCTGTTTTAGAAGCCATGCTGGCATTGTTGACGGGAGGGGAATTTACTTGACGCCAGATCCTATGTAGACATGGAAGGTATGAATAACATGCCACAGTGAACCACTCGCATATCCAATGTTACCACTTCAACAATGTATGACTGAGAATTGTAAGAGCGAGGGAAACGTGTTCACATTGGATAGGGACGACAGGTTGGTCGGCAGTCAGTTCCTCTCTTAATCCAGTCCTTGCGATCGCTAAACGTTCGGTACATGTTGGCAAGCTTCTGGCAAGAAGGCCACATAACCTTGTTCCAATTGGACCCTATGCTAAATACGTTCTTAATGCCGTGAGGCATGAGAAAGGCGACGGATCCTCTCCTCAAGATTGCCACCCGAGCAACTACCCTGTCGAGCCGGGCAAATAGGCAAGGGCACATCCTATGAATGCACTGAAAGATTCTGACTTGGCACACTTAGCATTTATTGCCTCGACCATGGAAGAGGCCCGTGTTCGCTTACTCCAGGATGAGTCCTCAAATGTTCGTCCTCCTATGTGATATACATGCTCCCGCTAAGCTGTGCGTTCTGGTGTTCCCCCGGTCCCGCCGCATAGCATTCAGATTACTTCGACTTGAATGAAGAAGAAGTTTGTCTCGGGGTGCGATGCACATGATTCCAGGGCTAATGTGAGTTCTAGAATATATTTGGGGGACGTATCATACTATTTCGCTGTCTTATCACCAGCCATAAAGTCACGCCAAACCACTCCCATCAATTCTACGATTTGGATATCTTCCCCCGGAATCACAACGAATATGTATGCCCAAATGCACTTTCTGAAACGATAAATGCACTTAAAATGCGTGGCTTCGCTGAGACATTGAATCTCCCCAGAATGGCTCGAGTGTGTGACTCCACAGTGAGTAGTTTCTTTCTCTTTGATTTTTCAAGATTAATGTTGAATATCAGAACGGCTATACCATCACTTCATTTATTCCAAGATACAAACATATTTCAGGCCGTAAATTATTCCTCCACCGTACTGCGGACTCCCGACTACGACTTTCAGATGTGTTACTCCTGGATCATTTCAATCAAGTGGGCCCAAGTATTTTCAAGGGTTTGGGCAGCTGCGTTGGGATGGTCCATGGGATAGTGGGATGTGTGACTGATATGTGCATAAACTTTTAAAGAAATCATGTTGTTGATCGATCAAGTGGTATGTGGCAGGCAGGCATTAGAACTATTGTGCAGAACTACCCTATATTCTGAACAACAGATAATTGGGCACTTCTGCGGGCTTCTGCGGGAGCCATACCGCTCCTATATCTTGAATTAATATTCCTAACTTGCTCTTCTATCAGCCCATGGACTTTCCAATGCGAATTGGTCTGTTGCATCCTTGATTATCAACAGCACAGATATCCGTCTACTACGAACATCGGGTTTATCCCCCGAGTCTGAGGAATATTGACGTACTGGATCGAGCTTGGTACTTCAGTCTTTCGTTTATATTCTCAGCGAGTAATTCCCCGAGTTTTAATGAGCACCTAACACAGCAAACAGGAAATGATTTTCCAGTAGGAAAGTATCCCAGAAACACCTGGATTTGAGAGAATTATCCTAGGCTTCCCCCTTTACTAATGAAGGGCTGGTAATATATTGTATTTTCTAGAGATTTTCCTGCATATTAGGAATGTACTCGGAAAAGTGTTCCAAATTTCCCATGACAATATACCAGACACATTTCTAACGGCACCCAGTAAGACACGATAAGGGAGTAATTGGTGATGGGTACATGTAGAACGGAATGATACGCTCTAATATGACAAGGTCGAGCTTCAAAACGTGGCATAAAGGGAAACCAAAGGGGTAATCAACTTAGAGCTATGTGCCAACGGCTCGAAATATAGTGTGACGGTGGGCTACACCGTCGGAGACGATGATCGTGGTATAAGAGTGGGTACGAACGTATGTACACGTGCTGACTAAGCTACGACAGGGTGACGACGTCACAAGACGTGGCACACGTCTACACTCCCACGGGGGGCTGGAGGGG
>Ga0157379_10006050_pt1 | contig 10422 bp, 6 predicted proteins | sample S25metaG_FD_121802 | JGI IMG/M metagenome (GOLD analysis project Ga0157379, IMG submission 121802) | Switchgrass rhizosphere microbial communities from Kellogg Biological Station, Michigan, USA - S2-5 metaG | ecosystem: Host-associated > Plants > Roots > Rhizosphere > Soil | place: USA: Michigan... | reverse complement strand
CCCTGGATTGTGGGGGAAAGTACTCTTTGACAGTACTTTCACCATTACATCTCCAGGTGTCCTGCAGCCCCCTAGAGCTGCCTGAGTGCTCATTATCACTCTCAATAGAGAGGTCGAAGTTTGATTCCTCTATTTAATCATGAGATAACAAAAATGTGAGCTGACACCATGCTGCACTCTGGATGCATTCCCTGTTCATATGAATGGCAGATTAGCAAAAAAAATCTTCAACAAGATTAAGCAATTGAGGAATCATATCTATTCACAAAATTATATGATATCACATGCTTCCCATGCAGGAGAAATTGCTCAGGTTACAAACACAAATTTCATATGTATCATTCTGGTTTGAACCCTAATTTTATATCAACTGTTCCTAACCACAGGTGACCCATCGCAAGGTAACACCTGTATAATTTTCAGTACTCTTGCTGGAATTAATTATCTTTTGTCTGTCCAACACATTGGAAACCATATGAGACTCCAGAATGGCCACTGCGCAACTCTAAATATATTCAGTAATTTGGCTTTAAAAAGGATGGTATAGAGTTTGCTCAATCGTTCTGGCTCATCCATTTTCTTCTTTTCCAGGACAAATGATCAGACTGTAATGAAGTGGAAGTAAAACTTAGAGGAGTTAGATTTATTGCGAGAACTTAATTCAAGCGAAGTCAGAACTGGCAGAATCCAACAAGTTTTTGAGGGGGAAAAGCTAAGCTAAGTGAATACATGAAAATGCAATCTTGAATACCTACTGAAATTCGGGAGCAATATTGGAGATAAAACCAACAGGGGATAAAACCACATGGTATACATGTCACCATACTACAGCTGGAGTAGTGATGAGGCTGTGACATGTCATGGTTGTTGGCATTTTGAGGCTAGCATGACACATTGTTACACAGACCTTCATGGACAGCAGGCTGGGTTCTGAGATTCTGTGGATTAGAGCTTGGGTTTTGTTTGAAACCCATGTAGTGCTACAAAGAATATGACAACTATAGATAAAATAAAGAGGCTTTGAACACATACCACATCCTCTTAGAGGTACATGGTCTCATAAGTGCTTCGAAGAAAGCTCCAAGAGACACAACAGCACGATATTTACTCCCCCAGCTACCCCAAGCCAGCTCTGTGAATGCAAACGAGAACTAGCAAGGCTCATACCTCTTTGTAAGGTGATCAAAAGAAAATTTCTGCTGTGAATACCATACATCTTTGGCAACCGAGAACAGCAAGTACATTGTCTCCTTTGAGCATGATGACGTGGTGTCGCACGTCTCCTGGATGGCATAGACAAATTTGTGTTATTTCATATTTATAGAGAAGACAACCAAACCCAAAACACCATAATTTGGGATTTGGTGAGGCTTCCACAACTGGAGCACAACTTAGCAGCTAGATCGCTGCAAGGATTTGGGTATCCTTACAGTGTCACAGGCTCCTGGGAGTTTATGGGTGCTCTGCCTGAGGTGTGACTTGGCCTGTAACGAGCAAAGGGAATACCAAGGGACAGATAGATCAGTTGTCAGCAAGGGTGAGACTCCCTCATGTTCCATATTTGGTATTTTTCCACACTCTGTTACAATTGCCCAACCATAATATATACATTACCTAGTCTGAGGCTTTATCTTTTTCGTTAGATACCCTATATCAGGTTCTCTTCTTTGTCTCAATGTGACTAGCCAGATGTATGGACTGTATCAACTCTGTTCAATGCACAAAGGATGGTGAGTGACATGTCTTTCACCTTGCAGTAGTATACATGGATCATACTGTGAGGCAGATAGTGCTACTTTCGCTTTTTGTTGAACTGGGCAATCCTGTCTATGCATACTTGGGCGGGGTTTCTCCAAGTGAAAGAGGATGAGAGTCCCAGACGACAAGATCTGTTTGGTAATAATTTAAAAATAATAGTTGCATAAATGTGAAATGGGAGCATACCAGCATCATGACCTGAAAAATACCACTGAGAGGATGAAAACCAAGGCAGTGAAACAGGTATATACCTTTCTTGATATATCTCCTTCCTTGGCTGAAACAAAGCCTAGGGTTCTCCCAGTGGGTGGGCATATCGAGAAGGACTCAGAATGTTTTATATCAGGGATGGGATTGAAAGCTGGGCACTGTCTGGGAGAGGAGGATTCACATGGCCAGGACTTCCGTACATGTGGAAGGTGAGTGGATCGAATGATGAAGCACTGTTTCCTCAGGATGACCCCCTGTCAGAAAGGGCATCGAGGATTGCACAAAATGAATGTGGTCACATGGGAATATGAGCTTATTATCCATTTTAAATACCAGAAAAATAAACTGGGTACCCAGTGACAGGCAGCAGATACCCAACACTTCATTTTATTTTGCAATTAATCAAGTACAATTACAATCAACCATCGCTCTTATCTATTATGCTCCTATCAGATGTTCTGTTAGAACAATAGAATAACTCCAAAGAACAAAAATAAACTATTTTGAATTGGTGGGCCAGAGTGGCCCATGAGCGCTCCCATCGACTTTTTCTTTGTTTCTCTCACTCTCTCCACCACCACCCTCACCCTCACCTTCAAGCATCGACAAAAACCAGCACCATTGGAACTGACTCCTGCTGAAAGACCTCTTACCCATCCATATATCTCCTTGCTATGTGCTCTCAGCACCTCACCTTGCTAATGCCCATCTGAAAATCATCATGGTCATTCATCTGGTAGGCACACAACATATGCTCATGTGTTTTAGGAACTGTAATCTACCCTGGACCCATCAGGCTTACCTGGACCCACCACCACCATCATCTCTGGCCACCAGACATTGAGCATGGATGTGATGTGATGAAATGGAATAAGCAGCATCAGTAGTTTGTATGATACATAATGTAAAAGGTTGGGATGGGATGGAATTGGATGGGATGGGATGGAATACAATGGGAATTATGAGATAGGAATGGCCTGGAATGAACTGAGAGGATGGCTGCAATACAATGGGATAGGATGAAGTGGAATGAAATGAGATGAGATGTGGGTAGTGGTGTGATGGAGTAAGTGGCCTTAGGAGAGGAGTATGCTATATGGTGGGATAGAAAGGGATGGGATGGAATATATTGGGATGTGCTGAAGGGATATACCTACCCATAATGGGGTCGGAGTTGGGATAGAATAGGATTTATTTGAAAGTTGTGACAAATACCTCCCAATAGAATTATAGTATAAATCACAAAATAATTCTAACACCCCATATAAAAAGGGAAATATTAATATACTCTGCTGCAGGAGCAGTGTGTTGACTGGAAATTTCGTCTAAGGGAGATTTAAAAAAAGGGAATCAGTCTTGCCATGTGAAGCAACAGCCCAGTTCGAAGTTATGGACAATCACTATACAACAAAACTTTGAAATTTGCAAGGAATGTCTATCATAATGAGGGAATTAGTTTACCAAAGAGATTTCCATTAAGAGAACAAAAGCCAGGATATTTATCAGAAAAATATAAAGATTATAAAGATAACAGTAAAATGCACTTTCTAATGTGCTACATTTGAAAAAGATAATAAACCAGGCTAAACAAAAGCAGGAACCATGATGCCATGCAGTACATTGGCTCATCTGGTTAATATATTTTTCTTCCCAGCGATTTTTTGAGCCAGGAAATTGGTAGAAACCATACAATTGTTCTTCCATTGTTGTCCTCATACATCTGAAGAAAATACAGCATTTGAGATGATTTTTTTTGATCCAGCAAAACTTCAAAAAAGCAGAAATTTGGAAATATTTTTTGATGCAACAAATTAATGTAGACAAGATGACTTGATTTTAAATTTTGGCTTAATTTCTTGTATATTTCTTGATTTTCTGGAGATTTTTTGAAGACTGTTACAAGAAATTAAGCGAAAAGTTGATATTCCATCATCTTTTGCATCATAAAAATTGTATGAGAAATTGTGTTTTCTAATCCATTTGTTACATCAAGAAATATAGCCCAATTTCCACTTTTTTGAAGTTTTACTAGATCAAAAAAGCATCTCAAATGCTGTATGGTTTCTACCAATTTCCTGATTTTTGTCAATTTCTTGCCTCAAAAATTTATCACAAAATTTATGATCAAATATGATATTTTTTCAGAATATTCTCTAACTTTTGTGTCTCAGAAAACTCTAATATGCCTCTAGTGATAGAAGTGGATCCTCACAATTACACATGAATTTTGAATTAGTGTACCCCTGATATTTATGTGCTTGAAGAGACTCTGAACAGAGAAAATCTTTTCGAGTACAACAAAAGAGGGGGGATAAATGAATAAATATTTGATAGATCTAGAATTTTGAGAGGGGATGAGAGTGAGAGTGAGAGGCGATGAAATATAATAAATGTGTCTATGTACGGGTGACATTTTAATGACGGAATACCTAACTGACACCGAAAACTGTAAAATGTTGTGATTGTGGCTATAGATAAATATAAAACCGGTGGATTTAAACATATTCAGCAATAATGGAACTGAGTGGATGGGGTAGAAAATGAAGGGGAATCAGCTCTGCAGTGCGAAGCAACGGCACAGACCCAATTTTACTATTTACTCATACCCCTGTTTCGGATGTGAGATTTTTAACCTCCCTAGATATTTATTTTCCATTGGAATTTCAAGGACGCCGCTCCAGGAGCTCTTTTCGCGGCCCAAGTTGGCCTCATATCCTCCCATGACAACCATGTGTGCTCCTCAACACCCTATTTTCGAGACTCCATCCACCCGGTTTCCTCGCAGTTGCCATCTATTGTATGTGGAATGGATATCTCACCCCTTGTCAGGACTTCTTCCAACGCTTCTTCGCCATGTGGACATTGCCAATGGCTGACAGCGTCCCCAGTATAACATCCGTTCACAAGACCTCACTTCTGTTCGGATTCCACTCTTTGGCGGGTTGTTGGACAAGTCGATATGCAAACAAGATTAGATTGTCTTTACGTGCCTGGTCTCTGTAAGTTCTCCGACGCACGTTCTACGTTTGGCCTTCTGACTTACGGACGCTTCGTACAAACGTTTATTTAGAATTCGGATCGCCATTTATTCTAGCTTCAGCTTTTATAAAGCTCCCTACAGTTCCATCAACCGGGCGCACAACGCCATAATGAAATTGACCGTGCTCTATCTTCTTGTTATCCCCACTGTACTTGCAGCCCAGGTATTTATTCTTTCCCTTCCAAATTCGAAATATACTAAATATGTAAAGGCTCCAGCTTTTATCCCACCAGGTCCTGGTCCAACCGAACAATCTCCCAACTATGTGGGTGCCAGCAATGGATCATTGCACCACGAACCCATAATTCCAGGAAGGGTGTTCGACCGGTTCATTCAGGTAATGTTCCTCCAACGTTGCACTTACTCCTGATCTTTGAAAGACTTTTCGGCAGATTTGGCTCGAAAACACGAATTTTGCTACGGCAAATAGCAGTGTACTATTCATGTCGATTTTTCCCATCTAGTTCGAGAAGCTGATGACACTTCTATAGCCTGTCTTCCAATTGCTTGCTCAAGAAGGAATCACATTGGAAAACTATTACGCGCTGACTCACCCATCTGAGCCGAATTATGTGGCTGCGGTTGGTGGTGATTTCTTTGGCATGGCGGATGACAATCTTTATATGATTCCTTCCAAGTGAGTTCTCCATCTTACCTTTGGTACGACAGTCACCGGTTTTCTATTCAGCATTTCGACCATCGTGGACTTGTTAGAGGAAAGGGGGATTTCTTGGGCTTCATATCAAGAAAACCTACCCTCCGGTGGGTTTACCGGGTTCAGGTGGGGCTTCAATGGCACTTCCGATTCTCTACAGCGGTTAAACCATTCATAGCTTCGCCTCCGCCAATTATCTAAATGCTTCGGCACCTCCACTCACGTTATACTTTCGTAAACACAATCCCCTGATAATCTACGACTCTATTGCAACCGTTCCCCATCGTGCTGCTCTCCACAGAAACTTCAACGACTTTGCAGTGGACGTGACGCACAATACACTTCCTCAGTGGATTTTCGTAACTCCGAATATCGTAAATGACGCCCACGACACGAGTGTTGACTTCGCCGGCCAATTTCTCCAATATTGGCTCCTTCCACTACTGAAGGATGAACGCTTTAATGGACCCAGGACCCTTATCCTGCTGACATTCGACGAGAATGGGAGTCATGCGATCAATAACCAGATCTTCTCCCTTTTACTAGGGAATGCCGTGCCTAGAAAACTTCGCGGAGGTACAGATTCGACCTTTTATACGCATTATTCGTCACTCAGCACTGTTCAAAACAACTGGCGCCTTGGATCTCTCGGACGTGGGGACACGAATAAGTTCGTCTTTGACATGGTGGTGTCCCACAAAAATTTCCTGACCGTTTTCTTTTCAGGACGATGGCCAATGTGTTCTCCATGGTCGCAGAACAGACCCGTTTCAATAATGTGAACGTGACTGATATTCCACTCCTCAATATCAGTGGGACAATATCAGGTCCTCTTAACGCGAACCCAGTTCTTCAGACTCCATTCTCTCCCCCTGATATTCATGCCAGAGGAGCGGGGGGAGGGCCTGTATTTGTAGCAAAAAATTGTGACCTTAGTCAAATAGATGGTAGAGAGGGAGTGCATTAGGATCAGCGCTCTTTCCTCGGTGCTTAGCCGTTAATTGAAATTTATTATGGGGGTTTCTCTTCATCCCTGGGTCGAGAAGTCGTGAATTTCACCATCCAATTTCATTTCTACTTCTTTCTCCCTTCACCATAGCAATTAAGGGTATGCTCTTGCAGAGCTATAAGTATCAATGTTGACCGATAAAGCCTGTCGTAGTGGAATAAGAACTCGTTCCGGTTCCTTCGGTCCCGTTACGGTTCACCGAAGAACGAAGTACGAGTTTGGAACTTAGAACCGTTACTTCGTTTATGGTTTTTCCAGAGGGTCAGGATAATGCATATCCTCCCTACGCACAGACATTTTTCCTCCTAACTCGGTGAGACTGCCTTTGGTTTTAGTAGTATATTCCTGCACCACCTATTATGTTCTGTCGCCACACGTTTTTGCTCTGTGATTTGGTCCATTGGGACACTTTGCCGACTCACAGATACTGTTCATGCATTTAGCGATAATATCTATCTTCTCACAGGTAGCATGCATTTTCCGTTGTCCTGCATAAACCTTCACTACCAAATGATAATACCACTACTTTCCATGAGCCCAGAACGCTGTACAATATTCCTGTACTTATAAGTATTGTTTAATTACTCGCTTACTCTTTCCATATTCGGAAATTATTGCCCGGATGTTGGCAAACATCTGAGTGATTACCCTTTTGGAATACAAATAAAGTATGCAAGATTTTCCTCCTTTGTTAAAGTAGAATGAATGATTTATGATGTTCTTTTACTCACAAAGGTGTTGAATTATTAACTTGGGATTGCACCATTGCTCCGCGCGGCAAACTGATTCCCTTCCTTTCCATCGTGTTGCTGCCCTCAACACTTTCTTTATACATACTACAGTCTTTCAGCTGTAGGAGTGGTAGTGCATAATGCTAGCGGTCTGAGCCAAAGTTTATTTGGGTCATTTAATGTCTAACAAGATCCCGAGTACTAATACAATCTTAAGAACTGTCGTATCGACTATACGGCGTGTTGAAGAAGTGGCTCTCTGTGTCGTGAGTGGAACTGTCCTGCAGAACGGGTTGTATCCCACAATAACGGATTATAACAAATTAAAATCCTTTTTCACACCTCTGTATGATAACTCCCGTGTTTATTACATTGATTCATCTCAAGTTTGAGACTATGTCATAGATAGTTAATAATTGTCTCCAGACTACCAATTCCGTCTGAATGGCAAACTTCTGCGGAATCGACGTATCATACAAGTTTCATATCTCCGATCCCAATCCCCAGAAGTCACCAAAGACATATTTCAGTCCTGCCCCTCCAGAAACTCGAGGTCTGGGATGTGATAGGGTTCTATAGATAACCATGACATTATCATGCTCACTCATCCGATAATCCTGCCAGTGCCGACTTTCATTCTGCATGCCAACATTTCTTCAGAACAGTCCCTGTGTTCACACATTCATTATTATAACTTATCCCTGAGGCTGCTCCAGATGCAGTTCTTAATGTTCTGCAGAAGGAAGGGGTTTGGGGGTCCTATGGTGTGCTGCAGTTTTATTTCTGACTAGTATACATTCCTGGATTCCTTTGTGTTCTGCAGAACGGCATAATTCAATATAGAGCCTGATATTCTGCAGATATGTGTCCTTTGACGGTAGTTCCGCAGCCCCGAAAACACCATGATTCACTCTTCAGTGAGTCATTCAGGAGGGCACCATTCTGGAAAATTCCCTATCCCTGTACTGGCCCTGATGTGTGGGTCTACTTCTCCAGTTTCGTCTTCTTTTTCCTTGCTCACTAATCCTTTCAGTGTGTCATAATATGATCACTGAAGGATCAGTTTATTATCCTTGAAAACTGATTAGCCAGCTCTAGGGTGTCTTACTCTCCAGAACAACGCCAGTAATGGCTGGATTTGAAGGTTCTGCAGGATATACTCATGGTAACTGGTCTTCATATCAGCCACAAAAATGCAAACACGGCAGCTTCTAGCATTCTGTAGAAAACACGCCTCTTACCTGGTTCTCCAGATCCATCAGTACATACAAAAGCTACATTTTCCTCTTTATTGTCAACAATAACATATAGCTTCTTTCAGTGATTTGGGCAAGACTCGAGTAATCCTTCACCTCACGCTGAATATAGGTGTGACAACCTTTTGATGGTGTCACTCCCTTTGAGTCAATTGAGCCACTTTACTCCTCCACCACTTCTCATGATGATGAAAGGTTCGTCCTATCCTTTGTAACTCTGCCTCCGAGTGTTTTGCATCCCATTCAAATGCAATGGTTGATGGGCAATGTGGCTGAGAGGAGATTGATGAACCGCTGGATTAATGATTTATACCCTGCCTTGAATTTCTCCACCCACCAGCGGTGATTACCCAAAATATCACTTTCGGGATCAAGCGTAAATCGACTCTATGATTATCAGGGGTATCTCCCCTCTCACTGGAATTTACTAGCAATTGAAAACACTGATATACCCTAGCATTCTCTGAATTTAATCAGGAATTGATTTCTAGAAATGTAATTAGCTTCATTTTAAAGCCAAGTTTCGACTTTGGAATACTGGATTAGTATTTTTCCCAAGATGTGGTTCTTTGGCACTCCCACTCAAGTCTTCTGAGTTCCACATATATCTCCTAGGAACAGTATGCCTTACTGATGAAGACATAATTCATCCAAAGCAGTGTTGAATTATTAGGGCTTGATGGATTGACCCATCTCATTTATCAAAAATGAGGGGTTGAATGTGCATTCAAGCTTTTAGCCTTTATGGGGCATTATTAGTGTACAAGATAACATTAATCGGATGGTGAAGAGGCATACTGATCAGAAACCCAATCATTCCACTTAATACTCTAAATGCATTTTTCATGATTTTGAGCATAAAGTATCCACTTATTTTCTATCAATCATTCATCCCACTATTCGTTCATTGTCCAACCCGGTGGAGACCAGGACAGAAGTTCCAATACAAGTGTGGATCATATGGCCCATAACCGTTAAATAAACCTAGGACAGCACGCTTATAGCATGAGCATGGCGGAGGATTATGATGCTACTGTCGAGTGGGCAGAGACCCAGGTCAAGCATGCATTATACAGTAGAGGTATTTGACCTAGTCTGCCTCAGGAATTGAGTACGAAGTATGTAGGTAGCTGATTAAACCTAAGCACAAGACCTAAGTATTCCAATCTGTCCAGACAGATAATCCGGTGTGATCAACATTTTATACGTCTGAGACCTGGGTCACAGACTTGGGTTTTAACTGCACTTCGCGCACTCTCTACCTCTCAGGCAATAAAATGCAGAAATAGCCTTGGGTGGAAGACCTAGGTTTCATTCGCCATTAGTGGTCCAGTGCTTCCTCCATCCCACTTAGACCTAGAGTTTTGTCCTAGGATTATCCAGCTTGCAACTAAATTTTAGACATCCTTCCCCCTCCCGCCTACACCTCAGTCCCAGGATTCCTCCATTCCGGCCCAGAACCATTAAATAAAGCCAGGAAAGCACAGCAATAGCATGACCATCACAGAGGATATTTATGCTAGTAGCAAGATGTGTCAGGCAGAGCTCTGTCACACCTTAGCTAGCTAGCGTATATATGTATTCGCTCTTTCACAAGATATCTGAGGTTTTTCCCTATCCCCGGAAATCTCGGTTTTATGCCCTCCTCGGTGCATCAGGGGATGCTTCTGCTACAGGCGTTTGAAACCTAGGTCAGGGACACGGGGGAGCACCACCCTTTGTGATTCATAATACTACTAATTGTACCGATAGGATATGTAGGT
>Ga0157379_10006048_pt1 | contig 10425 bp, 6 predicted proteins | sample S25metaG_FD_121802 | JGI IMG/M metagenome (GOLD analysis project Ga0157379, IMG submission 121802) | Switchgrass rhizosphere microbial communities from Kellogg Biological Station, Michigan, USA - S2-5 metaG | ecosystem: Host-associated > Plants > Roots > Rhizosphere > Soil | place: USA: Michigan... | reverse complement strand
GCTCGGAAAAGATGGCTCAGATCTCACAGGTTCTCGACCGTGTCGGGCCCATGGATGTGAGCGTGCTTCTGATCGGGGAGACCGGCACCGGCAAGGAAGTGCTGGCCCGGGCGCTCCACCGCCTTTCGCCGCGCAATTCCAAGCCGTTCGTCGCGATCAATTGCGCGTCCATTCCGGAAAACTTGCTGGAAAGCGAATTGTTCGGCCACGAAAAGGGCGCGTTCACCGGGGCGGTCAAGCGTACCCATGGCAAATTCGAGTTGGCGGACAATGGCACGCTTTTCCTGGATGAGATCGGCGACATGCCGCTGCCGCTCCAGTCCAAGCTGCTGCGTTTTCTGCAGGAGCGCCGGCTGGAGCGCGTGGGCGGGCGGGAATCGATCACCGTCAATGTGCGGCTGGTCACCGCCACCAACCAGAAACTGGAAAAGCTGATCGCCGAAGGGCGTTTCCGCGAGGACCTGTATTACCGCATCAATGATGTGCGCATAGACCTGCCGGCCCTTCGCGACCGCGACGGCGACCCCGTATTGCTGGCCCAGTATTTTCTCAATGGCTTCAACAAGGCCTATTCCAAGCATATATCGGGTTTTACCGAGGATGCGCTGGCGGCGCTGTCGGCCCATCCCTGGCCCGGCAATGTCCGCGAACTGGAGAACCGGGTGAAGCGCGCGGTAATCATGGCCGAGAACAAGCGCATCACGGCCTTGGATCTGGACCTGGGCGATGTGAAGGTGGGCGATCGCGACCTGAACCTGCGCAAGGAAGTGGCACGGGTCGAGAAGAGACTCGCCGCGGAGGCTTTGGCGCTATCGGATGGCAATATTTCCAAGGCCGCAAAGCTTTTGGGCGTGAGCCGCCCGCATTTCTACAGCCTCATCGGCCATAGCTAGCGTCCAACCCATTGGGGAAAAATGTGACTCCATACGCCTTCAGGAATGACAATCAGCGGCGCCGGCTGCTACTGGCCTCGGCACTGGCTGGCGGATTGGCAATTTCGGGCCCGGTGCTGGCTGACGTGCCGCCGGCCAGCACCCCGATAGGCTCGCCGCAACAGATATCCGAGCGGCTCTTGGCCGATGCCCAAAAGGCCCTGACAAGCGGGAATGGCCGGCTGGCCATGATTGACCTCAAGAATGCGCTGGCCGCCGATCCCCGCAACATCAAGGCGCGCGTGCTCCTGGGATCCATACTGAGGAGGGCGAACGATTCCAGCGGCGCCGAACGCGAGCTTCGCCAGGCGAGAAAGGACGGTGGCGCGCCCGGTTTGGTCTTGCCGGAATTGTTCGACGTCATGTTGGTGCGCGGCGAGTACCAGCTCATTCTGAGGGAGTTTCCCGATCCCGGCGTCAGCGGGCCCGAGGCGCCTATTGTCCTGATGGCCCGTGCCATGGCGTTTCAAAACTTGAACAGGCCGGCGGAGGCCAAGGACGCGAGCGATCGTTCATTGGCCATCCGCCGCGACGTGCCCGGCCTCATGGTGAGGGCGCGCATCGCAATGATGCAGGGTCAGCTGGCGGAAGCCGGGAAGTTCGCAGACGAAGCGATTCCGAAAGCGACGACGGCGGAACCCATACTTTATAAGGCAGGGCTGTTGCTGGCCGGCGGCCAGGCCCAGGCGGCCTTGGACCTGAGCAACCAGATCCTGGAGAAATATCCCGGCAACATCCTGGGCCGGTTTGCGCGCATTGAAGCCTATTTCGGCCTCAAGCAGGATGAAAAGGCCAAGGCGGAAATCGACGACATCCTTACGAAGAATCCCGGAAATCTTATGGGCGTCTATTACCGTGCCCAGGTTTTGGCGCGCGCCGGCAACGTCAATGAGTCCTGGCGCCTCGCCCAAGGCCTACCCGGCGAATTCCGCGACTCTCAACCCCGGGTCGCGTTGGTGATTGCGGATATCGCGGCCAAGGCCGGCAATGAGGAGACCGCCGCTTCCATCCTGAACCGGATTTTGCTGACACAACCGAACTCCATTCCTGCCCGGATCAGGCTGGCGAGCTTTCGCCTCAAAGAAAACAATGCCGAGGAGGCTTTGAAGGTCCTGGGCCCGGTCAAGGACTCTCCCGATTTCCAGGTTCAGGGATTGCTGTCCAACACCTACATCCGGCTTCACCGCAACGAGGACGCGCTCGTCGTGCTGCGCAAGCTGGACGCTGGCGGGACCACCGATCCCCAGATCAAGCGCAATATCGCCCTGCTGGAAATAGACGCGGGCCAGACTGAGCAGGGCATCCGGTCCTTGGCGCAGCTGAACGCCAAATATCCCACTGACCTAGATCTTGCCCGACCGCTGATCATGGCGCTGCTTCAAGCCAAGCGCTACCCCGAAGCGCTGGCCGTCGCCGACCGGCTGGGCGCCGATCGCAATCAAAGCGCCCGGGCGCTGGTACTGCGTGGTGGCATTCTTTTGGCCCAGAAGAACTTGGCGGGCGCGCAAACCGCCTTTGACAGGGCGGTCGCGGCCGATCCCAAGAATACCGAAGCGCTGTTCTCGCGGTCGGATTACCTCGCATCGGTGCAGAAATTTGGGCAAGCGAGCAGCGATCTCCAGGCGGTCTTGGCATTGGATCCCAAAAATCTGGCGGCGTTCCTCAAACTGGCCGACATCGCCGCGCGACAGGACCGCGACCGGGACGTCCGCGGCCTGCTCAGTCGGGCGATCGGCGCGGCGCCGCAAAGTCCTGCGCCCCGCCTGGCGCTTGTCCGCTACCTGCTTTCGCGGCGGGACTTGAAGAACGCCTTGCCGGCGGCCACGGAATTCGCGCGCGTGCAGCCCAGCAATACCGATGCCGTCGCGTTGCTAGGCGATGCCCAATTCGCATCGGGACAGAAAAAGGAAGCCGTCGCGAGCTATCGCCGGCTGGCAGCGCTGGCGCCAGCCGCTGCGGCGCCACAGGTTAAGCTTGGCGTTGCCTTGTCGGCAACGGGTGACCGGTTGGGTGCCGCCAACGCGATGGATGCTGCCGCCAAACGTGCGCCCAACTCCGCCGATGTGAGAAGCGCCCAGATACAGTTGCTGTTGAGCCAGGGCAATAACGACGCGGCCCTGGCCGCGGCCCGGGCCTTTCAATCCGCCAATCCCGGAACGGATGCCGACCTTCTGCTTTCGGCGACGCTGGACAAGGCCAAGCAGCATGACCAAGCCCTCGCCGTGCTCAACAAGAGTTTTGCCGAAAAGCCCACCAACGTCCTCCTGCTGAAGCTGACGGCTTTCGCTTTGCAAGCCAAGGACAAGGAGCGCGCCGCGGATTTGATGTCCAAGTGGGTCGCTGACCATCCCGACGACCTTCCCGTGCGGATGGAATATGCCACTTTTCTCATGCAGCAAGGCGACAATGCACGGGCTATCCCCCAATATGAAAGCGCCTTGAAACAGAGTCCTGACAATCCCATCGTCCTGAACAATCTGGGCTGGCTGATTCAAGCGAGCAATCCAAAGCGGGCGATTGTCATGCTTACACGGGCCTGGGAATTGGCGCCTGCGTCGGCCGACATTGCGGACACGCTGGGATGGTTGAAGTTCCAGCAAAAGGATGCCGCCGGGGGATTAAGCCTTCTCAACAAGGCGCATGAGTTGAAGCCGAAGGATGGCGAGATCACCTATCACCTGGTGCTGGCGCTGAATGCCAATGCCAAGCGCGATGCGGCGCGGGGGTTGCTAAAGGGCCTGCTGGCAAGCGGAACGCAGTTCAAGGATCGACCTGCTGCGGAACAGCTTTCCGCCGCCTGGCGTTAAGAGTTTCTAGCGCCTAAGGCCTGAGATAAGGCGGCGGGCGGCGCGCTCGCAACGCAGGAGTGGCCTGTCCCTCTGGCCGCGGCACCACACCATCTCGCCCAGAACCTGGCCTAGCCGAGCCTTGTAGGGCGCCTCGCCGGCCAGGAAATCATAGACCCGCATGCCCTGGGCCCGCGCTCGCTCGATGGCCAGGGCGTGGGCGATAAGCCCGGGGCGATGGCGATTGTCCTCGCCATAAGCAAATCCGCTTTGATAGCTGTACACCCGCGCCCCATATTGAAAATTGTAGAGGTAGCCCAGGACCTGGCTGCCGGCGGACAGTTCCAGCAGGTCCACATGGCCCTGGCCGGCTTGGGAAGCGATGACTTCGCGATGGAAAGCCAGGGATGAGGGGGTGGCAAAGGCGCCCGGCTTGCCGCGGCTCTGCCAATAGGCCGTGTGCAATGCCGTCAACTTTTCAAAATATTCCAGCGCCTGCGACGGAGATGTTGCGGCTTTCAGCGCCAACGGCCCTATCCGCTCGGCGAAGTTGCGCGACTGGCGCAATTGGGCCCGCTGGTTTTGAGACAGGCCGTCCTCCCAACGCTCCGGCTGGTTCGGGCCGGCCAGCAACACGCCGAAATCCGGTGATTCGCGGTCGGTCGCGATCGTCAGCCCAGCCGCCCGGGCCGCGGCCAAGAGGTCGGGAGATACGCCACCCAGCACGATTTCGTCCCACGCCGGATCGGCCGCCTGCAGCGCGCAGAAAATATCGGCAGTCAGGCCCGCTGGCGCCTGCCGGGCCTGAAGGAAATTGTTGTGCTCGATCATGGCCGCGTCCCAATCGGCACGGCCGGTCTCGTGCAAGCACAGGCGATTGACGGGAAAAAACAAGCGCCGGCGGCTGGAAGGGCCCAACAGTCCCAAGGCGGCGATCTTTCCGGCCTCTTCCGCCTTGACCAGCAATGGCCTTGCGCCCGTGGCCCGCAGCCAACTTCCGATCCATCGCCAGGAAAGGAAAAAGCCACCATCGGCACGTGTCTCCAACTCCATCCATCTGACCGCCAGGTCAGAAGTGTCGTAGGATTTGGAGACGGTTATTTCCATTTGCGTTGGACCCCGTCGCTAGCCAAGCCCGCGAATAATCCACGGACCGATGAAATTGGCGAGCGGCAATGGGAGCTTCTTCCAGCTTTCGATGAACAACCTGTATTTGGGATTGAGCGGATTCTTGTCCGGCATCGTCTCGCCGGGCCGGAAATGATACTCATATTCCAGCCATTGCGGCTCGAAGCCCCAATTTTTCTTGAAGGCGAAGGCGCCCGTGCCGGCCTTGCTGCGCCCGAAATCGAATCGCCGGTAGCCGCGCGTCGCAGCACGGCGCATCACTTCCCAATACAGAAAATCGTTGGCGCCGCTTCGCCGCGCGCCCGTCGTGCCGCCACCATAATACGGTAGCACCGTGTCCTTGTGATAGAAGTTCAACACGGCGCTGACGGGGGTGCCGGCATCCCGTATCACCACTATGTCGCAATCGGCGCCGAAGGCATGTTTGAGCCTGGCGAAATAGCTTTTCGCGAACACCGGTGTTCCCAGGTTGCGCACGCTTTCCGCATAAACGCGAAACATGTCGTCCACGCGTTCCGCAACTTCGCTGGTCAACCCGCTTTCCAGGGTCTTGCGCACCACGGCGCGCTGCTTGCGGGGGATGGCTTTGAGATTCTCCTGGTCGTCGGCGCTCAAGGGGCCGGCGAAGGTTGCATACAAATCCTTGCGGACGGTCCAGCCCGCTTGCTGCGCGCGGCGGCTGCGGAATTCGACATAGGGCGCCCCCGTCATGTTCTGGAGTTCCAAGGCGGCCGCGACAAGCGCGGCCTCGGCCGCTGAATCCGCCGCCAGTGGGCCGCCTTCGACGCAAAAGGGCGCCGCCACCAGCGCATTGCCGAACAGCCTGCTTTTCTGGAAGACCAACGGAAGGATCCCGGCAATCTTTCCGCCGCGCTCGGCGATCACGAAGCGCGGGTCCAGGCGGAACACGTCCCGGAAAATGCCGCGCCAGCCGCTGCGATGGAAAAAGGTCCCGCTGTCATGGACTTGCACGAACCTGTCCCATGCCGGTGCGTCGCGATCCTCCATGGCGCGCACGGTGAGCGACGTGTCGGAGGCGTGCGTTGCAGGCTGGCCGGCCCCAATTTGCACAACGGACCTATAGCTGGCGGTACAGCCCGATAGTGAGCCGTAAATCGTCCAGGCTTCCGGTGAAGGGCGACAGGTTTTGCAGGGCCAAGGAGGACTCGCGCCTGTAATAGTCCGTCCGGAAATAGACGGTGGTCTTCGGGCCCAGAATGTAATCGACTTGCCCGCTGATGTTCATGTTCTTCGAGTGGCCGCCGAGCTCCTGGTAATAGCCGTACCCAGCGCCCAACAAGCCAGTGATATCCCGGGTAATGTTATGGGAATAGGAGGCCTGGCCGCCCCAGGAGGTGTAAATCGGGGGACCGATGAAAAACCGGTCCAGCTGTGTCAACCGTTGGCCATACACGGTCACATTCGCGTGATCCCGCTCATAGTCCTGGGAGTAAGTCAGGCTCACTATTTGGTACCGGGCGATGCTTTGGGTGAAGGACAAGCTGCCCAGCGACTGGGCGCTGAAAGCGGCCAGCGAGGACGTCGTCCCGTTGCTGTAGATATTGCCGGCCGTTGTCAGGGTGCCGTTTAGCGACGGTGTCAGGGTCGAGAGGTTATTGAGCAACTGGCCTTCGGGCGTGGATACCGTATCGGTCGCCTGCCCGGTCAGGGCGGCGATGGCGCTGATATTCCAGCGCAGCGAGCCGAGAAAGCTGAAGCTGTTGTACTTTTGCCCGGCCTCGGCCATCAAATCGAAATCTGGTCCAAAAGTAATTTCGAAGCCGCCCATTCCAACTGGTCCGGAAAGATCCCTGGTCAGCGAAACGGAATTGTGGATCGAGTCGTAACCCCCGGTTCCCAGCAGCGCGATCTCGGGGGTGATGGCATAGGTGATGTTGCCGATTCCGACCTTCTCGCTGAACAGGCCCTGGCGGCGGTCGGTTTCGCTGAAATTGCCGACTAGGGTCCATTTCAATCGGTTGAAGTCGTCACCGCTTTTCAGGGTCTCGGTGACGTTGCGCGAAACGATGTCTTCTGGCCCCGCGACGCCGGGAATGAAGATGTTGCTGAACCCCGTCGGTTGCGAGAAATAGGCGCCGGCATAAATCGCCAGCAGGTCGGAACTGGCGAAGTTGCCTAGCCTGAAGTGGATGTCGGGACCGGCAGAATAGCCGTAGGAGTCGCGATAGCCATTGGGATTGACGATGCCGCTGGCGGTGGCGAAGCCGGAACCGCTGAGCACCACCGGCTGGGCAAAAGCCCGGGCGATGAAGTTCAGGTAATCGGGAATGGCGATGACAGTCGCCATCGCCTGCAGATCATTGGTGAACTGCGTCGAGGTCGAGCTTCGGGCGTAATAATAGACCTGCCCATAGTAGAATGCATCGAAGCTGACCCGGCGCGAATGATCGTGAACGTCCAGATTGAGTCCGGCGATGGTCAGGTAGTCGTCTGAGTTGCCTGCAGACGAACCAAGGGAATTTGTCGTGTAGGTCTCGGCGAGACTGACCCGGGCATTGAACTGGAAGCCGGGGATCATGGAGTCCACGAATGTCGACAGTTCACCCGGCTCGCGTGCTGGCCTGGACGCCTGATTCGGCGAAGCGGGTGCCGTCACCGGTGCCGACGCCGGCTGGACTTGCGCCAAGGTGACAGGGGCGTCCTGTGCATGGGAAGGGGACGCCCATATCAGAGCGGCCGACAAGGCGGCAACCGAAGAACCGGCCCTGAGAAAGTAGCGATGCCGTCTGGATAGCATCTCGTGCGTGTTATCTACCAAAGGATGCTTCCCCAGTTCGTAGTTATGAAATCAATGGCCGGTTGAGTATCAGAAGAAGGATTGGGGAATGATGATGATGTCGCCGGGCTGTAGTTCCGTATTGGCGCTGAGATCACCACTTTTCAGCAGGTCGGACAGTCTCAGGGTGGTTTCCGTCTCTTTTCCGTTGATGCGGCGCACCAGCTTGGCGCGATTGCCGGAGGCGTAAGGCGTCAAGCCGCCCACGGCGATCATGGCATCCAGCACGGTCATGTGGGCCAGATAGGACAACGCTTTGGGTGTGGAGGCTTCGCCGACAATGCGCACTTGCTGGTTATAGGGCCCGACAAAGCTGGAAACGATCACCGTCACGAGCGGATCGGACACGTATTTCTTGAGCCGGGTTTCGATGTCATGGCCCAACTCCTCCGGCGTGCGGCCGGCAGCGACCACATCGGTGACCAGCGGCGTGGAAATTCTGCCATCGGGCCGGACCGGGGCGTTGGTGGATAACTCAGGGTTGTGCCAGACCGAAATTTGGAGCATGTCCCCCGGACCGATCACGTATTTGGAGGTGTCGGTCGGCGGGGCAACCGGTTGTGCGGCCGCAAGGCCCCCAAGGCTTACCAGAACGATGGCGGCAGCCGCAGCCAGATGAGTCCAGGCGCGGCCCAGGATGAAGCGCGATCCCATTTTAACCCCCTAATTGATGCGAGCCCTGACGGGCCTCAACTTTGGATAAGCTATTGAATCCTAAGAAACAGTGCAATGCAAAGCTGCGGGCTGCGCCATCATAACCACCGGGTCTGATCAATTGTTAACACCCCGGTCGAGGATGATACAACCAAAGGTTGCTTCCGGGAGCAGGGATGCCCCTCAATAAGCGGTACGTAAAGTTGCCGTTCTGAGCACAGGAAGATGGTCATCGAAGCGGTCCAGATAGATTTTCGCGGTCATGGATACGCCCAAACGAAGCGGATTGCGGACCAGTTCCCGAGGATCCAGCGCAATACGGACTGGCAGGCGCTGAACCACCTTGATCCAGTTGCCGGTGGCATTTTGCGCCGGGATCACCGCGAAAGCCGAACCCGTGCCGCCGCCCAAACCGATTACCCGCCCGTGGAATATGAGCCGGTCGCCATAAAGGTCGGCCGTCAGGTCGACTTTCTGGCCCGGCCGGATGTGCTGGAGTTGCACTTCCTTGAAATTGGCATCGACATGCGCGTCCATGAGTGGGACGACGCTCATCAATGTTGAGCCAAGTTTCACGCGCTGGCCGATCTGGGCATGGCGGGACGCCACCACGCCGTCGACCGGAGCGCGGATCGCCGTTCTCGCCAAGTCGAGCAGGGTTCTGTCCAGCGCCGCCTTGGCGGCGATGGCTTCCGGATTGTGCTGGGCATCGCCGCCTGGGAGCAGGCTTTGCCGTCCGAGCAGTTGCTGCTGTGCGATGGAAAGCTCCGTCCTGGCCGCATCCACGGCGTTGCGGGCGTTGGAGATTTCCTCCCCAGAAACGGCGCCCGCTTCCGAGACGCTGTTGCGCCGCCGCAGGCCAAGCTCGGCGCGCTTGAGATTGGATTGCTTTCCCGCGACTTCGGCCAGTGCGGCCCTCACATCGGCTTGGTATTGCTCGACGCGGCGCAGCGCTTGGTCGTAATTGGCGCGCGCCTGCCGTACCGCAAGCTCGGCATCCGCTGGGTCGAGCCGCACCAAAAGGTCGCCGCGCTCCACATGCTGCGTATCGGAAACCAGGACTTCCTGGATTGTGCCGTCAATCTGCGGCGTGATCTCGGCGAGCGGCGCGTCGACATAGGCGTCGTCGGTGAACACGCTGGTCAGGCTTTGCAGGTACCAGCGCGTGCCCATGACCGCCGCCATTGCCAGGGTGCAAAGGCCAAGGGCGATCAACAGGCGTTTGCGCAAAACCGCGCGACTTTGCGCCTGGCTTGTCCGCCCGGGAAGCCGGCTGTCGGACATAGGTCCGCTGGGCGCATCGAATGCCTGGGTGTAGGCCATACGAAATCCCTAGGCCTTGTCCAGCGGATCAATCAGCAGGAGCCCCCGGTTCGAAGGTTGCAGGAACCGAATCACTTCAAGTGGAAATTACTACGGATTACCGGGGCAGGCACGGCAAATCACTTGCGCATCACCTCTCGGACCGCCGCACGACGCACGCGAACGGTTCCTGTCCTTGTGGCTTTGCGGCCGGAGCGGTAATCCTGCTTGCGGCATCGGGACATCCTCGCTCGGGGGAATAGTGCCTTGCGAAAGCGATACGTGGATCATCACGCCATCTCCTTGAACAGCGGTCCTGGCGGCGAGGTGCCACGCATGCAGGGCGCTGCGCTGGGGGCGGCGGTTTTTGTGCTGTCGCTGGCAACCTTCATTGTGATCCTGGACACCACCATCATCAATGTCGCGATCCCGCACATTGCCGGTGCCTTCGCCGCCTCCACCAGCGAGGGCACTTGGGCAATCACCTCCTATGCGGTCGCGGAGGCCTTCACCGTGCCCTTGTCCGGCTGGTTGGTGGCGCGGTTCGGCGTGGTTCGCACTTTCCTGGTTTCGGTGCTCGGGTTCGCGGCATTCTCCATGCTGTGCGGCATTGCCTCTTCGCTGCCCATGCTGGTGATTTTCAGGGTCTTCCAGGGCCTGTGCGGCGGCCCTTTGATGCCGGCCTCTCAGACCCTGATCATGCGGATAACTCCGCCGCACCGCGTCGAACTGGCCATGGGATTGTGGATGATGACCACCATCCTGGCCCCTGTTGCGGGGCCCATACTGGGAGGAACGCTCGCCGACACCATCGGCTGGAGATGGG
>Ga0157379_10006046_pt1 | contig 10426 bp, 9 predicted proteins | sample S25metaG_FD_121802 | JGI IMG/M metagenome (GOLD analysis project Ga0157379, IMG submission 121802) | Switchgrass rhizosphere microbial communities from Kellogg Biological Station, Michigan, USA - S2-5 metaG | ecosystem: Host-associated > Plants > Roots > Rhizosphere > Soil | place: USA: Michigan... | reverse complement strand
GGATCGGAGAAGAATTCCTAAAATCTCTCGAATGGGCATCTGGAGGTTGGTATTGAAGAAGCGTTCAAAGGACGTACAGGGGCCCAGGTATTAATAGGGATCATGCCTCCTGTGCTGGTCGAGACATTGGCAACGAAGTTCCATGTTAACATGTCAGCGCTTTTCTGTGTACAATGCACGAATAGTAATGAGCACGACAGGAAGCGACGTCACATGGTTGAACACTTACGGCGATACCGAAGTTGGCGCCATTCCAATCTGTGGTATCTGTTGACAAATTGATCAGTTTAAGTATTCGTAATGCTTAATTAGGATCTCATTACAAGCAACATAATATTGCCAGCTGTGAAAAATCAAAGTTAAGCCTGAAAGTAAGGGGTTTACGTATAAATTAAGTGCTCACTCGGCGGGGTTCAAGAACCAACTGGGATCCCTCAGTAATCCAGCAGGGGGAACAAATGCCGGCCCTTCCCACTTGTAGAAATTCACTGCATCGTCAGAGGACCATACGAATAGCTCGTTTTGCGCAGCATTCGTAAATGACGTAAATATATAGCGACCTGAGATAACTCGTTTGACGTGGTCAGAGGTAGGAGCTGTCAGAGTGGGGACTGCGAGAGCGAGGAGAGTAGCAAGGATAGAGCGAAAGGAGACCATGATTGTGGACTGAATAATCCCTGAGAAAGGAGAACGTCTGGTGTCCTTGAGAAATCCCCAAGAGCTACTTTTATATGCCTTCAGCCCTCACTCCTTTGGAACACATCAAGTGGAATTACAGGCGTCATCGTGACGAGAAGCAAAGCTTCTGTAAATGTCCTCCTCGAATACAAATCGGCGGGTGTACGGCGTGTAGAAACAAATCACAAGGGTATCGGTCACGGAGTGTTATAATCTAAGCGAAAGCCGCCAAGTGCAGAAGTTATTCCGTCAACGATTCGAAGAAGCTCTTCCACGTGACTTGCGGACCGTCGAAACTGAATTCGTAATAAAATGCCTAAAAGCTTAAATCTGCAAGAAAAAATAGATACATTTATGCTGGTGTAGAACAATAGCCGAAAATGCATAATATACCGTTGCGCTTCCGTTAATACGGATGTATACCTTACTACGCTGGAGAAATTCTGGATCTAGAGCACCTGAACCGTCATCGGCTGACAAACACTGCTTTGGAGTTTTGCCGCATGAGAAGGAAAATTGGCATGCGGATCGTGATCTATCGTACCGTGCCCTCCGTCGCTTATTCAAATAAATGCCACCTTATCACCTGAAATAAGCATTGGCTCAATAACTTCACTGTCACAGAATCGAATCCGTACTCACAGAATCGACATCTAGGTCATAACTAACCCGCCATCGACACCTAAACTCTGTCCAGTAACGCCCCTGGCCCAAGGGCTTGCAAAGAACAACGCCACATCCGCGATTTCCTCAGGCGCCATCACCCGTCCCAATGGCGTCGACTTTGCAATCGCTTCAAACACCTCCTCAGGCGTTTCAGCACTGGCCTGCGTCAGCCTGATTAACCCACCAACAACCAAATTTACGGTAATGTTCTCGGGCCCAAGTTCCGCTGCGCAAGTATGGGTGAAAGCGAGCAGAGCGCCTTTCGCCCTAAATTCGGAGGATTTTCAGCTTTAAGCGTCCAGACGGTGGGAGTGAAGAGAGTTGATGGGGAATGAAGTGTTTAAAAGGAGTGGAAACGGAGAAGCCCACGCACGCTGTGTAGTCATGGTATGGCACCACTGGGTTTTGGACGAGGTTAGATCCGATATTTATGATACGTCCAAACCCTAATTCTCTCATCCCGGGCAGGGCAACTGGAGGGAAGGAAAACCATGTGAGAACGGCAAATGACCTGACAGGTCGATTTCGAACCTTTGATTGTATTCATTGCTCCTTGAACGCTTCCTCGGATCTGCTGGTCAAACTCTTCCCACCTAATGGTATCTATCTTGGATCTTGCGTTGGCATTGAAAGAAAATTTCGCCAATGCGTTATTCACGACGGTGGTAATAGGTCTACCAAAATATGTCTTAGCTCTTGAAAATAGCTCTTGAATCCAAAAAAAAGGGTCGATTTATGCTTTAGCTATCACTCAAAGCGTGATTTAGCGAACCTGATCCAGTTGGGTGACATCAGCTTTCACAACAAGTATCTTCTCGTGCCCCAATATAGACACCATATCATCAACATCGACAGCTGAAACTTCGGTTTTCGTACAGTTGAGAACGATACCGAGCGCCTTTTCCCTCGCAAATGCAGCTGCTATGGCCCTCCCTAATCCACGACTTGAACCTGATGGCCCCAAATTGAGAACGGTTGGTACCACAAATGGATAGGTTGGTTTTGATAAAATGAATATCAACCAAGCAGTACTAGCCTGTCACAAGCACGACTTGCTCCTGTATGGATAATACTGGGGGCTTCATGGAGGGCTGTAAATTGAAGGATGATAGAGAAATGGAAGAGAAAGGTGCTTGCCCAAAGCGGAGTTCAGTGACGTCGGCAAAACCAGCCGGACTTCCAAGTATAAATGTTTTGAAACCGATGTTAAATAGGTGGAAGTAGATTCAGAGTCCAAATTTGATTGTACTTCTACGAGTGAGGTATACATCTTCGAGAGTTGACACCACCCGTCGGACTTGAAGAAACCCACTTTACTTTTGGGAAGGGTTTCTCCACTGGGTGAATAGTGACATATTACAGGCGCACTAAATTGCCTGTGAATCTCTAAGACCTCGACCTGCATATGACAATGGTAAGAGTGATCTGATGAATATGCGTTGAATAGGACGCTCCTTGTCCAACTGTTCCAAATATCGCCGAGACGGAGGAGGGAGCCACATAGCATGAATAAGAATGCATTATATAGATTGATTATCTTCAGTTGTCTTAACACTTGCTCAACATGTTTGGATCACATACTCCGCAGCCTTGTGATTCCTGGTATTCAATCTATGATGGCCGCATCTGCCGCTGGCCGTATTTATGGTACCGCCGCACTTTTACCACAGCACTGGTAGCGGTTTCGTATCCACCCATGTTCTTTCAAAACCTTAAATTCTTTTTCATTCTCCCAGCCGATAGTAATAATATTATCCTTCGACCTTTCCAACAAGTCTTCCATCTCGTTCATAAATTAAATCAATACTTCTGACAGCTTTACTGCCCTGGTCCTGTCCAAAAGTATCTCCTGTGACCTTCCCGTGTCGGCGTCCTTGCTGCGGACCAGTAAATCTCGAGCTAACAGAAATTACAACTTCCGTCCCTGACAAACAACTTAAATTCTTATTCGTCACTGGCAGGGCCCGTCAATTGCCAAGACTAGAGGCGAAAGTGTCGCTCTGCTGTGGCAGGGTCGATTTATAATGACACAGCATAGATGTGCAATTCTATCCCCAAAACGAACCCGCAGTTGTGATTGAAGAGCATTGCTTTCATTGTGAATGTGCTGAATTTAGTTAAATGCCAAGAATGTCAAACTGCTATAAAGCCTGCAACATCCCTCTGTAGCAGTCAGAGTCCGTTTTACGATTTCTCTGACCACTTAAACGTCCTATTCCAAGATGAAGACCTTCTTCGCCTTTTCTATTCTCGGACTTCTGGCCCTTTGTGTTGAACAAATATCCGCTTATGCAGTTCCTTTGAATCCCAGGTCAGTTTCCCTTGTTTCTTTCGTTTTAATTCTGGCCACCCCAATTCCATTTTACCCAGGCAAATTACCTCCACCGAGGACAATACAAATCATGATATATTCCCCACAACCTCTGGCAGAGCTGACGATCGACTTACAAAAACCACTCCGTTTCCGACCTTCACCCCTCAAGCCACTCCTATTCCTAGCGACTCTACCAGTAGGGGTGCCGACGATACCACCATCAGTGTTAGTGACGATAATCCATCTCGCACTGTGGATGATTCTACCACTCGGGGTGGAGGAGGAGACGATTCGTCTTCCCATGGAACTGACGACTCAACTAGGAGCGGTTCATCAACTAGCTCGAGTACTGCAAGTAGCAGTACGTCCAGTTCCACCGATGGCGGCGGAATCGCCGGTCAATCAAACGTAACCAGCGGATCTGTGGGCAGGTCTTCCGTAAACGGCTTTATGGTGATGGTGGCTATAATTTCGCTCGGTACTCTGGCTGTCTAAGGAGTGTTACAACAACCATTCTTGACACGCCATCCTACCTATTCTTTTTTTGTCTTGTACATTTGATTGGACTTTTGGACTTTTAAGGGAGTTGTACCTCTGTCGACCAACCTGTCTTTTCTGGTATTATTTTGTAATGTAGATGGAATCCTACTAAGTAGTAAGTAGTGGACTTTTGTCACCATTTACTTCCTTTTATTCTTGATATTACCTCAATATATACACTCTCCTCCGATATCTAAAGGCGGCCTTTTCTTCGGTCTAAACCACTGGAATTTAGTGTCAGACTGGTCACTTGGGAATTGGGGCAGAGAGAGAAAAGATGTATTGAGAAGCCACAGATTAACGGAGCCTTCACTCATGTTTGAAAAGTACGATAGCTAGAATTCCGTCCGTTTAAGCTCCACGTCGCCTTTGAAGCGTTGCTTACGAGTCTTCGGACCTGTCATGGCCGTCCGGAGTTTGCCTGCGCACGTAGTTAGTCTACTTTCCAATGATATCACTCTCACCTCTCGTTCTAGACCTTCAGATCTAGGTTTATTCTCCAATTAAGGAAAAGGAGGACTTGGCATGTTTCCTTGAATTTGACAGCTTTATGGGGCACAATATTATTCCAGAAGAGATACGGTACCCTCTTCAGCTTGTATGAATGCCAGGTGAACCCAGTAGTATCTCGGAAACCTTAAGTCCCCATCACCGCAGTTCCAAAAGAATTTCAAGTCATTGCATCTAAGAATATTAGTGTTATATTACGTTATTTCTACGTCATGACACGTTCGTACAGCGACAGCATTGCTGTTTATCAGGATCTAGTCAGCCACTGCCAAGACTATGCTCACTACACCCTGCCCATTGAACACGCCTGGTTTAATGCTACTTAATTATTCAAGACAGTTGTCAAATCTACGAATTATCGCAGTTACTTTGAAGGATCGTTTCTTCAGCTCTATACATGGATGATTGCCTTCCTAGACCCCCTCCAGAAATTACTAAAGGGACCTCGAGGCCGAAAGCTCAGTTGGTTCCAAAGTTTCGCCCCATCATAGCCTCCAAAACCAAGGTTATTCGATGGCAAGATTAGATAAATAACTATTTCTTCTAACCCTGGGGTCATAAACAACCGTACCCATGAGGTTTGAAAATCCTTTCAACAGAGCTAGGTGTAACAACTGGACCACCTATAAAAACATATTTATGACACGTTAGGGCATGATATGTTCCGAGGCTTCTGGAATATACAGGCACAATCGACAGACAAAGTTTCTACCTAGGTCAGAAATGGTTGTTCAAACCCGCGCAATCCGCAAGAACACCACATGCCAGGTGTCAAAAACAGCGCCGACCCACTTCGCCACGCAACCATCGCATATCATGTCCGAAAATATAAGGAGAGTTCCGAAGTCAATTGAATCAGCTGCCGCTGTGTTATTGCAGTATCTCCTTTAGTGTAGTATTTTATTATCTTCATGATAATACCATACGGGTTGGCCGCTTAACGGACAGGATAATGAATTGTCTGACACAATGAAAGAGAATACCCACCCCATTTTTGCGAGCTTAAAGTCTCTCAGACTTTATCCGAAAATGGCCGCTTACGGAGCAGCGGTGTTCCTCGATGTCCGCCTCCGTTAAAGCCTATCTGATCTGCTTGTGTCTACCCAGAAAATTTCCCTTTAAAATGCTGTAAAACCAAGTTTTAGGAAAAGTGTGAATTTGTACCTTTTCATACCTGCTCCCCAATTGTACTGTAGACTGTATATTCTTTCGCTGAGTGCTAGCTCGATACTTGTAGTCCGCTGCCAAGACCTCCGGACTGAGTGAACGCGATATATTCACTATATACAGACTACTGTCTTCTTAAAGGTCCGTCACTGTTAAAGGTTAAGTCTAAAAGAATCCGTATCACGGTCAACTACCTTCATTCGATACGGCCGAGTCGGTTTCCCCTGGTGGCGACCGATTCGACCGATCCTTCGCACGGCTTTCAAAGAAGCGAATTATTCATCCTGTGCATAGCAGCATTGGATACTGACCGCACCGTCTTTCCCTGCCTTTAAACGGAGCAAAGATGAGCCATAGAGCTCTAACATCGAGAAGTCAAATGTGGATCTTCACCGAATTCTGTGGGCTAGTTAAGATATCAAAAGATATATGAAATGGATAGCAACCTTTCATATATGTTTTTGGAAATAACATGGAATGCTAGGATAGGAGTATCTCTCAGGAAGTCGTTAAAATAGAACACTGAATTAGAGCTTATAGCAGGCGAGACAGTAGCCTTGGCATCAATAGTGGCTGTCAACTGCAGAGGGAGTAAGACCTCTAAAGAACAAGCGGCGTCAACTTTAAAACAGTTTGTGAACGCAATAGAGGTACGGAAGGAAGGCCGACATTCCCAAACATGATACAGGTTAAAAACGCTTAAGCTGGATAAAATCAGAAACTTTTTTAAAAAGAAAGATTATAGTTTAATCTCCTCTGCTTCCTCCGAAGGAGCTTAAGCTTTGCCCCATGTCCATGTGCACTGTGCCACAGTGGCGATTGGTGATTTCTCCAAACGCCGCCGGCCTGGACTAAACTTTTGTTATCCTTCACAAGGCACCATAAGTGCAGGGGTGGCAGCGATATATGCTCATTTGATGAGCATATCATATCTTACTCTGATAGCGTATTGTAAATGCCTCAGGGCGAAGGCCGTTCACTTCCAAGAGCGCCAGTTCATCGTTCCCAGGACCATGTCCTCGGCAACCCGATAGTCAAGTGGCTGCACCTCCTTCACCTTGGATCCTTACACCCCGAAACAGCGGTAAGTGGTAACAGTACTTCTACAACCTTATATACTTTGCTTTTCACCGGTGTCAATGTTCTACCTGCCTCACAATCTCTCTCAAATAATTCTGAGCTTCTCTAGTCTCCACCGATTCCTAATTCCCTTGTTTTCCCACCGATGTCAAAAATATCCCCAGCGTTTCTTCTGTGAGGTAAATATATGACTAACCAGGTCCAGACATTCAAAGTCGCAGAAACGATCCCGAGAACTAAAACGCAATATAGGTGCTTTAGGAAATAGAGAGTAGGCCAGGTACATTTTGAACGCTCTGCAGCCAAAAACGTACTGATGTTCTCTCGTGCAGGCTTGAGCTTGTGTTGCATTCGCAAACATGGAGATAAGTATTGAAACTAAGACATAGTTCCGACTGTCGTGGCATAGCGTCTCGTTCGGATCACGAGTTCTATGACGCATGAAATATGCGACGAGAAAGCCCTCCCTAACTTCTATCCTTGATGGATATATGAGTTTCTGCAACCGATCGAAGGAGCCATTTCTTCTGCCCACTATGGAAGCTCTCGGCTACTCTAATCCTTTTAGTGTTTTTCGATGGGTGGGTGAATGCTACCAATCTTCAAAAAGTTTCCCCGACCGTGATTGTTAAAAGGGCAGCGTCATACGTACGGCTTTGCTTTCTGACATTCTATGAACGGACTTCTTCGGAGGGACGTATGGTGCAGCCTAACCAAATAACTACCTCTCCCGCAGCCAGGAAACATCCGAGACTAACGGGACTCACACGAAAGCCACTTGCAGATTTTCAGGAATCTTTCAGTTTTCCAAGTGTTTATACCCGAGAACCTGGCGGTTCCAGTGGCAGTTGAGTCTCCTCGACTACTGCACAACTTTAATCCATAGTTTTTCAGAAATAGGCAGGCTCTGAATATGTATAAAAGGCCAAGATTAAGACAGTCTCTGCATCCAACCGACCGCTGCAGATGTCTCGCTTTCTCTCACTTCTCTCCCTCGTCTCCCTTGCTCTTTGGCAACCGACTTTCACGTCGGGAGCTGATGTTAACTACCAGTTCAACATCGTCAATGCCGATACCGCGCCCGATGGATTCGCTAGGAATGCCATCCTAGTCAACAATGTATTCCCTGGAACGTTGATTCAAGCTAACAAGAACGACGTGCTCCACATCAACGTCAGTGTGCAAACTACCAATCCTCAGATGCGCCGCCCCACCTCCATCCATGTAAGATATTTAATCACTTGGCTTGTCCCGTTGACCTAACTTACTATATATTATTTAGTGGCATGGTCTGGTTAGTTCTAGTGTTGTATTACTTCTCGTCATCCCATCCTGACTTTTGCTATCTAGTTTCAACATAGGACTGCCTCAGAAGGTGTGCCAAGAGCAGGCTTTTTTTTTTCATTGGCTGACATTTACTTCTTCAGATGGCCCCGCCATGGTAAATTTTTCCCCTCATGTCTAACTCTTTCATCTACTTAATTGAGCATCAGGTCAATCAATGTCCCATTGCCAGTGGACATTCTTATACATACGACATCCCGCTTAATGGACAATCTGGTACCTTCTGGTACCATAGTCACCTCTCCACTCAGTATGTGGACGGATTGCGTGGTGCCTTGGTTGTTTATGGTGAGGGTTTGCTATTACTCGCTTTACCGGCTTATTACCAACGACACGCTCCCCTTCAGACGACGAAGATCCCAATATCGGTCTTTATGATGTCGATGACGCTGGCACTGTGAGTGAAAAAAAAAACTCACCCACCAATCTAATCAATACCTACGCTCCTGTTATTTCAGGTCATTACCCTCGCCGATTGGTACCATAGTTTTGCACCGGCTCTTCAGGCAACTTACTTCTCGCCGGCTAACGGTGGAGGACAAGAACCTGTCCCAGATTCCGGCTTGATCAACGGAGCAGGTCGCTTCAAAGGTGGTCCAACCAATGTTCCTCGCGCCGTGGTAAATGTGGTACAAGGCCAACGCTACCGTCTCCGCGTTATAAACATCTCCGGTTTCGCCCAATTCCAGTTCTCCATTGAAGGGCACAGGTTAACCATCATCGAGGCCGATGGTATCCCACATGAACCACTTACCGTCGACTCCTTCAACATTTTCGTCGCGCAGAGGTGGGTCACTATTATGACGAAAACTATGAATACTGAGCTGATCTTTTCTTTAGGTACTCTGTTGTGGTAAGCAAATAACAGCATCTGAAAATTAATAAATCTCAATCCATGCGACAGCTTACCGCTAATCAACCAGTCGCCAATTACTGGATTCGTTCTCCCTTGACAGTTTCTGGCGCAAGCTCCAACCATAACCGTAATATGCTCTTTTGATGATATCTTATCGATTCACTAACGCGGCCATATAGTCGATGGGAACAACGTCTACGCCGTCCTTCACTATGCGGGCGCTCCAAATGCTGAACCCACCACTCCTTTGGTTCCAACGATCAGCGGCACACTTCTCGAAGAGCAGAACCTTCATGTATGTCTCTCGCTATCTCTCAAAATTTCCTCTCTAATTATACGCTTTGTAGGCCATTGGATTGCCGGTTCCTGGAGGCAGCGCTCCAGCTGATCGCACCATCACTCTCGATTTCACCAAGACAGTCGACGCTGCTGGGAGTGTCGAGGTAAGTGCGAATCTTCCTTTGCATATTAAAGCGCTTAGTTGCTATGCAGTGGACCATCAACGGCATCAAATACATCCCCCCTGATCTCCCGACCTTATTGAACATCATCGCAAACAATTTCACTGTGGAATCCGATTTCACTACCTCGGAGCATACTTTCGTCTTGAACCGCAACGATGTTATTGAACTGGATATCCACGGAAGTTTGAATGGTATCACCCATCCCTTGTATGTAACCCCCTGGATATTGCCTCTGATTTAGCCACTAATTTATATTTACTGATAAAGTCATCTTCATGGACATGCCTTCCACGTTATCCAGTCGGCTGACGGCGGCGGTGAGTATTTCTGCGATAATTCCTCGCATAATTCACACCTTTTGAAGCTCCCAACTTTGTGAACCCTCCTGGTAAGCTCTACGGTGTTCTGCTCCGTTCAAATGAAGCCATTAACCAAGATATATGTCTAGTTCGTGATGTTATCGGAGTCGGAGGCTCCGGTGTCAGGATTCGTTTCCGTGCTGATAACCCCGGACCGTGGTTCTTGTGAGTAGCTCGTATTCTCTGCTTTAGCTTAAGACTTATACCCTCTGTGATAGGCATTGCCATATCGACTGGCATCTTGAAGCGTAAGTCAGGTACTGCGGAAGGTTATTTTCGCTCACATTTATTTAGTGGTCTTGCCGTCGTCTTTGCTGAGGCACCCCAAGACCAACGTAGTGGCCCCGATGCTCAGATTATCAAGCCCACTTGGACAGACCTGTGCACCGTACGTCTTCTCTTTATTTTATCTCCATATCCTTATAATGTGGCCTCTTAGATTTATAAG
>Ga0157379_10006044_pt1 | contig 10426 bp, 14 predicted proteins | sample S25metaG_FD_121802 | JGI IMG/M metagenome (GOLD analysis project Ga0157379, IMG submission 121802) | Switchgrass rhizosphere microbial communities from Kellogg Biological Station, Michigan, USA - S2-5 metaG | ecosystem: Host-associated > Plants > Roots > Rhizosphere > Soil | place: USA... | reverse complement strand
GCGAAGACCGCGACGCAGCGCGCCAACGGAATCTGGAAGCAACTCCTCGCCGAGTTCGAGCCACCACCACTCGACCCGGCCGCGGCGGAAGGGATCGCCGACTTCGTGGCCCGCCGCAAGCGCGAGATCGGCGGCTGAGGGTCGAGAGACATGACGCTCTGCGAGGCCAGGTGCCTGTACTCTCGGGCAGATGTCTGACGACCGCCGCCGCAGAAAAACCGTTGCCTATCTCGCCGCGAAGCGCGAGATAGAACGCATCCTTTACGAGGTCGATCCGTTCGGTTTCGGCTCAACGGTCGGATCGCCGCTGGACGAATACTCGGATGAAGCAGCTCGCCTCATCCCGATCCTCGTTTCGATGCTCGAGGCGGATCCCACGCGCGATCTCACCGAAGTTCTGCTTCCGCCCGTAGATCCGCTGCTCGCTTCGCAACTGCTCGATGCTGCGCGGCCGCTTGCCGAACAGGAACCAGACTCAACCTGATCGAGTGGATGCGCGGTCGCTATCGGCCGAGTCGCGTGGTCGTGCGGGACAGATGGCCGACGATCGCGCCCGCGACGCCGAGCCCGGTGATCAGGCTGCTCGACACGACGGGGCCGAACTCATCGCCCCCCAGCGCCGCCGCGACGCTCGTCACGACCAGCGGCCCGAATGCGATGAGCCACGCGATGCCCGCGAGGCTGGACCAGCGGACCACGTTCGGGCCCGGACGGGTCAGCAGCAGGCCGCCGATCAGGAACGCCACCAGCGCGCCACCGAGCACTCGCGCGGGCAACGCGAGATTCGCCAACAAGGCTCCGAGGTCGTTGATGCGTTCTCCGATGAGGACGAACGACAGAAGGCCGGCGCACACCACGCCCGCCATGATCCAGAGCGCGCCAGCAAGTCGAAGCGTGCTCATGCCAATTCCCTCAGTTGACTCGGGCGGTGCGCCCGGCCCAGAACGGCTCGCGCAGCTCGGCCTTCAGGATCTTGCCCGTGCCACCCTTCGGCAGGGCGTCGCGGAACTCGATCTTCTTCGGCACCTTGAAGCTCGCGAGCCGGTCGCGGCAGAACGCCCGCAGGTCGGCGGCGGACACGTCCTGGTCAGGCTTGAGGACGACGATCGCGACGGGGACCTCGCCCCGCTTCTCGTCCGGCGCCGCGATCACGGCGCACTCGAGGACGGCCGGATGGGCGCCGATCGCGACCTCGATCTCGACCGACGAGATGTTCTCGCCGCCGCTGATGATGATGTCCTTCGAGCGGTCCTTGATCAGGACGTAGCCCTCGTCGTCGATCGTGGCCATGTCGCCCGTGTGCAGCCAGCCGTCGCGGATGGCCGCCGCGGTCGCGTCCGGATCGCGGTAGTAGCCGTCCATCACGAGGTTCGAGCGGACGACGATCTCGCCGATCTGCGCGCCGTCGGGTCGGACGTCGCGGCCGTCGGCGTCGACGACCCGGACGGCAACGCCCGGGATCGCCCAGCCGGTCATCGACTGCCGCTCCTGGCGTCGCTCCGGTGGCTCGCTGTCGGTGAGGAACCGGCGCGGCTGGGCGAGGGTGATGATCGGCGACGTCTCGGTCAGGCCGTAGCCCACGATCGCCTGGACGCCGAGCTCCTTCTCGAGCGCAGCGACGAGCGAGGGTGACGCCGGCGCACCGCCGATGATCACCTGGCGGAGGCTCGAGAGGTCCCGACTCGCTCGCTCTCGATGATTGAGGATGGCGTTGAAGATCGTCGGGACCGCGAGCAGGCGGGTCACCCGATGGCGCTCGACGAGCTCCATCAGCGCGCCCGGGTCGAACTTCCGGAGCATCACGTGGCGCCCGCCGATCATCGTCACGAAGTGCGGCGTCCCCCAGCCATTGACGTGGAACAGGGGCACGACGTGGAGCACGACATCGTCCTGATCGAAGCCGAGCCCGATCTGGGCGACGAGCCCGTGGAGATAGAGCTCGCGGTGGGTCATCCCGACGCCCTTCGGCATGCCGGTCGTGCCGCTCGTGTAGAAGAGCTCGGCCAGGCTCGTCTCGTCGATGACGGGGTGGAGGGGATCCGCCGACCCGCCGGCCAGGAGCGCCTCGTACTCGTGATCGACCAGGCCGCCGGCGTCGCCCTCGAGGATGACGAGGATCGGCCGCCGCCCGAGGGTCGGCTCGATCTGCTCGATCAGCGGCAGGAAATCGCGATGGAACACGACGACCCGAGAGGCCGCGTGGTCGAGGATGAAGGCGATCTCGTGGGGCGCCAGCCGGATGTTGATCGGATTGAGGACCGCGCCCGCCTCGAGGACGCCGTAGTAGGCCTCGAGGAGCTGGTGGGTGTTGTACGTGATGAACGAGACGCGGTCGCCATCGCGCACACCGATCCCGCGCAGGGCATTGGCGAGACGATGGGTCCGCTCGGCGAACGCCCGGTAGGTGAGCTGTCGATCGCCGTCGATGACGCCGATCTTGTCGCCGAAGTAGGTCGCGGCGCGATCGCGGAACTCGAGCACCGACAACGGGACGAACATGGCGCCTCCTCGCGCCACATCATCCTTCGAGCCGACCGCGTCCGCTGGACGTTCCCACGACCCACTGCAAGAGCGGATCGTGGGTGAAGGATCCTGAACCGTCCGCCATTTGATATGTCGGTGTAATGCGACGGGATCTCGGCTCGCGATAGGTTGAGGCCCCGGGGATCAGCACAGGAGGAGTCCTGTATGAGGATTCGCATTGCCCTGACCACGGGCCTCGCCCTCGCGATGTCGGCCGTGGTCGCTCTTGCGGCGGCACCGCTTCCGGACCAGACGAGTCACGGCGCGACGATCGCGGCGCTGGCCCACGCCACCTACGACTCAGGCCAGGTTCGCGGATCGACGGTGTCCGCCGCAGCTTCGGACTGGGGCGCTCAGGTCGCCGCCGCCGCCAAGGCGAGTGGCGCCGCGGCAGCGGCAGCCGGCAAGGCCAGGGGTGCCGCCGCTGCTGCAGCCGGCAAGGCCAAGGGTGCCGCGGCGTCGGCTGCCGGCAAAGCCAAGGGTGCCGCGGCAGCCGCCGTGGGCCAGGCCAAGGGTGTCGCCGCGTCGGCTGCCGGAACCGCAACGGCGACAGCTGCCGAGGCGGCGGGGCAGGCAATCGGCGCAGCAGCTGCCGCGACCGGCCAGGCTCATCGCCCGTCGTAGGCAACCGCCAATTCGCAACGACGAACGACCTCCCATTGCGGGAGGTCGTTTCGTCTTGAGCCGAGAACGGAGCGGCCGGCCGCCCCTGGGGTTGCGGCCGGCCGGGGAGGAGCGGCGAGCGAGAAACCGGTGAATCAGTGGCGGCCGCCGCCCTGGAAGTTGCCGGACGATTGGTGCGTCCAATGCCGGGAGTCTCGACCGGCCCATCTTTCGAGCGGGTTACGGTGGCGTCGGGTCAGCCCTTCGCGGCCTCTCCGAAGTCGGTCTCCTTGACGAGCCGACCGGCCCGGGCGAACGTCCGCCACGGTCCGACCTGGCGGCCACGATCGAATGAGCCCGACCGCATCAGGCTGCCGTCGAGACGATAGAACTCCCATGCGCCGTGCATCTCGCCGTCGAGGTGGAAGCCGGACAGCTTCAGCGTGCCGTCGGGGTAGCGCTCGGCATGCGGCTCCGGTTCGCTCTCGGTCGCCATCGTCGAAGTATCCGCCGCCGGCGACGCCTGGATCGTCGCCGGCCGCCGACGTCCCACCATGCGACTCGCCATTGACAAGCGATGAGCCGAGACGACACTTCCGGCATGCCGACAAATGTGGTTGATGCGCTTGCCAACGTCCCGATGCTCTCGAGTCTCGATCGCAAGCACCTCGAACGGCTCGCCAAGGACTTCACCGAGCGGACGTTTCCCGCGGGCTCGGTCGTCGTTCGGCAGGGCGACGACCGGGGGATCGGGTTCTTCGTCATCGCCGACGGCGAGGCGGTCGTCACGGTCGACGGGGCGGAGGTCTCGCGACTCGGGCCGGGCACGCACTTCGGTGCCATCGCGCTCATTGCCGATCGCCATCGGACGGCGACCGTCACCGCGGAGACCGAGCTCCACACCTATGTCATGACCCTGTGGGACTTCCGCTCGTTCGTCCAGAACGATGCGGAGGTAGCGTGGAAGCTCCTCGAGCAGCTTGCCCAGATGGTCCAGAAGGCCTCTGCCCAGCACTGACGCAATGACGACCCCGGCGACGGTCGAGGAGTACCTCGCGACCTTGCCAGCTGACCGCCGCGGAGCCGTCGAGGACCTGCGCCGGACGATCCGCGCGGCGGCGCCCGACGCGGTCGAGACGATCGCCTATTCGATGCCGGCGTTCCGCAGCCAAGCCGGCCAATTTCTCGTTTCGTACGCGGCGTACAAGCGCCACTACAGCCTGTTCCCCGGAAGTGCTGCGATGGCCCGGGCGCTCGGCGACGAGATCGCGCCATTCCTGGCTGGCAGGGGCACGATCCGGTTCCCGGCCGATCGGCCGATCCCGGTCGAGCTCGTGAGGAAGGTCGTGGAGATCCGAATCGCCGAGGTCGGCGCGCGCGGCCGGCCCTGACGAGGCTGCCTAGGGCGTCTCCATCACGGGCTCTGCCTCGACCTCCGCTCCCGGCCGATGGGCGAGCCGGGCGGCGTGCGTCCGGGCATGGACGATCGCCTCGGGCGTGGTCGCGAAGACGTGTCGTTCGGTCGAGAGCTGGTCGTAGACACCGAGGCGGGCGAGGAGCCGCGCGTGCTCGGGCCGCGACCCCGAGATCAGGACGGAGATCCCGCGGCCTTCAAGGCGCTTGATCGTGTCGGCCAGGACGGTCGCACCGGTCGCGTCGAGCGTCGCGAGCCGCGACATCCGCAGGATCACGACGCGGACGTCGCTGAGCTCGGTGAGCTCGAGCAGGAAGGCGTGAGCCGCCCCGAAGAAGAGCGAGCCCTCCAGGCGGTAGGCGACGATGTGGTCGTCGAACAGGCGCTGCTCCTCCGCGCTGTGGTCGGTGTGGTCGAGCGGCGTCTCGTCGAGCCGGACCGATCGGGCCATCGCCTGCAGCGCGAACGCGCCGGCGACGATCAACCCGAGGATGACCGCGGTGACGAGATCGAGGACGATCGTGGCGAGAGCCGTCGTGATCAGGACAGCGGCATCGCCCCGGGTCGAACGCAGGAGGACCGTGAGACTCGAGACCTCGACCATCTGGATCGCCGTGGCAATGAGCACGCCGGCGAGAGCCGCGAGGGGGATCACGGCCACCCAACGCGAGACGAGGAGGACGACGACCAGCAGCGCAGCGGACTGCGTGATGGCAGCCAGCCGTGATGACGCACCGGCTCGAACGTTCACGGCCGTCCGCGCGATCGCCGCAGTGGCGGGGATCCCGCCGAATAGCGGCGTGACGAGGTTCGCGACGCCCTGGCCGAACAGCTCCCGATCGGCGTCGTGTCGTTCCCCGACCCGCATCCCGTCCGCGACGGTCGCCGACATCAGGCTCTCGAGTGCGGCCAGGGCGGCCACCGCCACCGCCGGCAGCACGAGGTCCGGCAGCCTTCCCGGATCGAGTGCGGGCAGGCTCGGCGTCGGGAAGCCCGCCGGCAGGGCGCCGATCGTCGCCACCGGGATCGAGGCGACCGCGGCCGCGAGGGTTGCGACGATGACCGCCAGCAGGGATACGGGCAGGCCGGGTCGCAGACGCGCCGCGACGAGCATCGCCGCCGCCACGGCGCCCGCAAGCACGGGCGCGGCGACCACCGGAGCCGCTAGCCACCGCCCGACGGCATCCATCGCGACGGTGATCACCTTGTCGCCGGTCGCGTGCACGCCGAGCAGGGCGGGAACCTGCTGGAGGGCGATGATGACGGCGATCCCGACCGTGAAGCCCTCGACGACGGGCAGCGGCACGTACTGCATCAGGCGACCTGCGCCGCCGTGGGCGAGCCCGATGAGGATGGCCCCAGCCAGCAGCCCGACCGCGAGCACCCCTGGTCCGCCGAACTCGGCGACGATCGGCACGAGGACGACGGTCATCGCGCCGGTCGGCCCGCTGATCTGGACGCTGCTGCCGCCGAAGACCGCCGCCAGGACGCCGGCGACGATCGCGGTGATCAGCCCGGCGCCGGCTCCCAGTCCGGACGTGATTCCGAATGCCAGCGCCAGGGGGAGGGCGACGACCGCCACGGTGAGCCCGGCCACGATGTCACGGCGGGGTTGCCGGCGGATCGCGACGAGATCGGCCCGCGTCGGAAGGAGCTGGCGGAACCGTCCGCGAACGGTATCCCACCAGCCGTCGGCCCGGCTGATCGTCGCCGCGCCGGTGTTGCGGATGCTCACTCGGCGCTGCCGACGGGCCGCAGCTCCGGCTTCAGGCCGTCGCGGTCCTCGATCATGCCGAGCAGGATCGAGCGAGCGGCCAGCAGGAGCTCGCGGACCGCGGGCACGCTGATGGCGTAGAGAACCTCGCCGCGGTCGCGGCGCTGGATGATCAGACCGGCGCGTCGGAGCACGGCCAGTTGCTGAGAAAGGTTGCTCGGCTCGATATCGATCTGGTCGAGGAGCTCATGGACCGCGTGGTCGCGCTCCGACAGCAGCTCGAGAACCCGGATCCGTGCGGGATGGCCGAGGGTCCTGAAGAACTCCGCCTTCGCCTGGTACAGGGGAACGCCCACGGGCGACACGCCTCATCAACAAGTGATCACATGAATGAATGTGCATATTAGCCGGGAAGGGAGTCGCGTGCCGTCGCGTGGTGTCGCCGCCTGTGCCCCGACCGCCAGACGCCGTCGTCGAGGCTGGACGCCGTCCTACAGCCGGCCGCGGATCTCCCACAGGTCCGGGAAGACGGGTTGGAAGAGGGTCCCGCGGAGGTATGCGACCCCGGCCGAGCCGCCGGTTCCGGGCTTCGTCCCGATCGTCCGCTCGACCATCTTCACGTGGCGGTAGCGCCACTCCTGGAACCCCTCATCGACATCGACGAGGCGTTCCGCGACGAGCGCCCCGTCGGCGTCCTCGCGATAGAGGGTCACGAGCACGTCCTGGACCCGCGGGTCGGGCGCCGGCGGAAGCGTGACGTCGCGCGCGAGCACGTCGTCCGCAAGCCCGCCGCCGCGCTCGGCGAGGAACCGCAGGAACGACCCCCACACCGATCGCCGGTTCTGCGCCGCCTCGATCCGGGCCCGTGCCGCGGATCCCGCCGGCTGAGCCGCTGGACCGGAAGGATCGCGCCTTCCGAGGACCGCCTCGACCTCGCGGAACTGGGCTGACTGGAAGCCCGATGCGCTCTCGAGGCGGTCGCGGAACGAGGTGAACTGGAGCGGGGTCATTGTCTCGAGGACGTCGATCTGGGCAACGAGGGTCTTGAGGATCTTCAGGACCCGGTTCAGGAGGTGGAGGGTCGTGTCGGTGTCACCGGCCTCGAGCATCCGCTGGACGGCGGCGAGCTCATGGAGGAGCTGCTTGAACCACAGCTCGTAGACCTGGTGGATGACGATGAACAGCAGCTCATCATGCTCTGGCCGGCCGTCCGGGCCGGTCGACAGCGGACGTTGGACGGCGAGGAGCTCGTCGATCGCGAGATAGGTCGAGTAGGTGACGGCGGCCTTCGTCACCCGGCCGCCGCCTCGGCCTCGCCGGCGGCCTCGCGGGCTCCTGTCGCGTCGCCCGGTTCGGCGCCGATGGCCTCGAGGACCTGTTCCCGGGTCGCCTCCATGTTGTGGATCCGCTTGCCGTGGTCGATCGTCGCGTCGACGACCTCGTCGGCGGATCCGCGGAACTCCCAGCCGCAGGCGCAACGGTTGGTGAACTGACGGACGACGTCCATGGCGCGAGCCTCCTTCAGCCGAGCGAGCGGAACGGTTCGGGGACGTAGGCGGCGAGCAGCGGACGCCATGAGGTCGGCAGCTCGGCGGCGACGACCGGATCGTCCTGGACGAGCCAGGCCAGGTGACGGAGCCCGTGCTCGACGACGGCGCTGACGGCGATGTCGCGTGGCGCGGCGGTCGCCGTCGAGCGAGCGAGCTCGGCGCGGTCGATCGGGACGCTGGCCATGTCGCCGACCAGCGCCTGGTCGATGACGACGACGAAGCTGAGGATGACGGCGTCGCGGTCGCGCCGCCACGAGGTCGAATGGACGAGGATCGGCGGGCCGACGACATCGCGCACGATCCGGTCGACGACCTCCACGGGATGCTCGGTCGGCCCGAGCTGGAGGATCCACGGCTGGGGCCCGTCCGGTCCGGTCAGGGCGAGTCGATCGCCGTCGAGCCACACGACGAAGACCTCGGCCTGGACCGGGCTGTCGACATCCCAACCGGCGGGTGCGCGGCTCACGCTGCCATCGTAGTCATCGAGGTGCCGATCATGCCGCGTCTCGACGGGATCGATCCGTAGACTCGACTGGTGACGAACCGCGCGATCGCCCATGCCCGTCTGCGCAACAGCCGCCTCGTCGGGCCGCCGCTCGCCTCGCCGCAGGACGTCGTCCGGTGGTTCGGCGCGGTCCAGTCGCAGGACGTGCCCGGCGCCTTGTGGGGGATCGCCCAGCGGATGCCGCCCGGTCTGACCTTCGACGAGCTGGGCGCGGCGATGGACGACGGGCGGATCGTGCGGACCCACGGTCCACGACCGACCTGGCACTTCCTCCACCCCGCGGACCTCCGCTGGATCCTGTCCCTCGTCGGACCGCGGGTCGAGCAGACGATGGCCGGCATGGTGAGGCGCCTGGGGATCAGCCCGGACGCGATGGCGCGCGGGCAGGCGGCGATGGTGGGTGCCATGGCCGGCGGCTTGGACCTGACCCGCGACCAGCTGCGCGACGTCGTGGCGTCCGCCGGCATCGATTCGTCCGAGCCGCTTGTGACGAGCATGATCGGCATGGCGGCCGAAGTCCGGGCGGCGATCTGCAACGGGCCTCGTCGCGGGAAGCAGGCAACCTTCGTCCTCGTCGACGATTGGGTTCCGGCTGCCGCGCCTCTTGCCCGCGACGACGCCCTGCGCGAGCTGACGATCCGCTACTTCCGGAGCCACGGTCCGGCGCTGGCCAACGACATGGCGTGGTGGTCCGGCCTGACGGTCGGCGACGTCCGGCGCGGAATCGAGCTGACCGGTTCTGCGCTTGAGGGCCGCCGGGTCGACGGCAAGGAATACTGGGCGGCCGCGGGCGCGTTCGACCCGGAGCCGGAGCTCATCCCCGAGCCGCTCGTCCAGCTCCTTCCGAACTACGACGAGTACCTCGGCTCGTACCGCGACTACGCCCCGATCTTCGACGAGGCGCTACCCAGGGCGCGGACCGTGGCCGATGTCCTCGGCACCCACCTCGTCGTCCGCGACGGGCTCGTCGTCGGCGGCTGGCGCCGGTCGTTGGGAGCGGGCCGCGTCACCGTGACGGCGACACTGCTCCTCCCTCTGACGTCCGCGGAGCTCGAGGCGCTCGGGGCGGCAGCGGCGGCATACGGTCGGTTCGTGGAGCTCCCGGTCGACCTCCGGATCATGACCGGTTGATCAGGGCGCCCGGACCACTGCCGGTCAAAGGATCACCACGCAACTGCCGAGTGGAATGCGCCCATCCGCGAGCGCACGAAGCGTGGATCGCGCATCCCGGCTGAAGCCAGGGAACGCGGTCGGCGTTGCCGCAAGGGCACGCCGGTTCCGCCGCGTGTCGGCAACGAGGAGAATCACGTCGATTGCGCCGTCGCGCTGCTTCAGTGCGATCCGACGCTCGACCGCCTGGATGTCGTCGAGCACGGTCTCGGCCTCAACCGCTGCGACCCTGACGTCGCCTCGGATCAACGCATCCCAAGCTCGCCGATCTCCCTCGATCGGGAGCGGCACTTCGGTCCTCCAGCCCAATCCCGGGTCGAGCCGCCTTCGCAGCCGTTCCAGAAGCCGTTGCTGACCGGCATCCCGGATGGGATCGCCGGCGGGGTACGCACGCAGCCGGACGTCAAGTCCGACCGTAACTCCGTACGCTGCGAACTCGCGGATGGTCGAACGGCGCGTGCCTGCCTCTAGTCGCTCCACAGCCGAGCGGGGCAGTCCGCATGCCCGGCCAACTGTCTCCCGACTGATTCCGGCACCACGACGCGCTCGCGCAAGTTCCCCTCGGACCCGTGCCTCATCGTCCTGGGCAACTCGCAAAGCTCGTGCAACCGGGCCATCACGATTCGTCACTCGCCGATGGTGCCTTGCGGGGCTTCGCTGGCCATTAGTCGCCCGCTCAGCGGGTGCTATGGAGGCGGAGCTCACGCCGAGTTGCTCAGGTCTCCTGTATCCGGGGCCCTCAGCCGACGAATCGCCCGATCGGCGGGCGCCCTGACCGTCTGGCAAAGCTTCAGCCGCCGTACCGCCCGCCAAGCGGGCAATCAACGACACACGACGAGGATCGGCTCGGGAGATCGGCCAGGAACCCTCCGCCGCGGGACCTCAGCCGGCGGCCCGCTCGCGCCGCGGGTTGTGGCGGCGACCCGGACCAGCCTCGGACGCGGCCG
>Ga0157379_10006042_pt1 | contig 10426 bp, 5 predicted proteins | sample S25metaG_FD_121802 | JGI IMG/M metagenome (GOLD analysis project Ga0157379, IMG submission 121802) | Switchgrass rhizosphere microbial communities from Kellogg Biological Station, Michigan, USA - S2-5 metaG | ecosystem: Host-associated > Plants > Roots > Rhizosphere > Soil | place: USA: Michigan... | reverse complement strand
TGAGAAATTTTAAATAAATTCCATATTTTCATTCAATTTTTTGGATCAAAAAATGGAGGAAAAATTAGACATATTCTTAGGTTTGTTTGGAACAATTTTTGGATAAGAATATTTTGAGATGTCTGTAGTGTATACAATATTGGGGATCATGAGAAGGAAAACACACATTAGTGCAGACTTTCCCAAGTAGATAACATGCAGATAACACCTAGCAAAGTGGGTGGTAAATGGCAGCTTGCAGCTACATCAAGCACATATACCCCACTTGCTGAGGACAAAGGGCACCTGTCAAAAACACTCACAACTCACACATCAGTGTGAATCTAACCTGGTATCCAACTGAGGATGCACCTTCACTTAGGCACAATCTAGAGAATATTTCAGTGCTCAAAACCTTTCAGTGGTGCAGCTAGATATTGTTTAGGATGAATGGATGATTAGTTCAAACAGCCAATTATTGGAAATGATCTTATCAATTTGTCTTGCTTCAGCCTGGAACTTTTGAATGCAAGTCCATACTGACAATTAGGGATGGTCGTGCTTATCTCCATTTTCCAAGTTCAAAAACACTCATCCACACTGTGATGATAGGGCCCATAGTTTTGGACCACCTCCTTGGCAAATGCTCATTCAAAATGGAAATGGCTACTGGTGTGCAGGCCTAGGGCATGCCACAAGTTTGGCCTGACCTGCAGGTACCTGCAAGTCCACCCGCGGGAAACCTGCGGGTTTTTTGGATCTGCAAGTCCAGGTCCTCCAAGAGTCCAAGTCCTCACAGATCCAGGTCAGCCACAAGCAAAAAAGATAAAAGACCTGCAGGTTTTTAGTAACACTATTTAGCCTAGAATCATAGTAATTTACTGTAATTACAAACAGATACACAGGTACCTGGATCCAGAGGACCTGGATCTGCAACTCCAGGTCAGTGCTTGACCAACTTCATCCAAGTCCAGGTCAGCCTTTGAAAATTGAAAATACATGCAGATCCAAATCCAGGTAGACCCGAGGGTGCACTCGTGGCATGCCCTATGCAGACCTGGTGCTTGGATGGCTGCCATGCTGGTGGTCATCAAATGGAGCTATACAACTTCTGTCTTAGTGAAATTATTCATATGGATTGGTTTTTGGTAATTTGGGAGAGTTATCCACCATTGGTATAATTCTTCTGACTTTTCAGCTAGTTTGCATTTGATTAATGGGGACTCCAAGCACCGACACTCACACTTTCCTGAAGCTGTGAGCTATTTTCCCAACAGGACATCAAGAATAGAAACCAGGTGGCACAAATAAAAGCATTCCCAAGGTGATAGTAAGTTTACAGTAAGATCTTAAAGGCATATTAGATATATTAGATATAAGCTCCAAACACATCGAATAATATATAGAAAAATTATGGAAGCTTCGCACTACTAGCCTCCTTAGGCTCACTGGTTTAGCCTTCACTCATTACCACATAACTCACTCCTTCTTACTTGATTTAGAATAAGCAGCAAGGGAAAGGTTCCAGAGAGCTAATATCGGTTGGTCTCGATGGACACTCTGGAATTTGGCTCTGCAAGGTCAAAAGGACAAGGTATGGATCTGGATTTATTCTATCAACTATCTAGGTGTATTGACAGTATATCCCTCTACTTGTTATTTGTCAATATAGCTTCTCATTTAATCCTTCAAGCTCACACCTCAGCCCCTGAAATTTAGGTGTTTCTTGAATTCCCAGGCCACCAGACTGGATGCATAGAAAGGTTTTCAGCCAATAAAAACATTAGGAAAATCTTAAAGGTTAGCCACTTTCATTTCAACTTTTCATGGAGTGAAAATAGTAATAAAATAAAATATTCCAAAAGAGTTTCATCAGAGTTTTCAGGCTCACATAGGGTTTCATTAGAGTTTTCAAGGTTTGAGTCCAAAAAATCTAATGAAACCCTTTAGGAATGTTTAATTTCATTATGGTTTTTTGTTTGAGGAAAATCCTAAATAAAATGACTAACCTTTAAGATTTTCCTAAAGTTTTCCTTGGCTGAAAACTTTTCTATGCCTCCAGTGAGTGTGCTGGTGCTGGGACTTGGGAGTAATTTTGTTTAAAGGAATTCATTGTTTTAAAATACATCCTCATAACAATACTGAATTGAGCCCAATTATATTTATTACCAAAATGCTAGCTTTGGTTCTTACCTCTTGAGTCTGTGTTTTGCCAAGACTGCAATTTCAATGTTCACTTTGGGGCAATGCCCTTTTGGGATGACTGCTATTTGTTCCTGTTTGTCTGCTCACTGGGTAGAAATTAAACAGAATAATAATAAGATGAAAAATCACTCATAATTCCATACAATTATATCCACCAATGTCAAAAATATTCCTTAGATGTCTAACTCTGTTGGTTGGATTATCTGTAATTAAAATCTTGTCAACTTTTGTCCTGTGCACTGTAAGTACTTCCCCCCATCAGTTTAAGATTCAAATTTTCTATTTCTTTACATTTTCCCTGCAAACTAATGATTAGATCTTTTTCAAAAATATGGTTCATATTCAAATAAAATTATCTGTCAGTTCTAAGCATGACATAATACTGTCTTGTGATAATGATATTCAGTCTCTGCCCATCATTATTGGTCAAGCATGCTTACATTTCCGTCCCCTGTCCATGATCAAGTGGTAAAACTGTTTTCAGGCAATGTGTCTTTTGATGGCAGTGTGGCAGTCACCACAATCATGTCAATCATGTCAATCATGTCCTGCTACCAAAAGCTTTCTGTCTGCACTTTGGAGATCTCAACCTCCCTTCCACTGATCTGCAAGAGCATGGGCTTGTTGGGATACTCTCATTGATGTGAATGCAGGAAAAATTGTTTCAAGCTGATCAAATTGAAGGTGCAGGATACAGAATTGTTTCATTGGGGAAATCCTCATTATCTCAGGTGTTCTTAAGCTATCACCACAATTTGCAGGACTCTTGAGAGTTTGTCTTTGGATTCAGATTCTTTCCAATGATAATAACATGTGAGTACTGGGTGGAGGAACATTTAGGGTCAGTTAATAACTTAAGTGATTGTTAATTATCTGCATGTCTCTGGTCTCCCCCTTAGCCATAAGATGACTATGATACTGGGATGACAAATATTCCTTTCAATTTCAAAAGAATTCCTTGGCTGCATACAGAGTTAAAGTAACATAGAAAGCTGGGTGGACTGACAGATATATGCACACTGCCAAGACCATTGAATTTTAGGCATGTAAATATAATCTATATTGAAATATTATTTAACTTGATAATATCTATGCCATGGTATCAACTATAGATAGAAACTAAGTTGTGCAGTATGCTTGGGTGGTAGACTTGGGGTTGAACCACATTGACTTGGGTACATATCACTGCTCTCCTGGTTTGACTATAATATATTTTACCCAGGAGATTGGTTGAAGCTGATAACATCACTTGATACAAGTATTCAAAAGCTAGAGGAGGATGTGTATAAAAAGCTGTCACCAGCTGTGATGTAACCCTTCAGTAAAGCTCTGTTAACACACTTATTTTCTCAGTTTTCAGTCTTTTCTACTTTCTCCCTACCTTGGGCAATGACTATCCTTGGTATGTCTCTATCCATCTTCCTCTTCATGTAATAATTGATTAGCTTCTATTGACCAGATCATTCTAGGATTAATTTTTCTTACTTCTCAAGTGGAAGCTTTCCCAGCCAAATCTTTCGTCTGTACTATTTTATTTTGTATGACTTTGCAATTCTTCTGGATGCTTATTTGCTGAAGGTTCTATACAATTTTTAGATTTCACACTCCTTGTGTTGGATTTCTCTTATCTACTGGGCACATTTATCTTCACTCTTTGTGAGTCTCCAGCAGTTCTGCAAACATCTTTCAATACTGACTTTCTACAGGGCTCTTTCTCATTGGTTCTACTAGTGTTGATTATATTTGAATATGTGATATCTCAGAGATTTCAGGAACAAAAAATTGACCAACTTGTTCTAGGCAATTTCAAGTAAACATAAGGTTCCACAGCTGAGGGGAAGGCTGCACAAGGTTTATATTTCTTTGGGATGGCATGCATCACTACAGAGATCTCTCAAAGCATTTTCCAGTGACAATGAGACTTAAAAACAAGACTGTTCAGTTACTGCCATTGTCTCACCACTTCCGGAGCCTGCCCCTGCTCCTGCCCCTTACACTTCCAATCCTCACTCTTCAAGAGAAATTGATTGTTTCAATGGCAGCTCCTCAGCCAATGATTAGGAATATTTTCAAGAACAAAGGTATTACATACCCTTCCACCTCTCTAACAAGATCAATACCTCAGCACCTTTAGCCAATTGCAAGAAGCTGGTGCAGGGGCTAAGCCATAGACACACAAGTATACTGATGCACCTAAGCACTGAACATGCACCACTGTATCAAACAGGAGCTTGAGAAACCCTGTTCTGCATAATGTGTAGATGACAGAACAAGACTGCATTCCACTTTGTGATGTCATGTTCTGCCTTCAGGACGCAGAGAGCCAAACTCAGACAGGATGTAACAAGGAGTACTTCACTCAGACAAACCTCCTCTCCAACAAGAGCTGTATTGGGCCACTGCTTGAATACATCAACAAGACAGTTAACTTGAACCATCCTTCAGTGTCTTTGTTTTTGTTTTTACATATTTCACCTACCTAAAATATCCTCCCAGAAAATTGAACCTTCAAATCTATCAATGGAGACAATGGTGAATGCTCCAAGTGTTCAGTTGCCTATCTTCCTGGAGGTAATGCCTTGTTCATTGCCTTGTATATTCAACTGATCATTTTCTTCTGCTGGATTACACCCACTTTGAATATCTCTGAAGAAGGGTCAGTGGTGGATTGGAGAAACTCTTACATGCGAAAAACCAGGAGACAAGGGGGAGTTGTTTGAAGTTGCAACAGTAATATTTCCTCCATTCAGAGTAGATTCAGAAATCTTTTATTATACTCATAAGTGCATGCTAGGTTGCACAATTGGGATACACAAGGAACACATTGCTGGATATCCATTCTGGCACCTCAACAATGATCCTCTACTAAAGCTGGTACTGCTAAGCTTCCATAAATTTTCTCCATTATAGATGACTTGTTTGGAACTTATATCCTATAGAGGAGGTCTTCTGAAATATGTGAAATATTGCATACCTGAACAAATTATTTCAGACATTTAAAAATTTTATGTTTTCTTCAAACAAGTTAGAAATTTCAAAATTTGTTAGTATTTTAGGACTAACATACCCATTACCAAGTTATTTACCTATTAAAATATTCATTGGATATAAAACAGTTATAATCATGGAAGTGATCATTATTTTAAAAAGCATATTTATGTACTGCATTGGGTCTGTAAATGCATTTGAACCCCATAGATCCCATTATGACAATCCAAAACAAGGTGGTTAAGCAAAAGCATGCATTTCCTGATCCAAATATCTCAACCCTTCCAAGCTAATGTGATTATTGCAGGTGATAATGGGATGAACAAATGTTTCCAGTTACCTTATATATTCTTTTCTAAAGGATAGATAACTTAATTTCTTAAAAAAAAAATTCTTCTCAAAGATTACAAAACCATCGATATATATTATAAAATAATACATAGAAAGTTCTACTTAATAATACTATTTCCCATAAAACACAGTCATTGAATGAAATCCTTGGAATTACTATGAAATCACTGAAATCCATCAATTAAACTTACCTCTAAAACAACTTTTATCAGACAGATATAGCATATTTTCACAATATTTTGAGACCAGAATGATTAGAAACATGCTCTAAGAAGACTACATTACATATCTTTTATACTACAAAGTAAAATCTCAATAGAGGTCAGAGTCAGTGTAGCAGACCTGAGGGTAAGACATGTGAATAGATACCAAAAGGATACAATAAGACAAGCAACAGGCTAAGATGGAACACAAGGTCATAAGGAAGTAAGCTCCAGAGAATCAGGCAAAATATATGAATGGAGAAGAGATAGGGTTGAATAGATATGAAACAAAGGTAAGTCAGAAGATAACAACTGGAAGTTCAGAATGGGGTTTGGAAAGCTCAGAGGTGGAATGGGTTGTAACACTCTACCATATAGAAGTAGAACTGCACTAATGATGTGATGGTGTCTGGAGCATCAGAAAAGTGGGCACAGGGTACCTAGTCTATATAGTGATTATAGCTGTCATATCTTCCATATCTTCGCTATTTTACATCCCCATATACTCATGCTTGTCAAAAGCAACTGTCACATGGTATTTGGTGACTGGTGGTGGCTACATTCAAGTTACAGCTTGATACTTTCCTCTATTATATAAATATAGTAGTATCTATTATTCCACTCTACAGATCTTATTGTAAAAATGAAGTTTGAGTTCAGTGAGAATAAATTTCATGAAAATGCAATTTTTCAGCTTGGCCACAGTTTATTTGGGAGAAATGTGTGATTACCAGCCTATAGTTTGAAGAATTCTCTATTAAATTGGTTTAGGATTCTTGTGCCAATAATGCTGTGCTAGATGTGAGTCTAGCCTGCAAAGCAGTTATCTTGGTGTAATATGCCACATTATACCCCCAAAAGCCAAGTTTGCAGTCAAGATAGCACTGGAACAACTGGAAACCAGAATACAATTTTTAAGCCAGTTTTGTAGAGGATTCTTCAAACTATAGGCTGTTAGTCAAACATTTCTCTCAAGAAAATTGTGGCCAAGGCTGGAAAATCTATTCCCACTGAGCTCAAAATTCATTTTACAATAAGGTTTATAGCATGTAATTATATATATAACTACTGCAGTTATTAACACAGAAAAAAATATTAAAGCTGTAACTTGAATGTAGCTGCCACTAGTTGCCAAATACCATGTGACAGTTGCTTTTGACAAGCATGAGTATATCTCTCAGGGTTACTCTAGCGAGCCCCTTAGTTTCTTAGCTGAATATAGCAACTAGAGGCAATCATCTGCTAAATAGTGTTCCAGACCTTCCATACTGCCCATAGCAATATTCATTTTATAAAACCAGCATTTTATTCAGGCTTTCAATTTTACTCAGAGAAATTGTTTTATTAACTCTCGGGGATCAAATGTTACAGAGGGAGGCAAAAGAAATGTTATGCACTAACCAGTAGGATAGGAGAACAGTCAGCACTTGTACCTAATAAATAGCTGTAGAACACAACAAGCTTTGGGTATGGTGAAGCATAGCCAGTGATGCAAAAGAACACAGAGCAGAGAGAGTTTTGTAGAATACAGCACAGTAGCAATAATAAAGATTCAGCAAGATTTCAAAATGTAGGTTTCAGGATAGAGCATGCCACAAGTCAATCTGCCACAGGTTTCCCATGCTTGGTATATTGAATAGCTCACCAAGTGACAGTCCAAAAAAAATATGAAAAGATCATGGCTAAAAAGCTTTCAACAAGGAGGATTGAACTGCATGCTAAAAAAAGATACTATTTCACCTCATCCTTTCATTAGACATGCCCCAAATATATATTTTTTCTTCTTATAGCTCGAAAGGGACGATTAAGACGATTCTAAAGGTATTTTTACCTTAATTTTGCCTCCAAAAATGCCCTAGCTATTCCAAAATAAAAAAAGGGCAAAATCCCGCGGATCTGACTTGTGGGATGCCCTATTTCAGGATTTTAGCAGCAGCTGAGAGGAATTTATATTGACATGACAATATCTGTGGCACCATCATCCAGAGGGACACAGAAGCATCCATCCACTATGTCTAATGTACTTACAAATCTTCTCTGCAGATCCAACTGTAAAAGCATAGGAAAGCTCAGTGACAAGAGGGAAGAGATAGTGGGTAGATGGATATACTGCCATATAGCGGTCATATGCGCTTGAAACCCGAAAAAGCGCCATGTCCACTTTGCTGATGAGGAGCAATTGAGCAGTGACAATTTATAAGGATGACACCACAAGAAGCTGCATGCACTCTCGTTTGGTCTTTATTGAAAACCCGTTTTGCTTGAGCGGAGAATGAATGGCCCGTCTATAGTTAATTCATTATCCATTGTCCCTTGGTACGTGAATTACAATACCAATTTCGGTGATTTTGGGTTCTATCTAGATATCCCGTCCAATTGCGGTTGGTATTACTGTGTATGATGGTTCCACCGCCAGCACTACCATAAGATTATATGTGATGCCTTTATTCGCGTGCGATTCAATCTAGCTGAGCCAGGAGGAAGAGTAGGGTCTCGGACTGCAGATGCTATCACTGCTATGATCACCACTCTGTGCCCTATCATCATCCGTCCACTTAAATCTCAGAAGGGTAATCCTCTTCTATTTCCTCATGTTTATATCCCCTTTTGAGCCACTGGATTGGGAAAATGTTCTACAGACTGTGCAGGATGGTGCGTAAGATGACTCTACATTGTTCCGGTTGCCTGGCAATATTTTTCTCCTTAGTGTACAGCACCAAGTACTCAACCTTGGCTTCTTTGGCATTTACACTATATGACCATTGTAAGTCGGTCCTATTCCCTCCGCCATTCGCCTTCCTAAGTCATGTTGCTCTTCTGTTTAGTTCTCTTGCTACCGCTTGAGGTATGTCGAGGCGTCATTATCTCAGAGTTAAAGTGGTCAATAACGGATTCGAATTGTGCAAGATTCAATACGTATGGAAACTCAAGTGGTCGTGTGGCAAGTCCCTGTACCTCGTGGTTGGGCTGTTCCTGGTTTGAGTGTTGACGAGATAATGATACAACTATCCCAGACACGTTACTTGGGAATTATTTCGCTGGTGACTTATGTGATAGGTCCGTCGCCTTCTCTCTCAAAAAATCTCCTTGATAATTGCTTTTCCCTTCTACAGTCTCTTTTAATATGAATATGGTGACAGACGTAAGCTCTTCGGCTCATATTCCTTTGAATAAATACATTTTTAAATTCTGTCCTGGCAACATAGTTGTAAGTACCTCCATTAGTATTAAAAAATAAATCCAAAACATTTGATCAGTTGCGATAGATTTATACGCTTTCAAGTAGTAGTGTGAGCCTAACCTACGTCCTCCGGAGGAACAATGCAATCTAACACAGACTAACCGATGAAGATCAATCATTATGATATTGCTGGTAGAGAGTGTGTAACCTACATTCTCTTAAACGAATCTAATAACCCTTCACAGTTATCCTGACCGCCAGGGTAATTCCTCGCAGTACATCGTTTTAACAAGACACTGCACTAACAGGCTTTGAAATATAATAATAGCTTTATGTTGTTTTTAATAAAAGCAAACCCGTCTTATCCGTATGCTCTCTTATGTCCATATCTCAGGCCATCGTTTCGTTCACAATAAATTTCCTTGGTCTACCATATGGTGCGTGCGATGATATTCCTTTGACGAGTTGTGGACGTCTTCTCGGTATAGGGATTTCTTTGACCTCCGTAGGAATCTCCGGCTGTTATTATGGAGAAGCAGCGCACTTCTACTATTTCACCGCAGTTCCTGGGCTTGTATGTGAACTGGTTTTCTTCAGCCTTATGATATACAAATCCTGGAGTACATATCGCTGGTGCCCAGGAAGTCCATTATTAACTATTTTAGTTCGAGATAGGTGTGTCTCAGTTTCTGCGAAGGTTCATATCGGTCTAACTCAGTCATAATAGCGTTATTTATTTCTTCGGGTGAAATTGTCACATCTTATCCTTACCGAAAACGATTTCTGATACATTCAATCAGAGTTATGGCTATTCTCCTCATCAACACTCTCGTTTGGAACACAGGGCGTCAGACGATCGGGGAAGTCGGATTAGCGTAAGCTTTCAATTCCGGCAATAATTGTGTGGCTTATTCTTCTGGATTCCCAGCTGGATAACTGCAGTTCCCTGCTCTTTCGGCAGTCGCCTGTTGCTGAATATACGCAAGGCGTCAGGCGTTGAACAGTCTACCCAGTCCCATACCTCAGAGCATCCAACACTGGGATCTCCTCTATGCTGTCGTTCTTTACCTGGTATGCCTATCTTACTTTGTACATTCATTTACTCACCAGATCATGGAATCACAGAGACGCGCTGATAATCCAAGCACAAGAGGTCACATTGTTTGAGGGCCCCGACAGAGTGTAGCGGTTACCCCGTATGATGGCACTTGTGGACTGGGGATGAGCTTTGACACTTTATACCAACACGATTCACAGCTCTGGCTCGGATGTCTTTATAAGTACAGAAGGCTATGGAAGCTCTATAATTTTAGAGCTTGAGATGTATGGAGGGTCAGAGAAACTACAAAAGCTCCTCACCTCACCTATCTAGCTCATCGGGAAGAGATATGTTCTTTTTTTTGACGCATTTAAAAAATATTTTCCTGTTGGACCCAAATTATTTGTGTCCGACCATATGCTCGCCCGTTGGGGGACTGTTTTTGTCTGCCTAAGTATGTTAGCGCATCTAGGATGATAT
>Ga0157379_10006036_pt1 | contig 10433 bp, 14 predicted proteins | sample S25metaG_FD_121802 | JGI IMG/M metagenome (GOLD analysis project Ga0157379, IMG submission 121802) | Switchgrass rhizosphere microbial communities from Kellogg Biological Station, Michigan, USA - S2-5 metaG | ecosystem: Host-associated > Plants > Roots > Rhizosphere > Soil | place: USA... | reverse complement strand
TGCCCACACAACAGCGGCGATCTCTTGTCAGTGGGTTGTGTGGCGAATGAATAATGTGTCAATGATGCGGTCGGGGAACATTAGACAATCTCCTAGTGACGCGGTGCCATCTATGAGAAGTGCCCATCCCCTCACACTGGCACACCGAACTCTCACTGAGAGGCGGGAAGTACATTAATAACCGTTTGCATAATAAAAACGTTTTTATTTGCTATGCGTGAGTGACATTGTTTCCGATTTGGATATTATTTTCCTTCCGTCATTTCCTTCGTGTTTTCTTGACACCCGCGCGTCAGAATCAGAACTGCGAATTGACTGCGACATCACACCTTTGATCTCGTTGTGCTCAGAACTCGCAGAAGCCACTATACAAACATTTGTAGTCTGAAAGGGACCTGGCGGGGATGAACGCAAATCATTAGAATTGACTTGGGGTGCGAGAATAGCAATGGCTCCGAGATGGTGACGATAGGTGATTGTAGGGAAATCTACGCATAGGTGGGCCTCTGCTTGCGATGAATTGTATCTTCGGGGGGAAATTGAGAGTAAAATATACTAAATAGTGTTCTGCCAATAAATCACGGGCATTAATACTATGTATACGTACATGGCCGTTATCGATTTATCAGCCCTTATCAAAATAAATACTAAAACACTAAATTTTCAGAAGACGATCCTTCCGTCGAGGCATTCGGACAACCCGAGAGTCTCGACTCCCTATCCGTGCTATCCAGCTTGTCGGTTTCTCGGGTTCGGAGCACAATGTAGGTATGTCCTTGTGTAGGCTGGCGGCAGTTCACCCTGCAGGATTTGAATACCGTCCTATCTCAGCTCAGAGTCCGAAAACGTGGCACAATTACTGAACTTGAGGCGCTTTCGGATCTGTATGGGCCATCTGGGACATCTCCACATAGTAATAAATCCTGAATAAATTACAAAGACGGCCTTACAGCTGATTAAACTGCTTATTCAGACAACCTACGAATGAGGAAAGAACCCTGTAGGTTTATAAAGAGGGCTCTTATCGTGCATGATTCCAGGAGGAGTCACGAGTTTGTGCTTGAGAGAGGACAAGCGAGAAACTGCAGAAGATCCAGAGATGTGACCCGATTGGTGACATAGGGTCGGCCGTTCTTCGAAAGCAGAAACGACAAGACATTCCACAGAATATGCTGCACTTGCCGCAACTCATCCTGTAACATGCCAGAGACATATCCAGGCATGTATGCGGGCATTGCATGGATATTATCGTCCCTTTCAGTCAACAGAGTCTAGTCTGTGCGCCAAAACGCTGACGAGAACGCTCCCTTCAAGAAAGGAGAAAACTCCGAGTGTGATCGAAACCCCCGATACCGGTCCTGGGCTATGGAGAGGTATGGACTTGCGAAGCGAGCAGAAGGAGAAGAACGGTCCAAGCCACAGAGAACATGAGCCGGGTCAAAGGTTGTGCTACGGGACCGGTTGTCGTCTGGACATCAGGGATTTACGAAAACCTGTCAGAGTCGATTCGTACCAAAGAGGGAAAAGATTCCTCTACTCCCGCCACTTGAGCATATTACTGATATAATTTTTGATTTGGGGGTAGATTACATAACGACCAGGGGTAAGGCGGCATGTCACAAAAGAAATGAATCAGTTTCCTGTCTTCCAAAGCCAGAAGAATAAAATGCGAGAGAGGAAGTTCCACGGTAAAAGAAGCAGAGCTAATGAGGCGCTAAGTTAGGGTGCCGTTCCGAGGCGGGCGTCGTAAACCAGCCGGCGGATGATCGGGATTTGCCATGCTGAGTCAGTGTGGCGGGTGTCATCGCACATCCATTATGCAGGAGACATCGACACAAGGAAGTCGATGAAGACGGCGACAGAGGTCTCTTAGTGTGAAGAAATAGGGATATGAGGGGGAAGACAACAGGTGTGGGTCAGTACGTCAAGTGCGGTAGTTATCTGAATCCTTGACTCACCTTGATGATTTCCTGGATAAAGACAAATTCCTGGAAATGGTTCCGGTCATATGCGTCAGTGTGGCGGATAAGTCTGCTTACCATTGACACCAGACCGCATCTTGGAACATTCACGAACATTTCGGGTCGCCCATAAGTAAGCCCCCTTCCTCCTTATTCTCCCCCCCTTCTCCATTTCCTCCGCTGTTGCAATGCGCTGCAGACGCATCTTCTTAATTCCCCTCGGGCTTACCCTCGTTTCTGCCTCCGTCGCTCCCAGGCACGGCGATGACGAGCATCCCAAAGCTGTTTCAATGACCCAACACAACTCCCCCGATCCCCACTCCTCTCTTCACCATGCCGCGCCATTGCTAGAAATAAACGAAACACAGATTCTTGAATCCCATGCTCCAGACCCAATATCATACTGGATACACGACTGGGAGCTGCCATCTGAAGAGGCGAAGGAAAAGTACCGGGGTTTGATGGTTTTGCACGTCGTAGGAATGACTGTTTCATTTTTCGGATTGTTACCTGTCGGTGAGCATCGTGATGCACATATAACCGATGAAAACCTTTTTTCTGAGACTGTATTTTTTTAATCGAATGAAAGGTATTTCATTGCGTGGTTCAAACCATCGTTGGCATTCGGCGGTCCTACTGGCGTTTAACCTGTTGGCTGGATTTAGTGCTGTTACGGGATCTTTGTATAAGAAGCTCACAGGGGACTTGTATGTCGCGGTACCATGCTTGGCCGGTTGTCGTTCTTACACTTTAGACTCAGCTATGAAGGTTCCAAGCACGGCAGCGGCGGTTGGCTGGTTCTTTTCTTCGCAGGGTCGCTGGCCGCGATTGACGGTCTAGAATTCTTGAAAAGGGCATTCCATTTCTTCCGTAGCCCAAATCGAACCAATCTTCGCGTCTTCTGGCGCCGAGTTGTTCAAAATCAGGACGAGGTGTTACGACCGGAATACGCACATTTGGTCCATGATGAGCCTGGGGAATACGAAGAAGTGAAGTTGGTTGATGAGCTAGAGCAATCTTCCAGCAGCGCCCCACGTATTGCAACGTCTATGGAGACTTTCCGCATGCGGTCATCCGAATCTATCACGGAGATGCAGCAAGATTGGCCCAGATCCGCCGCAACTGTCGGCGTTGGTGCGTACCATGCTCGCCATAATTCTACCTTTTCGGACCACTCAGACGACACCCTGCATACGCCCGGCATCCTGACGCGCAGTGGCTCCCATGACAGCTATGAAGAGTCTGAACCAAAGTCATTACTTGCCAACATTGTCCACTACTCCTTTGCAACCGCGGAACGCAGTCTCGTCTTGATGGCGTACGCCGAACTCCTATCAGGACTTACGGTCTATTCGGGTATGTGTCGTGGGAACTATTTAAATGGTTGCATGGCACATCTAATAAGTGAGTAAATCCAATGGGAAAAATAGAAGACTCTCACTGATTTTTTCCTTTAGAAGGAGGTATCTTCTGGTGCTATGGTCTTCTGTCGTTTGGCCGCTACCTTGGTGCTTGGGCTGATCTCGGATGGGCATGGAATCGCCTCCCAGCGCGTCGTGCACAAAAGGTTTGGTCTGCTGAAATGGTCGAATCGATCGTCATCTTCGTTTATGGCGCCACAAACACTTGGATGGAGCGCTTCGGTGCGGCTCCTGGAAGTCCATTTACGACGAAGCAAGTGCAACATATATCCATTGCGGTCATGTTTTGGTTCGCTGGTCTGCTTGGAATGGCCTTAGAATCGAAGACACTTCGTAGATGGCTGTCGTCCCGAGCAACTTCCGTGTTGAAACCGGATGACCATGTTACCCCGCCACCAAGCTACGCTGCAAGCTTCAACCCATTCCCCGCACTTGTTATTGGCGTCACTGGTGCAGCAATGAGTGCCCATCATCAAACATATCAATTCCAGGCAAGTTGGCTCTAACGGCTTACTGGTCCTCCTTTTGCTGACCCCTCGCAGGTTTCCGTTCATGCTTTATGGGGCTTCTTCCTTACTAGCTTTGCAGTCCTACGATGCTTCACGTATTTCTTCCTTTGGTTACGTCCTCCACACTCGATCCTTCCGTCTCGTCCGCCCACTGAGGCAATGGCGAGCTTCTTCCTCGCGTGCGGTGGCCTCGTCTTCATTTTAAGTGACGAACAGATTACATTTGCTGCAATGCGCCGAGGAATGGGTAAGTCCTTCCCCCTTCCAATCCATGAAACCAATACCCTGACGATACCCCTCACAGATGATATCATGTTTATCTTCAATTTCGCCGTCGCAGTGACCTGTTTTGCCTTCTGCTGGCTAATGGCCATTGTCGCCTTCAAAGGCTGGCTGAATTACCGACCTCGTATATCCTCTCCGACGGCATCCAGACGAAAAGTCCTTTTCGATTCGGATGTCCACATTGCATGATTCCACGTCCGGTATTTAAGTATCCCCGTTAAATCTTGCCGATTCCACTGCATTTTCCCTTTACATGTACGTCCCCCAATTGCCCCCTGTTCAACTTATCCCTTGCATTTTCTATTTTCTGTGATGATCTTGAATTGCTTCGCTATCGCCCGCTGTACCATGTGTCTTCTGGTTTTTAATATTTTAATCGCCTCGTGCTTAATGAAGTAGGATACTCTGTACGGCTTAACGAAATAGAATGAAAATTTTGCTCCAACTGGGAACGTTAATCTGTCGTGTTTTCTTTCTTCTCCCGGTCTAAGACTTGTGAAGTGACATAGTCTCCTAGTGCACCCATCCATATCAAAAATCCTGCCAATCCACAGCCAGTGAATCCACGCCAGCAACTTGAGCGATGGTCGAAGTTGGTCTCGTAGATGACTTTGGCCAGTTGAGCCCCTCCTAGACCAACCCCGACATAGAATGGAAGCCCAGCGGCGTTAAGGTATCCAGCAAGGGTGATAAAGGATATAGAAGAGGCAGAGAGAGCAGAGAGAATGGGACGAGTTCTATCCCCGAAGAGCAGAGCAGTTGAGCGGATGCCAACGGTAACATCGTCAGTTTTATCCTAGTATTACGCAAAGATCAGCGGAAGGAACCAGGGAAAAGGGGGGTCACTAACCTGGTGGGCGTATATACTATCGTACACCAAAGTCCAGCACACGCCTCCAGCATAGAGAGGTAAGCAAACGGCCCAGTCTACACCGCCTGCAACAGCAGACCACCCGAGTAAGGCACCCCAGTTAAATGCCAGGCCTAACCTGGATGAGGGGGATGCTATAAAAGAACATGGCATAAGCTCACCGAGGACGAATTGGGGCCAATATGTTACACGCTTCATAAACGGATAAATGGCAACAATGGGAAGCGAAGCTGCTCCAAGGAAGATGCTGGAGATCATTTGGCAAAAATCATAGTGAGCGCCTCAACTAAGACTTTACCTATACCAGTTTAACTGTAATAAAATCCCCAATCCTGCCGTGAGCTGCCCAGCCAAGAATCCTACCGCCTTGGGAGGAGTTAGAATACCACTTGCAAGGGGACGTAATTTTGTTCTGTCTACAGATATCTTAAATATCCAGCAACACGGAATATTTATAAACCCCTCACCAACGGCGCGATCGAGTCGCCTATCCCACAAATCGTTGATTGTGCACCCTGCACCACGCATTATAAAAGCACCAGCACCAAACAATGCCAAATATGTGGCAGGGACCCAGGGGGACGTGGAGAGGGCAGTTGAAGCCATTGTAATCGACCATGCTAAGTGAATTCCCCTCAACATATTTCTTGCTGCGATGAACATCGAAGGGGAGCTTACCACATGGGTAAAACAATAAAAGTGTACCAATAGGCTTATCAACTCTGGCGAGGAGCAGGTATGGCCTTGTTCGTCCTGGGAAATAATCGACTACGGATTTTGTCGACACGGGGGAATCCGTCAGATGTGTTGTCGACGCCTGGGTCGCAGAATATCGCAGAGAGTGCAAAGCTGGATTTTGAAAAGCATTATGTGGTAATAAACCAGACGAAGAAAATAGATGTCGAGGGATGTTTCGTCGAGTGCATGAGCGAAGTTGAATGCCAACCAGCAGCTTTGGCATGGCGTCGTAAATGGAAACCTTCCCGTGACCTGTCACGCTGTACAGAATGGAAGGATATTCGGCAAGGATGGGAGCTATTTCTGGATTGGTTATAAAGAACATGTGATAAAGTGCTCTGCATTCAGAGCTCCGGACTCCATCTTCACCTTCACCGACATGGCTAAGCAATTGAAGCAATTCTCTCTTGATGAAGTTTCAAAGGTACGGGCGATTATTTTAAGAGGAGTGTTCACTAATTGGATTGAAACATGTAGCATAACAAGCCTGGGGATCTTGTAAGTTGATTTGGTTCGTTCGACTTTGGCCCGCAATTGATCTTGCCCCAGTGGATCGTCGTAGATGCAAAGGTTTATGACCTCTCCAAATTCGCAAATTTGCATCCCGGAGGAACATACGTCCTCACAACGAAGAATGTAGCCGGCCAAGATGCAACTGACGCATTCTACGCTTTACATCGTCAAGAAATCCTCCAAAAGCCGCAGTATGCTCGTCTTCAGGTTGGAACTATTGCTGGCGGAGAGGCAACTGTCAAGTTCGCTCCTGCCGAGCTTTCTGAGGTTCCTTACGCAGAACCCACCTGGTTGTCAAAAGGTTATTACAGCCCTTATTACACTGAAAACCACCGGAAGTTCCAGAAGGCAATGCGCAAGTTCTTTGTCGAGGTCGTTACCCCTGATGCTCAAGCCTGCGAGGAGAATGGCAAGCGGGCATCACAGAGTGTCTTGGACAAGATGGCGTGCGTATTCCTTGTATGTAGATTATTTTATATACTCATTTTTGAGTTTAGAGAGATGAATATCCATGCCATGCGTCTAGGTCCTGGAAAGCATCTCAAAGGACGGACACTGATGGGCGGCATTGTCAAACCCGAGGAGTTTGATTACTTCCACGAGGTATGGATTTTCGCCAATTAAATAATCCCTTAATACTAGAGCACATTTCTAGCTCATTATCACCTCCGAAATTGGCCGTCTTGGCACTCGTGGTTATTTCGATGGTCTCCTGGCCGGAGGCGTCATTGGTCTTCCTCCCGTCCTGAACTATGGCTCGGAGGAAGTGCAGAAAATGGTTGTCTCAGATGTGTTGAACGCAAAGAAGTTCATTTGCTTGGCTATTACGGAGGCTTTCGCAGGCAGTGATGTTGCTGGCCTTCAAACGATTGCAACCAAAGAGGGCAATGAATGGGTGATTAACGGCACCAAAAAGTACGTCTTATATCCACCGTGCGGCTCAAATACACTGATTATGTACCTAGGTGGATCACAAATGGTGTCTTTGCTGATTATTTTACCGTCGGTTGCCGAACAGATGTAAGTTCTTTGTCCTTCAAGTTCGTGTTTATTTTAACATCTTCCCCAGAACGGCTTCACTGTCATCCTGGTCCCCCGTCAAGAAGGGGTTGAGACACGTCCTATCAAAACATCCTATTCCCCCACTGCAGGAACGGCATTCGTCACATTTGACAATGTTCGCGTTCCCTTGAGTTATACCCTAGGCAAAGAAGGCAAGGGAATGGCTGTCATTCTCTCGAACTTTAACCACGAGCGATGGATGATGTGCTGTATTAGCGCGCGCTGCCAACGGCTTATTGTCGAAGAGTGCTTGAAGTAAGTCGCGAATACGTTGATATTTTTACCCGAGTAATCTGATTTTGTGTAGGTGGGCACAACAACGCGAAGTCTTTGGCAAGCCTTTGAACGCTCAAGCCGTCATCCGCTCCAAGTTGGCACAGATGATTTCCCGCGTTGAGAGCTGCCAGAACTGGCTAGAATCTGTGACATATCAGATGAACAATGTAAGTTATTTTAAAACAATGCTCGGAAATATCTTCTGAACCCTTGATTTCTACAGATGGTTGGTAATTTTGGTAAAATCTCGGGAAATATAAACTCATCCATTTTTAGTCATACAAAGAGCAATCTGACAAACTCGCTGGAACTATCGGTTTACTGAAGCAATATATCACACGAACAGCGCGTGAAACAGCTGAGGATGCTACCCAAGTCTTTGGTGGCCGCGGTATCACCGTCACAGGCATGGGCAGACTCATTGAAAACGTGAGTTTTCCACCCCTTCGCCTTAATACCATCTTTCTGATACGTGTGAATCGAAGTATCATCGTGGCTCACCATTTGACGCTATCCTTGGTGGAGCTGAGGATGTTCTGGGAGATTTGGGCGTACGACAGGCGATGAAGAAGATGCCGAATAACGTTCGTCTGTAAATATCAGTAATGTGGATGGATTATGGGATCTTTGGATATTTTATTTGTTTTATTAGTCGATCTAAAGTATCACTCTGAGCATACTGGCAATACTGCCTATCTTCCTATCGCCTTAGGGACTGTTTTCATGGTGCACTGCCCGTTGTTAAATTTTATTAATTTCCGAAGCTAAATTATCGGATTCGGATTCTATAAGCTTTTAATTTCCCTCCAACTTAATGACTGGCATCTCCTCTTACCATGTGTAACAACGAATAGCCCATGTATTTGACTGCCAATAATATGTATGCAGATATAGATCACAGGAAGGTGAGTATTTTAGTGGGAAAACGATCGTATAATGCATACAGAGAATAGCGAGTCACCGGAGATGAATAAATAACAGAAGAAATCCACAGAGGTATTTTATAAGAGTTTGACGTAGGAGGAAGGGAATAATCCAGATTTTCCAGTTCCGTCCACCTGGCCGGTCCACCTTTTGATGGATGAATGTTGAATTTACAAGGGACGAGAAAATAAACTCACCAAGCATCTGAAGTCTGTTCAGTAACCAGAATATTTTGGCCAGCCTTCATAGTCAGGTCACCTGCGTCCTACTCCAGGAATTAACACAAGGATGGTGTTGGATCTCTAAAAACACGTACCCCGCTGAAATCATACAAAGCCTCTGCCCAGGAGCCCTCCTCTTCGGGTTCTGGCTCCGGGGAAGGCGATCGAGTTCGCGGAATGAACGAACCTCTTCGTGGCGCCACAGGTGGCGACTTTTTCGACGCCGCTTCATCTCCTCCTCGCTGTCGAGAAAGGCAGGTCAATAAAAGGGTATTCTCCCAAATAGATACGTACTTTTAGACCAGAGGGTCCACGTAAAGCGGGGGCGGTCTGCGGAGGGGGAAGGAATTGGGAGCTCATGGACCTCTCGGATTCTCCGGCTGAGGACGTGGTGGATGCGGCGCGTCGGGCGGGTATGCTAGGACGTCCAGAACGAGAACCAGTAGTACTCGGCGCAGGCGGTGGGGGGACTCGAGGACCGCCACTGTTGTTCAGCGCCATAGAGGCGGCAGCAACGCGTCCGATGGCATTCGATAAATCAGGGTTTGAAGCCTAAAATGCCCACAAACGAGGGTCGGATGGACATCGGACAGGCACTCTCATATGGTATTCGTGATTTAGTTACGTACCGCAGATGAGAACGAAGGTCGGTTGGATGAGCCACCGACCGTGCTACTCGGTCTTTGTGGCACATTCGGTGTATTCTGTGCTTGATTTGAGAGTGCTCGACCGAAGCTTGAGACTCTATCTGACACAGCGGCGACAGAAAGACGGTCAGCTGAAGGAGATGTCTGGAGTTGAAGGGCTTCTGCGACACCCGGACGTGACGCAAAGTATCTATTCAATGTCTCAGCGGGCTCATCGTCTGACGCAATCAATAGCTAAAAAAGCCTCAACTCACTCGTCGAGCAACGTGAAAAACGCCTCCTTGTCCCTCTCTGTCAGGTTTGCGAACACCATGCTGATAACAAGTGAGTGAAACCACGGCGCACCGCCTTGACCCTGATCAGAAGAAGTTGTTGCTCGAACGCGTAGACTTAGCGCCAAGCCAATGCCACGCCTACCAGGCGTGATTTCTACTATATAAAAAGTGGAGAAATGAGATACATTACACACAGCGGGCAAGATCAACACAAAAGAAAAATAGGACCAAATAGAAGAACAACAAAAGAGCACAATCGAATGGTATAAAGCCTCCACACCTCATGTCCCACCCCAGTACAGCGTATCCAACATATCTCCCATCCCATCTGTCGGCATCATCGGGTTATTCGAAGCTGATGACCCAGGTCTAGGTGTCCCCACGTCTGGATGATGTTGCAGAGCTGCAGGAGAAATCGAATGGAATTGTTGTTGTTGGGGCGGGGTGGGAGACTGCCAGTTTGGCTGGGGCGTCGAGGGTATGTTCATCCCATTTCCACCACCATACATCATGCTAGGATTGATCGTGCCATTACCAGCGAACTGAGGAGCTTGCTGCTGTTGATGTTGCCGCTGCTGTTGCTGTGGAGGCGTCATTTGTTGGCTCATGCCCGTCGCTGTTCCAGGACGCATCATTCCTGCTGCTGCTGCTGCTCGTTGTTGGTTGTACATCGCTATCTGGTATGGGTCTAACTGTACCGAGCCTCGTTTCTGGCTCATCCCTCCAGGTG
>Ga0157379_10006035_pt1 | contig 10434 bp, 7 predicted proteins | sample S25metaG_FD_121802 | JGI IMG/M metagenome (GOLD analysis project Ga0157379, IMG submission 121802) | Switchgrass rhizosphere microbial communities from Kellogg Biological Station, Michigan, USA - S2-5 metaG | ecosystem: Host-associated > Plants > Roots > Rhizosphere > Soil | place: USA: Michigan... | reverse complement strand
TCTTCGGTTTTCCTAAAGGCTGAATCATTCAACTCAGGCAGATAATTGGTTATTACAGCCAGGCTTTAACAACCTTGCTTGTAGGCTCTGAACAGGATGAAAGAAAATCCGTTTGGAAACAACGAAAAACAATACCATTCTTTTTATTTATTATAATTCGCTATCTCCCGACCTTGACCCTTTTAATGGACATCGGTTTTATCTATAACTTGAAGTCAGTCTCGGCCGTGCTCACGACTGGGTTTCTACCCGTTTGCACTTTCGAGTGGCTTCGAGTGGGGGTAATGATGGTGGCGAGTGCGGCAGCAGAAGGTATGAATAGCAACAGAGTATCTACCAGAACAAAACTGAACTTTCTCGGTATCACATCAGCTATACTATGTCAGTGCCATATCTATTCAATACACTGATTTCATTGTACTAACCTTCAGGTATAGGCCTCAGAGTGATTGCTCTTCACCCTCAAAGTGAGAACGGCACCTATCCCTTTGTGTTACTGCCACATTACTGACGACTTGCAGATACATTTGTAAAGCTTTTAATCGGAATCGTATTTTTGGGGCAGCTTACTGTGATGAGTGTACGTCCGGCGATAGTTATATATTCATGACACATCCCCACCTGATTTCAGTACTCCATAGCCATGGATACCGTGATAACCATATCCCGCGAGGTTCTTGTGGGGGGTCTTTGCCCTGTGATGGACGATTATGAGTTAGGCAACTATGGTGTGCTTGGGAGGCCCGGAATAGTCATTTACAGGAGGTACTTTTCATTTCCAGGTGTGTAACTCTTGATAAAGGGGCCACTACGACTATAAATCGGATGCAGCTCTACTCCCTCTCTTCATCTCATTACTTCTATTTGACTCCACTATCTATCTCTTAACCATCCTCAAGGCATATCGGTCCCAAGAGCGCACGACTTCTCTTTTACGAATTATCTATCGGGATGGGAATCTCTATTTCATGTACAGTGGAACCGATTCTATAACTTAAGCTCATCTGACATATTACCTTGATATAGGGCACTTTTTATAGTGAATGGCGTCTTCCTAATACTGATTGAGCTACCAGACGGAGATTTGGCCCTTGTGGGAACTAGAAGACAGTGGCTTCGGTGAACTTGTTCCTACATATCCTATTGTTGGGGTATGCTGACTCCTTCTCTTGTTTTCCGAGCTTAATTCGGTTTATTATTATGTTTTAGTTATATGTCGGAGCTATTAGCATACAGTTCTCGGCCGTGTGAGTATCTTTTTCACTGTTTTAAATCATTGTAGTGCTGAAGATCCAGCTTCTTCAGTGTGACGTCGGTACTGAGTCTAGGTACGTCTGGAAGCGCCTGGATGTCGTAGAGGATTGCTCATAAAGGCATTAGCCTCTTCCTTAACCTGAAGAAAGTCGCGTATCTTTCAAGAATGGCATATGAAAGGCCCTCTGAGATAACGATTTCCTTCGAGGAATGGAATGTGACGAGTGCTGTTATCACCACCACGTGTACAAGGCGCAGATTCTTCGGAGAAAGCACCTTCTCTCGAATGATGGGACATGAAGATTTTGCAGTAGATTTACATAAATATGAAGATGAGGGACATGAAAAAGAAGAAATATGACAAGCACCGTGGAGTCTAGCGAAAGCTAGTGCGGCAATCTATCAAGGTCTGAGAAGGATGTTTACTGCATGAGTTGATTGAAAGGGTTACTCGACAGGAAACAGATACTCCTCAGTTACGACGAACAAGAATGGCGTTGGAAGTTAGTTGGTTTAGCTAATTATTGCTGATCATACCTGTGGCCCTCTTGTACACAAGTGCCGCTTCGACTCTATTTTTTCGCGGATTTTGCATTAGGATAAAGGTGGTCGTTTTTAGGGGGACCTTTAATCTCAGAGCTTGACCGCCAACTTTCAAGATACCCAATATTGTAGACGAAGTGATTGGTTTAACAAGATTTTTTTCGGATTCTATTGGCCTTTTGAATCTTAATAATCGTGTGCCGAAAATCAAATTGGGGTCACAGCGTAGCGCCAGTGCACAGCCACAGCAGTTGGATCGGCTACTTCGGCACATGGCTTCGCTTAATTTGATCTGCACCCAACCCGGCTTTCTCTAGCTTCGTGGGTTCTCTCAACACCCTGATTCGGACGCAGTGCTAGAGTGCTGCTAACGGCCAGTCGCAGTACTTTAAAGGATACCCCATCCTTGCACGAGCGCCTGCCACACTCTGTTGAAATAAACGTCGCAATCAGAATAAAAGAGTAAATTTACGTTTGGCCTCGCTGAGCTCGTGAGGCAAACGGATGGAGTACGTACATAAAATGTAAACTTATACTACGTGAATAGAATGAAAGAGAAAATAACGAACAAAATGAGCGGAAATTATACGGAAATGAATCATCCCGTGCAGTGAAACTGCGCGCGGCTGTGCTCGGGGTCACAGACATTGCGCGCGCTCGCAAATCTCACTCTAATTTTCCAACACACTCTTCACCCACACCCTCCTCCAGTACCTGGAAGGTGCCCAACGAGTCCAGCCATTTCCCATTCGTATATGACATTCTCAAGCCAGATGGTAAGAAACAACCATCTCTCCTCTCAGTGTCAACGCCAGGTAATCGAACGCGTGATGGTGGTTTCTTAGGCGGAGTATTCGCACGTCGCTCGTCTCCTTTACGTGCGGTTTACTTTAATACTGGCAGAAACCGTCATCAAAATATTAATATACCAGCCACAAATCTCTCATCCATCTTAACCTCTCCATCCTAAACCTAGCGATTAGCAAAACTCCTTGCAGAGCGTGGTGTCTAGCTAATATTGTGGGGCGCGGTCTTGGTTGTCCATGGATTTCAAGTGGACGGGAGGCAAAACTTTCGTCCAGATCTCATCACACATACACTTTAAAATATCACAGTTGATGTACTATCCCTTCCGGATTGCGCTTCACCGCACAATTCTCCAGTCTCTCGTTGCTCTCCCCAATCTCTAAGACCCATTAAATCCATATCCGACCGACCGACGCTTCATCTCTATGACGTCAAGATCAATGACTCTTTTTCAATTGCATGTGTTGGAGTGAATAAACTAGGTCTATCGGGATACGTGGAAGGGTGGTCCGCGACTTCCAGTCGTCTTATTCATGGCACTCCTGCGCCCAGCCATCTTCGCGGATTCTTCGTTCATCAAGGGGGACCCTGAGGCAGTAGCATCGAGCGTAGAAACTCAGCCGAGAGGAAGAGTTATGCACTTGTAGAGTCATTCTTCGATGAAATCTGCGGTACCGCAATGATGCCAAGGTACTGTGCTACTTCTCATCCCATCGACGCGAATTTACCCACATTCCCAGGAGCGATCCGCTTTAATCCTACCTAAAGTCGACTCGATCTCATTAATCTGGATATCATCGAAGATGCCACCCTCATCGCAGCTAATTTGAGGGGGCAAGGTGATTATAACGATCTGGAAAGCACCTTTTGTTCTACTTTCACAGGTCTCTGGCGAAGTTTCGATGATATATAGGGCGAAGTGAGTAGAAGCCTATATTTTGATCGTCTACAAATAAGACTAAAACCTATAAGGGCCATAGGGTCCCATTTGAAAAAGACGAACGACTTCTCTCGGCTTCTTTTGTATACTACGGGCGCCTTCAACAACACCGAAGGTGATCTCTGTTTGGGATATCCATTTGTTAAAAAGCTTCAGTATGTTTTTAATCAAGGATCTACAGAGCCTGCACCAAGGCAAGCCATTCACATATAGACAATTTCATCAGAAATACATTTTTCCTATGGTTCACCCTCCCAGCATTCAACCGCGATATTTCGGAATTCCGAGAGATACTGAGACATTCAAATTTACGGAGAAATTACGGCATTTGGAGAATTTCCGTGTGAACTGAGGCAACAGGAATCCCTTCAAACGCTTGCGGGCGGAGCGCAACATAAATCTATATAACTTTGGGCGCATTGGTTCATAAACCCATCGAGCGTATGACAGAAAACTTCTCCCCCTCAGCTTCGGTTCGGCTTACGGGTCAATCAAAAACCGAACCGAATCGTGACCGAACCGCCTTGACCGGTCAATCCTCGTATGCAACACTAAACCAACCATCTCAGATAATTTGTCCCTTAGCATTTACCCGACATCATACCTTGAACCAGCCAAGCTTCAATTTCTTGCAGCTTAGATATTTCGCTGGTTTTCCAGTTGAACAGTTGTATCAAGAATGATTTCCAATATATATAATGTCTTGTGGGATGATTTCTGGTCAACGAATATGTATTCAGTCCAGAAAGTCAAATGTTGAAGTTTTAGGGAACTCAAAATGCAGCAGTACAGTTTTGGGATTTTTCCAAACAGGTTGGATATGTACTGACTAGTGGTTACTAGCAAGTTTGAGCCGGATTGACCCTCTTTGACTTTGTAAAGATCCCATTGGCCAGGGCTTTAGATGTGCCAATGAGTGAAAGATGGGTGATGAATCCGTCCCTTCAGAGTCTGGTGGAGCTTCCTACCTGAGAATGGTTGACCCTGACTGACACCATCCGGGTAGATTTCGGGCTAAAAAGATGCAGTTTATATTGAAAACGTTTGGCCACATTCTCGCCTCCTAATACCCAGTAAAGGGAAACCGCTTGATTATGAACGAGAATTTTCCTAAAATGTGAAGAGTGTCCACAGAAGGGGTACCGTTGATGCCTACAGGGGTCTCCAATTACATGTGTGAGTAACCATGTCCCCACATGCGCATCACTAGGTTCATCCCTTTCTAGATGAGCTGCTGGACCAACATTAGACTTCCCCTCGCTAGCATCCACCATCTCCTAACGACAATGCTACTAGTATCACTCTCTTCTCCGAATGTTACGGGCTATAATGATCCACACAGTTCTTCCTGTTTCATAGCTTCTCAGCTTTGTAAAATGGTCTTCATAATTTCTTGGCAGTGAATATTAAGATTTGACATCCAGGGATTCTGAGACTCGGATCAGCTGATCCACACTTGATCCACATTCCCCCCGAAGCATGCTACGCTCATCATTTCGTTTTGACTAGCCGGATGGTTTAAAAGCTTCACCATTCATAGAGTAACCACAAGCGACATTGAGTGTCCCGTCTCCATTCGTCTTATTTTCACTCCATTTCCTTAATTTCTTAATTGCGCCGAGCGCATTTGACTTATCTTACTTTCAATCATAATGATTAGCGTCAGCGCCATTATTTTTGCCCTATTAGCCTCTGGTTATGTCCAAGCAGCGAACGACTGGTCGGTACCATGTACAGATGGAACTTGCTCCTGGGATACTGGGGATGGAGTGACTACTGCATTTTCCTCGATGGCAATCGTGTGTATAATTTTATTTCTCATTTTAACCCTTCATCTTTACATACTCGTCATTCTCACAGTCCGGAACGAAAGATCTAATTAGTGACATTACCCCTGCTGCTGGCTGGACTATCGAAGGATGTGATCCAAACTGGGCAGAAGGAGAGCATTCCTTTCAAATAACCTGCTCGCCAACTTCAAATACGGCTGATCTGTGCTCTCATCTCTTCGAAGGTGAATCGGAAAACACCATCGTCCGTCTCCCACCAAATGTAAGTCTCTCGGATCATCTATAAGGAGCAGAATAATATCTTTCTTTAGTGCGGCAAGGGCCCGTTCGCTCGTGTGATTTCTATCACTGGTGCATCTAACACCTCTATTGCCAGGCGTCAAGCAGAGGCGGACGCCGCTTCTTTCCTGGGCACACCACATACCATCGTCTTGGACTATAATTTCTCAGAGATCCCCCAGTCGTAAGTCTTATACCTCTCAGTGTCGAGACTAGTAACTTATTATTCAACGGAGTCGAGGCCAAGTCGCCTTTGCCGTCACATCTTCGAATGCGGGACCTCAATCACTCTCTGCCAGAGATCTTGCCGCGTTGAGGGGAAGGGGTAGAGCTGGCGAATTATATCGCCGCAAATTCGGGAGATTACAAGGTGAGGCAGAAAAACATCTAATAGACGAGCCACTATATTAATACCATACCTTCAGAGAGAAATCGCTGTAAGTTATATACTTTGTCTTTTCACATTTGTCCAGATTTTGATACTCTGGTAATAGTCACGGACTTCGTTGGAAATCGTGAGTTAAACCTTTGCTAGACACATCTGTGCCTCTAACCTTCGCTCAGTGAATACCGTTAACAAGACCATTGACTCTGGAAACCTCACCCCAATCAACTTCGATAAGGATGTCACCCTCTTTGATCAGTCCATATCTTGCAGTGAAGGTCAGACCTCTGGCAGTGCGAACTTAAAAGTGGTATGTACACCGTTTTCTTTTGATAAGTAACTGCTAAAATCGTATTTTGCTAGGACGTTCAAGGCAGCGTTCAAGCAACCGCTGGATTCACTGCTACAGTTGTGGTGAGTCCAGGACAACTTTATTAGGTTCTATTCTTTTATATGGTTTGAAAGGGAACCATTGTCCCACCAAAAGTCAAAGATTTCTTCGTTACTGCAGGTATTAGCCATCTTTATTCAATTCGGTATGATGCTGATGATTGTCAGATATCGGAGGGAGCGCCAAAGCTGTCTTTACTGTCGACGCCGCCGTTGAGGTATCCACATTCCGATCTTTTACACGATGGGTCCATGATGATTGCTCCTTTAGGGCCAGTTCGACACCGGCAAAGTAGAACTATTCAGTACTGGTCTTCCAGGTCTTTCCATACCAAGGTTTCCATCCATATCCCGTCCCTCCCTTTAATTACTTATTATCCTCTCTCATAGCATTGTCACTCTTGGGCCCGAATTTTCCATTAATGGTCAAGTCGCGATTGATCTCAAAGCTGAAGCCAAATTAGTTGTCAATGCGGGATGGGACTTCCCCAACCTACACCTCGTTTTTCCTGAAGATAAGGGTGGCTCCTCTGGATCTGCGTCTGTTACTGGTGCTGATACTCGTAAGTGGCAAACTTTTGGGCACCTCTACGAGCTATTTACCACGAATTCAGCTCCCCAACTAAGTGCCGACCCAAGCATCGACGTCAGCGGAACAGTTACTGGACATCTCATTCCCCGTGTGAGATTTGGTTCGAGTGAATTTTCATTTTGGTTTTTATAACGCTCACATTTAGGTCGACTTTGGTGTTGATTTCTTCAACGGAGGAGCTGAGGCTACCGTATGTTTTGACTCCTTTTCCTATAGCCTTTCTCTCGATTGGAATTCTATCAGATTTTCATCGACGTCGATGTCTCCTCGACTTTACAAATGGAAATGAAGGCAACCGCACAGATTGATAACACTTCTGACTCGTCCAATCTGGCAACTAGTCAAGGCCAAGCCCCTTCGGATTTAATTGACGGTGGTGATGAAAGTAACTCCTCGGATGCTCCTGCAGCTGATCAATCCGCGGGCGATGCCACTGCCACACCCGCCTCCCATACTTCTCCCGAGGACACCACCGACCCCACCGCGGACAATTCTCCAAGCGGCTTTATCGACCCTAATGCAGATCAACCCAGCGCAGAGGATAGTGCCGAGCCTACCGCAGAGCAACCTAGCGCAGAGGATACGAATGAGGTTATTAAAGAGGACACATCAGCGGATGAGACGTCTACGGATGAATCTTCGGATGCAACCACAAAGGATTCGGGTGAGGATGTCGCAAGTACAACTACGGATGAGGATTCTGACGAAACCCAAGCTATTTCCCCCGACAACTCTCTCGCCGAGCGGTTCATATCTCGTCGTGCCCTTTCTACCACTTTGGATGGCTGTATTAGCCTTGACGCAAATATCGATGTGACAGGAGGTCTCCAGGGAACTCTCAAACCGTTCTTTGACGAGGCAGGCACATTCTCTATCTTTTCAAAAGAGGCTGAATTGTTCAAGGCATGCCTGACATCGATTCATCTGAGTCGTTGCGAGCTAATTTCAGTTTTCTCTTCTTTCTAGAAATGCTTCAACGGTGATTCTATCAATGGACGTTCAATTGCTAGACGATCCCCAGTCATTCGTCGGGCAAGTGACGACTCTGGATTACAGTGTCCCGTGAACCTAGGCTCCGCGTTCTCGTCCATCATTTGAACGCTCCATCGCCGTCATTCTTGTTCTTTGTCTTGTATACCCTCTCCCAATTCAACTAATACTGAATGCAAAAAGATCTATCCAGGCTGATATAAATCTAATTAAACTCCTCTCACCCTTCCGAAAGCTGAGGAAACTCTCCCATTCTCGTTGGATCTGTCAGTAATCTACCTTTATAGAGCCTTCAGGCAAAAGAAGATCACCAGTTTCCGTCTACTCCGTTTACAGTCGGATAACTTAATTAAAGAAATGTCTGACGAATGGATTTCCCAGAGTGATGGTGTTCTATTTAAGTGAATTTCAACCATACTAAACTTGGTCAACAAAGAAAAACACACACATATTCTTGATAAAGTAGTCAACATCAAAGAGGTCGTATATCTTACGAAGTGGTGTACGAGCAAGCCATAGCTGATCTTCTCCACTGATGATGCATGATAGCTTATGCTTTCTCAATGGATCTATGTGGGTTGGAAGAGGGCGAGAATGAGGGCAAAAGATTTAGCCTGAGAACTCAATGAGTGGAATAAATGTTTTAATTTAATTTATATCATTTAAGGCTAGTAGCTGATTGGGCTGTTATTCTCCCCTGCTTCATATACTCCAGGGAGATCCAAATCTATACTAAGATACACTCCATATCCATAATTTGTGACTGTGGACATTTTAAACATCGGTGTGAGTGAGAGTCAGTTCATTGTCTAGTCGTTATTTCGGTCCAATTGTTGGCTAGTAATAATCCCATTTTCTGCTGTCCTGCTATTGGCTAGGCCCTCGGGCCCTTTCTGCCCCTCCACCTCACAGATTATGCTGCAACCTGGTCCTCACAGAGTGTAAATAATCTTTATTATTTTATGTTTTACCCAATACTTGAGTTCATGTGATACAGAACTGAACCAGGGTCCCTTCAGTTAATGTGTCTGTACAGGTGCATGTGTATGTGCTAAGTAAAAAGTATGATGATGGCCTCTACAGTGCCAGCATTCTATGTACAGTCGCTTACATACCCTATCTATTATTAGTTGCACCTAAATAATCACCTAAGTACCATTAGTGTACTTATAAAATCTATTTAAAGATATTTATTACTCACCATGGTCCTGCCACAACTCTACCCCAAAATGACTATGAAACAGCCAATTGTGTCTGTCTGTCAGAAACACCTGAAAAAGAAGGGAAGCAATGAGGCATTGTGGGTGTCACCACCCAGCCCAATTCTGTATGTGGTAATTAAGTCAGTTGCCTCATGGAGTGTAAGCTCTGGGAATTAAGCAGAGTCTTTTCATGAACAAGATAGTCAACAGAACTGTTCATCTTGTAGACAGAGCTGACATCTACAGAGTCGAAATCACTCTATCCTTGGATTCCCCAAGGATACCTTACCATGAAAGGCTCCAAGGCACCTGATGATCACTGGCACCAGTAGCAACAATATATCTTATACCCCCAGATAACTTCTTCAATCCAGAATGAAGGAATATACAACACTGAGTAACACTGGAGGCATAACAAAGTTTTCAGCTGAGGAAAATTTTAGAAAAATCTTAAAAGTGAGCCACTTTCTTTAGGATTTTCCCTCAATGAAAAGTGTGACAAAATTAAAATTTCTCATAGAGTTTCACCAGAGTTTTCATACTCCTATAGGGTTTCATTAGTGTTTTCAAGATCTGGATCCAAAATCTCTAACAAAACCCTATGAGAATGTATAATTTCATTATTGTTTTTGTCTGGTGAAAATCCTAAATGAGAGTGGCTGACTTGTAAGATTTTACTAAGTTTTCCTTGCTGAAAACATTTCTGTGCCTCCAGTGTAAGATGTAACCTGAGGCTACATCTCTGTGGCACCTCAACACCCTTAACAACAAATGCCATGACAGCTCTGGTTATTTTTCCTAAACTTGTCTGCTTCCATTCTGGTAGTTGCATTTCAGCTTCCAGAAAACATATATGTGCTTGGCTTTCCTGTCTTCCCTTCCACTTCAACCTACTCACACTGAAGACACATCAAAATTTTCTGAGACACAAAAGTTATAGAATATGTGGGAGAAATCCCATATTTTGTCATAGCTTTTTGAGACAAGAAATTGACATAAATCATCCCTGTTAAAGAAATTTCTTGAAACAAAAAAATTTAGAGAATATGTATCTTTCCAATAATTTTGTAAACCAGGAAAATGGTAGAAAAAATATAATTTATCTTCCTTGTTGTCATACATCTGAAGAAAACACAGCTTTTGAGATGATTTTCTGGTCCAGGAAATCTTCAAAAATGCCAATTTTTTTTTGACACAATAAATAAATAATAAAAATAAAATTTCCACACAATTCTTACCACTGCAAACATCTCAAAATTTTC
>Ga0157379_10006031_pt1 | contig 10439 bp, 10 predicted proteins | sample S25metaG_FD_121802 | JGI IMG/M metagenome (GOLD analysis project Ga0157379, IMG submission 121802) | Switchgrass rhizosphere microbial communities from Kellogg Biological Station, Michigan, USA - S2-5 metaG | ecosystem: Host-associated > Plants > Roots > Rhizosphere > Soil | place: USA... | reverse complement strand
TTCAGTCAGCTCTAGCCTGAGATATCTCAATTATGGCTCCCGGTAGGGGGAGCCATTTTCCAAGCCCTGCACCAGTGTCTGCATTGCCCAAGCCGTCGTTCCGGAAAGTTGAAGGCGAAGACGTCAATGAACCCGCAGGAGTCAACGACAAGGAAGTCAGGCAATATGGCTGTCAGTACCCAGTCTACAATCCGAAGTGGGCAACGTGTACTTACAGAGCCCTCAGATAACAATTTTGAAGAATTTTGTCGTCCGAATCATTATATTCGCTTTGTCGGTGTGTCTCAAGTCGCGCTAGCTTTTATGGCGCATCGAGAATCACTGAGCTTGCTGTTCTTCCAGAACCCATCGAGAGCGACTTGAATAACCAAGTAGAATATGATATGGATGAACAGGATCAAGAATGGCTTGATATGGTCAACGTCGAGCGAAAGAAATCACAAGTTGGGACTGTCTCATCGGAGCTTTTCGAGATATTAATGGATAAGCTGGAGAAAGAGTGGTTTGAATTGGTGCGTAATGTAGTGACATATTCCAAGTGAATTAATGCCGAATTCTCCCTTATTAGATGAAGCATGTCCCAAAGCACGATACAGGTCTCCCTTCAGAGGATTCAACTTGCGCGGTATGCGATGATGGAGAAGGAGAGAACAGCAATGCAATCGTCTTCTGCGATGGATGCAACTTAGCTGTTCATCAAGGTAGATACATTCCGTTGTTATGATACATGTAACTAACTGTCCGATAGATTGCTATGGCGTACCCTACATTCCCGAAGGGCAATGGCTTTGTCGAAAGTGTACGGTTTCTCCAGAAATCCCCGTGGTCAGCATTGTCTGCGCTATTTAGTTCTTTGTGGCACTAACATTCCTTATAGTCCTGCCTTCTCTGCCCAAATGAAGGAGGAGCCTTCAAGCAGACCAGCACAGGCCAATGGGCGCATCTATTATGTGCAATGTTCATCCCAGAAGTGTCGGTTGGAAACACGCTGTTCATGGAACCGATTGACAATATCGATAAAGTACCTAAGAGCAGATGGAAGCTGGTGAGTGAACGCAATAACCCTAAGAGCGAAATTGTCAACATGATGTATAGACTTGTTCTCTCTGTAAGATCAAATACGGTGCTTGTATCCAATGCGACAAGAGTTCATGCTTTACGGCTTTCCATGTCACCTGCGCTCGTCGTGCGAAGCTGTTGATGGGTATGAAAGGTCTGACTGGCGAAGAAACAGCTTTCAAGGGATATTGTGAGAAGCATCTGCCGGTATGCTTCAACTCATATATCACACTCCTTTCGATTATTTATCGCTTTTAGGAGGACGTCAAGGAAACTCGCGGAGAAATCTCAGACAGCTTCGAAGGGCCCTTGACCATTCAAGCTCGAACACCCAAGTCCTCGAAGACTGCGCGAGCCTACGCGAAGAAGTTTAGTCTGGGACCACCTCTTGTCCCGCAGATCATTGTGGACAGGCTGGAACATTATTATAAGAAGCATTTTCGACAGAAGACACACTTTATCCAGCTTGTTTGCAAGTACTGGAGTCTGAAGCGAGAGGCCAGGCGAGGAGCGCCTCTGCTGAAACGGTTGCATCTCGAGGTGAATTACAATCCATTCTATGCCTGTAAGAGCCTGTTTTACTTTAATGTTTATAGCCGTGGTCGACGTCTTCAGTCGCTAAGCAACAAAGTGAAGAGGATAAAGCTCAGAAGCTGGAGGTAATTCATCACCTCAATTCGTTAAGAGGAAATACTGATATCCTTGCATCAGTACCTGCTCCAATTGCGCAAGAATCTGGAGGATGTCAAGAAGATGACGAATCTGACTCGCGAACGGGAAACATGCAAACTTGAGCAAGCCAAGATGCTACGAGATATCATCACAAATATAGTCTTTCCTCACATTGCCACCCTTAAGCAAGCTCTTGACCAAATTCAAAGGTATTCACGCCCATATTATATCGACGAAGCTCTTATATTGTGTACTAGTTTGGACAAGAATGCGATCTTCCGATTCCCAGTTACACGCGCGGAGGCTCCTGATTATTACGATATCATCAAGAATCCGATGTGCTTCACAGAGATTGAGAGGAAGATTGAGAAAGGCGATTACCTGGATCTTGATTCTTTCAAGGTACTTCTAGGATTTAACCCTTTGCATTACAAAGTCATCTAATCTCATTATCTGCAGGCTGATATCAAGCTCGTCTTTGATAACGCAATGGTCTATAACAAGCGAGAGACGGTGTTCTACAAGACTGCTTCACGTCTAAAAAGCGCCTCCGTTTCAATCCTATTGTCATTGGAAGGGCTAGTTTTACATCCTGGTTCTGAAGATTCAGAAGAAGCCCAATCATTCTCGAATAACACGGGTGATCTTGAAGCTTCCAACGAAATCTTACATATGCTACTGTCAGAAGAAAGCATCGCTGAAGAAGCGACGTTCCTCCTCGATACCGATCCAGTAACATCTCTCTTCAGATATGAGCTTCCCAAGAAGAAACCACTGCCTCCTCCTCCGCCAACGCCGACACCACCTCCGAAGGAACCAACACCACCGCCCAAGCCCGTGAAGGAGCCTCGTAAACGAGATTACAAGGCAGAGAGAGAACGTCGCAAATTGATGCTGGCCGAACAAGCTGCTGAATCCTCTGCCATTCTTAATTCGGCTCCCGACTTCCGTGCTCCTCGAGCAACACGGCGTACTAAAGCTGCTTTAGATGCATTGGAGGCTGAGATCGCTGCAGAGGCCAGTAGATCATCTGCGTCCGTAGTACCAGCTGAAGGCTCCTCAGTGGCAGGGGAAGGGACCCAACCCGATGCTCAACCTTCTCAACCATCAACCCCACCTCGAGCACCAACCCTAGAGCCGAAAACAGCCGCATCTGCTCAAGTATCCCCGTCAGTCGAAAAGCAGATGTCTAGACCGCGAAGTTGGAGGAGAGATCATGTTGTTCTTCCCGGACAAGGTGGAGTGCCGAATATTGTGGAGTCCGTTGACAACCACGACTCTTTTGTGAATTTCGATCGTGGATGGATCTTACCTCAAGGAATAAAACGGCATGGTCGCCCGGCACCTGAGTCACCTCCACGAGATTCACCTCCGCGGAAACGACCTCGTATAGGTAAATTTGCTCACCATGAATTTAAGATGATTGTATTTATTCCTTCCTCGTAGAACGAGGGAAATCTCGTCTTTCAATTGTCACGCCTGGTCCCTCTACTGAGTTTGCCTCGGTTCCACCCTCAAGTGCAGTACAAAACCGGAGTCAAGGTTTCACAACACCTCAAGGCGATAAGATGGACATTGACCACCCCCCAAAATCCGTCAGCCAGTCTCAGCAACCTAGTACTCCTGGCAATGTCATAATCCCTCCAGCAACACCATCCGGCCAAGCAATGTTAGGAAGTGCATTCGAGGAAATGAAGCCACAGATAACACCTTCCGCGGATGCGCCGCAAAAACGTAAACGCAGTGCGAGTGTACAGAATAAACGACCTCCCATTCAATCAGAGACTCCTAGTCGGCCTGAACAAGCAGCTACTCCAGGAAATAAGAGGTCTCATAAAAAGGGCGGCGGAAAAGCTCCATCTGCCCCTGCGATCAAACCTAAAGGTCAGGGTCCTCCAAAGGGAATGATAACTCTGAAAGAGGGAGAGGTATTGCCCGGAGGTACTCTAGGTATGTGATACGGTTTTTCTCATATTCCCGTACTGACACTGGGTTAGTTTGGGCCAAGATGGGTATGTACAATCACTGTGTCGCTGTGGTTGATATTGATGGTGATATTTTAGAATCATATCCGTGGTGGGCCGCCGTCGTATGGGAAGAAGACAGTAGTGAAATACCTCTCGGTGTGCTCAACATGAAAGCAGGCGTAGTACGTACCGAGCCAGGTCCTCTGACTCTTGTCCAGTTCTATGACAAGACAAAGTCATGGTACGTTGTTCAAACACTGTATTTCCTTGACCTTGACTTGTGTAGGCAATGGCTAGAATTAAGTAGTTTACGAGAGCTTGGTGAAGATAAAGGTAAACTCATTCCCATGTGAAGAACGACATAAACTTACCTAACATAGAACTCGATGATTGGCTACTCTCAGTTCGTAATGGAGTGCTGACGGTATTAGGTTGTTTCTGATCAGGTTTATAGGGAAAGCAAAAGTTCCAACAATTTAGAACGTCCCGAATGAAGAGTTTGTGTCGCCAAGCCTACAAGTGAGTTCAGCAGTGAGGAGTGCAGTGTCAATAACCTAACGTTCTTGCAGAGATGCTGTAGCAGAGATGGAGGATGGCTCGCGGGAATCACCAGAAGGATCGACCGGGCCGCCTAACACAGCATCCGGGGGGGATACCGAAGAAAGGATGGATGTTGATGACACGCAGCTTGTTCAGGAAGGTGCCAGCAATTCTCTGCAACAGGAAGCTGATCAAGTTAATGACACTGCCCCCAAGGTTGACAGCTCTCCAGTGGGCAAGGGAATATTGTCGTCCTCCGAACTGAGTGATTTGGACCCGGAGAGCTAGGTTATACTATTGATTCTGTATCTTTTGTAATAATGTTTGTTACAATAGTTCTATCTAAATTCTTTTGGTTCTGTGCTTAAATGTTTTAAGCTTCGTGAGGCTGTGCACCCCTTGTGCACTGTGTGGCACTGTGGGCGTCTGAGTTCACCACAGGACACGATCACCTCATTTTTCTTCTTCAAAAGCCCTACGCGCCAGTACATATTTTAATTCCCAAAAGCCATGGGCAGGCCGTTGTATTCTTCTCGTCTTCTTGCGCGACAGGCTCCTGCGGTATCGATACCAGAGCCCTCCCAAAACCGTCCTCAGCCACCACAGGCTTCGGTCCCTGTGGTCGAGAAATGGTCGAGATACAACGCGTTCGATCCCGACTCTGACGAATTCTTCGATTCCGAAGATGCTGTTTACGAGGCCTTTTTAACGGAGGAAGAGATTGCTGAGCGGGAGAGGCAGGCTGCGAGTGAGGAAGCACAGTTGGTTGCGGATAGCGTCGTTCGTTATGAGAACGGCACAGGTCCGAATCCTACGGCAGCACCGACTAGGGCCTCTGCAAATGCTACCACAGATTCGCTCGTTCACTCGGGAGACCCAGGCGGCATCGAGTTCTACTTTATGGGCAACCCAACACCCGAAATGGCTCAGACGCAACGCACCAATCAAACCGAAGTTGGTTCTGAATCTTCGGTACCACGAATCAATGTGTCTTCGCCAGAATCGCTCGGAAATGAGATGATTCGCTCTCCCTCCCCAGATCCCTTGAACATAATCTCAGGAGTCACTCACCTTTCCGAGTCACCTCGCCCTATGGTCCCGCAGGAACTTCCGTCCTCTCCAGTCCCTAACACTCCTGCTAGAGTCTCGGGTGTGTTCGAGAGGCTTACTCCAAACCCCGGTACTCCTCACATCCTTAATCTGTACGACCACCACCTGCCTCCTTGGGTAGTTAGCAACCGTTCTCCAGGAAGTGGACCCCGATACCGCGTCTCACCGGTTCCCGCCCCTCTCACATCCTAAAACCATTACATCTAGCCTAAAACGACTCTGTTAACCATCGCAGGGTATCCTGTCGCTCATTGTGCCGACCCGCCTCGCTCTTTCATGTTGGTTAGGTTAGACTCATGCGAACATTCTGCTACGACTGTACTCTCCTGTTTAAGCATTCTCGATTATTTGTGTTCCCTATATGCATGCTGATCATTGTCTTCACATTTCTTTTGCTTTATCTTCTCCATCTGGGCTGTGCTTCTTATTGTTTCTTTCTTTCTATGGTATTGTGTTATTATAGTTGCACTGTGAAATAGTATCGCATTGCTGCTTGTAGGATTACTTACTTCTTCTCCGATATCCTGCTGGGTGACGTTCAGATGGTAAAGAGAGACCGTAAGCAACACGTTATACGAGAGCGAAGGAAACATAGCCCGAGAGTCGGCGACACAGCCGTACGGTCCAACGGCAAGTCCCCGGATTTCTCATGTTAGCTGCGATAGCGATAGGTGCTGATAATTTGGCACAATAGGAGAAGTTCGTTTAGAAATTTCACACCCGTTTATTATGATTGTACAACTTTTGCCGAAAGAAACCTCAGTGGTTTTTTGTAGTTTTATAGCGTGGTTGGGAACAAAAAAATGTAATTCAATTTGGAACCTATCATTCATGGATCACCGATAATCTCATTCAATCTCTCGCCAAGGTGCCTCGATATTCTCTTCGGCACCTCGAACGGGAGCCTCGTTATGGTTCCTCCAGACGATTTCCATCGCACGACGAAGAGCTTCCCTTCGTTCCACTTGGAGAGTAGCCAATCATTGCTCATCAGAGACTTCCTCCGCGGACGGATTGCAGTGCATTTTTCTCCCAACCCATCCGCCTTCACGATTGACGTAGTTTAGGAAGGATCGCCACATAGGATCAAGACCCATCGACACTGCCAACTTTGACACCAATTGCAAGATTTCTGATAGCATTCCCGATTTTCATACATTGTGCGTGGTATGGAGATATTATTCTAATATCATCATCAGTTAAATCGATTGTAAATTTCTCATCCTCGAATTAAACGGGCACAAAAAACTCACTAATTCGTAATTGTCTATCCCCTTTCAAGTCTTTAGTGTACTGTTTCACTACGGTGACTTCATCAATATTAAAAAAGGATGGCGAATTCTCCTCCCGAACATCTCTATCCGAAACCCCACGGAAAATAATGGAATTTTCGTTTCTCTAACAATATGGGACCGAAGGAGACTGTGCGTCCTCTCTACGGGCACAAGCTTCTAATCGTCCACCGTAGAAGCGATTATTGGGGAAACGAAGAATGTCTTCATGGTTGCGGAAATTCTTCTTCAACATTACAATCCTAGGAGAAAAAATCTTCAGGCAAAAATATCGTGCTCTTGGGAAAATTTACGTACGTTATACCTGTACAGTCCATACCTGCCCATGTCGTCTCCGCTACGTCCGTCCCATTTACAGGCACAGTGGGATTCTCGTGCGTGATTTATACGGTCCTCGCTCGAGTAATCGGTCAAGATAGCTTCGCTTCATGCCAGTCATATAACCAGTAGGAGGGGTAAAGTTCGACCTCACGAGCGGGCCTAGTTGACGAGGATCGCCAGTCAGGATAACAGTCGTACCGTTCCCTGCAAGTAACCTAATCGGAAGCGTCGATTCGGGTTCGTATGTTTGTCCTGCTTCATCAATGAATATATGAGAAAAATGTCCCCGTTTCAAGCCGAGAGTATGGACTCAGAATTTGGAAACGCATGTGGAAACGATGACTCTATACGACGAAAGCATTTCAAGGGTAGGGAGCTTGAAGCGCTTCTCGTCATCGATTAACGCAAATCCTCCTTTGATTAGGGGTTCCAATGACCCGTCTTTACTCTTAGAGTCTCTTGAAGGAGCGACTAGATGGAATAGCCGCGATTTCCCTAAGACTCTCAGTCGATCTGCTAATACGTTGGCAGCAGCATTGCTCGGAGCACAGGCCAAGATCCTCGTCCTATCAGAAAGTGAAATAAGCTGGCGGATGGCTTCGACCAGAGTCTCCGTCTTTCCAGTCCCAGGACTATGGCGATAATTAATTCGTAATTGTACCCCCAACGCGAAAAATGATACTCACGGTCCAAATACGATGAATGGCGGACTTCCCGCTGACTGACCGATTATACTTCCAACTGAGAGTTTCTGGTCTGCGTTCTTGATGACATCTCGGTTAAACCCTGGCTCAAGCGTCTTTAAGGCTTGCGGAGATGGAGGCATACGACCCAGGATGTGTACTACAGAGGGGGGAAAAAGTCTTTCATTGGTAAGTTCTCCTTCGGACAGGGATTGCTGCATTCGCCGGAAGACGCCTCGGTTTAGTTTGATATCGTACTTCTGGTTGTTGAGACCCGCGAAAGAATCGTGGAAACGAAGTTCGACGGCATGACCCATGACCTTGTGTACGAATCCTAATGATGAAGAGGTTAGATTATAAAGCAAGGAATTTCATTGTAGTATTTATTACCTTCGTACCAAGGACCTGTCTCAGGCTCGGCTCTTCTAACGACCATTCTATCCCCTAATATAAGGCTGGGTCTCTTCTCCGCCGACCGGGAACGGTAAGACTGAAAGAAATAGGTAAGTATTTTTTTTCCAGATGAGAAACTTGGGCGTACTCGTAGAATGGGTCCTGAGAGTCTAGCGTCGCATACTCTCTGTTGTACCGCGAGATATCGAGCCTGAATATATGAGCACTTGAGTAAATATGACCATCATACTTTCCAAACTCACCGAGATTATTCCTCCTCCAAGAAAAGCAAGATTAAAAACCATTGCTTGTATGTCTCGACTGTAAGCTCCTTTGAAAAGAAGTCTCTCCTAACTTCACTTTCGATCTTCTTGATATCCCTGATGATGCGTGAATGAAGTATCTCTTGTAAGCGTTTGGGAATACGTCAGGGAGGGAGAGTACAGATGGGTAATTCTGTAGTCACAAGATTTGGGGTCGAACACCCGGAATGATCCTTCCTTCCTCGCGCTCCCTTCGTGTACGTCGATGTTGTTGTCTATATGGCGCCGAAGATCCAAGAGCATTGTGATCTTCTTGACTTCCAATAACGGCAGCAATTGGCCGAGTAATGACAAAGGCTTCTCTAGCATGGTCGGTTTTAATTGAAAACACGAACTGTAGGCGATCATTCAAACGTCCAATCGTCTGATCAGGCCGTAACGTGATAATAATCGAAAGAGAAGTATCCGTAAAAGTGAAAGGTAGCTGAACAGGTCGTCGTATCCTACCCTTCTTCTCTAGGAGGCGGAGACTTGACCATTACGGAGTTAACAAAACATCAATGAAACTTCCCAAAGGACAACTCACCTGAAATCAGAGTGCTCGGAAGGCTCCATATCTTCGGAGAAGAGAGCACCCCATAGATATATACCAGGAGAAGCCGTTATTTTCAGAACTTGTTCGTAAACCTTGCCTGAACCAACACCCTCAACGTCTATAAGACCAAAGTTTAATCGGGCAGGAGTAATCGTGACGCCATTCCTATCCCTTTCCGTGTCTCCAACGGCTTCAATTATCTCTGCCACCCGAACTCTTTCCGTGTATTGCAAGCTGGCAACATGTTGAGGCCATTTGCGACTCTGAATACTGCAGTCGCAGAAATCGCAGTGAACAAAGTTCGCCCTAGGCATTCTGTTCGCGTTTGAGATGCAGGACTGTCCATTTCGCGATTGTCTCTGCATTTCGTCGAAGTGATGCTTCCCTGTTAAATGGCTCTGATAGCCTCGATTGGGAACGTGAAACCCACAGACGCGACAATTGCCCTGGCTGAACTGAGATGCGACTAAGATCCTATGTTCTCTGGTTTTGAGATGCTGATTCGACTCAGAATGGGAGGTAAAAGCGATCTGGCAAAGCGAACAGTAATATGCAGGGTGCGAGTTTTGACCACTTGACGTTTCTATCTCCGGACAATGACGCGGAGACCACAAGAGAGGGCAGACAAGAGAGGCGCCATCAAGGATGCGCAAACTACAGAGGCTGGTGGAATTAAAGAGGAGCGTTAATCCGTCCAGACGAAGGTCCCTTTGGCAATTAAGGCTGGTCAAAATAGGGTTTTGTGTGAATATATGTAATCTGCGGACAGAAGCGATCTGGATGTTCAAGACGAAATGGGAACAAACACCAACATAATTGGAGCTTCTCCGAAATTTGTGTTGTGTTGAGTTGATTGGCAAAGATCTCTACGAGAGGTAAATATTATACCTTCTTATGTGCGGCCGGAGTTATGTGGAGGGCCGAAGAAGGTGTCAGACATTCCATGAGGTGAATTGCGAAGACCTTCAGAAAACGTGACATACAGTACATAGGAAGTAATACACACCGGAGAGAGAACCAGGATGGAATTGACGGAGAAAGTAGGGAATGCTTCTGAAAATAGCCAACGATAGGAAGAACCAATGATAGAACATTTTATCGATTTTGGTTTGAGTTTTAAAGCCATTATTCATTGATTTTGGCCGGGACAAAAATGTTGAGAAAATGCTAGTGTTTGGTTGGTAACCAACCCAAGGGTTTCGGAGTTTCAAACACATGGACTCGGCACAAGCCGCGCCATCCTTCTGTTTCGACTACAATCTTCTGATGTGTAAGGTAGTTTGCTGAAGCAGCTGAGGCGCGTGATTAATATATATAAACATTAGAATTACCCCCAGCAGATATGACCAGCATCCTAACCCCCAAATATCTTATCCTGAGGGAGCTCTCAGCTGGGTAGATGCTGACAAAGCAGACTCACATATTCACAGAATTCTCTTCGTTCACTATAGCCAAAAAGATTATTCTGGAACGTTCGCGGTATATTTCTCCCACCCGATAACCTTGGGCACACTCCTACTTTCTCGTCTTTCCCTAATAAGGAG
>Ga0157379_10006030_pt1 | contig 10440 bp, 7 predicted proteins | sample S25metaG_FD_121802 | JGI IMG/M metagenome (GOLD analysis project Ga0157379, IMG submission 121802) | Switchgrass rhizosphere microbial communities from Kellogg Biological Station, Michigan, USA - S2-5 metaG | ecosystem: Host-associated > Plants > Roots > Rhizosphere > Soil | place: USA: Michigan... | reverse complement strand
ATAGAAAGTCCATTATAAAGTGATTACCAATCCAATTATAAATCGACTGTGCAAACCAGTGCAAGGCAGCGCAAGGCAATGCATGCTGAGTGATGCTGTGCATATGATACCAGAATGTTCCACAATGTTCCACCACCTTCTACTGTATAGAAACTGTCGGAAGGTTCTACCATGTTCCATGAAAATAGGTAGAGATTGAAGACGAACCCCGACAATCATGGTCACACTACCCATACAGAATGAGTTTGTCCTTGCTGTATCAGATCTCTAATACACACCATACAAGGCAAGAAGATTTGATTTCACTTAAAAGAACTGCAAGGAAATTGGTTCTGTATCCCCAAACTGACTATTAAGTTTTATATTTGTTTAAGAAGGGTGAGGAGACCACCATGGCCATCTCTGTGACCTCTGTAGAGCCTGTAGTACAATATAACCTAGGCCTGCCTACAAGCATCTACCACAGCTATGTAAAATCACCCTGTGTACAGCATCGGGGGATTTTTTTTGCTGATACACTGATTGTGTTGAAGTTGGATCCAGTTCTTGTTGTTTGTTCCCGAGAAAGAAAAAGAGGCTGTCCCAGAAGACTCTGAGATGAACTCTGAGTCAGAACATTGCTCCTCTGCTGATGAGGATTGGGACTCCACAAGCAGCAGCAGCAACTCACTGGAAGATACCAAAAGCCTGGAGCTAAACAAAGAGGTGGGTCTCCTGAAATTCAGTCAGAGGTTAAATTAAGGTCTGAAGTGCTTCATTGCAAAGGTTAAATCCTGTGCCAGACTAAGCAGGTACAAGAAGCTGGGGGTGCAGGCCGAAAGAACCAAGTGGAAGCATGCAGCAGACCAAAAGAAGCACTTGAAACAAATGTGCACAGTGGGATACCTGGGTTTTTCCACAATTTTTCACCAAAACCAATAGGACTCTTCAAGAGGGGGTTTCATGGTCATCGGGTGCTCAATCAGAAGATTATGGCTGCACCAAATAAGGTCAGTCTATCCCTTGTAGAATAGATACTATTAATTGACATACAAATATCAAGATATTGTTCACATAAGCGCTCTTTCCCCCTAACCCTAAACGCTTACGTCATGGGCGCTTTAGGTTGACGGAACTGAGTGTCCGCTATCTTATATCAGTAAAGTTCACGCAGGGACACAAAGTATCTAGCCGACCTTGCACTATATAGCCCATCTAGCGTGCAAACACCCGTGCCAGGGAGGCTATGAAAGCTCTGGAAGGTATAGAGACTCTCTAGTCTGTGCGCACTTTGCTGATGTATATACTTTCAATAGATATATCTTGAGGATTTTTTAGCTGCGGTTCTTGAAAAAAGAAGGACTAGTCTATGTGTTTATCAAATTCCAAGAGCCGTACAGGATAAGTATGTGCAAGATAAGGGGAAATAGTTAGAGGCGCCGCAAATGCCCTGATCTTATGGAGTGACACATAATGGGTTAGGGTATATTGCAATGCCCGTATAAAATAAATCTCAACCGAATTTAAGCAATTAATAATGTCTTTACGAATTAAAGATAATAGCGTGAAATCACCGGTTTTCTACGTCGATTTTAAAGTACCATGGAAGTGAATCCCATATATGCCTCGAACGATCCCTTTCCCCCCGAATCCATAATGTTCTACATAGCACACAGGGAGCACGCATCAAAGGTGCCGGACGGTCGTCGGAGGGATCCTGACACCAATGTTCGTACCAGTAGGCAGGGACATGGGGAACCCCTCTTTCGAGTTCCAGAAAGGCTGCTCGTGGCTCCAGCGATATCGTAGGTGTGTATTCTATATTTTTCAACCAGTATATCCGGAGATCATTATTGCATTTGGGATCCGTACACTCTGGATGTTTAGACAGTATGGTGCGATACAAGTCATCTCGCGAGGCATCTTCGAGGCGTTTGCAGCCAAGTGTCACCTTCCGCATCACTTCAGTTTCTCTGAAGGCGTATTCCTCGTCTCCAGGTGCGATTTCTAGGATTTTTACAAGCCCTTCCTCCGAAATAAGATAGAGGAACCACGGAAGGAAATGCAAAACATTGAGTTCATGGAAGAAAACGGCGAGGGAGAAATATTCGCTACGAGAGGGCCAATAGCGTGGTTTTGTGTTGAAAACGGCAGTCCAACGTTCTTTCAGCTTTGCCAGATCAGGGTCATAGTGAATAGGAATGAACCGTTCGAAGTATCCAATTATTTGATTCCGTAACGTGTCCATCATGTACTTCGTAGAAAGACTGAGGATCGCCTTGGCAGCTGCGAGAGGTAATATTTCTGTGCGCATATCGCTGGGAAAGGAGCATTGTTAACGCGGGTAACTGCTTAAACGCATCGGATAGACTCACGTTGTTCCCAGTAGAGCTCCGAGAAAGGCACCAAGGTCGTCTCCCTTCTCAGGTATACGGACAAGCGGACAGCCATCGTAAGTATCGGCGTCAGCTGGAAGATAGCCCGCGGATGCCATCATTCCTCGAAAAGCATCAGAGTGGACTGAAAGCAAGCCGTGGTACACTTTGAACAATGTCGTTTCTGCCAAGAAGACGATAGATCCATCAGGCAGATAGAGGGTGGGATGTCTTTGCCAATTCTGCGGAAGAGAGGATGTTTTAAAGGCAAGGTTTCGAGAACTTATTAATAAAACTTACGGATTCTTCCTGAGCTTGTGCCATGGTAAGTACGAAGCGAGTTTGAAGCCCCGTACGTGGGAAAATTGAAATATCTGATCCAAACCAATCGTAGGAACCATGAGTTACGACGTTTTCCTTGGGATCTTAGCTGTAACCTCTGCAACGGATATGAGGTTCCAATCGCAATGATGAGTCGTGTGCGTATCCGAATCTCTCTCTCTTTTATAAAAAAAACTGACGAATCTCCCCGACAGCGATGGAGTGCACATCGAACTTATGTACATGTAATCTTGGTCTGCATCCTCGAATCTGACATTTCGTAATCATTCAAAACAAGGGGGAATACTGCACAGAACAACGCGAACGAGGAGCTCGGCATCGCACACCAGTCCGGAATGGTTGTGACCCCTCTGTCAACCCATTCATCCTGATTTGCAAACACTCCCATGGCTGGTCTGCCTTCCTTCTCCGAACATGACCCACCCGGAACTCTCTTACACTGGATTTTTAGGCCTTGTTTTTAGCTTATCTGTATATCTTCTATTCATCCGGATACATCGTCGAGTACCATTGCCTCCGGGACCAAAGCCGCTTCCGCTTCTAGGAAATCTGTTCGACATCCCTACTTCCCTACTTCAAGAGAAGAATCAACTTACGCACAGTGGGGAAAGGAGTACGGGGATGTCGTACATGCCAGCGCAATCGGACGACACATGATCATATTGAATTGCCACAGCCAAAGACTTGCTTGAACAGCGATCTTTGATCTACTCGGATAGGCCCTACCTCTAATGATTCATGAACAGTCTTGATGGGTCATTTTTGTTCAATTATTGACAGGAATGAGTCTGAAAGATATCAAGGATGGTTACGGATTGGGCGATATTCCCCTTGCTGGTCACACCATCGTCATTTGTTTACAAGATATCTCAGTCCGACCGCCATTTCTAAAACTTTCGCTGAGAACCAAATCTCCGCAACGCATCGACTTCTGGCATCGTTACACTTGGATCCCGAGAATTATGCGAAATATTTCAAAAATACAGCCGCAGATATCCTGTTTGGAGTATGTTTGGAGTAACATATGGCTATAGTATTCAGCTTCCAAGCGACCCTGTAGTGACCGTAGCAGAAGAATCTGTAAGAATAGCATCAGAAGGTGTGATTTCCAATCTTTTTAATGCATTTCCAACGAGTGAGAGCTCTCCGGGATTTTTCTTCTCTTTTTTAAACAGATTGATTTTAGTGAGATATATTCCTTTTCCGGGAGCTGGGTTCAAAGCTCTGGCGGAGGAAGGCCGTAGGATTACCCAAATTCTAATACAGAAACCGTTTATGGAAGCTACATCTCGAATTGTACGTCTTTATACAATACCTATAGGCCCAAAGGACAGCGTCTCTGTCATTCGTTCTAGAAGCTTAGGACAATTATCCGATGACCTGTATCCGAACTCGAGCGAGATATCAAGGAAGTCGCTGCAAATATGTATTCAGGTAGGACACTTACTTATTCTTTTTCTAACAAACTTCTCAGGGATCTCATAGCGGGGACTGATACCACGGCATCGACTGTTCATTCGTTATTTGCTCAGCTAATCCTTAACCCCAATGTGCAAAGGGTGCCAATCTGAATTCGATGCCATCCTTGCCTCTCTAGATAGTTCATCTTTCCGTCTTCCCACATTTAGTGACTGTCCAAATCTCCCTTATATCGAGGCACTTGTCATGGAAGAATAAGGTTGATGCCAGCGACTCCCTCGGGAATTCCCCATACCGTGATCCAGGAAGACATTATCGGCGCTGGCGTATTCCAAAAGATTTGATAGTCCTCCCAAATGCATGGGGTATGCTTCGAGACCCTAGTACCTACTCTGACCCCGATGTTTTCCGACCTAAGCGGTTCCTCCCCTAGGGTTCAAAGGCGCCTGAACCGGACCCAGGATCACACGGCGCCTTTGGCTTTGGAAAAAGGTAAGACTCCCCGTAGGGAGAAAGACGATGAAGCTAAAGTTTTGTCCATTCTTTGAGGGTGTGCCCTGGTCGTTTGTTGACGGAGAACTCTATCCGGATTGTCGTTACTTCTCTCCTAGCATGTTTCGAGCTTGATCTACAAAAGGATCAAAGTGCACAAGATATCAATATCGATTACGCGCCGACTCCGCTACCCATTTACATTTTGTAGGTTGTAATTATCCTGCAAGCTCTTTACGTGTGTTCACGTTATCTTAAACGTCCCCCCCCCTTTCCCGTGCTCTATCCTTCCCTGTTCGAAATATGTTCAAGACATAATTCAAGAAATGAATTCACATAACGGAGAATAATTATCTCTCCAGATATTACGCTTTTCTATGTTCAACAGGATCGATTCTCTGTTTGGATATCGTGCATTTCGTTTTCAACAGCTATGTGTATGCATTATTTTATTTGTGCATCAAACGATATAAATGTTGTATATTGAGGAAATACTGACCAGCCAATAGTCATTGTATCACCTTGAAGATTAAGGTGTTGGCTAAAAATCCTCTATCAAATATTTGGTAGCTCTTTTCAGGCACGACAAGTATCAACTTAATCCGTGCCCATCATAACACCCGTTCTAAGAACCTCCTTCTCGATGATCCCCCTTCGGAAAATCCCTGCAAAGGTTTACCCATCACCGCTCACTCCATCGCTACGGTGGGAGAGCGTCGCCAGCTTACAAAGTGAAAAGCTGATCGGCTGGAACTTAAATGTCGATGTTGTTTCTAAAGCCTTGGTAGAGAACATTGCTTCACTGGTATGTAGTACTTTAGGGTTCTCATCGAATGATGCTTAGCAGTCCTTTAGCCCAGATAGGAGCAGCCGGAAGGGTTTGGGACGGATACATTGGCATCATGTATGTGTAGGTCTCGGTAGGGAGACGAAAATATTATCCCCTTGGCTGATACATTTGTGAGGGAATAGCTTGGGATTATTTCTGATAATAACAGGAACTTCACACAGTCCAAGTCTATGAGAAGGGCCAAGAAGTCAATCTATGAAGGTGCATAGATGCATATAGATGGGAGAGCTTTAAGTGCAAGATTTAAATGTCAATACAGTTTTTGACGTGATAGCCGAAAGGATATGATACCTGAGGGATAATTTATCATTGGCATTCCTCTATGTCCTCTCCAAGCTCCTTGACCAGCTCCTCAGTTTGACTAATTTACCAGTATAGGCTCAAAAAATAGTCTGGAGGATCCCTATGGTTATTAGAGTCATTATCATAATTGTATTCCGGATGGCAATATTACTATCAAACTTAAAGGTCATAGTGAATTCGGGTTTCAGCCGGTCAGCTTTCTGGCGACGCTCGCCCACCGTGGTGGCTCCATTCCCTATACCCAAGGCAAGCCTCATTAATCCACTCTCGAGGAGCGAGACACCAAAGCCACTTATATCCTGTTTTTGACTGAATTAAGGCCGAGTCGGAAGCTGCGTTCGATGATTTTCAGGGATTTGTTCTTCTGGAACGCCCTGGACCTCTGGATGGCGATACAAATTGGATTCGAGGCCATCGGTCAGCCTTTCCGTCTGTGTTTGGGGATCACCCTTCCTACTGTATTCGAAGCCAATCACGAATCGTTTCGCGATATCGAAAGCCGGTTGCTCGTTACCGAAAAAAAAAATAGACATTATCGCTCCTAATTCCCTTGTGTATACAGTTGGATATCAAGCTGAACGAGGGTTCATGTTTTTGACGGAACCACAGGGTCAAGCACCACAAGCACCTGACATGGGTAACACGTACAGACTCGAACGACCTCGTTGTCTTCAATATGGTAAGCAAAACATCAATGTTCATAATAGACCCAACTGGGAAGTATTCCATAAATATCATATTTGGATACAAACTCGCATTTTTGCGGCAATATACTCTAAATCACCAGATGCGATTGAGGGAATGGATGCGATTACCAAGAAAGGCGCGAAACTCGAGGTTGGAAGCAGCTCTCGGATTATAGAGCCACGGTTTTACTAAGAAGGTGATGAAGACTCGAAGACGAAAGACTTTCATATTCTAAATGTCTCATCATGTATCAAAATTACGAATGATGATTCATCGTCATCAGTCATCGGAAGTCTCGAAAATACCTTTGAAAAGCTCCGTTTGAATACTTCGAAGGGGATGGGAGAGGAAGCTACGCCTAGTACGCAACGTAAGTTCCTGTAATTTATTTCTTAAATTCTTAATTTTCTTGGAATGCCAGAATAGCATGGTGAGACTCTATGGGGCATCGTCGATCGGAAAAGAACAGGGCTGCCATTCAGTGTCACCTTCATTGAATTGTCAAATCGATCTATTAACGAAGTAGGTAGAAACTAACATACACATTGCATCATGACATTATAGATCTAGGAGAGATAAACATAGCTTCAACGTGAGGCAATGAGCTCGAAATATCCTCCATGATGGACAGATATATGTTGTATTGCAGATCAAGTCTACTGACTTCGATCCCGACTGGATATGATCGTCAATGATCTCAGCAAGGTAAAGGGATCTCTTTTGAATTTCCTCGCCCATCCATGAACTGAATACTTGAAAAGGGAAGTGAAAGTGGCACATGTAAAAGCGTGAAAGGCTGTTAAAAGGAGGCAGGTGGACTAAATTTAGATCGCTTTCGCCTCCGTTCTCACGGCGTTGAGGCGCCTTTGCCTTTGCCCATCCATGCCACTCCTCTCTCGGTACACGCATTCGTCATTTCAGCTGCATAATCCTCCTACTAATTCTTCCTTTCAGGTTTCTCGATCCATTACTAGGTGTATTCACTGGCGGTCTAGCATACTATCTCTCTGAAACGAACCCCAGAACTGCACCTCCGAAAGAAGACACTTTAGCGGAATTATTCCGATGGAAACGAGATAAAATGAGGAAGGAAAGCGAGAAGGGAGATGTGGAAATTGAGGCAAATGTTATTGCTGATATTTTAGGTGGTGAAAAGGAGTAAATGGTGAGTTTCGTATTTGCCTTCGCTGCGTCTTGTGGAGGCTTCTGAAGACTTACGCATTTGCCTCACAGATGTCATATCATAACTCTGTATTTTCCGCTATTTGTACTAATACCACCTCCAGGTATTCGCGTACCATGTTAACATTGAGATTACTCGTCTTATGTTATGAATTCATCAGTGCATTGAGGCACACCTCAAGGCACACCCTTCAGGTTTTCTATACCGATTCCTCGAGCTTGGAACGGTATTTTGCGAAACGATAAGGGCCAAGGCAAGCAATCGCGAATCGACCTCCCCGTTGTTATACTGGTCCTACAGTTGTACCGACGTTTGCGGGCCGGACGGGTGCAACCGCGGCAGCTAGTAGATCGGTTGTATATCATTGATGACAGTATTACAGCATCTGTATCACACGAAATCGAAGACCATTGTGTGATGGAGCCGGGCCTTCCACCTAGCACACCAATGCTTCCTGCAGATTCCACGAGTCTCAGGCTGACACCTACCGATTCACATCCACAGGCCATGTTTGAGCCACCCACTTTCTGAGATGGCAGTGTTAATGTCTCTGTCGGATTTCTCAAACTGACTTAGAACAACGCATCGCAAGGTAGATCTTGAGTCCCCTTCCTGATCCCCTAAACCGACTTCTCCTATCATTTTCGGCCCACCACGGACAATGCACACTCGAAAAGAACACGAGGTTCACCACTGCCTCAATGCTGGGACACCCCAAGGACACCAATGATCATAACTGCCCCTAATCCTTCCACAGACTGTGGTTCTTCAATGCAGGGGCGTGCCTAACTCGTACCGTATGTACGAGCGATTCCTAGCTTTCCCTTATCGATCTTCTCATCTTGTGTGTAAAATTCAAATAGACGAGTGCACATGATGCGTACTGGAAGGTGCTTCACCTATGGGAGCCCTTGCTTGATGCTGAGGTTATTTGAGAGCATTGACCACCTCGCGTAAGGGGTGCGGCTAATTGAGGGGTGGATATATATATGGTAGAGTTGAATACTTTATTGAAAGAGTATGCTACTCGGGGCCCAGCATATTCGGAAATATTATTGGCAGCCTATGAGATGGAGGAAGGGATGACCAGCAGACTAAGAGACTGCGTGAAGAACATCTCGGAGTGACTGGTCTTCTAGCTGAAGTTAACGTTATTGGCTTACCATAGATAATGGCCAGTGAGAAAATGTATCGTCCACGGGGCGTGATAGGGTGATTGCCTCGAGCTGTCCGTTTGCTGGAAGAAATATTTAGGCGAGGTTCTGATTCAATTTATGGTCGATGTAAACATCTGTAGGCGGTATTGAACCTCCGGGTCCTCCTTTACTCCAATCGAATGATGCTGACTCCGATTCTCGTAGGAGGAGTCGGTCATCCTAACGCTGTATATAGCACTATAAAGACCAGGGCTCATATGGCGGAACAAATCCAGTATTTCAACGCCTCTTCGGATCTTCTTCTTGTGTAAAATTATATTTTGTTTATGCCGCAGCTATTATAAATCTTTGGAGCTTTATTTTCGGACCGCTGTCACCTAAAACCGAAGGCATGGAAGGGCCTTCCAACCAGCAACAGATCTCAGAGAGGTCTCATGGTTCAGAACATTTACCATAAATACGTTAGTATTGCCCATGTGTTGTAGCCAAATACTATCCACTCGCCTCTACCCCTCTGGCCGCGGTAAACATTCTCGTCTCCGCCTTTTCGAAGTCGAAGTCGTCGTCAGCCCAGCCATTATATTCGATTAAATCATCTCGAGCCCACCGCACATCCCCACTTCAAAACTCTTTTTACCGAGATGCAACCTCCGAGCGGGCAATACTCACCGATATTTTTAGAGAATGTGACAACTCAGAGTTTTACCTTCTTCAGCACTCCCTCATGAATCAATCCCATCAAGCTAGAGCCGTGTACGTATGCTCTGAGATTTCATTAGCGATGTTGCCTGTCTTTGTTCCCGTTATGGTAATTCCTCTTACTGAAAGAAGGAAGGAAGTAGGGAAAGTAAATGAAAGGGGAAGGTTGTTTATGGTATGTGCTGATCGTATCATTCCGTATCCGCTGGATACGTCCATCCATCGATGATAGATATGTGGTTGTTCCACCCAGCAAGGACGCACGTATTTCAAAACGAATTAATTGTTATTTAGGCGGAGCCTGGGACCAGGGGGATGGAGTTAGGTGCCGTGGGTACAACGCTTTGAGAGCACGTTTCAAAGTCGTATTATGTTGGGATGGTACAGATTGATCTCGATAGGTCTTCGAGAAGAAATTGGAAGTCATCTGCCGAGCCAACCACACCACGCTGTACAAGTGGGTGCGGCTGAATGTGTACAGATAGGTCATGGGCAATATATACCAGGCTGATTATAATTGAACAGCGTCGCGGACCATAATGACACGGCCACATGCAAGGGGGATACGTGGCGTCTTAAACGTCGAATGGTAGCTCAAGGAGAAGCAGCGGTCTCAGCAACGAAGACTCGATTCATCATAATGCTCCCACTAGCAACTGACACGATCAAGGAGAAACAAATGGAAGAGAATGTGCATGGACAGTCAAGTACACCGCTAATGATAAGATGAGCCAGACACAAACCCAAATGTAACCCAACATTAAGTAGAAGTGACAGAACAACTTTGCAGAATAGAGTAGAATAGAATACATGAGAAAGAGACGTCAAGGGAAAAAACAACATACAAAGAGGCTCAACAGAAACAGAAAGGACCGAAGTACGACATTAGACAGAAAAGAAATCAATCATAACAAAGCGTTGATGAATAGAATTAGACTGCCTTGGGGTTTTCTT
>Ga0157379_10006029_pt1 | contig 10441 bp, 5 predicted proteins | sample S25metaG_FD_121802 | JGI IMG/M metagenome (GOLD analysis project Ga0157379, IMG submission 121802) | Switchgrass rhizosphere microbial communities from Kellogg Biological Station, Michigan, USA - S2-5 metaG | ecosystem: Host-associated > Plants > Roots > Rhizosphere > Soil | place: USA: Michigan... | reverse complement strand
AATGGAAGGTATCTCAGGCTCACGTCGTGCACGATATTCCAGCGTGTTGAGATCCAGAGAAAGAATGTCGCCTTTCGTACCCTTTGGAGGCTTCTGATAAAAGCCATGGCCAGTTTTGTCACCTAATCTACCTTGCTGGACTTGTGCCGTGCGCACCGCGCGAACCTTTGAGTTACGCAGGACCTCACGCGATTCGTCGTGTTCGATCAAACCATAAAGGTTCTCGGCGACTGCTGAAGACACATCGAGGCCGACGAGATCGTGAAGGCGAAACATTCCCGTTTTCGCGCGGCCGATAAGCGGTCCCATGATCGCATCCGCCTCTTCGACCGTGTATCCATGCTCCAGAATGTAATTGAGCGCGGTTGCGGCTGAGATCGATCCGTAACGGTTGGCAATGAAGTTTGGCGTGTCTTTGCAAATGACGACGCCTTTCCCGAGGCGATCCTCGCCGAATCTTTGCATGAACTCGGTGAGATGCGGATCGGTGTCTGCCGTTGGTATGACTTCGAGCAGCTTCATGTAACGTGGCGGATTAAAAAAATGCGTCCCGAGAAAATGCCTCTTAAAATCAGACGACGCTTCAGCAGCAATGGCGGCTATCGGTAAACCGGAAGTGTTGGATGAGACGATGCTCGCGGATGATCGCACTTGCTCTATGCGCGCTACGAGTTCGCGTTTCGCTTGCAGGTTTTCGACAATGGCTTCGACGATCCAATCCGCTTCAGCCACCCAGGAAAAATTATCAGTGAGATTGCCTATCGTGACGAGGTCCGCCACTTGAGGTGTGAAAAATGAAGGCGGTTTCGACTTCTTCAGTCGCTCCAGTGAAGCGGAAACAATTGCTTGTGTGATATCGAGCAGGTAAACAGGGATTCCTGCATTTGCGACGTGCGCTGCAATGCCTCCTCCCATCGTCCCCGAGCCAATAACGACAACCCGATTGATGACGTAACTCATACCTTTTTCATAGGCCGCCGGTGATTTCCAGCACCTGACCTGACACGTAATCGGAGAGAGGCGAACAGAAGAAGAGCACGGGACCGGCGCCTTCAGCCGGCGTGCCGCCGCGTCCCAACGGAATCAGCTTGAAAGCAAGCTCGCGATTTGCCTGAGGAATGCCCAGCGCGATGTCAGCCGACTCTCGTGAAATGTGTTCTCCTTGTTCTTTGGCGCGGGTTAGTCGCGTTTCGATGAATCCAAATGCGACGGCGTTGACCTGGATGTTGAATTGGCCCCACTCTTTTGCAAGCGTTTTTGTGACGCCAATGATTCCCGCCTTGCCGGCAGCGTAGTTGGTTTGACCGGCATTACCTCTCGTACCGGTGGTTGAGCTGACGTTGACGATCTTGCGTGCGTTTGCTTTTCCGAGTTCTGCTTTTTCGCGTTTCGCTGTCTCACGCAAATACTCCGATGCTGCACGAATGATCCTGAAAGGTGCGGTCAAGTGAACCTCGATCATCGCGTGCCACTGCTCGTCTGACATCTTATGCACTGTGCCGTCCCATGTGTATCCGGCGTTGTTGACGATGGCATCGATGCGGCCGTATGCGTTGAGGGTCGACTTGATCAAAGCGGGAGCAAAGTCGGGACTTGTTACATCTCCGGGAAAGGCAAAAGCGTCCATATCCCTCGATTGAATCTGGGCGGCAGCGTCGTGCGTAGCGTCAGCATCGATATCCGAAAGAACAACACTCGCCCCATGCTCGGCAAACAGCTCGGCGCACGCGCGCCCGATCCCGCGCGCGCCACCGGTAATAATCGCTACTTTCCCTTCCAACAATCGCATAGTTTTTGGGCCACAGATAACGCGGATTGATCCGGATTTAATCCGCAATCAATCAGCGTCAATCCGCGTCTCGGAGAACGCGATGGAGAACTTTTCCGACCGCAGTTTTGGGCAAACTCTCGCGGAACACGATCTCTCGCGGTACTTTGAATTCAGCCAGGCTCGTCTCGCAGTGAGCGATGAGCTCTTCCATTGTTACACGCGCTCCCTCCCTGACGACCACGAAGGCTTTGACTCGCTCACCTTTGTATGAATCCGGCTTTCCGATGACGGCCGCTTCCATCACTGCCGGATGCGTGAAGAGCACACTCTCAACCTCCGACGGGTAAACATTAAACCCACTCACAATGATCATGTCTTTCTTGCGCTGAACGATGTAGGTGTAACCATCCTCGTCCATTCGCGCAATGTCACCCGTGTACAACCAGCACTTGCCGGCCACGTCTGTACGCAATGCGATTGCGGTTTCGTCGGGACGGTTCCAATAACCTTTCATCACCTGCGGCCCGGCAATGCAGAGTTCACCTTCCTGCCCGATTGGGACCTCAGTCGCACCGGTAGCAAGATCAACTATCTTGATATCGGTATCGGAAAGCGGCAGCCCAATGCTGCCCGGTTTGCGTCGACCGAGCGTGGGCGTTGAATGAGTCACTGGCGAAGCTTCCGACAAGCCGTAACCCTCGTTCAGCGTACCGCCGGTCATGCGTTCGAACTTGTCTATAACTTCGACCGGCAAAGGAGCAGAGCCGCTATTGAATCCGCGCACTCTGTCGAGACCATACTCTTTGGCCTTCGGATGATTCAGCAGCGATATGTAGATCGTAGGGACCGCGGGAAAATATGAGGGCCGGTAGTCGCGAATCGCAGTCAGGACTGCCTCAACGTCATACTTCGGAATCAGCACTTGTTGCACGCCACGCCAAACACCTTCAATCATCCCGACCGTAAAACCGTAGATGTGAAAGAAAGGAATCACCAGCAGGTAGCAATCTGTACCACGTTGAGTGAACTGGTGTGCCCACGCATCAGTCTGCACGACGTTGGCAAAGATGTTTCGATGCGTGAGCATCGCGCCTTTCGGCACTCCGGTTGTTCCGCCTGTGTATTGCAGCACAGCGACGTCTTGATCAGTGTCGATTTCAATGCGCGGCAAATCGGGCTCAGCGATACCCGCGAGCAAATCTGCCATTCGTATTGTGCCTTCGATGGCTGGCGTTGGTGTTCCTGCAGCCGAGTACTCGCCGAGTGAAGTGACAATCACATTTTCAATGGCCGTTTGTTCGCGAATCTCGAGTACTAGTGGCGCCAGAACGTCGAGCGTGAGGAGTGCGCGCATACCGGAGTCTTTTGCGACGACCAGCACTTCGCGGGGTGTGTAGATGGGGTTGACGTTGACAACGATCGCTCCCAGACGAAATAGAGCGAATGCCGCAACCAGGTATTGCGGACAATTCGCCAGCATAATGCCGACGCGATCGCCCTGTGCAATGCCAAGCCGCGAAAGTGCAGTTGCAAACCGGTCAGCCTGATCTCTCAACTGAATGAAGGTAAGGTGCTGGCCCAGAAAAGCCGTGGCCGGCCGATCCGGCACTTCAGCGGCCGTGATCCTGAGTATCTCGTGCAATGGCCGCCGCGGATAATTCATGTGTGGCGGCGTCCAGAAATTGTAGTGATCGAGCCACGGCCGGGCTGCATAAACGGACCCGATGGTTGATTTTGCTCTGCTCATGAAGATGTATTGCCGATTGCCGATTGCCGATTGCCAATTTAAAGAGGGACGGATATTCGCTCAAATTGCCAATTGGCAATCGGCAATTGGCAATTGGCAATTGGCAATGCCTAAACGATCGTACGTCCGCCATCGACGACGATGATCTGGCCAGTAATGTAGTTTGCCGCGTCAGACGCGAGAAATACTGCGACGCCTTTTAATTCCCCTTCATTACCGACGCGCGGAATCGGGTTGCGCGCTTTGATCGACGGCTCCGCAACCGGCAACGCGGGATCAGCAAGTCGCGAATGAAAGAAACCGGGGGCGATCGCGTTTACCCGTATGCCTTGCCTGCCCCATGAAGCAGCGAGCTCGCGCGTCAGTCCAAACAATCCCGCTTTGCTTGCAGCGTAACCAACGTAGTGCGGCCCGGTTGCTGACGATTGCAGACCGGAAACCGACGCGATGTTGATGATCGAGCCTCGCTCGCGTTTCAGCATTTCGCGGCCGGCCGCCTGCGCGCACAAGAAGGATCCTGTAAGGTTGATGTTGATTACCTTTTCCCACTTGTCGGGCGGCATTGATTCGGGGCGTTCGCCCCATGATACACCAGCGTTGTTTATCAGAATGTCCAGTTTGCCGTAAGTCTCAATCGTGGCGGCCACGAGAGCCTGAGCCTGATCCGCGGCGGCGACGTCGCAAAGCATCGCTTCTGCTTTGAAACCTTTACTACGAAACTCCTCAACAGTTGGCCACAACCAGTCACCTCGTCTGGCACACAGCATCAACGACGCCCCCGCCTCGGCGAGGCCTTCCGCCATCTCCTTCCCCAATCCGCGCGAGCCACCGGTGACAATCGCTACCTGCCCCGACAGATCGAAGAGATCCTTAATGTGAGTTGTCATATTTGGTTACTTAAAATTGTCCCTGGCGTTTTCTGCAAAGAAAGTTTCTCACGCAAAGCCGCAAAGCGCTGCCGCGTTTCAAAGGGTTTTCTTTGGCGTCTTTGCGCCTTTGCGTGAGAAATATCGTCTCAGCAATCAATCGCCATCGACTACGGCTCGAGCGATGCGCTCGCGGTGAAAAGTCGCATCACCAAATATTGTTTCCGCCGCCTTGCTGCGCTTGTAATACAACTGCAGATCGTGTTCCCACGTAAAGCCGATTCCGCCATGTACCTGCACGCCGCGATTACCTACCTCGCGAAACGCGTCGGAGCAATAGGCCTTTGCAATCGAAACAGCCATGCCTGCATTTGGCGCGCCTTCAGTCACTGCCCAGGCGGCGTAGTACGTTGCCGATCGTGCGCTTTCGGTCATCAGGAGCATGTCCGCGCATTGATGCTGCACGGCTTGAAAGGAGCCAATGGGCCGCCCGAATTGATGTCTCGTTTTGGCGTATTCAACTGTCGTATCGAGAATCCACTGCATGCCACCGACCATCTCCGCACATAACGCGACGGTGGCCACCTGGGTGGCCTGCTCTAACGCGCCACGAGCATTGCCATCGGCCCCGAAGACATCGACCGCGTTTACACTCACGTTATTGAACTGGACCTCGTAAATTTTGTGTGTTTCATCCATCGCAGGCATTGACTTTATTTCAACGCCGTCAGCGCCTTTGCTTATCGGCAGAATTACCGGTGCTTCGCGATTCCCTGAATCTGAAGCAGCCACGCAAATCAAAAGATCTGCAGCCGCTGCATCGGGAACAAACAACTTGCGTCCGGAGACAAGCAGCCTGCCATTGTCTCGCACTGCCTTGAGGTTAATAGCGTCGAGGTCCCAGTCTGCTGTTTCTTCGAGCTGAGCGACGGTAGCTTTCAGCGAACCACTTGCAATCGTTTCGAGGTATTGTGCTTTCTGCTTTGGCGAAGCAGCGCGATCGATTAATGCGCTACTAAAGACCGTCGCTTGAAAGGCGCCCGGCAAACAGGCGTTGCCCATCTCTTCGCAGACTACTGCCAGGTCTAACAATTCGGCTCCAAGGCCGCCGTACTCTTCGGGAATTACAAGACCGGTCCAGCCCTGATCAGCCATCGCCTGCCATAACTCATCGTCGTTCGCCGTCTCCGTACTCATCAGCTCGCGGACGCGCGTCGGCTTACAGTGCCGGCTCAAGAACTCTCGCGCCGAGTCTTTCAACAGTTTCTGCGGCTTACTGAGATCGAATTCCATGACGGTTATTAGTAACTCTTCGGCAGTCCGAGCACGCGTTCCGCAATGATGTTTCGCTGAATCTCACTGGTGCCGGCTTCAATTGTATTGCCCCGCGATCTTAAATAGCCGTATTGCCACATGCCGCGATCGAAATCAGACAGTTGGCCGTACGCGCCAAAGATCTCCTGTGCGGTTTGCTGGGTGCGCTGGTTCCATTCACTCCAGTAGAGTTTTTGGATCGAGCCTTCTGGACCAGGTACGCCGGTTTTGCTCAACGACGTTAAGGCGCGGTTAGTGTTCAAGCGCAGGATCTCAAGTTCCAGATAAGCCTGTGCGAGCTTTTGCCGCACCAGCGGATCTTCGCTTGCGGGTTTGCCATTTCTTGGGAAGGTGCGCGCACGCTTGATTAGGGTCTCGAGATTGCGTTTGAAAAGCACCTGGCTACCGGTTCCGAGGTTTGCGCGTTCGTTCATCAACGCCGTGATGGCTGTGGTCCAACCGCCGTTAACCTCGCCAAGGACCTGCGAGACAGGCACGCGCACATTCGAGAAGAACATTTCATTGAAACCGGAGTCGCCCGACATCTGCCGCAGCGGCTTCACTGAAAGCCCTTCACTGCGCATGTCGACCAGCAAACACGTAATGCCTTTGTGTTTGGGCGCACGTGCGTCAGTGCGAACGAGTTGCAGACACCAATCGGCGTGCTGTGCAAAACTAGTCCAGATTTTTTGTCCGTTGATGATGAAGTCGTCGCCGTCACGAACTGCTTTTGTATTGAGCGACGCGAGATCACTGCCGGCGTTGGGTTCAGAAAAGCCCTGACACCAAATCTCTTCACCGGAAAGAATCGGGGCGAGGTATCGCGCCTTCTGCTCGGGGGTGCCGAGCGCTATTATCGTTGGGCCGACGAGGGAAAGTCCGATCGTGCCGATCAGCGGTGGAGCATTCGCACTAGCGAGCTCCTCCTGAAAGATGGCCTGCTCCATTAGCGACGCGCCGCGGCCACCGAATTCTCGCGGCCAGGAAATCCCGGCCCAGCCGCCCTCGAATAGCTTTAGCTGCCAATCGCGAAGATAGCGCAGATACTCTGCACGATCTTCGCCACTGATATTTCCGGTCCACTCCGGCGGCAGATTGAGAGCCAGCCACGCTCGAAACTCGTCGCGAAACCGTGCTTCTGTTTGTGTCAGGTTTAGATCCACTTACCGACCGTCCGGTAGGAGCTTTATACATTCTAACCTGCATCACGTCAACAGACTCCATCTGGAGCCGGTAAGACGGATAAAAATCCAAATTTTAGAATCCGTGTTATCCGCTCCAAGACTCTTGACGCCTGCTGGCGTCGGTGTTATTTTACCGACCGTTCGGTAGGTTATCCCCAGATAAAAAATATACATTCCACCCCTGCGCGCAAGCCTGGGGTCCTTTATTCATTTCGGAATTGTTCGGCGGAATTGTGGGGACGTGCCGAATTCCATTTGTTCGCACGCCAGACTGACTCTTAAGACCTTCCAAAAAGGAGTGTGGTTCAATGCTTACCAAAGGACTAACTTTCCTGGTTCTTCTCCTCCTACTCTGCGCAACCCCGGTGTCAGCACAAGTCGACGTGGCCGGCTCCACCCTGAAAGGTACCGTTACCGATCAGCAAGGGGCGCTCGTCGTGGGCGCCGTGGTCACGGCGACGAGTGTCGACAAAGGCCTCAAACGAACTGCGACCACCAATTCGGAAGGCGAGTATGCAATTGCCCTGTTGCCCCCCGGCGCCTACAAAGTCGAAATTGAGCGGACCGGTTTTGGTAAGGCTTTCAATGACAATGTTCGCTTGACGGTGGGCCAAAGCCAGGTCTTCGACGTGCAACTAAGCGCCAGTAGCATCACGGCCCAGGTCGCAATCACCGGCGACTTACCTCTCATAGAGATCGAGCGCACACAACAGGCAAACACGATCTCCACTCAGCAGGTAGAAAACCTGCCTAACGTCGGTCGCACTTTTCAGAACTACGTCTACACGCTTCCGGGCGTCAATAGCTCCACTGCTCCCCGCGCACAAATTGCCAGTCGCGTAACCGGATTTCAAACTTCCGGGTTTTCAATCGGCGGCAGTAATGGTCGTAACAATCTGATTACAGTCGATGGCGGCGAGAATGAACTCGGTTCAGGCACCATACGTTACGACGTTTCCACCGAAGCAATTCAGGAGTTTCAGGTAAATCGAAACTCGTTCTCGGCTGAGTTTGGTTTTACGGCGGGCAGCGCGGTGAATATCGTCACTAAGAGTGGTACTAACAGTTTCCACGGCAGCGGCTACTTCTATTACCGCTCCGATGCGACCTCCGCTCGCAATCCGTTTGACACTCTCAATCCCGGCCAGAAGTCAGCGGATCGGCAGTTCTTTCCAGGGTTCACGCTGGGCGGTCCGATTGTTAAGAACAAACTCTTTTTCTTCACGAACTACGAACGCACTAACACCGACTTCGCGAGATTTCGTTCCTACACTAACGACCCTTTGACGCGACCCAATCCAACGCAACTCGCATCGCTGGCAATCCTTGATGCTTCCGCCAGCGCCAACGTGCGACGCATCGGAACAAACCTGCGGGCTGCCTTGAACACAACTGCTGCGAGCTATCCCGGCATCTTTAACTTGTTGCAGGCAAGCGAAGGTGTGTTCACCGGCATCAACCGCTTTAACACCTTCAGCGCTCGTATCGATTACCACATATCCAACAACGATGCGATTAACGGACGCTTCACGTTGACGCGTAACTTTACTGACGATATTGGCGCCAGCAACGTCGTATCGCCATCAATCAGCAACACGCTAACCACACACGATCAAACCGGTGTCGTCACCTGGACTCATAGTTTTAGCGGCTCGGTGATCAATCAACTCCGCGGTCAATTCTCGCCGAACAATCTCAACTTAACCGCGCCTCCCGACCCGGCAGTGACCGGCCTGGTGGTCTCCGGGCTGGCAGGTTTTGGACGCTATTTTGGAGCGCCCTATGACGTCACGCAGGATCGATATCAGCTGGAGGACAATCTGACTTGGGTGAAGGGCAATCACAGTTTCAAATTTGGCGGTTCCTACCGGCCGGCCACGTACGACTTCGAAAACGATCTTTGGTTCGCAGGTGAGTGGCAATTCCAATCGAGTGCGGTTTATCCGATCACGCTGGCCGTTCCCGCGGCGGATCGGCCGGCCTTCCTCGCAGCTCTTGCTGGTACAACCATTCCCCAGCTGAATCCACTGCAAAACCTGGATCTCAACTTACCGTTTCTTTATCGACAAGGATTTCATAACCCGACGTGGAAGGGCACTGGTCATTACGTCGGCGGTTTTGCCCAGGACACCTGGAAAGTCAATCAACGACTGACTCTCGATGTCGGCGGCCGCCTCGATTGGGATGGCGAGCCACAGCCTGTGCCACGACACGCTTATTTCTCACCGCGATTTGGATTCGCCCTGAAAGCAACGAGTAATGGCAAGACGGTATTGCGAGGTGGCAGTGGTCTCTTCTACTCGCCGATCTATTTTCAAATTCCCGGCTACACCAGCGTGTTGAATGGGAGTGGCCAATACATCAATCAGATCTCAAAGAGCCCGCTGAATGGCGTAGCAACCTTGTATGGGGCTGGTGTTGCTGGCAACGCACCCTGCAACGTTGCGCCCGCAACGCTTCCGTTTGGGGTGTTGACTGAGGCGCAGATCAATTGTTTGGGAACGGCGACTGGACAGGGCGCTCCGGGCCGCGTGTTATTTGAGCTCAATCCCGACTATAAAAACAACTACACCATCCAGGCCAATATCGGCATACAACGAGAAATAGCGAAAAACCTGAGCATCGAAGTGGCCTATCAAATGTACCATGGGTTACATCTTCAGCAGCCGGTTGGTCTCAACTATTGCGAAGCCGGCACGCCCGGTTGCCCAGCCACTGCAGCGAACCTCACTGCCATGTCGCAACGAGACCCACGCCTTGGCCCGCTCTATCGAGTTTGCGGCGCTGACACAAGGTGCTTCCGCGTGAACGATGCGGGCATCACTCAGTTTACTGATTATGAATCGCGCGGAACCTCCATTTATCACGGCATGACTGTTTCGCTAATGAAGCGTTTCAGCAATCACTTCTCCTTCCAGGCAAATTACACGTGGAGCAAAGCGATCGACGATCAAACCGACTTCAATTCAGCGTTTGCGCCACCGTTCCCAACTCGGCTTTTCACCGAGCGATCGGTTTCGGCTTTTGATATCCGTCACAACTTCGTATTCAGCGGCGTGATCGAGAGCCCGTTCAAGAGTGGGACGGGACACAACTTCGGCTCGCGCGCACTCGCGGATATCACGATCAGTCCGAGCATCTTCCTCCGCAGTGGCATTCCGTTCACGTTGCGCACTGGTATCGACACCAACGGTGACACGCGCGGTGGCACCGATCGACTCTTCAATATCGGCCGTAACACTGGAATCGGACCGGATTACAAGAGCGCAAACGTTCGTATCAGCAAAGCTTTTCATTTCAAGGCTGATAGCCCCATGCGCCTCGAGGCTAGTGCGGACTTTGCCAACCTCTTCAATCGCACAAATTTCGCCGCAGTGAACGAAATATTGCCGGTCACAGTGGGCGCCACCGGCATACTTACCTTCCCCGACCCGCTGGCAGCACAAGACTACGCGGCGGCAACCAATCGACTCGAAGGTCGCAGGGATCGGAGTCTGAATCAGCCACTCGGTTTCACTTCAGCCTTCAACCCGCGCCAGATTCTCTGGGGCTTGAAGTT
>Ga0157379_10006028_pt1 | contig 10441 bp, 5 predicted proteins | sample S25metaG_FD_121802 | JGI IMG/M metagenome (GOLD analysis project Ga0157379, IMG submission 121802) | Switchgrass rhizosphere microbial communities from Kellogg Biological Station, Michigan, USA - S2-5 metaG | ecosystem: Host-associated > Plants > Roots > Rhizosphere > Soil | place: USA: Michigan... | reverse complement strand
GTCGCGAAATGTTTAACTTTGGCAGATGGTAAAGCTTTCGCGAATGTATCTGCAACCACATTATCCATAGGACATTTAGATAAGCTGTACTGAACCTTCTTCAATCATCCAGCAAATAAAGTGGTACCTAAATAATAATATCAATATGTTTAGTACGGGCATGATAGTGGTGCTCTTTGCTGAGCACAATCACAGAGTGGTTGTCTGAAAATAAAGTTGTGGGTCCATCCAAAGAACCGAAAATTTGAGTAATCAATGACCTGAGCCACAGCTCCTCCTTCGCTGGGTGAGTGGCAGTCACAAACTCGCTCTCCGTGGTCGAGAGAGATACAATCTCTTGCTTTTTTTTGCGCTCCAGGTAATGGCTCCGCCATATAGCATAAAAGCGAAGCCAGAAATGGCTCGACGGTCCTCGGCCATGTTTCCATTGGCATCAGCATACCCTATTAAACCAAGTGCGTTAGGTTTGCCACTTCCGTACACTAACCACAATTCTTTAGTGCCGAGCAGGTATCTTAATATCCTTTAGACGGTGTCCCAATGAGCAATCCCTGAATTTATGAGATATCAGGAGACCACTAGGTAATGTCGGGTCTAGTGCCTAATGATACATAGGTTAATTCGCCTACAGCTTCGTGGAACAGCTTGTCACGCATGAGAGCAATCTCTGCAGTTGTCTGAGGAGACTGAGAGGTGGAGAGTCGCGTGGATGTTTCCATTGGGATAGAGACAGGCTTTAGGAGGTGGAAATTATGGTGCAGGAGTATTGAGTCAATGTAGGCATGCTGGGATATATACCTAAGGTGCGTTTTTCCTTATTCCTTCGAATTTCAATCCTAAAAGCCAGTGAACTTCGCCTAGATCTGTAATTTCAACAAAGTTCTGTAAAGAGCTCTTGAAATTATTTATTGCATCTAGTGAACTCGAAGCACTAGTGCAATCATCGACATGGACGAGGATAACCATAAGTTCCTTACCAACATAGCGGAAAAATACGGCCTCGTCGACGCTACAGCGTTGAAATTTGAGCTTTCCGACTAATATCTCGACGAGTTTCTGATACCAGCATCGACCATATTGTTTTTAAGACCATAGAGCATCTTCAATAGATGGCAGATCTTGCCACCGGCTCCTTCTGCTTGATAGCCAGGGGGTTGTTTCATGCAAATCTGCTCTTTCTCGGTGAGTTCTCCATTTAAATACGCGCCTTTAATATTGATCTGGTGTAATTCCAGATCCTCTTCGGCGGCGATGGCTAGAACGGTTCTAATCAAAGCTAAATTTTGCTACAGGAGCGAAGGTGTTCTGATTTCCCCGAGCGTAAGCGATGAAGGAATCAGCTATATGTTGGTTGCGTTCTAGGATACGCTAAGACTACCATACAGATTTCCACATCTTCATTCTCTATCTCACAGTTTGTGCATCTAGAGCGCATTTATCACATTTATTATTCAGATACATGACATCACTGCTATATCTCACAACTTTCCCGCCCTCTCTTGGTCGAGTTCTCTTTCTACAGACTATATTTCACATCGACGTTTTCTATGGAACTTCGCTAACTAATATCCTACCATCTCCTAAAAAATCTGTTCAGCTGCATTATTATTATATTACACTATGATCCCAGCTCCTTTGTTTTGTTACTTCTATTATTATTTCTAGTCAAATCAGTCAGTTGATGCCCTCGCGATAGCCCTGAATGAAATATGCTATAAAATTAGAAACGTAGTAACAGCACCCGAGATGAGAATCATGTTTAGGCATGAAGGGCTGATGTTGGCTACTGATGCGGGCGAGCCTGAAGCCGAATAGCAACCCCTCTAAAAGCTGGTCATAATTTCCCGCTCGCTTATGCTAATCGGTCGAAGTAGTTTACAATCTCTCTTATATACATCCAACGATTGTTGAATTTAAGTGCTCAGCAAGTTATACACAGTGAGTTCTGCTCCGCCCTGGGCAAAGCCAACGGACACCAGCACCTTTGCTGATCACCATCTGGTCACACAGCTTGTATTCAGTTATAAGTAACTTACATGTCATAGGTACTGCATCCGTTTGCCTCACGAACTCACAGTCACCGAAGCCAAATGATACAAAATCTTATCTTTCCCCTATTTTTTTCTACTTGTCATGTTTATGGGAGATGTATTTGGTATAATTGCAGAGCATTGAAGAACCAGAATATATATATTGATGCGGAAGGGATAAAGAGGTTGGTGGCATTGCCAGACCAGGGATAGCAAGGAGGTTATGTAAATGAGAGGTGTACAATCAATTCTCCGTCTATATTCGGCTTGCTAAACTTATATCTTAATTAGTGCATTTTGAAGGTACACCTTCCCATTCATGTCCTTTACCATATCTCTAACAACTTTGTCACCTCTCGCCAACCCGCTGACCCACCGAGGTGCATAACCACCTTGCTATTAAGAGTAAAGGCTCTCAGCAGATATATTTATTCGCGAATATGGGTATACGATATGGTAGAGATTAACAGACAATAGGTGGAAAAACCGCATTATCAACGCTTCTAAATCATTCCTCAAATTTATTTACTTTTCACCTATTTTCATTCTACTCGTTCACTTCTTTTAAAATTACGGGCGCATCTACGCTGGGATTACACTAGAAATTAGATTCCTGCGTACAGGACCGACTCCTTATCTTTCCCTTCTCCCTATTCCACCTTCACACTTCCCACATATGTATGCACCCACGCTTCAATGATTATCTACCCTATTCGCAGATTGAAATCCACATGACGTTCACATGCACAATGAGTACCAAGCTTCACGTGATCGTACTCTCATTCTAGTGCCGCTTTTTTTGGATTCCTCTAGTCTTAGAGTCTCATCACTCTCATATTGAGTGGCCCTTCGTGCAAGTCCGTCCAGCGAGGAGTTCTCTCTGTCCCTCCCTCGTTCAGCCTACTTCACTCGAAGGTACGAATGAAGTCCTTTCCAGAACTGATTCGCAAGATCCTTCTTAGTCACTCCACCGATCCATGTGCTCAAATTTTCGAGTTTTCTCCCGAAATCTCGAACTGTTCTATTTCCTCAAACAAGTGCCAAAAATATTTTTACGAAGCTTTCTTCTGAAATTTAATGGAAAACAGTATTCAAACAAATCACAAAAAAAATGACTCCAAAGTATACTGAAGTCATTCTTGCTACGTGAACCATATAGAATGCAGATGCTCTCCCACTGACATAGATTGATAGGTATTTCAAAGCAGTTTGTTTGTCGACCCCTGCTATGCCCGCCCATTTTCAGCCCATTTCAGCACTACTTCTTAAAAAAATCAAAATTTGAGGATCTGTCGTACACTCGTGGTTCTAGTGACTTTAACCTTGCCGGTGTGTTTTCACAATCTAGTAGTAGCAGTGTTGATTCTCTCGTATTTCTCCTATCCACAGCATCACCACTTTGTGATCCACTCAATGATGGCAATGGATTTGGACTAGGATTCTTTGGATCTTGTGAATTAAATCTTTGGAGCAATCACCCACCTGCTGGCATCTGTGGTTTATCCCATCTCAATCGGTGATATTTCTTCCCTTCTTTCCCTCTGGCTCTTCTGACTTAGCACGCCTCCCTTCCAACCCTAAACTTCCCATCCTTTCAATAATTTCTTCCTTTGAATGCTGATCCCAGCTTTCTGATTTCATTCGCGGCGTAGCCCTTCTCATCTCTGGCTCTCCCGCTGAAAGTCTGTCCAATCCTCGAGGCCTCGAGGAAACGACAGGCAGACACCTCTGTCATACCTCGTGCATAACTCTCTGCGATGATGTAGCGCGGAATAAGCCAAATGAACTAATAAAAAAAGGGTTTATAAGTGTATGGAAAGGGGGGATCAGTCTGCCGTGCGAAGCAACTGCTCAGTCCCAAGTTGAAATAATTGACACTGGGTACTTGGGAAAATTCCTGGGCTACCAGACGGGCCTTATATCGAACTACTGTAACAGACGCGTCCTTTTTACGGTGGAATACCCATTCGGAGCCGACTATGTTAGCTCCTTCTAGTGGAAATACAAGCTCCCAGGTACTTGCAACCTTCAGTGTAGCCAACCCCTCCTCAACTGCAGATTTCCAGAGCAGCCAATCAGCTCCATATTTTGCCTCGGTGAGTGAATGCGGCTCTAGAGCCTCTGAATTGCTGAATTCTGACGCCAGAGCATATTCTTCAGCACAGTTGACAGACAAGATCTGGTCTGAGGTTCCCTGACCCTCAAATACGTCAGCTCTGCTCAATTTACTGCTTGGAACTCGCACCAGGATGCTGGATTTAGAAGGACACGTTGAAGTGCGCCCTCCTCCTTCAGAACTTGTCTGAATATGTTCCCCAGGGTTTTGCACGCGTTTTCTGGATCTAGCAGTTACCACAATGCTATCCAACAGTTCACTTTCGTCCTCGCTACCACTTATCACTGTCTGGGGCCTTCGCACGACAGCTGGAGTGGGAGGAAGGGACGAAGAAGAAGAGGGTGTGCTTGGAGGAATCAGAAGAGATTTTGAGCTTGGAGGAATTCTCTGGTATATCCTGGAAGTTCTTGGCATGTCATATTTCGTCTTGAATAACAAAGGCTCCTCCCCCTTGGGACAAGAAGCCGTAGATGTAAAATATGTTGGGAACCTCAGCTTTTTAAATAGGATTGCAGATATATGCCTGTCACAATCTTGGTCAAATAACCTTCGTGGCATTCTGACACATATGGCACGAAACTTATCTTCGGATGGGATTCTCAACATGAGTTCACCCCACAGGTATGGTTAGGGTTAGCTTTCTGGGATTGGGGACTGAAAGTCTTATCACTCCCAACATATGTCTGGAATCGCACCTTTAGATAGGACTCCTGATATGTGCTCACCCAGCAGGCGCAATCTACCGGCTTCCTTAAATCTTTGCTTGGTAGTCCTACTCTAAGATATGAATCTTGACATATGTCCACCACAAGCTGGATTCGGAGACCTGTTGTTCTATGGGTATTTCATATCACCTGTTTCATTTCTAGAGCTGGGGGGGAGGGGGGCATCTGCATATGCGTCAATACAACCAGAGTGGGCACGCATTTGAAGAGAGAGTCTAGTAGACTCAATGCAATATTTTGGCGAAAACTGAGGATTTAAGGAGATATATGTCTGGGAACATCGGGAAAAAACCTAGCAGAGATATACTTGTACCCTGTGGAATATTTATGTGGAATATTTTTCATCGGGTAGAGGAGTTAGTGGGGCATGAGTCTGCAGATACATCGGGACAGGCATGGGGGATATAACCAGTCAACTTGAAGATAAGATGTGTCTATTAGGCTTTTGAGTGAACAAATTCCCCAGAAGTTACTCTTCCTTCCCTGCTTCTTTGCTGATGCATCTGAGGAGCTGTTGTTCCAGAGTTGCTCAGAAGCATGGCACAGCAGGAGGATCTAATCACTCTTCAGTCTTATCCAGTTGTCAATGTATTTAACCAATTAATTTATCTTAAATCTATCCGAAAAATTATAGCTCCACAGCACTCGTAGATAGATTTAAAAGTAATATATCCTGCATGGTGTGCACCCTTTGTCAACTGCGAGGTTATCAAAGTATCTCTAGCTCAACTTTTGAGGAGATCCTCGGTGACTCTCGAGGCATCCTCAAACAGCATCCCCACTCGCTCGCTCGTTTCAATCGAGTTGATTTTATGAGTAGGACACATGTTGGCTTTTTAGTAATGTAATATCCCTAAAGTACGTCTAATAAATAAATAAAGAGTTTTGTAAGTCGCGATCATATTTCAATAAATTTATGAGGGCACGGAGAAACTTAGCAAGTGTTTTGACGCAGTTTATGCCATACTTGTTTCAATCAAGTTTTTATCTTCTCCGCAAGATATAGGTTAGTAATTCAAATGTATTAGGGAACTTCAGATGAAGGAGACCCTCCCTCAGTAATCTACACTGCAAAACGAGGTGTTGGAGGAAAGCCAAAGGTTGTACAGAGTGATGCTCAGTCCAAATGCCAGCATGTATTGAGTGTAGATAAGAATTTGGGCTTCAGGATGCTGTTTCCTTGCAGAAGGAAACTATGCTGAAACGTTAACCAGGATGGTCTCGGGATTCAAACCATCTTTACGCAAGGAGAGAGTATTTGACATCACTTGAGAAAATAATACACTTGACAGTGACATCAGATCCTGATTACAAACATATTTGGCCCAATCACTGCGGAAACGAAACTGAAACAGAATACCTGGAATAGTCATGATATCCTGTGCCTGTTGACTAAGGTTAGGAACTGTGCCCCCTCCACTTCACAGGATTGTAGCAGTCCCAAAATTCAATATCTATTGTCGCAAATAAAATCCTCAAAATTGTTGCCTATAAACTTTCCTCAGTCATAAAGGGGCTAGATATATATGGTTCATGTTGTGAGGTTGGCAACAGCACAAAAGCTGAGTCCTTCTTTCGTCACCTGTTTGAACAGTACTTGCATGAATGCATGGAGAATTACAACACATATGTTAACATTGCTCAGGCTGAGCTTGTTTCAATTGGGTTTGCCTTCACTGTGAGACATGGGTTCACTGTTAGGCATATCGAGTTGAATATCATGCAATTGAGCGTTCCCAAACCCTTTGAATTGCTTCATAATACAAAAAAGTCTTTTTGTTGTCAATTGACGCCCCTGAGAGATGTGGGTAAAAGAAGCTTCTCTTAATTGTATTAGAGTTCTTAGAAAAAAAAAGCATCAATGAATGAGAAATTGACTGACTGAAAGAATGACTGAGCTTACAATTCTCACAGTAGGATCAATGTCGATACCTGGGGGTTAAAATCCTATCTTTGGATAGGATTTTCTGACATATGTTGCTTGGTTGAAGAACTTGAAATGACATTGAAGCATATGCCAGGAATCTTATCTACAGATAGAATTCCCGACATATGTTGAAATGTCAAGCAAGAGCAGGGATGGCAAAATTGGTTTTGCATAGGCTTCCTGGCAACTATTCATGAAGGAGACACAATCACTGAATGCAAAACTATCCAAAATCAATGCCAAGAAATTCTATCTGTGGATAGGATTCCTGCCATATGTTGCTGGGTCAACACACTTTTTAACATAGTGTTGAAACATATGTCGGGAATCTTATATTTCGATACAATTACTGACAGAAGTTCAACAGCTGATATTATTCTGTAACATTCTGTAGCAATCTGATTACAGGAATGATTTTTTTTTTTTTTTGGAATAGAATAATAATATAATTCTATGGCATAGCGCATATAAATACATGTCACCCTGTTTGGTAGGAAATACTTGGTAGAGTTGTGCCATCTGGCCCACAGTCTTCACGCCCCAAACATATGTCAGCCTCATGGTAAGAGTGTTCTTTCTTATATTATTATTATTCTATAGGATATGGGCCCACAATGAATATAGTACACTAACTATTTCATTTATAACATGATAAAAAAAGAAGAGCACCAGGTATGTACATCATTTTGTCATTTTATATAATAATGTGTGGAGGGCAGACAGAGGTCATTTCTGGCAAGCATTGTTAAGTGAGTTTGATTGGCCAGAGCTACACACCTATCTTGGCATTTGTACTGAGTACCATTCTCGAAATTGATCGTTTTAACAACTTTAGCCATGACTAAGCAAGATTCCTGCTAGTACACAACCAAAACCTAGGTTTTGTAAGCAAGTGACGGCATGGAAAATTATTTATTTATTTTATTATTTTATTTAGTGGGCGAAGAGTCATGTTGCTCCGAGAAGAAGCCTAGAGTACACACCTGAGTCTGTGAATGGAATAGATAACCATCAAGCTACAGAGGGACAGATAGTGAAAATATGGCAGGAATTTTAGGAAAGTGCAATTGATTCTAAGCATATGAGATATAATATAGGATATAGTTGGAAGAACACTGGTGGAACAATGAGGTGAGAGATGTGTATATGATGACCAAGTTGAAAGCACAGAGCTTCTGGCGCCAGAAACCTAGGTCACTGTCAGAACTCAGTCATGGGAATGCAGCTTTTTTTAGAAGGTGGAAATTCTGGTGACCAGAGCTTTTTTAGGCTTAGGGTTTGTTTAATGCTTTAGATATTTAACCCTAACCCTAACCCTAACATTCTAACAGGGATAGAAATTGAGGTTCTATTCATTTATTCAGCCATATGGCATGATTCACAGAAGAAAGAGAAAAAAAAAAGAGTAAGTACTAGGCTCCACTCCTACAGGATCCCCCTAGTAAATATAAATGATGATAAATAATAATAATAATTGATTGATTCTTTTTACTATAGAGCTTTTGTGAAATAAAATTTATTATTATTATTATTATTATTCTCTCCATCAAATCTTGCATATTTCCTATACCAAATTTGAATAAATGAAAATAAATAATAATAATTTTGCCAGGTTTTTATAGTGCACTTGATGCATGTATATCTTTCACCCAACTCAGAATATTTGGACAGTTCAAAAGTCGTTTATCCTGAGTCTATCAAAGCCTCGCCACCTACTGCTTCCCATCAGTCTGCTATTTGGAGAAAGGTGAACACTCGGACACTGCATATAAATAAAGAGTGAGGCAGAAAGATACCCAGGTGAGGATGTTACTGTTTTTTACCCAGAGCACAGTGGACCCAATGGACTGCAGTACTGGAAGGTATGTGTCATTTTTTTTATCTTAAATTCATATAGTCAATTTCTAACTATGACATGTAGTCGGTGCAACATGTCTATCCCCAACTCAACAGAATGGCCATGGACTATCTTGCTGTCCAAGGCTCCACCACGCTAATTGAGTTGAGCACGTGTGGAGTACTCCAAGTGATATGGACACTAAGAAGAGGAATCGGCTTGGAGCGGAACGCCTAGCTGCTCTACAATTTCTTAAGAATGTCCACTAGCAGCTAAGAGTCAAGAAAATGACAGCAGAGGAGAAGAACAAGTGGCAAGAGGAAAGACTTTGTCAGATCAACATGATGGATTAGCATGAGGATGTTATGCATTCTTGGGGCATAAAATTCATTGATATAGAGCTTGACCTCGTGTAAATATCTTTATTTTTTTATTTAAAATATGCCAAAAAATAATTATTTTCTTCGACCCTTCAGAGTCGATCAAGAGTCAGTTCCAAGCCGGTCAAAAAGCCTAGCTGAAGCTGAGGTGGGGCGAATTTTGCAGATCGACTCTTGACCGAGCCGAGCCGAACCGAGCTGAATCCAACACCAATTTCGTATTGAAACATATGTGAAGGATCTTATCTTTGTATAAGATTGCCGACATATGTCCACAAAAAGCTGGATCGACCACTATTACATCGCGTTTCACATTAAAAAATGTGACAAGGATCTATTCTTTGGATAAGAAGACTCTCGACATATGTTGAGATGACCATGTCTCTATTGATCATCCAGGACTTAAACAGGGACCCTCGCAATCGCACAGGGTTTCTCTATTTTACTAGCTACATTTTAAATACATAGAGGTGTGGTTTTTTAATATAAATTAAAAGGTAAAAACCCGATGGGGAAATCAAAAAAAGGTGAGTGGGAAATGCTTGGTAGCCAACTCACCGGCTGAGCAGTCCAAGGAATACTCGTGCAATGCTATTTTTTCCAATAACATAAGCCCACTGCGAACTTGATCTATACTCTTATCACAGTTCAGATTGCAACAGATGTCAACAGTCTTATATTTGGATAATTGCTATATTTTGGAGAGAGTTGAGGATACATGTCTGCGGAAATAGACAAGCCTAGCGGAGATGTATCCGTATGCTGTGAGATATTTGTGCGGATGATTTACCTTCTGTCTTTCCAGACGGAATCCCCCCTATCAACCCTTCAATGTACGCTCCAAGTCCCAGATCGCGTAACTCTGTCTGATTGCTGCTTGCTGCAGAAATGGAGTTCTTGCTCATTGAAATGCTTGATGGGTCGGTAGTCGAAGTAGATGGGTGATGGAGGAGACGAAGGGGACCAGAGAGGGTTGGTTGGTGGAGTCGTACCAGGTGAGGTCGGGGATTCCAAAACGGGCTTAACACTTGGATGTCTGCGACGTGGGTCTCTGCTGATAACCTCCTCTGAACGACTTTGTTCTGGAGCAGTTCTCCAAGTAGGTCGACAAGATCCATTGTAGGCATTCCGTATCACGACTCTGTGGTTCTTTCGAGCAAAAGGGCATCCCTTCTGACTGTCAGTGTTTTCCCTGACCTCGTTGTAAGCCCCCAACTCCCTAGACCTTCTCCCACAACGATCGATTATCTCCCTCCAGATACTTACTTTCTGTCCTCTCGTATCCTCGTCTTTCCCCATAATTTCCTCCTCCTTTCAAAATCCCACCTTCTATCATAATAACCGTTCAAATCCCTCCGACCATCTGCATACGAGAACGTTCTCCAGTGGCTGTTTCGAATCGGTGAATGGCGAGAATCACGATAGC
>Ga0157379_10006027_pt1 | contig 10448 bp, 8 predicted proteins | sample S25metaG_FD_121802 | JGI IMG/M metagenome (GOLD analysis project Ga0157379, IMG submission 121802) | Switchgrass rhizosphere microbial communities from Kellogg Biological Station, Michigan, USA - S2-5 metaG | ecosystem: Host-associated > Plants > Roots > Rhizosphere > Soil | place: USA: Michigan... | reverse complement strand
GCGATCATCGTCCGGCAGGAGATCGTGCTGTTCATCATGGGCGGCGTGTTCGTCGTCGAGACGCTGTCCGTCATGATCCAGGTCGCGTCGTTCAAGCTGACCGGCAAGCGCGTCTTCCGCATGGCGCCGCTGCACCACCACTACGAGCTCAAGGGCTGGAAGGAGAACCAGGTCGTCGTCCGCTTCTGGATCATCACCATGCTGCTGGTCCTTTTCGGTCTTTCCACGCTGAAGCTGCGCTGACGATGGACTATCAGAATCGCGACGCGGTGGTGCTTGGGCTGGGGCTCACGGGGTTGACGCTCGCGCGCTACCTGACCCGGTGCGGCGCGCGCGTGCGCGTCGCGGACACGCGCGCGGCGCCGCCCAATGCCGCGGCGCTGGCGGCCGCGTTGCCGCAGGTGCCGCTCGAGACGGGTCCATTCTCGGCGTCCACGTTCGACGGCGCGAATCTCATCGCAATCAGTCCGGGCATCGCCAAGGACCAGCCAGCGATCGCCGAAGCCGTGGTCCACGGCGCGGAGCTCGTCGGCGACGTCGAGCTCTTCGCCCGTGCGCTGCCGCCAGGCCGGAAAGTCCTCGCGATCACCGGCACGAACGGCAAGACGACGGTGACCGCGTTGACCGGTGCACTGACGCGCGCCGCCGGGCTTTCGACGGTGGTCGCGGGGAACATCGGCGACCCCGTGCTCGACGCGCTCGAGCGGCACGAGAACGGCGAACCGTGGCCCGACGTCTATGTGCTCGAGCTCTCCAGCTACCAGCTCGAGACGACCGCGAGCCTGAAACCTGTCGCGGCGGCCGTGCTCAACGTGACCGCGAACCACATGGATCGCTATCACGGGATCGCCGACTACGCCGCGGCGAAAGGCCGCATCTTCGCGCAGGCGTCTGTCCAGGTAATCAATCGCGACGATCCGATCGTGCGCCTGATGCGCCTGCCCGGACGCACCGTGCAGACCTTTGGCGCCGGCGTGCCGGAGTCCGAGGAAGAGTGGGGCCTCGTTGTCCGGGACGGTTCGGCGTGGCTCGCGCGCGGCGGCGAGCTCATCATTCCCGCGGCGTCGCTCGCGCTCGTCGGGCGGCACAACGCGCAAAACGCGCTCGCGGCGCTGGCGCTCGCGGGCGCCGTGGTGAAGCTCCAGCGGCCGGTACTCGAAGCGCTGCAGCGCTTTCACGGCCTGCCGCACCGGATGCAGCCGGTGCACGAGGCGCGCGGCGTGCTGTTCGTCGACGACTCCAAGGGCACGACGGTCGCAGCCACGCAGGCGGCGCTCGAGGGCATGGACCGACCGGTGATCCTCATCGCCGGCGGCGACGGCAAGGGCCAGGCATTCGCGGCGCTCAGGCCGGCTGTCGACCGTGCCTGCCGCACAGTGCTGCTGATCGGCCGCGATGCAACGGCGGTTGCGCGCGGACTCGCCGGCACGAAGGCGCAGGTCGAGCACGTGGGCACGCTCGACGCGGCGGTCGTGCGGGCGCAGGCACTCGCCCGCGCCGGCGACGTCGTGCTGCTGTCGCCCGCGTGCGCAAGCCTCGACCAGTTCCGCGACTACGTCGAGCGCGGCGAGCGCTTCGCGACGCTCGCGAAAACCACGCACGAGGATTCCGCGCATGCGTAAGCGCCTCGCGCTCACGGCCTCGCTGCTGCGGCCCGGCGCGCCTCCGCGCGCGGCGGCGCGCACGATGCTGACGTTCGACGTTTCGCTCGCGTGGACGGGGGCGCTGCTGCTGGCGCTGGGCCTCGTGATGGTCTATTCGGCGTCGATCGCCATGGCGGAGGCGAACGCGCACACGGGCTACCGGCCGTGGTACTTCCTGGTGCGCCACGGCATGTTCGTCGGTGTCGGCACCGTCGCGGCGCTGGTCGCGTTCCAGATTCCGGTGAAGGTCTGGCAGCGGCTCGCACCGGCGCTCTTCATCGTCGGCTTCGTGCTGCTGATCGCTGTCCTTGTCCCCGGCATCGGCAAGACCGTCAACGGCGCGCGGCGGTGGATCTCGCTCGTTCTCGTCAATATCCAGCCGTCGGAATTCGTCAAGCTGGCCGCCGTGCTCTATGCGGCGAGTTACGCCGTGCGCAAGGCGGCGTTCCTCCATGCCGAGCAACCGCTCAAACAGACGCTGCTTCGCGGCTTCGCACCGTTGTTCGTCGTGATGGTGGCCACCGGCTGGCTCCTCGTGCAGGAGCCCGACTTCGGCGCGCTGGTCGTGATCGTCGGCATCGCGTTCGGCATCCTCTTCCTGGGCGGCCTCGACTGGCGCCTGTTCCTCGGACTCGCGATGCTGCTGCCGCTGGCACTGACCGCGGTGATGATCGCTGCCCCTTATCGGCTGCAACGGCTGTCGGGGTTCATGGACCCGTGGGCCGATCCGATGAACAAGGGCTACCAGCTCTCGCACTCGCTCATCGCGTTCGGCCGCGGCGAGTGGTTGGGCGTCGGATTGGGCTCGAGTGTCGAGAAGCTGCTTTACCTGCCCGAAGCACACACGGACTTCCTGCTGGCGGTGATCGCCGAGGAGCTGGGCTTCGCCGGCGTGACGCTCGTCATCGCGCTGTTCGTCTGGATGCTGTATCGCGCGTTCGCGATCGGCCGCCAGGCGGTGCGCCTCGAGCGGCCGTTCGCCGCGCTGGTCGCGTGGGGCATCGGCGTGTGGATCGGCGTGCAGACGTTCATCAACATCGGCGTCAACATGGGCGTCTTGCCGACAAAGGGGCTGACGCTCCCGTTCCTGTCGTTTGGCGGCAGCGGCATCGTCGCGAATTGCGTTGCGCTGGCGATCGTGCTGCGGATCGACTGGGAAAACCGCAGGTTGCTGCGCGGGTTTGTCGTATGAGCGCCGCCGGGCCGTCCCAAGGCGCGAATCGCTCCCCCCTTGGGGGCAGCGCGGCCGCGCCAGCGGCAAGCGTGGGGGTCGTGACATGAATGCCGCCGGGGCCAACGTCATGATCACGACGGGTGGAACGGGTGGCCACGTGTTTCCAGGGCTCGCCGTTGCCGCAAAGCTGCTCGCCCGCGGCGCGCGTGTCTTCTGGCTCGGCACGCGCGAGGGCATGGAAGCGAAGCTCGTCCCCGAGCACGGCGTCGACTTCGAGGCGATCAGCTTTCGCGGCGTGCGCGGCAAGGGCCTGCGCACGCTGCTGCTCGGGCCGTTTGCGCTCGTCGCTGCCTGCATCGACAGCCTCGCGGTCATTCGCCGCCGCCAGCCGACGGTCGTGCTCGGTTTCGGCGGCTTTGCCTCGTTTCCCGGCGCGCTGATGGGCGTCGCCGCGGGCAGGCCGCTCGTCCTGCACGATTCCAACGCCGTCGCGGGACTCGCCAATCGCGTTCTTGCCTATGGTGCCGACCGCATCCTGCTCGGCTTTCCGAATGCCTTCGGCGGTCGTCATGCCGGCAAGTCGGCGTGGGTCGGCAATCCGCTGCGCGAGGCGATCGCTGCGTTGCCGGCGCCGGAAGAACGGTTCGCGGGGCGCAGCGGGCCGTTGCGCCTGCTCGTCGTCGGCGGCAGCCTCGGCGCGCAGGCGCTGAACGAGCGCGTGCCCGCCGCGCTGGCGCAGCTTTCCGCCGACGAGCGCCCGCGCGTCGTCCACCAGGCCGGTGCGCGTCACATCGACGCGTTGCGCGCGGCGTACGCAACGGCGAGCGTCGAGGCCGAGTGCCTGCCATTCATCGACGACATGGCCGCCCGATACGGGTGGGCCGACCTCGTCGTCTGCCGTGGCGGCGCGATGACGGTCGCGGAACTCGCAGCCGTCGGACTGGGCTCGATCATCGTCCCATTGCCGGGGGCCATCGCCAACGAGCAGTCCGCCAACGCGAAATTCCTGGTCGACGCCGGCGCGACGCATTGCATCGGGCAGGACGCGCTGACACCGGAGCGACTCCGCGATCTGATCGGCGCGACGACGCGCGAGCACGCGCTGGCGCTGGCACTCGCCGCACGCAAGGTCGGCCGCAGCGATGCTGCCGATCGCGTCGCCGACGCATGCGTGCTGCTGGGATCGCGGCCATGAAGCACAAGGTCAAGCGTGTCCACTTCGTCGGCATCGGCGGCGCCGGCATGAGCGGCATCGCGGAAGTGCTTGCGACACAAGGCTATCGCGTGTCCGGCTCGGACCTTGCGGAGACTGCGGTGACCCGGCGCCTCGCGGCGCTCGGCATCGACGTCAAGATCGGACACGCCGCGGCGAATGTCGCCACGGCCGACGCCGTGGTGATCTCGACCGCGATCGCCGCCGACAACTCGGAAGTGATGGCGGCGCGCGAGCGCGGCGTCCCCGTCGTGCCGCGCGCGCTGATGCTCGCGGAGCTCATGCGCCTGAAGCAGGGCATCGCGGTGGCCGGCACGCACGGCAAGACGACGACGACGAGCCTCATCGCGTCGGTGCTGGCCGAAGGCGGCCTCGATCCGACGTTCGTCATCGGCGGCCGGCTGCTTTCCGCGGAAGCGAACGCGCGCCTCGGCAATGGGGACTTCCTCGTCGCCGAAGCCGACGAGTCCGACGCGTCGTTCCTCTATCTGACGCCGGTGATCGCCGTCGTGACGAACATCGACGCCGACCACATGGAGACGTACGACCACGACTTCGCGAAGCTGACGCGCGCGTTCGTCGATTTCGTCCAGCGCCTGCCTTTCTACGGCGTCGCGGTGCTGTGCGTCGACGATCCCAACGTCCGCGCGATCCTGCCGGAGATCGCCAAGCCCGTCGTCACGTACGGCCTCGCCGAGGATGCGCAGCTGCGCGCCGTCGACGTCGCCAACGAGGGCGGGCGAATGCGCTTCGTCGCGCGGAGCGCCGGCACACCCGACCTGGCCGTTGATCTAGCGGCTGCGGGCGTGCACAACGTGCAGAACGCGCTGGCGGCGATCGCGATTGCCCGCGAAGTCGGCGTCGCCGATGCGGCGATTGCGAAGGCGCTCGCCGAGTTCAAGGGCGTCGGGCGGCGCTTCCAGCGGCACGGCGACATCGCGCTCGGCGGCGGCGGGACGTTCACGCTGATCGACGACTACGGCCATCATCCGGCGGAGATGGAAGCCACGCTCGCTGCAGCGCGCGCGAGCTTCCCCGGGCGCCGGCTCGTCCTCGCGTTCCAGCCGCACCGGTACACGCGCACGCGCGATCTGTTCGAGGATTTCGTGCGCGTGCTGTCGTCGGTCGACGCGCTCGTGCTGGCCGAGGTCTACGCCGCCGGCGAGCCGCCGCTCGTCGCCGCCGACGGGCGCTCGCTGGCACGCGCCGTGCGGGTCGCGGGGCGGGTCGAGCCGGTATTCGTCGAGAGCGTCGCCGACGTCGGCGACGCGATTCGCGCCGTCGCACACGCCGGCGACGTCGTGCTGACGATGGGTGCGGGCTCGATCGGCCAGGTCGCCGGGCAGCTCGCGGCATGACGATGATGCACGAGCCCGCCCACTTCACCGGCCTCCGCGGCACGCTCGAGGAGAATGCGTCGCTGGCGAAGTACACGACCTGGCGCACCGGAGGGCGGGCCGACGTCCTCTATCGGCCCGCCGATCGCGACGATCTCGCGCGTTTCGTCGCCGGCCTGCCGGCGGACGCGCCGCTGCTGGCGATCGGCCTCGGCAGCAACACGCTCGTGCGCGATGGCGGCGTGCGCGGCGCCGTGGTCGTGATGCACGACCCGGGCGCTGTGCTGGCGGTGGCGGATGGACTCGTCTACGTCGACGCCGGCGTCGCCTGCCCGAAGCTCGCGCGCTTTGCCGCCGTGCATGGCTGTGCGGAGGCCGAGTTCCTCGCCGGCATTCCCGGCACCGTCGGCGGGGCGCTCGCGATGAACGCCGGCTGCTACGGCGGCGAGACGTGGCACTACGTCGTGCGCGTCGAAGTGCTCGGGCGCGATGGCCGCTTCACGGTGCGCACGCCGGCCGATTACGCCATTGGCTATCGCTCGGTGCTGCACCGCGACGGCACGTCGCCCGACGGGCTCTTCACTGCCGCGTGGTTCCGCTTTCCGCAGGGCGACACCGTGGCCGCGCGGGCGCGCATCAGGGAGCTGCTGCGCACGCGGATCGCGACGCAGCCGCTCGGACTGCCGAATGCGGGCAGCGTCTTCCGCAATCCGCCGGGCGACTACGCGGCGCGGCTGATCGAGTCCTGCGGCCTCAAGGGGTTCGCGATCGGCGGCGCGCAGGTGTCGACCAAACACGCCAACTTCATCGTCAATCCTGGCGGCAGCGCGAGCGCCGCCGACATCGAGGCGTTGATCGAGCACGTGCGCCGCACGGTGGCGGCCCGCACCGAGATCGAGCTCGAGCCGGAGGTCCGCATCATCGGCGACGCGGCGAAGGCGATGCCATGAGCGCCTTGGGCAAGGTTGCCGTGCTGATGGGCGGTCCGTCGTCCGAGCGGGAGATCTCCTTTCTTTCCGGCAACGCGGTGCTGAAGGCGCTGGTCGAGCGCGGCGTCGATGCGCACGCGTTCGATCCCGCGGAGCGCGATCTCCTCGAGCTGAAGCGCGAGGGCTTCGACCGCGCGTTCATCGCGCTGCATGGCCGCTTCGGCGAGGACGGCACCGTGCAGGGCGCGCTCGAGACGCTGAAAATTCCCTACACCGGCAGTGGCGTGATGGCTTCGGCGCTCGCGATGGACAAGTGGCGCACGAAACTCGTGTGGCTTGCGAGCGGCGTGCCGACGCCGCGCTATCGCGTGGTGGACGCCGCAACCGACTGGATGAAGGTCGTCGCCGAGCTCGGCCTGCCGCTGATCGTGAAGCCCGCCCGCGAGGGCTCGACCATCGGCATCACGAAAGTGGCGACCGTCGACCACGGCGAGCTCGCGGGCGCCTACGCCACGGCCGCGACCCACGATCCGCTGGTGCTGGTCGAGGAGTTCGTCACTGGAACGGAGCTGACGGCGTCGATCCTCGGCCGTCGCGCGCTGCCGCTGATCCGCATCGAGGCGCCGCAGGGCAATTACGATTATCACAACAAGTACTTCTCCGACGAGACGAAGTATTTCTGCCCATCGGGACTGCCGGACGCGCTGGAGAGCGCGATCCGCGCCGAATGCCTGCGCGCCTTCGACCTCGTCGGCTGCACCGGGTGGGGACGGCTCGACCTCATCCTGCGGTCCGACCACACGTTCTCGCTGCTCGAAGTGAACACCTCGCCGGGAATGACGGGGCACAGCCTCGTGCCGATGGCGGCGCGCGAGGCGGGCATCGCGTTCGCCGACCTGTGCATGGAAATTCTGCGAGGCGCGCATGTGGGATGACGCGCGGCAACTGAACGCAATCGCGCTGGTGCTGGCCGCCGTCGCCGTCACCGTGTTCGTCTGGGGCGCGCTCGCGTGGGCAATGCGTCAACCGGCATTCGCAATCCGCGAGGTCGTCGTCACGACGCCGCTCGCGCGCGCCAGCGGCGCCCACGTCGAGTCGATCGTGCGCGAGGAGCTTGGCGGCACGTTCTTCACGATGGACCTCGAGCGGGCACGCCGGACGCTGGCGCAGGTGCCATGGATCCGCAACGTCGCGCTGCGGCGGCAATGGCCGCATCGGCTGGAGATCGTCGTGGAGGAGCAGGCACCGTTTGCCCGCTGGAACGACGCGGCGCTCGTCAATCCGCAAGGCGAAGTCTTCGTCGCTGACTGGAACGGTGACCTGCCGCAGTTCAGCGGTCCGGACGGCCAATCGGCGCTCATGACCACGCGCTTTCGCGACTGGTCGGCGGCGCTCGCCCCGCTCGCGCTGACGGTGCGCGCGCTGACGATGTCGGCGCGCGGCGGATGGCGGATTGCAGCGGTCGGTGCCACGGGGGCGCTGACGCTCGAGCTCGGTCGCGACGATCCCGCGGGACGCCTCGCGCGCTTCGTCACGGCGCACGGCCGCACGGTCGGTGCGCTCGCGCGCGATGGCCGGCCGGTGGAGTGGGTGGACCTCCGCTACCGCAGCGGATTTGCGGCGCGCATACCCGGCTTTCGCGAGAAGCCGGCCAGGAAATCTTGATCGGGAATGCGGAGACAGCGATGCCCAGAGACGGTACCCGGATGGTGAAGGAAAAGAATCTGATCGTCGGCCTCGACATCGGCACGTCGAAGATCGTCGCGATCGTCGCGGAGGTGAAGCCCGACGGCGTGCTCGACATCATCGGCATGGGGACGCAGCCTTCGCGCGGTCTGAAGAAGGGCGTCGTCGTGAACATCGAGGCGACGATGGCGTCGATCCAGCGCGTGCTCGAGGAAGCCGAGCTGATGGCCGACTGCCGCATCTCCGAGGTGTACACGGGCATTGCGGGCAGCCACATCCGCAGCCTCAACTCGAGCGGAATGGTCGCCATCAAGGAGAAGGAAGTGACGCAGGCCGACGTCGATCGCGTGATCGACACGGCCAAGGCGATCGCGATCCCCAACGACCAGCAGGTCCTGCACATCATTCCGCAGGAATTCATCATCGACGGGCAGGAGGACGTCCGCGACCCGATCGGCATGAGCGGCGTGCGTCTCGAGGTGAAGGTGCATATCGTCACCGGTGCGGTGTCGGCGGTGGAGAACATCACGAAGTGCGTGCGCCGGTGCGGCCTCGAGGTGCGCGACGTGATGCTGCAGCCGCTCGCCTCGGCGAAGGCGGTGCTCAACGACGACGAGATGGACCTCGGCGTCTGCGTGATGGACATCGGCGGGGGCACGACGGACATCGCCGTGTTTACGGGCGGCGCGATCCGCCATACCGCCGTGATCCCCATCGCCGGCGATCAGGTCACCAACGACATCGCGATGACGCTGCGCACGCCGACCAAGGAAGCGGAAGAGCTCAAGGTGCGCTACGGCTGCGCGCTGCGCCAGCTCGCCGATCCGAACGACATCATCGAGGTGCCCGGCGTCGGCGACCGCGGGCCGCGCAAGCTGTCGCGCCCGATGCTGGCGGAAGTGATCGAACCGCGCATCGAGGAACTCTATTCGCTCGTGCAGGCGGAGCTGCGCCGCAGCGGTTTCGAGGAACTGCTGTCGTCGGGCATCGTGCTGACGGGGGGATCGGCGCTGCTGCAGGGCATGACCGAACTGGGCGAGGAGGTGTTCCATCTGCCGGTGCGCGTCGGCATTCCGTCGTACACGGGCGGCCTTGCGGACGTCGTGAAGAGCCCGCGCTACGCCACGTCGGTGGGCCTCTTGCTCGAAGGCCAGGAGCAGTTCCTGCGCCACGAGCTCGCCCGCGCGCAGATCACGGGCATCGGCGGCATGGCGACACGGATGAAGCAATGGTTCAAGGCGAATTTTTGACCTGCGAGCGAAAGTGAAACCCTACTTTCACTCGGAAGATTTTCCCTGAGATCGCTGGCGAAGCCAGTCGATTTCAGGCGGAAGGAGCAAGGAAGAAACGAGAGCGGAATCGCAACGCGGGGCGGCAACAACGGGGCAGCTTCATAGAGCATCGAATCAGACAGGAGACAGGAGCAATCATGTTCGAGATCATCGACCAGGCACCACAGGACGGCGCAATCATCAAGGTCATCGGCGTGGGCGGATGCGGCGGCAACGCCGTCGAGCACATGATCGAGAAGGGTTTGTCGGGCGTGGAGTTCATCTGCGCGAACACGGACGCGCAGGCGCTGAAGCGCTCGACGGCGCGCGTGCAGCTACAGCTCGGCGCAACGCTGACGCGAGGGCTCGGCGCCGGCGCGAAGCCGGAGATCGGACGCGACGCGGCAATGGAGGATCGCGACCGCATCGCCGAAATGATCGAAGGCGCCGACATGCTGTTCCTCACGGCGGGCATGGGCGGCGGCACGGGCACGGGCGCCGCGCCGGTCATCGCCGATATCGCCAAGAGCCTCGGCATCCTCACCGTTGCCGTCGTGACGCGGCCGTTCAACTTCGAGGGCAAGCGGCAGAAGGTGGCGACCGCCGGCATCGAGGAGTTGACCAAGCGCGTCGATTCGCTGATCGTCATTCCCAACGAAAAACTGATGCAGGTGCTGGGCGAGGACACGTCGATGCTCGACGCGTTCGCCGCGGCAAACGACGTGCTGCACGGCGCGGTGTCGGGGATCGCCGAAGTGATCAACAACCCGGGCCTCGTCAACGTCGACTTCGCCGACGTGCGCACGGTCATGGGCGAGGTCGGCATGGCGATGATGGGCTCGGCGATGGCCGCCGGTGCCGATCGCTCGCGCAACGCCGCGCAGCAGGCCGTCAGAAGTCCGCTGCTCGAGGAGGTCAACCTCGCGGGCGCGCGCGGCGTGCTGGTGAACATCACCGCATCGTCGGGCTTCAAGATGAAGGAGTATCACGACGTGATGAACACCATCAAGGAGTTCACGGCGGACGACGCGATGGTGATCGTCGGCACCGTGATCGACGACTCGATGGAAGACCGCCTGCGCGTGACGATGATCGCGACCGGGCTAGGCGGCATCGAGAAGGCCGTCAAGCGCCCGCCCAAGCTGGAGGTGTTCGAGACGGTGATAGAGCGCACCGGCACCGACAACGTCGGCAT
>Ga0157379_10006026_pt1 | contig 10450 bp, 10 predicted proteins | sample S25metaG_FD_121802 | JGI IMG/M metagenome (GOLD analysis project Ga0157379, IMG submission 121802) | Switchgrass rhizosphere microbial communities from Kellogg Biological Station, Michigan, USA - S2-5 metaG | ecosystem: Host-associated > Plants > Roots > Rhizosphere > Soil | place: USA... | reverse complement strand
CTCTGGCGCCATTTGAGAACTAGAGTGTCTAGGTCGAGTTTCTTTGCTGTTGGAGGTTCTTCAACTTCCTCCTTGGGGGAGAGGGCATTAGGGACAAAGGTAGGTTCCGTGGGAGCGACTTTGGTGGGTTGCTCTGTCTTTGAGGCATCTATCGGAAGATTTTGTCCACGAATTAAAGATGGGTGCCTAGAAAGGGACCGAACTGAAGCACTATCACGCTTCTCTAGTAATAATGGTCGGGGTACTTGACGCCCCGACGGGGTCCGAAAAAGCGTGTTAGCCGTGGGGGTAGCTTCAGGTGGAGGACTGTCGTCTGTGGGCTGCTCGGCTTGGGCCTCTGCAGGGAGGAATAAAGATGTCCTGCTTTCACCCCTCCAATGTGAGTGAACAATTGAGGGTTCTCTTGTTGAAAGCATGTCAGCGTCTCCTCCTCCCCGTCCACCAATACCCATCCATGCATTGTACCATCTAGCTCTGCGCAAGTCAATATCAAATTCAATACGACCAGCAATGGGGAGACGATGGGATGGAGGGGGTAGAGGATGTTCATCTCCGGTAAAATATTGACCCCATAGCATTTGCCATGTTTCGTCCGATACACGAGGGGTCATCATGGGAACACCACTTTCTTGAATTTGGAGATAGACGCAAAGACCAGTGGTACTTGGCATATTAAATTCACGAGCAATGGCGGTTAATTGACCATAAAGCTATGATAGAAGTTGAAGAACCAATCAATGACGTTGGAAAAGGAGACTCACTGTAGAGAAGAGGGGCATGAGAATTCCATGAGAAAATCTACCCGCGGGTGCGGATGACAAGGTATGGCCCAGTACAGGAGGCTCATTGAGGGAGGAGGGGGGAGCGACCATGATCAACCATTTTGACTGTCGCTGAGGAGGCCGTTGCTGGTCTCTCTCCCTGGTCAGCAGACTCCCACTGGTGTTGTAGGCAACCCTCCTGAAGCGGTTGGCCGGGGTCTCCGTTGGGAGGGGATCTTGACCGACACCCTCGTTCGCAGGATTGAGCTGAAGATGGGCCTGCTCGAGCTCGGTCTCGGGGGGGCTCAAGAGAGGTGCAGGCCGGGCGGGAGTAACATCAAAAGAGGAAGAGCCGTTGAAGGGCACTCTGCCTGTGGTGGGTCGAAACATCACTCCAGGTGATAAGTATTAGGGAGTAAGACCGAATGAGAGGGACACTAGTTGGGATTATTAGATGTACTATAAATACTGCCTACGTCCAAGACAGAGATCGACTTCGCACCAGCGAGGGCGGGGGTGAGATGGGGCAGCTATCCTGAGCTGGCTAATTAAAGGGACGCACAGAGCGTCTCTATTTACGCATCACTGATTTCCAAGACGACTGTTTGGAGGCGATTGCTAGTGGCCTGAATATCCTCGTGCTGAATAGCCTGCATTGATGCGCCATCTGGACGGAAGATGTAACGGGAGGATTTTACTGGAGGGTCAGGAGGAGGTGGTCCAAGTGACCTGGAAGCGGAAGAAGGACAATCACATTCTGGAATACAAATTCATGATAGCATTTTGCCTTTACTGCCTTTACTCTATTACAATTAGAATAAGAAATACTGAACATACAAGCTCCGCATTAATTGCGCCGTCACTCCTAGTCGTTCGCTGAGTCAGCAATAACTGCGGTTGGAACCAATCACACTTGAGGCGGGAACAACTACGCAACCCTTTCCCCTCACACCACCATGATCCTCTCCACCGCCGTTCCCTTGCTCCTCCTTCCTTTCGTCGCTGCTAATGGCGTACATCGCATGAAGCTTAAGAAGCTCCCTGCTATCGCCCACGAGGACCACAGTCTCGCCATCGCCCAGCTGTCCCGCAAGTATGGCGCACAGCAACCCCTCGTCGGCGCCGGTGGTCTTGGTCGCAAGCTTCGTCCCGATGGTCTCGTCAATGAGGGCCGTCCAAGAGACGATTTGTACTGGACCCAGTCAGTGGAGCAGGCCAATGGCGGTCACAGCCTTCCCTTGAACAGTACGTCTCCGAGTCGCTTTGACCAGTGGTTCAATTGACCAATTCTTTCATGTAGATTTCATGAATGCTCAGTATTTCGCTGAAATCAGCTTGGGAAATCCCCCCCAAGACGTGAGTCTCCATCCCTGAATCCTGTACGCATACTCATTCTCCCATAGTTCAAGGTCATCCTCGACACTGGATCCAGCAATCTTTGGGTGCCTAGCTCCCAGTGCACTTCGATTGCCTGCTTCCTCCACAACAAATACGATTCGTCTTCCTCATCTTCTTACAAGGCAAACGGTACCGCTTTCAACATTTCCTATGTCTCTGGTGCTCTCGAGGGATTCGTCTCCACCGATACGCTGCAGATCGGTGACCTCACCCTCAAGAACCAAGATTTCGGTGAGGCCGTCAAAGAGCCTGGACTTACCTTTGCTTTCGGAAAGTGGGTGTTGTCATCTCTACTTCCGGCTTCATATTGATCACTTAACAGGTTCGATGGTATCCTCGGTCTTGCCTACGACACCATTTCCGTCAACCGCATGACACCTCCTTTCTTCCAAATGGTTAACCAAAAGCTTTTGGAGAAGAACGTGTTCACTTTCCGTGTTGGCAGCTCCGAGGCAGACGGTGGAGAGGCTGTCTTTGGAGGTATCGATGAGAGCCATTATACCGGTGACATCAGCTATGTGCCCGTCCGTCAAAAGGCATACTGGGAGGTTGAACTCCAGGCCGTCAAGCTTGGTGACGAAGAGCTTCTCCTCAATAACACTGGTGCTGCCATCGATACTGGTGAGTTCCATTTCTCTCCATATCCCCGGAGATGCTAACTGTCCACAGGAACTTCTTTGATTGCTCTCCCCACCGTCGTCGCTGATATGATCAACAGCCAGTAAGACAACTTACACATCGCCCGATTTGTTAACTCATAATATCCCTTCAGGATCGGTGCTGAGAAGGGATGGACTGGCCAATACACAGTTCCCTGCGAGAATGTCCCCAATCTCCCCGACTTGGGTTTCTCTTTCGGCGGCAAATATTACACGCTCAAGGCTGAGGACTACATCCTCAATGCTCAAGGAACCTGTATCAGCTCCTTCCAAGGCATCGACATTGAACTCCCTTGGGGAACTCTCTGGATCATTGGTGAGTATTTCATACATTAACAATCCTCCCTGTCTAATATGTCTGCCTAGGTGATGTCTTCCTGAGAAAGTTCTTTACTGTTTATGATCTTGAACGAAATGCTGTTGGTTTTGCCACCTCTGCATAATAGCAACGACGGACCGTAATTCTGCCACATTCGCTTAAGTGTACTTCGTATAAACATTATAGTATACCTTGTTCATAACCGAGTTTTATAACAATGCTTTCGTTTCGGCCGACCGCTAGTGAATTTATGCTCCAATGGGGCTGACTAAGCGCCTTCGCCTCTATTCTCCGAGTCACCACCTAAACATAAATTAGGCGCACCCTTTCGTTCCTTGCTCTGAACACAACCATGTCAACTGCTGCAGCTACTCCTCGTACTCTTTACGACAAAATCTGGGATGACCATGTCGTGTAGGTTTGAAATGCTCGCTTTGAGGTATTTCTGACGATATAATCAATGTGTGCAGTCACCAACAGGAGGATGGGAGCACCCTCATTTATATTGATAGGTAGGGAGCTCTGTTGGTGAGGTTAAAGCTAGGTATACTAATGATATTGAACAGGCATCTTGTCCACGAAGTGACAAGTCCCCAAGCCTTCGAGGGATTGTTCGTATTCCGCAGGTGCTTTGTCCCCCAAGTCCTAACCTGCCTTCCAGACGCAATGCTGGACGTCCAGTTCGCAGAACCGACTGCACCCTCGCCACCGTAGATCACAATGTCCCGTACGTCTCCCTACTCGTTCCAGCATAACCCAGTCCTCTAATCAAGCGCATATAGGACCATCTCCCGCAAACACTTTTCATCGATCAAGACGTTCGTTGAGGAGCCAGAATCTCGCACGCAGTGCATGGCCCTCGAAGATAATGTGAAAGAGTTTGGCGTCACCTATTTCGGGATGAACGACAGACGTCAAGGTTAGTTGAACCCGATTGAATTGTCCTGTCTGCAATTTAATTTAATTTTAATGCTTCTTTGTTTAGGTATCGTACATATTATCGGCCCGGAGCAAGGGTTCACTGTATGTGGATTTTAGTGCTTGTGGTAAGGTATTGTACTGATCATCCTTGGATAGCTTCCTGGAATTACTTGTGTCTGTGGTGATTCCCATACCTCCAGTACGCCACTTTCTTCACCACGTCCCGGATAATTCACAAACACATTACTTCTGCCAGCTCACGGAGCCTTTGGTGCTCTTGCCTTCGGTATCGGCACTTCCGAGGTCGAACATGTCATGGCCACGCAGACTCTCCTGCAAAGAAAGAGCAAGAACATGCGTATCACTGTGGACGGCCAGCTTCCCGAAGGAGTTGGCTCCAAGGACGTTATCCTTCATATTATTGGCGTTATTGGAACTGCTGGTGGGACGGGCCACGTCATTGAGTATGCTGGATCTGTTTTCAGGGAAATGAGTATGGAGGCTCGTATGAGTGTATGGTGAGCCTCTTTTTTTGGAGAAAATGATTGAGCTGGATAAAAGCTTAACACTTTTCTAGCAATATGAGCATCGAAGCTGGTGCAAGAGCAGGAATGGTCGCACCCGATGAAATCACTTTCGAATACCTAAAAGGGCGCCCCCTTGCTCCTCCCGAAGGAGAGGCCTGGGATCGCGCCGTAGCCTATTGGCGCTCCCTCACGTCCGACGAAGGCGCGAAGTTCGATCGCGAGATCGTTATTCGCGCAGAGGACATCGCTCCTACCGTCTCCTGGGGAACTTCTCCACAGGATGTCGCCCCTATTACTGGTGTCGTCCCCGATCCCAGCAAAATTACCGACCCAACCAAGCGCGCCAGTATGGAGCGTTCGTTGGCATATATGGGTCTTGCACCTAATACGCCCTTGGAGGAGATCAAGGTTGACAAGGTCTTCCTTGGATCGTGCACTAATGGTCGTATCGAGGATATGCGCTCTGCGGCGAAGGTTATCCTTGCTGCAGGTCCCAATGCTAAGGTTGCACCCGGTGTTGTCGCGATGATTGTTCCCGGGTCGACTTTGGTTAGACAGCAAGCTGAGGCGGAAGGTCTTTCTGTGATTTTCACTCGCGCGGGATGGGATTTCCGTGAGGCTGGATGTTCCATGTGCTTGGGTATGAACCCTGATCAGTTGGCACCAAAGGAGGTAAGCATTCCTAGCAATTTGGGATGCGCGGGCGACCTATTTATCCTTGTAAATTAGCGATGCGCTAGCACTTCAAACAGGAATTTCGAAGGTCGTCAAGGTGCTGGTGGACGGACTCATTTGTTGAGTCCAGCTATGGCTGCGGCGGCTGCGATGACGGGTAAACTGACCGATGTCCGTAAATTCATTGGCCAACCACCCGTCAGTGGCTCGACACAGCCTGACTCGTTTACCGTTCATGATGCGCGCGAGTTTTTGACCGATGAGCTCCCTCCTCCACCAGCACCTGGAGGCTACCTGGGCACATCCCTACCCGGTGCAGATACCCCTTCTCCAGTCCCCAAATTCACCATTGTCAAGGGTATTACTGCTCCCCTGGCCATTGAAAATGTGGACACGGATATGATTATTCCCAAGCAATTCTTGAAGACGATCAAGAGGACTGGTCTCAAGGATGCACTTTTCTACACTCTCCGAAAAGACCCTGTTACGGGAGCCGATACCGATTTCGTTCTGAATCGCGCGCCGTTTGACAAGGCTTGCATTCTGGTTTGCACGGGTGCTAACTTTGGCTGCGGCTCGAGTCGTGAGCACGCGCCCTGGAGTCTGTAAGTGCTTATATTAGTGCTGTGCTTTAAGAAACCGTTTAGCTGAACCTTTTCCGGGATAGGAATGACTTTGGTATTAGATGCATCATCGCGCCTAGCTTTGCGGAAATCTTCAAGACAAATACTATGCAGAATGGAATGCTGCCTGTCGTGCTCTCAAAAGAGGAATGCCAAGTCCTTTACGACGACGCGATGGCACATAAAGAACTCGCTGTTGACCTGGAGAAGGAAGAGGTCCGTCGTGAAAATGGCGAGGCCATCAAGTTCACCACCGACGCTTTTCGCCGTCACTGTCTCCTGAACGGTCTGGACGACATTGGATTGACCCTCCAAAAGGGCGATGCTATCTCAGCATTCGAAAAGAAGAGGACACAACAGTGGCCATGGTTGGACGGGTTTGTGTATATTAAGGAGGGTAAAATCCCTACCGCAGGAAGCACGAAGAAGAAGACAAAGATTGATTGGTGATGTTGTTAAAGACAGGGGCTTATTGATAGAAGCTGCAGATCGAGTTGTGTGTATAGGATGTTCAAATATAACAGTGATGTTACAGTTATTGATCTTTACTGTGAGTGCACTGACCGAGTAACCCTGATCCTGAAATCTGCAACGAGGCATCGACCAGACCTCGCCTAAGGTAACGACTCGGCGCCGAAACATGGAGCGCAGTACATAAGTACGTTATTGAAACACCTGTCCTCCACGTTTTGTCCTCCATCTTTCCCTTTCTTTACTCCACCGTTGCGCTCCCCCTTCTCCCCTTTCTTTCATGGCGGTCCTTATGGCCGCTCGCGAGCCCCTGATGAGCAATAGGAATTCAAGGCTCTATTTAGATGACCCAGCTTCGGTTAGTCGGCGCGCTTCGTCTGAAATTGGTATGCCACAACTGTGACATGATGTTCCTGTGCTAATCGGCGTCATGATTTTCTTTCCTGTTCTAAGGACTATCTACAAGTCGTGAATCCGAACATATTCTCGATTATTACCACTCTGAGGACGCAGGTCGCGGCTATATAGATTCGAAGGACTCGTTGGCGCAGGTGGTGTTTCCAAGGTCATTAATTGAGGAAGAGAAGAGAGCGCCGGTCGAGAACATGAGCACTACGACGGAGGTCAGCAAAGACGGGAAGAGCGGGGGATATTTGGAGGCGTATTCGTCCGCAGAATCGACCAGTCATCGTCGAACAAGCCAGGGTTCTGCGGGGGCGGCAGATCGGAGACGGTTGGCGATTGTTGAGACAGACCCATGGTCGGAAATGAAGGGAGATGAGGAGAGAACTTCAAGGAGTCAGACAGGAAAACGATTATCCACGAACAGCAACCTGTTCACGCGTCGAGGACTAGACGCGTCGCGTCTCACGGGTTTGGCATTGGTCGCGCCGCCAGATGCACAGTTGGAAGACTACACCTCCTACGATCCAGTTCCAGCGTCAGCCCCGCCCACAGGAATGTCCCCGAGTGTTTCTGAAGGATCTGCGTCTACTCCTCGTAATGCCCACCAACGTTCCATGTCTGACGCACAGACAGCCAGCTCGTGGAAACGGTCGAAGAGGTCACCAAGGGATGTGGGCATTGTTGGCGCACTCGGCACCGTGCTGTCTATTCCTGCTGACATTACAGAAACTCCCCAACGTGACCTACGACAGACGAGATCAGTAGAAAGGGAGTCATACGACGACAGTCGGCAACTCGAAACCTTACATGAACCTGTCTTTCAAACCCCACGTTCGCGTTCACCCTCTCCTCTACCCTCCGAGTCCGAGTCATTTAAGCCTGCAAAGCTGGAGATCCCCAAGTCCTGGACGCCAGGAAGCCAACCTATAACTCCAAGCATTGGCCAGGAAAAGGATGTTCGGCGTCCGGTGGCTGGACCGGTCGTGGTTGATTTGGGCGCTGGTTATAGTTCTGCAAGACGGAGCCCTGGACTACAAAGCAATAGTTCTTTCCCTTCAAGTGGAAACTCTCCGAAGGCAGGGTACTTCAACATGGACAAGGAACCAACTCGCAGCGGTAACAGACTTCCATTCAAACCAAACCAAGGACAGCCAGTCTCGTATTTACACTACCAACCTGGCCTCCATGCCACTGCAGGCCCACTTCCTCAACCTCCTAAGCCAGTAATCCAAAGCACCACAGTGTCACCTCCTCCTCGACCGACACCCGTCCAGAGTAGCACAGCACCACCTCCACGACCACCGAGGATGTTGTCACCACCGTCAAGTAGCCGACGTGCTACTACTGATTCCAGCGTGGTCACGCCAAAGACAACACCAGAGTCCTTGTCTGCAAAGCTGCCCCGGGTCGCTCCTTTGACCGTCAAGAGTCGTGAACAATCAAGCTCAGGACATTCTAGCGCCGTTGCCTCCTCCGCATCAAGTGCCAGCGAGGGGCCGTCGCGTCCGGCGTCATCAAGGTCTTTGTCTATGAATGGGCATGCTCAAAGGCGAGTTCACTCATACTATTACTGTAATATCATTAATAATTTCATTACCTATAGTGATTGTGAATCCTCGAAGCCTGCCAGCATTGTCTCACAGACGATGTTACCCAACCATGTCCGTGAAGGCGCGTTCCCTCCCTCGACAATCATATCACCCCCGAACAAAAATAGTTTTGATGAGTCGAATTTGATCGAACCAATGAAAGCGATTAAAGAGGATATTGAACCCAAGGCTTTTGCCGCTCGCTCACAGACGGTGGAGAAAGCTTCGAATGGTGAAGCGCCGCGGGGAAGCAGGGATGGTCACACGCCTCTGTCCGACGACAATGCTGAGGATTTTTCTCCTCCATCGTCTTATGCGTCTTCGGATGAAGGAGATACTACACAGGTCGCAATAGCCATTACGATGTCCGATGAGGAATATGAGCAGCGACGAAAGGCATCGTTACCCGCGCCTCCTGCCGAAGAAGTAACATTCATTCATCCACCGTATCACCCTCCTTCTCTCTTGTCTATGACCGGAGCAGTGCGCTCGAGCGCCTCGCTGCCGTCTCCGATTCGTAAAAAGAATCCTCCATCGGCATGGCCTGACTCGTTGAATTGTCGTGACATATTGGCTTTGAAGACCCCGTCAGACCGTGCTAAGGCATATGCATCGAGGCTACAAGATTTATATTGCGAGGAAACTGGGTTGAAGGAGTGGCTTTTCTATGCGTCTCGAAGAGGTATGGTCTCAATTTTGATGTTTGTGTTCATTTTATTAACTTCCATAATAGTTCGAAGAGAAATGCGTCGAGAAAACTCCCCATCCAAACTATTAACTCCGAATATGCCCTCAACAAACGAATTTATGCCCCAACCTCGACATACCTCTGGCGCGTCCATTGCCTCCGAAGTGACTTTCCCGATTCGAAGGGATGCCTATACCGCAACAGACTTAACAGTTGTGGATACCTCGGATGTTTCTTCCACTCTTTCACCCAATTTGCCATATCCTTCCCTTGCGCAGGGCGTTGGTGTGAGGAAACGGTCTTCTCGGACGCTTACTCCATCTGATGTCCAATTCTCATCACCTGCTACTTCAACTCGGACGCTTGGGGGTGGTTTCTTTGCATCCATTGGCCGTAAAGCCAGTATTCGTAAAGATCGTCCTTTGGCACCCACTCCTTCAACCAAATCGATGAACAGGCAAAGTTGGCAACCGCCACCACGTCCTCCCACTATAGAGGTTTCTCCCAGCCTCCCTGGGGGTCCTCGCGCTCCTGCACGACCTAGTCAGCGATTACATTCTGCCCTTGCCTCCAAGGCCCAACCACACCAGCCTATGCAAGAAATAACCATATCATCTCCGCTTCGACCTTCCCTTGATACCCCAAGACTGAATAATCCTTCATCAGACCCTTCTCTCGAGAGACTGGTCGATTTACTGCCACATGTAGATCCGGATATCTTAGCAGGTTACCTACGACGAGCAAAGAGTGATCCTATGGTGGCGATCACCAATTATTTGGAAGATGAGAAACGAGGACATGTGCGCAGTGGAACTGACTGAATGTATCCGGACTCTCCATCTTTTTCTGATCGTTCTTTTCTCGTATTGCCCCCCTTTTTTTGCATTCACGCCGTTATGCTAAACTTGCTACAGCATTGTAATTTACCCATCGTGCTACATTACAGAAAAGCAATTAATACAATAAGTGATGATTTCTTCAACGTCCTAATGGTGCAGGTCTGAATCCCCCAGAGCCTCGTTTCATGGTGGGCGGTGCAAGAACTGAGAGTTATGAATAGAAATCCATTTCCGTCGAATATTTGAACACTTACCTCTCTGCTGGTTATTATACCCTACAGGGATTGTTCCACCCATGGCTCTGACGCGCTGTTGTCCCGACATCATGTAATCTACCTCATTCTCAGAGTTATCCGACACGCTCCCGGTCCTGAAGTGGCGAACATATCGTGGTCGCGAGGATGTTAAAGGTTGTTGCCAATTGGGCATGAAACCGTTGGGTGCGTTTGCATTCTGTTTGAGCGGGGTTCTTTGTATCTATGCGCCAGGGCTCAGCGAACAAGTTCGACGGAAAGCAATATTTTGTGGTATACCCTATTAGCTTCCATGTTTTCGGCAACTTGATCAATGGAATT
>Ga0157379_10006022_pt1 | contig 10453 bp, 14 predicted proteins | sample S25metaG_FD_121802 | JGI IMG/M metagenome (GOLD analysis project Ga0157379, IMG submission 121802) | Switchgrass rhizosphere microbial communities from Kellogg Biological Station, Michigan, USA - S2-5 metaG | ecosystem: Host-associated > Plants > Roots > Rhizosphere > Soil | place: USA... | reverse complement strand
GATTGCGTAAATGTTAGTTGAGAATGGGATTTATTTGATTTAAAGATACGTACGGGCTTCAAAGATAAATATCTGGAAATAGGAATAAATAAATGTGAAAGTGGAAAGGGATATAATAAAAATGAACCTTCCACCCATCGACAAATCGATTGGCTTCTTCTTCTGTCAGAATGCCTAACAAACCTAGCTGTCGGAGTGACTCAAACTCTTCCCAAGAGGTTTCTATAGCCTCCCATGCGTCTTTCAGCTTGGCTTCATCGATGTTTTGCCTCTCTCGTGCCTTCGGGCCAGTAAGTGCGCTATTTACCAGTCTGCAGGCAGATGCAAGACGCAAAGGAGCCAAAGCCCAACGACGACTGTAAGACAGGTTGAGTTGTGAAGGGGCTAGCGCCAGATTAGCACCGTCTGGGAGCGATTGGAACGTTATAAGGTCATCGTCGGCACTATTAGAAAAGTAAATCAACCCATCGATCGACAGCTGGCAAGATGGACCATACAGATGAAGTCTTCCGCCTCGTAGACCAGTAGTTACGCCCTCATGAACGAAGGCATACCAGTAGATACGAGCGCGCACGAGGGTATCGACTTGGTCGCCTTGTCCACTGTTTACAGACTGCGGAGAGGCAATACTACATAATGTGTAAACCTGATTGATGGCTGTCTCGTACATGGTCTAACGAAATATGAGAGTCAGCATTTAGGGGCAGCAAAACGGATTCACCAAACGTTCCAATGGATCGGCAACATCTGAATCAGAAAAATTATCAGGAATGCTCGATGAGGGCCTGAAAGCTCTCCTACCTTCTGTTAGAGGCATGATCAGTAAAAGGACTCTTACACCATCCCATGAAGGTTTCCGTGGAAGGCCATGGATATCGATTAATTGGAGAAGCTCTCGGACCATCTCATTCACGCGTTCTCTTCGTTGCTCAATGTCTTGTTCTCCATCAGAAGGTTCCACCTCCCCAAAATGATCGACGCCATAACTGGCCGCCCATACGACTAAAAGCATTGCTAGCAGTTGACCCGCAATCCCTAGGGTTTCACCGGCGCCATTGTAGAATGCAGTATACCGTGCTTTGAATTCGACAGGTTCGAGGATTGGCCCTAGGAAGAAATATCTGCATGATAGCATAGCTCAGAGATGGAAGGATGCGCACGTTGAATGTGGAATCTAGCATAGAAACGGGAATCGAGGAAGCGAGGATCTAGACGAGGTATGGCACTTGCGGGCGATGATTGGGGTGAGGACAGCCCAGCAGCGGGACCATAGACGGCTCTGCGGATACAAATGGTCAAACAGACGGATGGAAATCTTTGAAATAGGAAACTCACTCGACTTGTTGGATCCGCCTGCCTCGACGCAACAGCTTCCCGCCGGTACCCGTTTTGCTCTTGCCTCTGAACTCATCACTGAAAATGATATGAGTGTTGTTCGGAAGCGATATACACCGCGGCTGTATTTTGCTTACACGCAATTGAAGCCATGTTCCAGACAATTTGAACAAGTGCTTGAATCCTGACGATCTTTCAAGTCGCATCGGACTCTATACATGTTCTGTCATGTCCGCTAGCTAGGGTACGAGCTTGGGGGACACTCACCGTCGCATTCGACATGCACCACACGCAGAAAATTGCTGTCTTCCCGACTTTGTCTGGCTCGATTGCTTTCGGGATATAGCAGACCTACCGCTATTAGAGGGCCCGGCATCTCGCTGTTCTTCGACGTTGGAGGACATGCCAAAAGACGAATAGGCCTAGCGCTCTCGCCGATTGAGGAATGATAGAGTGGCTCGGCTGCAGTAAGGCTTGGTTAGACTTAACCCCTGCAACAAATTAAAGATGCGTCGGCTTTTAGCACCAAGATTCTATTTCCGGGACAGACGGAGAGAATTCCGAAATTATACTGGGTTCGGAAGCCAACTCTTCATTTATACAATCCGAACGGCTTCAACGTAATTTTGGCACCAGGGATCATGCGTTTATCAATGGGAAGGCACCAGGTCATCTCACTTTTGCGCTTCTGATGACAGTTACAAACAATAAAATTATTCAAAAAGTGTACAAAAAATAATATAAGGTAGCAAACAGCGAGTTGCACTGCGTGGAACCCAACTAAACGAGTCCAGCTTTTTTGGACCTGAAGAAGGCACGATGGTGAGGTCAAAGAAGAACGCGATCATAATGAAAAACTCACGCCCGCTTAAGCTGTCCCGCCGTTCGCTAAATATAAAGTAGATCGTCGCTGAGAATGGGGCCGAAAAAATCACAATGGAGATTGACATACCTGCCAAGGATTTAACCTTCGGTCCTTAGCCATGGCCCCAAAGTCAAACCCATGCTTTGAGAGTAACTTTTTCAATTCGACAATCTCGCCGTCTGACGATGTTCTTGGGACAGGTTTCGACGAAGCGGCCAACGTCTCCAATGCTTTAATGGCGATATGTTAATATTTCATTATCGTGCAGAGCGTGAGACATACTCTGCACAAGTGGCGTAGGTTCCCCATGGTGTTCATCTGATTCAGTCACATCGTCTTCCATCTCCTCACTTTCTTGGGTGTCTTCTTCTCCCGGTATCTGTATGTCAATGACATTGCCATCTGCATCTCGTATAATTCTGCCGAACTTTTGTGACGAGCTGCTCTCGTTGGTTGCTGACGAGGTCAAAGGGTCCGCCTGGGGAGACGCTTTCTTCAGAAGCATGGGTAAAGGTATTTCAGAGCCACCAGAGTCTGCTGGCTTCAAGGAGCCCACAAGACCTAGGGCGGCATAGCTATGATATGAAGATTCAGCCCGAAATGCCCATGCATGAGGCAGACCACGGCATACTTTTGTCTAACTGTTTTTGTGTTATCCCAAGCTTCTTGCAATGCTGCGGGGCCTCGAATAGCTGTTTATGACGATTGGTTTTGCTCATAGAAATGATAATTTGTTGACGTACGCTTCATCTTTTTTAGTTTGCGCTGGAAACCAGAATGAGCAGTGTAAAATAGGAGGAAGTAATCTCAAGGTATACCTGTGCATGTTTTGCTGGCCTAACTTTCTTATGGGCAGGGGCCCTAGATTTTCTACGTTGACGAGGATTTGGCATGAAGCAAGTTGGAGCGGAAAACTCAGAAATCGAGCGTTGTGACGGTCACGCTCAAGCGTGACATTACGATCTAGAATTTCAACCATGCCCTCCGTCGCTTTCCAGACCCTACCACCATATAAGAGACTGGGTACTTGGACACCCAAGGTATGCTTTAATAGATTTAGAGTGAATGCATCTGATTTTTCTACCCAGGCTTTCGCCCGTATCGTCCCTTCGCTGGGCATCTGGGGCATCGGAGCAGGTTAAGATATCTCCTTCCGTATATGCAAGCTACTCTTGATTAACTCGTTATTGAATAGGACTCTATGCTGTTTACTTCCTTTCCGTGACTCCGATTGTCAAGAACAATCTCCTCACCAAGATCCCCGTTGTACGTATCCGGTCATTCATGTGTTTTGCACCGACTGATGTTCTTCAAGATTAAGACTTACTACGAGGACAAGGTACCTGCGGAAGACAAGCCTTTCTAAACGTGAAATAGGATACAGAAACGCATAGATTCTAGAATATATATTGCAATACCAGAAAGCTCTCGACCCAAATAATCAATATTTAACCGGTATTCTATGACCTCCGTCAGAGCTTCGTGCCTTCCTTTATTGTTGAACTCTCATTATCTCCTAAGAGATCCATACCGAGGATTTGACCTAGCTGGGCCACAGCATCTGTGGACTTGCCAATGACGACCTCTGCAGACTAGCTTTAGTATTGCGATCTATGGGGACATATCTACTCACGAATTGTTTGAATTCCCAGTTCTTTGGCGGCCTTCAAATTACTAAGGGAGGAATGTATAAGCTTTGTGAAGCAAGATTATCAGGGAAGGCACATACTATCCGATGTCATCCAGGAAAACTGCTTCATCTGGTCGGATATTGTTTCTCTTGCATGCGAGGAGATAGAAGGCAGGGTCAGGTTTCCGCAGAGCAAGCGTGCTCGAATCACAAAAGTCGTCAAACAGTGCCTTCAACTTTGAAGGTGTTGCGCCTTCCTGCCATCCAAGGAACTCTAATTCCTTCTCGAGAGAAGTGTCTGGTGGCGCACCAGTTAAGATCGCCTCCTCTGACTTCGCGAAATTATTCGTGAGTGCTATGATGCGATATTTCCCGCTTGCTGGTCAAATATTATCGGAAGTGTTTTCGATGGGTCCGACAACCACATACCTCGTATGCGATGGATTGCTTCCCTCACAACGGGATCGTATCGATTAGACTCGCGCATCATTCTCCCAAAAAGCTGCATCTGTTAGATTTCTGACAACACTTCGTATTTGTGAAAAATCTACCTCTCGTCCATCAATCTTTATCGTCTCAGGAAGACTGGGATATGCTGAGAAGACATCAGTTATGTGACCTAGAAGGGAATCTACGATCTACTTGCCTATACTTCGTCGTTCACAGTATTTCTTATACCACTCTTTGCCCTGAGGATGGGATAATTCCTGCGAAAATGCCTCATAAAATGGGAACAAGGTGATTTCTCCTCGTTCAAACTTCTGGAAAGCTCCATTGGGTCCTTGGTTTGCACTAATGATGATATACTGAGCTCCAGCACAAGAACTGACACACAAGATCCTACATAATATTATTGATGTAGTTGGATGGAAGGCCATGCTCCTTCTCGTAGGCTGCGATCCCGAGCATTGGACTGCGGACCACCACACCGCCTATGTCCAATATCACTGCCTTGATGACCATGAGTGACTATAGGGCTGACCAAGAAGAAGTATAATGCAAATGGGTTGAAGAGTGGTCTTATTACATTGTGTTGCTCATCTTCCGGTAAAGCGAAACCGAACTTGCCGAGCCTGGTATTGAGTGACCACTGAGAGTCTCGCCGTGAAGACTCGGAATAGTCTGTTCAAGCTATGCTGGGCAAGCGTACATACTGCCACCGATGCTATACATCGTCTACACAACTAATGCAGTGCTCAACGTTCGCTCCATGCTCTGTCTCGGAGCTCGCAGCAATGGTCAAGGCAATACGGATAATACGGGCGAAGAACCTCGAAGATATAATCTGGCACTTTGACGCTCATCGCACAGCACTGTCCAACAGCTTTCGGAGCTATTATAAAGCTTGAGCTTCTTGTGTTTTCCTCTTCCCCTATTCAACAAACCAAGATGAACAACTATCTCAGCGCACAGCACCAATACCAGCGGAATCCTTCTCCACGTCCAACACCTTCTCCACGACCTGTGTCAGTTGTGCCTCAAGCAAGCCAGAATGAGTTGTGGAATTGGTTCAGAGCGGTATGTCAAGGAATCTGTTCTATTAGAAAGTCATCTCATAGCTCCACTATGGACAGGTTGATACAGATGGATCAGGTTCTATCAGCGTTCGTGAACTGCAACGAGCTTTGGTGAACGGGAATTGGACAAGTGAGTTGACCATGGTGTCATAAGAAATGTTTAAGAGATGTTGAACGATTCCGTCAGACTTCGATCTCGACACATGTCAAATGTTGATGAATATGTTTGTAAGTATCGTGTTCTTCTATGAACTGTTCAGATCCTGATGATCTTTCAGGATTCGGACCGTAGTGGAAACATCAGCTTTAATGGTGGGTGGCATCTAAGGTTCATTTCTTTGTATAACGTACTAATTTATCTTTATCAGAATTTGAAGGATTGTGGAAGTATATTACAGACTGGCAAAATGTCTTCCGGAATTTTGACAGAGATCGTAGTGGTGAGTATGGTGACTTTGGCTAAAGGAAGGTTTACTGAAGTATCCTCAGGGTCAATCGATGGTGTTGAGCTTGCAGAAGCTCTACGGGCCTTCGGATATAACCTCTCACCGACAGTTCTAGGTCTCGTTCAAGTTAAATATGGTATGTTCCATCGGATAATACATACTAGCAACATTCACTTAGGCTATCATCGCATCAGGTTCCTTGCCTCCCGGTCCATCACAGGGCTATAATCCTGCCTTCACCGGTATCACATTTGACCGTTTCGTGCGAGCTTGTGTAACCGTGAAAACCCTCACTGAAGCCTTCCAAAGGTATGTCGACCTTATTTCGCAGTGTTATTCCACCTCTGATATGCCATTAATTCTCCAGAGAAGACCCAGACCGAGATGGATGGGCAACCATGAATTACGAAACATTTATGAAGGTAAGTCGATGCAAAAAAAATGTGTCGAGAGTCATCTGACATTCGAATGAAGATTGTTCTTAGCGCGCCTTGATGACCATACGCTATATAATTATTTGCTTCATCATAATATTCACCATGGACTCGGACTAATCGATATACATGTTGTATTTCCTGTCTATCGTATGTAGGATTTAGGAAGTAATAAATAAATTTTGTATCCATACTTGATAAGAAGGAAGCACAGCTTTTGCAGATCCTCTGCTCTATTTTGAAATCTCTACTCCAGTGGTAGAGTACCCTTATGACAACTATTCTTGTGCTGAGCTCAAATACCCAATGGAGCAGTCTTGAAGGAGGTAAATCTTCGTTTATAACTGGTAAGGCCCAACACGAAAGATGGATGTCAGGTCAGGGTGTCAGAAGGCTGTGCCGGAACTCTAGGAACGGATTCTAATCCTCCCTAGCAGGATTGCGTGGCTATCACATGCATTCTTAAACGGAGAGAGACTGACCTCGTTAAAGAGTGAGGAAGTTAGGGTTCCAATGGGGAAAGAGCATGAAAAGAAGTTGGATGAGCGTGTAAGCGATGTATGATTATTCTATAGCTTTTACAAAAAAAAATCACAGAAAATCACCCTGCAGAGAACGCCCGTCCCGTAAACAACACCAGTAATAGGGTCAGATGGATGTGCAGCAAAAGAAACCCGCGGTAAAAATTGAATAAATTTTTGAAAATATGGACGAACAAAAGAAACAAAATATCCCTCGGCATAAATATGCACGAGAAGAGCCAAACAAGACAAGGCAAGCGGGTCGTAGAACTGCGACTAAAACTGCCGACCCGTGTCAGGCCCCAATCACGTGGAATACTCGGTGCCAATACTCGCCGACTTCAAGAGCATAAGCTAGGGCAGCGTGTTTGCTCTTACCATCACTCCACTCCAGCTATGACTTCGTTCAAAGAGGCCAAAGATATTCTCTATCCTGAAAACTTCGACTACACTCGCCAGTCGATCGAAGTTCCTGGCTCAAGGAAGCCTGGTCAAACTGGTGAGTGAGCATTCATCGTCGCCGTTGCCAACACGAGAAACACTCATACCTGACGTACGAAGGTGTCTACCAGAATGGTATGCTGCTCAGTTCTCTTCCTCCGGAAATATATTACATTCAACGCACTTCAATTTAGCTGTCTGGCCTGTGCTCACATATGATTCTGAGCAAGGGAGACATTCTCTCTACGAGGTCTTCCAGTCTGGTTTAGATCACTCTCCCGACGGCCCCTGTCTTGGTCACCGCCCACTTATCTCCTCTAATCCCGTTACATTCGCCCCTACATATGTCTGGGAGACCTACCGCCAGGTTGATGAGCGCAGGCGCAATCTCGGAAGCGGTCTTCAGTTCCTTTGGCAGGAAGGTCGTGCTGGTGGAGGAGAACTCCCAACCGTTGGTATTTGGAGTCAGAACAGGCCTGGTTCGTCCCTCTTTCTTTGCTTCACACTAAATGCCTCATTTCGTACTTTCAGAGTGGCAGATTATCGATTTGGCCGCTCAAGCATACTCCAAGGTCACTGTTAGTTTGTATGACACCCTCGGTCCCAATGCAGTTGGTAAGTAATGTAATCATTGTACTATCTAATGAACTAACCCGTTCTTTTACAGAATATATGTACGTTCTCACGTGTTTGACCCTTATCGTCCATTTTCTGATTGAGGGGCAGCTCCAACCACGCCGAAATTTCTGTCGTGTTCGCGACAGCAGTCCATATTCCCGCTGTTTTGGCTCTTGCACCCAAGCTGAAGAACCTTAAAGTTGTCGTTTCCATTGACGACTTGAAGGACGAGGCTAGAAACGTCGCCAGTTCTTGGGCCGAGCATCGCGGACTTGAGTTCTTCAACATCCGAGAATGTACGTCAATTACTTTTACTTCATAGCTGTCATTTCTAGATTTAATTTCGCTGCATAGTGGAGGCCCTTGGTAAGGCCAACTACCGAGACCCCATCATCCCAACTCCGGACCAAATTTACTCCATTTGCTACACATCGGTATGCATATTGCTCCGTCCAATATTTCTTTAATTTAATAGTCCTGTGATTTAGGGTACAACCGGAAACCCTAAGGGTCTGTTTTCGATCTCTAGCAATATCTTTTGAATTCTCTGACCTATAAATCAGGTGCTCTCTTGACTCACGGCCAAGTCGCCCTTGCCATTGCCTCTGCAGTCACTGGTACACCTTATACCGAACCTGGATACCTTATTTCATACCTACCTCTAGCGCATATCTATGGCGTAGGTTTCTGACCATTACCAAATTTGTCCTGATGCTCACCGGTTTCTTAGCGAGTTGCAGAATTACTCTGCTTCAACCTTGGAGGTGCCATCGGTTACTTTACGGGCGATCCCTTGCGACTCCTTGAGGATTGCCAGATCCTCCGTCCCACCACCTTCCCCTCCGTTCCCCGTGTCTTGAACAGGATTTACCAGGCCGCCAACATGGCTGGTGATGTCCCAGGACTCAAGGGTGAATCCTTTAAGTCATCTTGTTTTGCCATTTCTTATTATTTTACCCAGGTAACATTTTCCGGAAAGCCGTTGCGACAAAGCTTGCCAACCTCCGTGCTACTGGCAAGGTGACCCATGTATTCTGGGATCGCATTGTCTTCAAGAAGGTATATTAACAACTACTGTTAATAAATTTCCCGGTCTGACGTTTATTTAAGATTCAAAAAGTCATTGGTGGCCGTGTTGATTCCATCACCTCGGGCTCAGCTCCCATTTCAGCCGATGCCCTCGACTTCTTGAAGATCGCCTTCTCTTGTGATGTCTACGATGGTATGTCCCTTTTCTTTCCAAGAAATCGAATCATGCTGATCCCTATTCAGGGTACGCCAATTTGGTTCTATTGTCACTGCTCTCTTTTTAAGACTGTGTTCCTAGCTATGGTATGACCGAGACTGCTGCAATTATCTCTCGTACCGTTCGGGGCGATCCCTCCTCCTCTGGCACCGTCGGTCCGCCACAAGCTGGTATCGATCTCAAGCTTGTCGACGTGCCTACTATGGGCTACACTTCGCTGGATAAACCTAATCCTCGTGGTGAGATTTGCACTCGTAGCGGTGTGAATACTGTTGGATACTACAAGGGTTCGTCATTTACTTATTCATTAGTGATTTTGTCTGACCTTGGTGAATAGATCCCAAGAACACTTCTTCCACCATCGATGCTGACGGTTGGTTGCACACTGGTGATATTGGAGAAATTGATTCTTGCGGTCGTTTGAGGGTTATTGACCGAGTCAAGGTGAGGAAATATCACACTTCTAATTAGAGTCGTCTTAATATGCCTGTTTAGAACATCATGAAACTTGCCCAGGGTGAATACGTTGCTCTTGAGAGGGTCGAAAACGCCTACAGCGCCTCGCGCATCATCACCCAGATCTACGTCCACGGTGATTCCCTCCAAGACCATCTCATCGCCGTTGTTGTCCCAGACCCAGAATTCCTCGTGGCCACCGTTAAGCGTATCTCTGGTACCACTTTGTCTGTCGATGACCGTGCCGCTCTCGGAAAGGCTCTTCTCGATGAGAAAGTCAAGGAGGCTATCCTCCAGGAGCTCAACAAACAGGGTAAGAAGGCAGGCTTAAAGGGCTTCGAGACCGTGAAGAAGATTCACTTGACCATGGATATGTTCACGACCGATAACGATACCTTGACACCCACTCTTAAGATCAAAAGGTAATATTTAACCTGAGTGTTTATTAATTCGTTTGGCTGACGGATATCCCACTAGGCGCGAGGCATACGGCTTGTACAAGGACACCATCGACGCTTTGTACAAGCAACCCTTGCCATCATCTCCATCGACCAAGGTCAAGCTGTAATTGCGCAGCTCACTGTATTTTGGTGCAATAATTTTATTCTTCCTTTGTATTTACGGAATTTTCAGTTTTAAAAGTTACAATGGAATACCAAGTAATATATCTTTTCGGAGGAGTGGGCCATGATAACGATTCGTTTTGACCTACTAAATGCTGTCTTCCTTTGTGGACACACTTGACTGTAAGATAAGGCTCTGATCAGAGGATGTCTTCTGGATGAGTATGTCGCAAAAATCCATTTTACCTAACGCCCTGGAGGTCCTGATTCAGCCTGACCAGGCTCCATCAGGTCTTCTCAGGATTTTTCCTCCTCTGTCAGATTTTGTATACGGCATTTTTAGAACAATCTAAACACACTTTTCCTCCTGATCTAAGTCAT
>Ga0157379_10006019_pt1 | contig 10456 bp, 6 predicted proteins | sample S25metaG_FD_121802 | JGI IMG/M metagenome (GOLD analysis project Ga0157379, IMG submission 121802) | Switchgrass rhizosphere microbial communities from Kellogg Biological Station, Michigan, USA - S2-5 metaG | ecosystem: Host-associated > Plants > Roots > Rhizosphere > Soil | place: USA: Michigan... | reverse complement strand
GTCTCATCCTGCAATACGGCGCGCGATTCCGTTCAGCTCGCGCACATGGAGAAAAGCTCTTTTTCCTTTAAGTACCTGGAGAGAAATGAGAGCATTTACTTCGCTGCTGCGGCAAGAAAATTACGATGTGCTTTTTGATCTTCAGGGGAACACCAAGTCGGGGTTGATCACAGGGCTGGCCAAAGCAAAAGAAAAAGTGGGCCTGGGCAGAAAGTCGGTTTCAGAGTTTCCCAATCTTCTTGCCACAAGACGGCATATTGAGATCGATGGATCGCTTCAAATCCAGCAGCGGTATCTTCAAGTTGTGCAGAAATTTTTTGCCGATGAAAAGCCATTTACCCCTCAAGGATCAGCTCTTAATTTAACTGCCGAAGAAGAAAGTCGTTTAGGATCTTTAATAGTTGAAGAAGGGCCTCGAATCATGGTGGCTTGCGGATCTCACTGGTCGAATAAAAAACTCGATGAAAAAACTCTCGAAGAGCTCATTGAAAAGATTTCCCGCGGAGAAAATGCCTACTTCTATTTTATTGGAGGAAATCCTCCAGAGAAAGCAAATGCCGATCATCTGCATCAACTGTTCCCTAAGAGCCAATCCGTGGGCGGTCTTTCTTTTGCTCTTTGGCAAGCGCTCATGAGAAAGATGGATTTAGTGATAGCTGTCGATTCGGCAGCCCTTGCTCTTTGTGGGATGACAAAGACCCCATCTCTCAGTTTTTTTGGCCCGTCGCTGGCTTCAGTTTACAAACCTCTTGGCGATCATCATGTAGCTTGGCAGGGGAGTTGTCCTTATGGCCAGAAATTCCTGGCACGCTGCCCACTTCTCAGAACGTGTAAAACAGGCGCCTGTCTAAAGTCGGCTTCATCTGATGAGCTTTTTGATAGAGTCATTAAGCTCGCTAGCAAGACTATTGACTGAAACTTTTTACTGGGATAAGTCCTTTTTCTCTGTCTTGTCAGGAGTTATTACATAACAACCTTGATCTAGAGTCGTCGTGTAAAGCCCAGACCATATTTGCTTGAACGAGGTAAGATTGTAAAAGGCTATTTTAATCTCTACCCTGCTATCGGAATAAATTTTGAATTCAATATGTCGATGCTCGAAATGGTCCTTCATTAGGGGCATCGCAATCTGGGAAAACATCACATATTCTGGGGTCTTTTCTGTTGCAGGGATTAACGTCATATTGTTGGGATTGTAATATAGATTCGGCCAGTCCTTTCCAATGATCGAGGCGTAAGAGAGCACAAACATCAATTGCTCTCCTTGATTCATAGCAGAGGTTAATCTCTGATAAGAGTCAGATGGAGCAGCAAACTCGTTTAAGAGTATCGGAGAACCATTTTCTGTCTTGCTAGGAGTCTTGATGTAAATGCCTTGATCCAAAGTCATCGTGTAAGAAAGAGTCTGTCCTATTTGCTGGAAGGTAGGGAGATCGTATATACTGACTTTCATCTCTACCCTGCTATCTGGATAGATGAAAAATTGGGATCGATGATAGCTTAGCTGATCCGAAAGATGGAACTTATCAAAAGAACTAAATACCACATATTCTGGGGTCGTTTCTGTTGCAGGGAAGAATTCCAAATAGGTGGGAGTGAGATAGAGAGTCATCCCACCTGACTTTTCAGAGATTTGCTCAGCATTCAATACGAGCACTACACGTTCTCCCTTATTCATTGCAGAAGTTAATCTTTGGTAAGAATCAATCGGAGAGGCTAAGATGTTCAAGAATGCAGTGGCACTTAAGACTAAACTAAACAAAAACACTTTTTTCATTGGTGTAATTGACCCAGATTTATAGGAGGCTGTCTAAAATCTGCATCTTCTGATGACTTTTTTGCAAGAGTCACTCAAATCTCTAAAAGGTTAGTTCGTTAGAGTCACGTCATCTTTTTCTGCTCTGTCAATTGTCTTTACGTGAATGCCTTTATCTAGAGAAGTCATGTAAATAATAGGATTTCCCATTTGTTTGAAGCTACCTGGATAGTAAGAAGTAAATTGAACCATAACGGTATTATCCTCGTAGAAAGTGTATCTGATAGATTGATAAAATGGGGTGTCTTGAACAGTATCGATCAACTGCAAATGAGAAGTTGTCACATGTCCTTGAGTTACATGGGTAGCAAGAGCTAATTCCATGGTAGTGGGAATAAAATACCGCGTCGGACCTCCAGGAAATCCAGCGATTTGCTTTTGATCCAATAGGAACACAAACTGTTTCCCTTCCAACATTGCAGAGGTTAATTTTTGATAGGAGTCAATTGGAGCAGCAAAGACATTTAAGAGTGCAGTGGCCATGATAGCGAAGTTAAATAAAAACAACTTTTTCATATCGGTTTTCCTTTTGAATTGCGACAAGATAACATCTGAAGGTATAAAAAGTGAAGAACATGTTATTCAGCTCCCTAGTGTGGTCTAAGCATCCAACCAGGAGGGAAAGTGTAGCTCTTTTCTGCTCTAGCTGGTGTCTTGATGTAGATGCCCTTACCCAGGGAAGTCGTATAAATATGAGACTCTCCTATTTGTTTAAAATTTGGAGCTTCATAAAAACTCGTTTGAATCACAACGGTGTTATCTAAATAGAAGGTGAATTTGATGTACTCATAGGTTGGGCTGCCGGAATGATTGATAAACTGCAAATTAGATGTGGTCGCATGTTCTGGAACGCTTTCTGTTGCAGGGAATAGCGTTATCGCAGAGGGACTAAAATACCCTATAGGCATGCCGGGCTTTCCACCGCATTCTTCTAGATCTAAGATGAATGCCAATTGTTCCCCCTTGAGCATAGCAGAGGTCAACTTTTGATAGGAATCGATCGGAGCAGCACACACATTTAAGAGTGCGGCGGTCATGATACTTAAGCTAAACAAGAATACTTTTTTCATATTGGTTATCCTTTTTTCGAGAAAGGATAACAGCAAACGGGCTAAAAAGTTAAGAAGGTTTTAAAAGGTGGCGGATTGTAGCCTTAGTTTCGGCGAAGATTTCTTCATCATCGTTCAGTGCTTCAACTTCTTTGAGAGAAAACCATCTAACACTTTCTAGAAGCGTTCCTCTGAGGGGTTTAGCGACATAGATCATATCGATGTGTTGATGAGCTGGCTTATCACCATGGGCGGGGATATTTTCTAAAAGGCAAAGATAGGGCCTTTCAATGCTGGAAGCATTCCAAAAATTCAGCCAGAGATTCTCCTGATGGATGAGCTCGATTTCTAGCCCTGTTTCTTCGAGGGCTTCTCGCCGAGCGCAGTCAGGGGGTGTTTCATTGACTTCAACATGACCTCCAGGGGGAAGCCATTTCTTGAGTTTAGGATGCATCAAGAGCAGGATTTTTCCTTGATCGATGACATAAGCAGTGGCCGTGAAATGTTTTTCAACTTCCATGCCATTAGTTTAACCCATTGGTCAGTGTCTTACTAATAATTTCTGAAGGAGTACTGGTGGAGAGGGGGAACGACCGCCCAATCGTCATGGGCAAGTTCTAGGTGTTTAACAATAGAAATCGGTGGAATCTTGGAGGGTACTACGATCTGCTTAGGTGCTTCGATCATGGCCCTTCTTTGTGCCTGCGATTGCTTAGGACATTTTTGGATAAAGGCTTTCATTCCTTTTTCTGCAATACCCACGAGATTGCTTTCATCGTCAATAAATGCGAAGAGATTTCTCCCAAAAATTTGAACTGCGGCACTACCAACATCTTTTGTAACAGGGCATGAGAAGAAGAGTGCGAGTCCTGCATCCTTGGCGCCAGGCTTAGCTGTAACTTTAACAAAGTTCAATTGACCTGTCCACTTTGCAAATCTCTGAGCTAAAGCAAGGCTAGATTTGATACTTGCTTCTTTAATTTTAATTGATGCTAGTCTGTTCGCGTTGTTTTTATAGACAGCGACCAGTGTTTGAAGAGGTTCTAGACGAGGGCCCGACTTATGACCTCTTACTCTTGCCTTGTAGTCCAGCAGGGCTTTGCCGAGGTCTTTTTCAAATGCATTGATGTCGAGGAAGGAGGGATTAATGGCTTTGAGCTCACCTACAACCTTCTTGATGGCTTCTTTATTAGCTAAAGGCATTTTCAAGAGTGTGGATAGTTCTGTTAGCTTTGCTTCAACTTGCACTCTTTTTTCTTCCATCCGTGCATTTCTATTTGCTTTGTCTTTAGAGGAAACAATCAGTTGTTTTAGCGGTTCAATATTAGCCGGTTTTTCTTTTGACCACATGTCATACAGCCAATCTTCAATACCATCGTTGAAGTCGGCTTCGAATGCATTAACATCAAAGAAAGGAGGGTTGAGTGCTTTGATCTCCGCTAGAGTTGATTCGATTTTTTCTTGGTTATCCAAGGGGTTTTCTAAGTAGTTACTGAGTTTATTCAGAAGTGATTCAACTTCCTTTCTTAAGCCTTCAGTTGGATTAGCAGAGATGATTTGAGCTTGTCGAAGAGACTCTTCTAAATGAGGGATTAATAGAGCTTGAGTAGGTGCATCAACATCTTTAGCGAGTTTCTTCCGTAGAATTTCCATTTTTTGGACAAAATTCGAGTGCAGTTTTTGAACTTCCGATTCAAAAGTCACTGGGTTTTCTGCAAGGCAGAGCATTGCTTTTTGGAAAGTTTGAACATCTTGTTTGAGAGTCGTGATAAAGACATTGGCTGCATATTGATAGGCTTTATCAGTACGAGTAGTATCCTGAACCGTTTCGATTATGGTTTCACCTAAGAAGCCTAGTTCGTTTTCCAGCTCTTTTTCAACTCTTTGTTTTTCTGCGGGAGTCACAGCGACAGAATTTGCCGCAAAGCCGCTGGTATTGGTGCTTGTCAAGGAAGATAAGAGGATTCCACTGATGAAGCCTTCTTGAGCGAACATCCTTTTAATTGTGGTTAAAGTCCCTGGAATAATGTAGGTCTGTTTGACATAGTTATTATTAACGATAGTGGTCGAGCTGAGACCAGTCGATAATCTGTCGATCATTTTATCCAACATCGTGGTCCACTTATCTGTTACTGCAGAGGGAAACTCTTTTTCTGGTTGGTAAGAAGGATCTTCGGTTCTGGGCAGCAAACTATTCAGTCGAATTTGCTGAAGGATGGTCAAGACGCTGCTTTTTACACTGTGCCAGGAGTGAGTCTTTCCAATTTGGAGGGAGTCCTTTGTTGCGCTCGCTAAGCTGGGGCAAAGACCAACAATCGTAGTTTTGATGAGAAAATGGATTGTTTTATTTAACGGTATTTGGAAAAAAGCAATGATTTTACCTGCAATCCATAATGAGCCAGCTAGCATTAGAAAGAAGGCTTTATCCACGTGAACGGAACTCCCAGCCATTTCAAGACAGGCCTTGCGTGCTTTTCGCGTCCAGGGTTGATAAATAGGATCGATGAACTGATTTAAAAAAACATCAATAAATCGATCGAGCAGCTCTTCAGGAGTTTGCGGGCCTGCTTTATTGTTTTTGCCAAGAATATTCAATAGGCCATTAATAGGAGATCCTTGGGGGGGCTGCGGAGCAGGACGTCCCTCTTCTAAGGCAGACAAGTGAGCAAGGAGCGGATCAATGAAAAGTTCTGTGATTTGTTCTAGCTGTTTTTCTGGAGATAGCTTAGCAAATTTAATAGCAGTATCCTTCATATTGTCTATTAAATTACCAACGAAGCGATTGATCAGGGGCGCAAAAGTATCGCAACTGAGTTTAGCTTCATAGCGAAAAGCGGCATTTTTGCCAGAGTTGTCAATAACGGTATGAACCAGCTTTTTAAAGATTTTTTCTGGAGTCTTTCCTTCGATTTTCGCTTTATTTGAGACTTCGATTAAAAAGTTCACAAGATGGGTTGTCGTTTTAGGGGGTGCGATACCAAGAGTGGTCCAATTGATGCCGAGCGCTTGAAGGCTGTTTTTCAATTCCTGAAGACCTAGATCTTCAACAGTCCCAAGTCCTAGTGTAAAATTCAGCATCACTGTGCCTAAAACCGTACTGATTGCATTAGATTTGAGCAGATCAAATTGAGTTGCAATTCCAGAGATAGTCTCTTTGGGGGAGAGTTTAACAGGAGCAGCGGTTGTAACGCCCGGTTGGGCTTGTAGGTAATTGCGCTCAGCATGTTTTGATGTAATATAGGTCTTGTTAAATTCGAAATAGGGGATGAGAATTTGCTCAAGACGCGATAATTCACCTGCCTTAGTTCGGTCGAATTGCACTAAAGGATTTCTTAGATCAACACAAAATTGGGTCAAGAAAGTCTTTTTTTCCATGTCTGGTTTGCACAGGTTGATAAATTCTTCTAATCTTTCAGCGAGTTCATTCCGGTTGACCTGGCTGACAGCCTCATCATTTGAAATCGCATTATAGATTTTCTCTCCAACTGACTGCAGTCGAAAAAAGAGTTCATCGTAATTATTAACAACTTGAGCAACTACTGCTTCTTTGCCGGCGCTAAGGAGTTGTACGGTTCGGCTAGCTCCTGCTTGAAGCACTGTTCCAAGGCCGTTTACAGTTGCTGAAGTCATGCTTGCAGCCGTGTTCCATGTTCCTTTCGCAAGCGCAACAGTAGCTTGTTTGCCAACTCTTGCACATGCTGAAGGCACGGCCATCAGAGAACTGCCTAAATTTCGCATGCTTTGAATTAATTGCGCCATAATTACTATTTGTTAATATTTAATATTAATTATAATGTAATTACATTTTTATTACTATTTAAGCATTTATTTTAATATGTTTGATATATGAAAAAAATAGTTTATAGATAAAAGTCATAACTGGCTTATAATAAATGAGATACGACTGTTTTTATTTGAGAGGCTCAGGTTAGTCTGGGGACGCTTCTAGTTTGAGTCTCACATTGTCAATAACTCTTTTGAATTCCTGAGGGGATTTAACAGGCAATTCAAGATAAGATTTGATAACGTACCATAGTAGACCTTTGATATTATGGTTCTTTCCCAAGAAGAGAAAGAAAGCATCAAGCTGTTTCAGAATGAGGGGTGAGAGCCCTTCTTCTGCAAATCGCAACAAAAACTCTTTAATAAAACTGATCTCTTTAGCTTCTGTTGAACACGGAAAGTAGCGCAGTTTTACTGCCCATTCAGAGAGAGCAATGACATGTTTTTCTGTTTCCTGGCCTGACTGATGCATCTGTTTAGTCAGTTTCTGGAGTTTTAATTTCTTCTCAGCAGTAGATTGCCGGACGGCTTTCAGGAGCTGTATAATCGTCCCGTTAATATGGGTTTGATTGGCTTGTTTAGCCGATTCGGTTGTCCATTCATCGAAGTTGCCTTGGAGTTTAGAAATAAGGGTTTGAACGCTCACCGGGTAGGTCTTGGTTCTAATTTTTTGGAGTGTCAATTGGAGCTGTTTGTAAAAGTCTGTGGGATGAGCTTGAGGTTCTGAAGAGATTGCTTTTTCTAAGGGTAGGATTAATTGATCCAGTTCTTTAACAGATTCCTCAATGATCTTTTTCTTTTCTGCTAATTTGGATAGGCGATCTATTCCAGTGTAAATGGGGTCCCTTAAAGGGAGGAAACCATCAGCAATTGTTCCTATGTGAACGCGGGCGGATGCATTCGTTTGTTTTTCGGCCCTCTCAGTACGTCTTCTAAAAGCATCATGTAGAAACTTATCACGAAGTTCCTCTAAATTCTTCATTGCAGTAGGCGTTAAATTTGGGAGGGCCATGAATTGCATTTTGAATGCTTCAACATCGTATTTAACTCCATCGACAAAACGATTAGCTTCTTCTTGGATAATGGAAGAAGGATCTAATTTTTCGTCGATGATGTCTTCAATGCCCCGTTTGACCGCATCCTGAAGTTCGGTATAGAAATCTTTTTCTAAACGCGCAAGATTTTTCTCGGAACTTTTTGCATTAAAACGAAGGCACTGACGATGAATATCTAGCAGTACTTCACAAATAGCTCCTGAAAACGTTTCTTCGGCAAGAAAGCTTTGAAGCCCATTGATGATTCCTTCTGTCGCTTTTTGTGCCATTTGACCGTAAACGTAATCTCTTCCCATGACTTTTGTTTGCTCAACACTGTTGCTAGGATCAAATTTTGTCCGTAAGTCGAATAAGTCGGACCCCTGGTAATAGAGTAACTTTAAGAAGCCTGTAACAAGACGATTGATATCGTCCTGAACAGAGTGATCGACAAAGGCTGTCTGCTCGATCGCTAATTTTTTTTGCCTATTTTGAGATTCAGTGCTCGTCTTTGTACGGTTTAGTTTCAGCAGTTTTTCATAGAGGGTTTTGTAAAGAGAGTTTAAGGCTAGTCTTCCAAAATCCCATGATGAATCGGTTGTGTCTTGCAATTTAGAATTGATTTTTGACACGACAGCATTTTTAAGGCTATTTCGAACGATTGCATGGATGCACCAACTGAAAGGTGCGAAAAGAATACCGGCACCCCTGGTTAAATAAGACCATCCCATAAACCAAGCAGCGACAAATGGCGATTTAGAATGGGTCGATCGTTTTTCAAAATGCCCAGCTGCCGCACTAGGCCAATCAAATGAGGGGGCATACCGATCTATTAATGAGCCAACCAATCCGTTAATCAGATCTTTTGGTGTTAAATCTTTGCCATTTGGTTCTCTAATTTTAAGTTGCGCAATTTTACTGCTAATGGCTTCATCGACGGTTGTTCCTATGTCTGTGTTTTCTGAGAGAGAAATATATTCAGATTCTAATTTACTAATAAACCTACAGCTCGGTTCGATGAACAATTTGACAATCATATTCATCCGCTCTTCTGGAGTTAGCCCGATCAAATATAAGGCAACATCTCTGCTTTGATCCAAGACATGATCGATCATAAATAGAATGAAAGGAGCAAGAAGTTTGCAGGTGAATTTTTTCCACGTTCTCTGAACAAAATTTAATTTGGAATTATCGAGCTCAATAAAAAGAAGGTTGAGAAAAATTTCATTCGAATCTTTCAAAGGATCCAATGTTTCATTGGCTTTTTTTATCAGCCCTGCAAGATGGCCTCCATTTTCTTGATCGGCTTTACTCATGCTGCTCTCTGGGAGTATCAAGAGAGCTAAAGCAATTTTAAATCCTAAAGACTTCAGTTCATCGATTTCCGTGATGATTAAAGGGATGGGGTCTATGGGGATAGGCTTTTCAAAAGTTTGAGATGGAGGAGCGTATAAACGGCGTTCTCTATTTTTTTTGGTTGAAGGGGCTGGTGCCACTGAAGAAGACGGCTGAGTGGCTATTCCAAAAAGTGGCTGAGTTGTTTTTAATTTGTGAATATCGAGCTGAGATCGGTAACATTTCTCAATGAGCTCATAAAGAGGTTTAATAGAAGAGGCTGAGATGCGCTGTTTTTTTTGTAAAAATTCCAATAATATTCGAAACTGTTTCTGCTGGGCAAAGTCAAGAACTACCGGATAACCAGTGGTGGAGTCAACCGTTTCTTTAAAATATTTGGGTTGGTTTGAGAGGAAGTCTTGCAAAGCAGTAATTGAGCTGTTTCTTAAAGTATCTTCCACTTCCGCTGAAGTAGATATCTTTTCGTGAAGATGAAATAGGCAGTCTCTTAATTTTTCTAATGGGGTATTAATCTTTGAATCGGGAAGGAGTTTCGCAAGTTTATCAGCAGCCAAGCCTTTGGCTACATTCAACCCAGTATCGGAAGCTTTAGACCCCCCTGCTGAGCTTACTCGACCAGGGATTGTGCGGAACGAACGCCATTTATGGTATCCCCAATCGCATACTCTTTCAAAAGCGGAGAGCTTAGCTTCTTGCTCTATAGAAGGAGTACTCGTTGTAGGTGCAGTATCAGCTACAAGAGGTGTCGGACGGGATGATGTCGAAGAAGGCTCAACTTTTGGAAAAGACAAAACTCTCGGTATTGCAGGAGGGGGGCTATCAGCTTCATTGTCACTCTCATCGTCAGAAAGATGCCTGAAAAGTGCCAAACGAGAAGGTGTTGAAGAGATATTCTTTCTTGGAGAGACCAACAATTCTGTTGATTCTGGGAGTCTGAGTGAAGACGAAGTAGGAGACGGACTACTAAACACAAGATTATCAGGAGATAGAAAAGGAGAATGGTGACGAGATTTGCATGCAAGATCTCCGCAGGTCCCATCGCAGGGCTTTGACGAGGACTCTGGTGCTGTAGAAGAAACAAAGGGAGTAAGTGCGTCGTCGTTAGCATCTAACTCGAAAAATTCAACATCATCATCTGATGAGCCAGGAGTTTTTTCAGCAGCACGATCTAAAGATGTCATTCGTAGTGGGGGGGGAGGTATGAGTAAAGGATTATCTGCAGCAGATGAGATGGAAGAAGATGGAAGAGATGGTGATCTAGATGGTCTCGCTTTGGGCGCAACTGAAGTGCTAGCTGCAGAGGACATTATTGAAGAAGACGATGGAAGGGATGAAGATCTAGATGGTCTCACTATAGCTCGAAGAGCTAGCGGGGGTGAATCACTGCCAGAAGATGTCGGTAAAACTGGCTTTGCCAT
>Ga0157379_10006014_pt1 | contig 10463 bp, 8 predicted proteins | sample S25metaG_FD_121802 | JGI IMG/M metagenome (GOLD analysis project Ga0157379, IMG submission 121802) | Switchgrass rhizosphere microbial communities from Kellogg Biological Station, Michigan, USA - S2-5 metaG | ecosystem: Host-associated > Plants > Roots > Rhizosphere > Soil | place: USA: Michigan... | reverse complement strand
GAGCGGAGACGAACCGGACAGCCGTGTCTCGTCGTCTTGTTCGGACGGTTCCGGTGGCCAACGTGTCTCGCCCTGCGCGCCTGGCGACGCCGGGGGAGGCGGCGTCAGCGCCGCGACTCCGATCGTGGGGCCGGACGCGAGCCGCAAGCCACAGGACACACAATGGCCCTGAGGCGCCGGAGCGGTGCTACCGCAGCGAGGGCACGACATTGAGGATCGTCAGGATTATCGCTTGAAAGGACACCCGGCACAAACGTCGATTCAGCCCGATCGAAAGCAACGAAGACGTCTGCGCGTTGCTGAAATTCTTACTTCTTCTTCAGCTCGAGCTCCTCGTCAATGACGCGTTTGAACGCCTCGAACGGCTGAGCACCGGAGAGCAGACGGCCGTTGATGAAGAACGCTGGCGTGCCCGTGACGCCGGCCTCGTTGCCGGCCTCGGCGTCCGCGTCGACGACCGCCCGATACTTGTGATCGTCCACGCACTTGTTGAATTTCGCCGCATCCATGCCGAGCGACGCCGCGGTCCGCTTCAGGTCCTCGTCCGACAGCTTCCCGGCCTCGCTGAACAGGCGATCGTGGTACGGCCAGAATTGTCCTTGTTCGTTCGCGCACTGCGCGGCCTCGGCAGCAGGCCGCGCCTGCGGATGATTCGCGAGCGGGTAGTTGCGATAGACGAACCGGATGCGATCGCCGTAGGTGTCGAGCACCCGCTTCACCGTCGGTGACGCGGCCTGGCAGAACGGGCACTGAAAGTCGGCGAACTCGATCAGCTCGATTGGGGCATTGGCCTGGCCTCTGGCGGGGCTCGTCCCCGCGCTGACCGTCATGCGCGGCGGCTCGAGCATCACGCGAACGGGCGTCTTTGCCTTCAACGTTTCCAGGTAGGCGGCGCGCGCCGCCTGAATCCGTTCCTGGGTGAGCAGCGACTGAATCGGGGCGCGGACCTGATCGAGCGTCGCCCCCTGGACGCGCTGCGTGTTCGACTGATACCACGCCGCGATGTCCGCTTCCACGACTGGCTTCGCCTTGGACGTGATCTCCTGCTCGTAGAGGGCCTTGCGCTCGACGCTGCGGCGCTTGGCTTCCTGGTCGAGCAGCAGATCGCCGACGATCTCGTCGGTCGCCGCGCGACGCGCTTCGAAGATGGCCTGCGAAAGCTTCATGTTGCCGAAGCTCGCGGCCGGCTCCTGCAGCGCCTTCTGATCCACCTGCTGCAGCGTGATCGACACCGTGCCGACCGTCGCGACGACGTCGGACGGCCCGGGGGTTTTCGGCTGCTGGGCGGAGGTGGAACAGGCGGCCACGAGCAGCAGGTTCGTCGCGAGCGCGAAAGTGCGGGCCGCAGGATGCTTCAGCATAAGCCGCCAGTCTATCACTCGAGCCTGTCGGGCAGGTCGGCGACCACATACGTCATGACCGCGACCGCCGCCGCGCAGCGTGCTATCTCGCCCGGGTCGATCTTGTCGACGGTGTCGGCCGGAGTGTGATGGATCAGGAAGTACTTGGAATCATCCACCGCCAGCGCAAGACTCGGGATCCGCGCTTCGCGCACGCTCGCGTTGATGTCGGCGCCTCCGCCTCCCGGAAGAATCGAGTCGGCCGCGATCCCGCGCAACAGCGTCGCGATGGCGCGGATCTTCTGCCTCGACGCGTCGCTGCCCGAGAACCCGAAGCCCAGCGGACGGAACACTCCGTTGTCCGACTCGAGCATCATCACGTGGTTCGCCAGCTCGGCGCGGTGCTGGTCGCGGTAAGCGCTGCCGCCGCGCGTGCCGTTCTCCTCGTTGGTCCATAACACGACGCGCACCGTCCGTCGTGGCCGCAGGTTCAGCTTTTTCATGAGCCGCAGCGCCTCCCACGTCACGACACACCCGCCGCCATCGTCGCTTGCGCCGGCGCCGACGTCCCACGAGTCGAGGTGGCCGCCGACGACCACGAACTCGTCCGGCTTTTCCCGGCCCCGCAACTCGCCGACGACGTTCGCCGACTCGGCGTCGGGTTCGAAGTGCGCGTCCATCTTCAGACGCACGACGACGCGGCCGCCGCGATCGAACATGCGCTGAAGGCGATCGGCGTCTTCCGTCGTCACTGCGGCCGCGGGAATGCGCGGCGCGTCGGCGGCGTATTGCAGCGCGCCGGTGTGCGGCGTGCGCAGTCCCGGCGGACCGACCGATCGGACGAGCGTGGCGACGGCGCCAAGCCGGGCCGCCCGGGACGGAGCGTCCGTGCGATAGGTGACCGTCTCCTCGTAGCTGGTGTATTGGATGTTGAAGAGAACAATCCGTCCCTTCACTTGCGCCGACAGGCTCTCGAGCTCGTTGAAGCTATGGACAACGAGGACGTCTCCCTGGACGCCTTCACCACGGGTCCCCACGCTGCTGCCCAGCCCGAGCATCACGAGCGGGTGATGCGCCGGCTCGATGATTTCGGCGCTCTCGTTGCCGCGCACCCAGTGCGGCACCATCACCTTCTCGCTGTGGACGTTCTCGAGACCGTCCCGCTTCATCTCCGCGATCGCCCAGTCGACCGCCCGCTCGAGTTGAGGCGATCCACTCAGCCGGTGCCCGATCGTGTCGGTCAGGACGGCGAGGCGCCGCCACGCGAACGTGTCGCCGGTCGCTTCGCCGATGAGGCGTGCCGCCGGCTCCCGATACTGGTCGAGCCAGCCTGGCGTCTGCCCGCGTACGTCGATCGCGTTCGAGGCGATCGCCAGCCACACGACCCACCCGACTATGCTTCGGCTTCGCATGATTTCGTGATCACAGCGCGTTGTTCGCTCGCGCCGGAGGGCTGGCAACCACGGCTTCGGGTTCGGGTGTGAAATCCTCGCCGGGGTTGATGAAGCGATCGCGTTCGAACCGGTACTGCTTGTCGTAGAGCTGCCGGTAGCGTCCGGCTTTCGCCAGCAGCTCTTCGTGCGTGCCGCTCTCGACGATTTCGCCGCCTTCGAGCACCAGGATCTGATCCGCGCTGCGAATCGTGGAGAGCCGGTGCGCGATGACGAACGTCGTCCGGCCCCGCCGCAGCGAGCGGAGGCCGTCCTGAATCAGCGATTCGCTCTCGCTGTCGAGGCTCGACGTCGCCTCGTCGAGAATCAGGATGCGCGGATTCGCGAGAATCGCGCGCGCGATGGCGACACGCTGGCGTTGGCCTCCCGACAGCCGGACGCCGCGCTCGCCGACGATCGTGTCGTACTGCTTCTCGAACGCTTCGATGAACTCGTCGCAGTGGGCGATGCGGCTGACCGCTCTGACTTCCTCGAGCGCCGCGTGCGGCTTCGCGTACTTGATGTTTTCTGCGATGGTGCCGTCGAACAGGAAATTGTCCTGAAGAACGACGCCGATGTGGGAGCGGTAGTCGCGCAGGCGGACGGCCGTGAGGTCCTGTCCGTCGACGAGCACGCGGCCCGAGAGCGGCCGGATGAACGTCATGACGAGGCTGATGAGCGTGCTCTTGCCGGATCCGCTCGAGCCGACCAGCGCCGTCGTCGATCCCGCCGGTGAGTGGAACGAGAGGTGTTTCAGCACCCGCACGCCGGGGTTGTACTCGAACGAGACGTCGTCGAACGCCACCTCGCCGCGGATGTCCCGCAGCGGCGCGCGGGCGGCGTCTTCCTGATCCTCGGTGGTCATCGCGCGGATCTCGCGGATCCGATCGAGACCGGCGAAGGCTTCCGTCAACTGGGTGCCGACCGAGGCGAGCTGGAAGATCGGCATCGTCATCAGCGCGGTGAAGGAGAGATACATGACGAGGTCGCCGACCGTCATCGTGCCGTTGCGAATGGCGGACCCGCCGACGAGCATCATCGCGATGCCGCACGCCCCCACGACGAGCGACGAGAACGCCATCACGGCGGAGGTTCCGGTCATCGATTGCGCGACGTTTCGAAACAGCCGGTGCGCACCCCGGGCGAACACCAGTTCTTCGCGCTTCTCAGCCGTGTACGCCTTGACGATGCGGATGCCGCCGAGCGATTCACCGAGCCGGCCGGTGACTTCGGCGTTGATCTGCCCCCGTTCCCGGAACAGGGGACGCAACCGCTTGAACGCGGTCGCCATCCCGATGCCGAATGTCCCGAGGATCAACGCCGTCACGACGGTCAGGCGCCAGTTGAGGTACATGAGGACGCCGAACGCGATCGTCGCCGTAAGGATGGAACCGACCAGCTGGACGAGACCCGTGCCGACGAGATTTCTGATGCCTTCGGCGTCGGTCATGATGCGCGAGATCAGAATGCCGGTTTTGGTCGAGTCGAAATAGCGGATCGGCAGGCGCATCACGTGCGCCTCGACATCCTTGCGCATCTCGGCGATCGCGCGCTGGGCCGCAACGCCGAGGACCTGTGAGTTGAGGAACGAGGTGGCGGAGGCGACGATCGTCGCGACGCCCGCGGCGAGCGCGAGCTTCGGCAGCAGTTCCCAATGGTGCTGTCCGATCACGTCGTCCATCAGGTACTTCGTCGTGGTCGGCAGCACGAGATCGGACAGACGGCTGACGACCATGAGGCCCAGTCCGATGGCGAGGCGCCGCCGATGGATCCAGATGAGCGCCCGCGCTTCCTCGAGCGCGCTCGCGGTGAGTTTGGGTTTTGGCTTGGGGGCTTCGGCCACAGAGCGATCATAACGGGTCATGGCAGAGATTGCAGAATTGCAGAATTGCAGAATGGCAGGATGGCAGGATTGCAGGAAATGAAAGGTAAGGAAGGGGGAGACGGCCAAAGGCAGGGAAAAACCCTGGCGCGAAACGTGCTCCAGCTTCTCGCGATGGATCGTGCCGCTGAAGATCTCAAGGATCGAACGAAGCGGTTTGCGATCTCGATTCTCGACTTTGTCGAGTCATTGCCACATACGCCGACTGCGCAGGGATTGGGACGCCAGCTGATTCGCTCAGGAACAGGTGTGGCGGGAAACTATCGGAGTTCCTGTCGCGCTCGATCCCACACGGAATTCACGGCGCGAATGGGCATTGTTCTCGAAGAAGCCGACGAAAGTGAGCTGTGGTTGGACATTGCCAACGAGCGCGGTCTGGGAGACGCCTCGCTTCGCGGCGCTCTTCTCGATGAGAGTCGCCAGTTACGCGCGATTTTTTCGAAGGCCTGCCTCACCGCGCGTGCTCGCGAGCGAGCGCGCCGTTAGATTTCGCGGCTTCCCTCTCCTTCCTCTCTCCCTTGCTCCTTTGCTTCTTTGCCTCCTTGCTTCCTTGTTCCCTTGTTTCCTTGTTTCCTTGTTTCCTTGTTTCCTTCGACCTTCCTTCCTGCAATCCTGCAATCCTGCAATCCTGCAATTTGCGTTACTGTCTGTATTGCGCGCCGGCTTCCGCCATCTGGTCGGCGATGGTCTGTGCAAGGCGATCGGGCGAGAGGACACGCGCGAAGGGCCCGAAGCTCAGAATCCAGCTCTGAAGGGTCCGATCGACGCAGACGTCGAGCGTCATCCGCACGCCGCCGCCGCTGGTCGCTTCGAGCTTTTGCGACTGGTGCCAGTCGCGGGCGCCGACGTAGTCGGCGACCTCGGGGCGGAATTCCAGTTCCACGCGCTCCGGCGGTCCGGAGTGGACGCCGAGGGAATGAGGAAACGCCTGATCCGGGAGCTCCTCGATCGGCGTGAACCGTTCTTCGAGCAGGGACACGTCCCGCATCCGTTCGAGCGCGAAGGTGCGGACTTCCTGATATTCCGGCACGTAGGCGAGCAGATAGAGTCCCCCTTGCGCGTGCGCGAGTCGGTAGGGATGCACGAGATACGTCTTCGTGCGGTCGCTCGCCTGTGAATAGTAGGTGAGCGACGCCTGGCGCAGGTGCAGGGTGGCTTCGAGCAGACGCGCGGCCAGTCTTTGCTGTCGCGGGTCGTCGCGCTTGCGCATCGGGTCGGGTTTGGACGCAAGGACCCGCGGCAACTGGTCGAGGAACTGTTTCATGTGGGGCGCGAGCCCCGCGCCGAGCTTTTCGAAGGCGCTCTCGAGGTCGTCGCGAAAGGGCGTGCCGGAAAGCGCTTCGAGGAGCGTGCGGCTGAAATACAACGCGCACAGCTCCGACAGCGTGAGCCCCGCCGCCACTGCGCGGAATGCCTGGCCGTTGATCAGCCAGCGTGTGCGGCCGTCGTCGTGAGACCGATCGTCGTAGAGGGGAAACCCGGCCTCCTCGAGCGCCTGCAAGTCGCGGCGAATCGTCCTCGTCGTGACGCCGCACTGCGAGGCGAGGTCGTCGATGGTGATGCCGCCGCCGCGCGCTTTCTCGATCTCGCGGAGAATCGTCCACTGCCGGATGACCTCCGCATTTCTCGGCACGGTCCGAATTTTATCAGCTCAAACGTCGAACACGTTTGTCGTCGCCCTTCGGACGTAGTGTCCGGCTTCAGCCGGACCGAGCACTGAACGCCGCGGTCATTACACGGCGTTGGTTTCGGTGACGACGATGAGATGATGGGCGGTCCTCGTGGGCTCGCAGTGTGACACCATGTTGGATATGTGCCTTTCGCGCGTGTATAGAAGGGTGGTAGCTCGCGAGAACATGAAACGTCTGATCACCGTGCTGCTTCTCCTGTTGATGCCTGCGGCCGGTCTTGCCCAGGCTCCGAACGAGGTCCTCCGCGTGGCGACGAGAGTGGTCAGGCCCTTCGTCTTCGAGGAAGGCGGCCAGCTGACGGGATTCAGCATCGAGTTGTGGCAGGAAATCAGCAGCGAGATGCACGTCAAATCTGAGTTTCTGGTCAAACCCACCGTCCGGGAGCTTCTCGATAGCGTGAAATCGAATGAAGCGACGCTGGGCATCGCCGCCATCTCGATCACGGCCGAGCGCGAGAGGGAGCTCGACTTGTCGCAGCCGATGTTCGACGCCGGGCTGCAAATCCTGACGCCGATCACCGGGACACGCGGCGCCCGCATCGCGGCGATCGTCGCCGGCGTGCTCTCCTCGGCGGCGTTGCCGATCCTCGGGATGGTCCTGCTGATCATCGTCGTGATCGCGCACCTCGTGTGGTTTTTCGAGAGACGCAGTCAGTCGGGCCTGCTCGGGCATCCCTCGTACTATCCGGGGATCCTCGAGGCCTGCTGGTGGGCGGCGTCCACGCTGGCTACGCAAGCCGACCAGATGCCGCGCACCGCGATGGCCCGGATTACCGCGGTGATCTGGATGTTCGCGAGCGTGGTCTTCATCGCGTATTTCACCGCCTCGGTCACCTCGTCGCTCACCCTGCAGCAACTGCGAGGGGACATCAACGGGCCCGAAGATCTTCCCGGAAAGCGTGTCGCGAGCGTGCAAGGCAGCACGTCCGTCGAGTACTTGAGGCAGCACCATGTCGACGTCACGGAATTTCCCAAGGTCGAGGATACGTTCGACGCGCTGCAGCGGGGCCAGATGGACGCAGTCGTCTACGACGCGCCGGTGCTGCTGTACTACGCATCCCATGATGGGAACGGAAAGGTTCAGCCCGTCGGATCGATCTTTCGCAAGGAGTATTACGGCCTCGTGTTCCCGCCTGACAGCCGTTACCGGAAACCGGTGGACGAAGCGCTCCTGAAGATCAAAGAAGATGGCATCTACGATCGGCTGTACATGAAGTGGTTCGGCGGAAGCGACCGGTAACTGTTCGCCAACTGATGCTGGGATCAGCCGACGCTCGGCCAGCTCTATCGGCTCTTTATTATCGTATATCGATAAAAATTATCTGTATATCGATTCGTATTTATCGTATAACGATAGCGAGGAGGCCGCATCATGAGGGCCATGGGGAAACGTTCCATCGCGTCGTTCCTGACGGTTCTGTTGAACGTCAGCTGGTATGTGGTGTCGCTCGGCCTGGCGCTGGTCACGTGTCTTGCGATTGTCTCGACATTCGTCGAGCTTCGCGGCTTGACGATGACCATTCCCGTCTCTTTCAGTGTGGACGGTCGAACGCACCGTGTGACGGCCCGGTCGCTCGGCCTCGAGGAAGCGCAGATCCAGGTTGGCGCGCCGGGATTCGGCTTCGAAGTGGCTGACAAGACGCCGTCGCCCGGCAGCGAGAAAGCGCAAATCCAGCACGTCCGCGGATCGCTGCGGTTCCCGACTCAGAGGGGCGCCTTCTTCTTCGCGAACGTGATCCTCATCATCGTCGGCCTTTCCGTGATCTTGTGGGTGCTCGGCCAGCTCCGGGCGCTGTTCCGCACGCTCCGCGATGGCCAGCCGTTCGTGCCCGCCAACGCGACGCGAATGCGCGGGATTGCGTTTGTCGTGATCGGCAGCGAGCTCGCGCGGTCGGCGATCATGTTCTTCGAGAACTACTACGCCATGACGCATTTCTCCGCCGACGGTCTGAGCTTCGACGCGTGGCCGGAATTGAACGGCCTTCAGATCATCAACGGCTTGATCATTCTCGTGTTCGCGGAAGTCTTCAGCGCGGGGACCCGTCTCGATGAAGATCAGTCGCTGACGGTCTGAGGCAGCCCGATGGCCATACGCGTCAAGCTCGATCACCTTCTGCTCGACCGCCGCCTCACACTCACGGAACTGGCCGACCGCATCGGCATCACGATCGCCAACCTGTCGGTGCTGAAAACGAACAAGGCTCGCGCCATCCGCTTTTCCACGCTCGAGGCGCTGTGCCGGGAGCTCGAATGTCAGCCGGGCGAACTGCTGGAATGGACGCGCGGGGAATCCGAGCGTGCTTGAACGGATGCGACGAACGACTGAACTCACGTCGCAGCGGCGGCGAGCCCTCACGGGATCGCGGCCTGCGGCCCCTGGACGGCCTCGCGTGGCAAACGCATCCTTCAGCGTTTGAGCTCTCGGTGTGCCCGACGCCTAAGCTGATTCGGGCGACAGCCAACAATCGGTTGGACGACCGGGTGACCCGAAGGCCAGCGGCGAATCAGCGGCGTCGTGCCAGGCGCGCTTTCGGATGCATTTGCCGTCATATCGCGCGCGCACGCGAGGTCCAAGGGACCGCCGGCCGCGACCCCGCTCGGGCCAATCACCTCGCCGAGGCGAAACGTTCACGCGGACACTGTATTGCCTGAGTCTTTGCTGGCGAACCGAGGCGCGCTCTGAGTGCTCGGCGGTTGCTGCGTTGCCTTTCGAATCAGAGCACCAGCGCCACGCCAACTAATCCATGGAGATGCGACGGAGGAGGTCGAAGTCCGACAGCATCTGTCCCGCTCCGAGGACCACGGACGACAGAGGATCCTCAGCCAGTGTCACCGGCAGCCCGGTTTCTGCGCGCAGACGTCGATCGAGGCTTTTCAAGAGCGATCCACCGCCGGTCAGGACGATGCCGCGGTCGAAGATATCAGCCGACAGCTCGGGCGGAATCAGTTCGAGCGCGTCATGCACGGCTTGCACGATAGCGCGCACCGGCTCGGCCATCGCCTTCCGGATTTCGTCGTCGTCCATCAGCACCGTGGTCGGCAGGCCCTCGGTCAGATGACGCCCCTTCACTTCCATCGTCAGCCGCTCGTCGAGCGGTGCCGCGGAGCCGATCGCGATCTTGATGCGTTCCGCGGTGCGCTCCCCGATGAGCAGGCTATGCGCCTTCCGCGCGTGCTGGATGATCGCATCGTCGAGCTCGTTGCCGGCGATTCGGACCGATTTGCCGTAGACCACACCGGCCAGAGAGATCACGGCGATGTCGGTCGTGCCCCCGCCGATGTCGACGACCATGTTGCCGGCCGCTTCGGTGATCGGCAGGCCGGCGCCGATGGCCGCGGCCATCGCTTCTTCGATCAGATGAACCTCGCTGGCCCTGGCCCTCAGCGCGCTGTCCTTGACCGCGCGGCGCTCGACCTGCGTGATCTCCGACGGCACGCCGATGACCACGCGCGGCCGCAGCCACCCGCTGCGGTGGTGCGCCTTGCGGATGAAGTAGGCGAGCATCTTTTCCGCGGCCTCGAAGTCGGCGATGACTCCGTCGCGCATCGGTTTGATTGCCTCGATGTTGCCCGGCGTCCGGCCGAGCATTTCCTTCGCCTCGACGCCGACGGCCTCGATCCGTCCGCTGGTCTTGTTGACGGCGACAATCGACGGCTCGCTGACCACGATACCCAGGCCACGCGCGTAGACACACGTGTTAGCGGTGCCAAGGTCGATCGCCAGGTCGTGCGAGAAGCGCGACAGCATTGAAGCGAACACAAATTTCCTTTTTCGGACGCGCCCGCCACACCAACGGGTCGGCCGATGTGAGCTGGGCCAGCTTGGTTAAGGCGAGAGCAGGCGCTAATCCTTGCGGCAAGGGCGGTGCCAGAATTGCGTACGGCAACACGACAGATTTTTTGAGGTTTCTGTCTAAGGACCAGCTGGTGGCACCGGCCGGCTCACAGAATCCACCTGCGGATTACAATGCTGGCGACACCTTCTTCTTCCGATGACACCGCAGGAGGTCGCCGTCCACGCGCGATTGGATGCGCTCGGCATCGTCTTCGAGCGCTACGAGCATCCGCCGGTTGCCACAGCGGAGGAGGCGGACGTGCACTGGGCCGCGATCGAGGCGATG
>Ga0157379_10006013_pt1 | contig 10464 bp, 12 predicted proteins | sample S25metaG_FD_121802 | JGI IMG/M metagenome (GOLD analysis project Ga0157379, IMG submission 121802) | Switchgrass rhizosphere microbial communities from Kellogg Biological Station, Michigan, USA - S2-5 metaG | ecosystem: Host-associated > Plants > Roots > Rhizosphere > Soil | place: USA... | reverse complement strand
TAATTTCTCCGGATTGGCACGTCAAGATGGAGATTTAGAGCCCCAGCCATTTAGTTTTATGTCGAAAGATCTTCCGAACAAGGTTAATTTGGGTTAATTATTGTGTCTCTCCTTTGTTAAATACTTCCGATAGGATAACCAAGTACCTTGCTTTGCCACCGCAACGACTTCAGAAACCCACCAAATTATTCGAGACAATATGCATCGGAGCGTACATATACAAGAGACTAAAAGAGGTACAACAGTCAAACTTGGCTCAGCATATTTGCCTAATTTTATTTAGGTCCTCGTTATTGCCCATCCCTAGAAGCTAAAGTCACCCGTTTTGCCACGAAGAATAGTCACCGTGTCTGGCTAGAACCTGAAGGTTACGATACCAGTACGTCGGCAACTTTCCCCCTTGTACAATGAGCTAATCTATCCTTAGATATTATATACCCTAATGGGCTCTCTTGCTCATTGCCTGAAGATGTTCAATTGCCGCTGCTGAGATCTGTCCCGGGCCTGGAAAATGTAGAGATGGTTCGACCAGCGTATGGCGTCGAGTACGATTTTGTGGATCCTAGAGAACTGACTGGTACATATCCAATTTATACTTCGGAGCTTGTAGCCTAACCTTGATGCCATCTCCATAGCTGCTTTAGAGACCAAGCGAGTGAGGGTACGTTACTAGTTTCTCCAACTGGCGAAAGGTGGACTTTACGCAATACTTACGTTAGGGCCTTTTCCTTGCTGGACAAATAAACGGTGATGATTCATTTTCTCATTATCAATATACTGGAGGCTTACTCGTACAACAGGTACCACTGGCTATGAGGAAGCTGCTGCTCAAGGTATCTTGGCCGGTATCAATGCTGGTTTGGCCTCGCAAAACCGACCTCCCCTAATCATCACAAGAGCCGATGGTTTCATCGGTGTCATGGTTGACGATTTGGTTGTCAAGGGTACCGAGGAACCTTGTCGGTATTTTTCTTTCTGTATGGAATTGAATGTTGACGTCAAATTGTCTGAAGACCGCATGTTTACATCAAGATCGGAATACCGGATGACAATTCGAAGTGATAATGCTGATCTACGATTAACAGAAAAAGGTTACAACCACAGAAGCTTCATGCTAATGTCGAATTAACATATATTCTCCTGCAGGTCGTCTCGCTGGAGCAGTTTCAGAACAACGATGGGATTCTTTCAGCTCTCAAAGGGATGAGATGACTAAACTTGTCAACCAATTGAAGGAATACGCTCTGTCGCCGCAGGTGAGTCCCACCATCATCAAGATTTTGATCACCATTAATATGTAACTATCTTAGGGTTGGTCCGTGAAAGGCATCGAGGTGCACAGAGATGGCATTATTCGCTCGTATGTGATACCTCCTATGCTTCTGCGAATCTTATTAAATATATCTTAGGGCCTTTGATATTTTACGGCAGCAGGATGTTACTTTGAAGAATCTTATATCTATATTCCCTTTGATCGAAAGAATGGATGCCTCTATCCTTGCCCGAATCCAAATCGAAGGTACACTTGTCTCGTATTCCTCCAGATATCCAACGCTTACGATAGATTATATTCTTTAGGCACCTATGCATCCCATATACGTCGCCAGCATGCCGATCTCAAATTATTTTTTGAAGACGAGAGCATGCTTCTGTCCCCCGATATCGACTACGGATCGATAGCAGGCATCAGCTATGAAATACAAGAAAAATTAACCCGGATCAAGCCATCTAGCATTGTGAGGCTCATGTACTCCGGTATCCTACCAGTGTTAATACTATTTGACCTTACAGGGCGCCGCAAAACGCATAGAAGGAATGACACCGGCTTCTTTAGTGTCATTGTTGAGATATGTGAAATTGAATCCCAAGGGTGAGCGGAGGATAGACGAAGCTATGCTTGCTGTCTAAAGGAGGGAGGATAAAAGTGATGAGACTCTTTCAGTATTGTTTACGTTGATTTGTCTCCTCAAATGCGAGTGACGGCTGTGTTTCCAGATAGGGCATCACTAATCCTCTAGGCTATCGGTGTTATCCTCTTAGATCCATTCCGACTGTTACTCAGAGACAACCACCGGGATTGTTACCTGTTTCTCTCTCTACATTTTACTATCCCTTTTGTTATTGTAAATCATGAGGAAGATCGATTTTGGCTGTATACTAACTCTCGTAATATCCTTTCAACCATTTTTCAGAAGCAAACTTCTGCCTCTTTGTCCCGCCTCGCTGCTTCGGGCGAGTATATTCACTTGTAAGATTAGATATTACTCACACAATACATTACATTCGTAGTCAACTAGAGTTAGGCGAAAGTCCACACGCCCAGCCAGGATTCTCAGAAAGGTCGTACCCGTCCAACTCTTCCACTGCCAAAGCGTACACACCATCTTCTAACAATTCTTATTACAAAACTTATGGTGGTTGGAAAAAATTCGTGCATGGCTATGGTCTCAAGCCCTGTGAGAATGACGATGTTGAGGAAGGCCATGCTGTTATCAAGGCATTCAGGGAAGCCGACCAAGAGGCTTGGGAAGACAAACAACAAGATCCAAAAAACCGAGGAAGGTAGAAATTGGGAGAACCATTCCCAATTAAAAGATAATGAGGTCGACTGAGACCTTCTTCTTTATCCGACCTTAACTCATACCACAACACCGTTTCTCTACGACTCTGGTGATGTAAAAAAAAATTGGTTTAAAAAGCCAAATTGGTCCTTAGACAAGATAGTTATGTGTCCCACACAATAGTTTATATATCCCTCGTATGTCCAAGAAAACCGACCCAACTACACATAAAGTAGATTTTATAATCTGAGGGATTACTAGACATCACTTCTGTGCCTTCCCATAGATCCAAATTCCTGGGTTGAGCCATGCCAGTGTTCTCCGATCGACACGAAACCCCTCATTAAGCGGATCAGGACTGGAGTTGGATGCAGGTCCGCGTGATTGCCGGGATGCCAGACACACACTTTCTGGTCTAAGAGGAAGTTTCGATGAAAGTAATCTCAACAAATACCCAGACTTGACACTGGTGAGTCCGCAAGTCGTTGTAAACTTGCTAAAATGCAAAATGTCATTTTCATGTGCTCCTAACGAGATTCTTTTCTTTTCTTGAAGGATCTAGATGGTTTATTCAACGTACGGAAGAGATCTATCAAAGGACATTCTTGTTTACTTCAAAGCAAATCCAGTAAGAGATGCTGAGAGCAACACCATTAAGTTTCCCTCATCACCACTTCTATCCCCATATCCCAACATTTATATACTTCTCGTGGTCGTGATTATACCTTATCCAGAACAGAGTACCGGAATTCTTCATGCATGAACGATATATTGCTTATATGATGATATATGAACATTTATATTAGAAACTCTATTGACATCGTCTATAGGAAAATAACCCGAACGAATCTCCTGGGGTTCTGAAGACTCATTGAAAGACAACTGTCAGACATCTCAGGTTGATGAAATATATTGCTTCATTAATTTCGAGAATCCCCTCACTTGTACCAAGATCCCGCAACTCACATCCATATCCTGACAATGTCCACCCCTGCACCCTCTGAGGGAGGAGGGGAAACTTAAGGTAATATGGAGAAAAATCCTGGTACACCTGCGTATCTTAACGCTTTGAACTTGGATGTGTAGAACATGGCGTTGTATTTGAGCGATCAAGGTGTCCACTCCGTTCCACTATGACTCCCATTTCGGCTCATATTCAGTCTAATCACTGCTATCACAAAACAATGGATTATCCAGTCAGATTGAGCAGCTTCTCCATCATTTCTTGGGTAATGGGTGATCGGAGTCGACATTATTAGTTTTGCATATCCCAATGTCTTCTTTATGAGCAGAGAGTGTGGCTTTGTTTTCAAGAACTAATACTTATAGATTTAATGAATGGTGAACTGGAACCTATGAACCCTGGCCTCTAATAATCAATTACTTGTGTTGTTGTGGTATCTGATAGCTGTATCTCTATTAGCAAACGCAGGTACAACGGGTGTGCTTGGATAGCAGATAAAAAAGCAATTTGACAGGCCAGACAAATCTTAAATCTAACCGAAATCTCTGGTCTAGTGACTTGTTTCAAATTTGAAGAGAGGTCAAAGATCCGCTTCCGCCTTCAGCGTAAGTCCTTCCATTCATCAATTAATAGACCTGGATGGATATGGAAGCTTTGGATGGCCAAGTTGTTGGAATATAAGCATTTCGGTATATCAGAGACTTAAAAAAAAGCCTATTACCCGGTCGTTCTTATCGTTCAAATTATACCTTCTTTTCTCCAGTTATACTTCATCTTTTACCCCTTCTCACTTGTCCCCAGCTTGCGCAACCATCAGGTGGATCTCCTGAGGGTGAGGTGCGTCCGAGCGGGTCCCGGTGCTCGGACCCACTGCAATCAATTGATCGCTTCCTCCCATTACTTTTCCACTTCATAATTGATTACCATGGTTATTTACGCTGACGATGGAGGGGGTGCTTAAGGAGTATAGTATGACCATAACGTTATGATCAATACTCTTCTCCAAACATTCCAGCTAAAGAGTCAAGAGTTGGAATTGGAGAGAGGCACATAGTACTGCATGGGATGCTGGACATACATTTGGAGATAAATATGGAGAGTTTTTGTGAAATAACCGGGATGAATATCCTGATTTGAATACAGACGACTCAGCCATTCTTGTAAGGTGCTCTAACATGAACTGCGTTGCTGTTATCTTACTTGATTAATGAAGAATAGAACGACGATCGTTATTGAAGCCAGACATCGATTTAGTACCCCGCAGGTTTCTGAAAAGTGATCCCTGAAAATAGTACCGAGAGCAAGCTGGCTCGGTTTCTTTCTCGCCCAGAATTAGCTTCACACCACAACCATACTATTGCTATCCCTGTGATAAAAGTTGTGCCATTTTCAGATGAAGAGGTCGATGTGATAGGTGTGATGCAGAAAGTCCAAACATATTGGTCACCTCTTATTGTTAATGTTGCGCAGCTTTATTGCTTCGTGAATCAAGCTTTGGAGATGAATCTCAGTCTAACAGATACGGGACGTCTCTGATGCCAACTATTAGGGTTTGGCATGCATGGACGGGATCCCACAACTCATATTCAGCCTCTGAAAGTGTCTACATCTCTTCCCCCAGAGGGTGGTGGGATTAAAGTTCATTGAGTCCCTTGAGTTAATGTCTTCCAGTTGATGTTTGGAATATGAGTGCTGTAATTCACCATGCGATTAGGGTAAGTGTTTATTCTATATCTCCGTACACTTTTATGTTGCCATTAACTTAAGTGGTATGAGGTTAAGATGGGAGAACCAGTCGGTCTTTCTCGACTCCCTTCATTGGTTCGTGGATGTTGAGCTACGACCCGGCAAAACGACCAACTGCAGCAGAGGTGTTGGTGTATTTCCAGGAAAACAGTGAGGTTATGAAAAGGGAAGATCAATTGAGAGAAAGAGAATCCTTCTCTCTTCATTGGTGTTCTGCTCATATGGGCGGAAAAGTTCTGAGGCATTCATTCATGGTTAAAGCTTCAGACTCGTCGCTCAGGCACCAGGCAGAATAATTCGATGATTGACTTTGCATGGAAACGGTTCAGGGCGGATCAGAGCATGTTCCAGCGGTAATGGGACCTAGGGGGAGTGCTGTTTGGAGTTCTGTCTTGTTTAGCTGTGAACTGTGTCCGTGATAAATGTCATTTCCAGAGCCCTTGTCGTCGTCCTGCAGGTTAGTAGCGTGGCAGAGGAGATTTTCTACGAAAGACATTGTGGGTATCTTTTGACAAAATATTTCCTGGAAAGATGTCTATTGGAATGCGAGGGCACAGCTCAGACCACAAAGGGCAAGGATGGTCCCATTTAATTTGCCCTGGTAACGGAGTTGGGTGAAGCCTATTTCTTCAAGTCATTGAGTGGTCGAAATGCAACTGAGGTTTCCAGCAGTGCCAAGTGACGTCATGAGATGGTAGAGTACTCCAGTTCTGGACCGAGACGGTAAGAAAATGCAAGTGGTTTATCTTCCTGTGTTACCATTTCGGACAAATGCTCTAGGCCCTGCCTGAGTCGGATCCTTTGTGAACAATCCTGTGCAGCACACGACCAAAATCAAACCGCTGACGCTGAGTGCGTGTTAGAACGGGAAAAACCAGTAAAAGAAGTCAAGGACAAAATAACCAAAACAACCAAAACAACCAAAAAATAAAAATAAAATAGCGCCACCCTTACCAAATTCAGATTCCTGGAAGCCCCAATTGAGACACGGAGGCAGACTGGAGACATTTCCAGCGCTAAGATTCGGAGTCGCTGACCCAAGCACTGTGACCAAGTGACGTGACCTGGACTCATTGCGGCTCAGGCTCTGTGGCTCTCTGCCTCCTCTTCTCGCACAAATGGGCCAGAGTGTATCTCATTCCAAAGACCGCCATGGCGACGAAACGGTTGACCACGGCTTTCTCTTGCCTCAGGGAGTCTACACAGGCCCTCAAGACTGGAATCAAGAGATCGTCTCGAATCTTATCGTCGACCGCAAGCTAGCTCCCTTTTATCGGCCTCTGGAGGACTACGACGAGTCGTGGGATGATGAGCGCGTTCTGGCGGCGAGGAAGGAGCTTCCAGGCTCGCACCCAGCGTCGATAGCGGAGTCGACAGCATCCAGTTCCAATGGCGGATCCAAATTTCATCACCATAAACAACCCAACAAGTCTGGAAAGGAGCCTGTTCGGCCTAACGAGGCAGCAGTCTATAAAGGAGCTGTAGAATGTCCTATTTGTTTCCTAGTGAGCGTGTTGTTATCAAAGATGACCCCCTATATCTGACACCTGTATCCCCAGTATTATCCGTCCAATATAAACCGTTCGCGATGCTGCGACCAAGCCATCTGCACAGAATGCTTCGTCCAAATCAAACGTGCTGAACCAACTACAACCCACTTGGTGTCAGAGCCGGCGTCGTGTCCATATTGCGTACAAGAGAACTTTGGCGTAACGTATGAGCCTCCATCATGGCGCACCGGACTTGTAAGAGAAGGCCATATATCTCCGGTAGGCACCCACTTTCTCATTATAATTCCATTCTCAATGATCAACTTAGAACGCTCGCCCTGACATCCATAAGATTCCCTCAGGGTCCTCAGCAGACAGCGATGGCAAACGGCGGAAATCCTTCAGTGCCGACGCCCCAGAAGTTGTCACCATCGGTGCGCCCTCCCCATTGCCCTCCTTACTAACAATCCCTAAAATAACACCAAATTGACACATCCAGATCATATTCGCCCAGATTGGGAAGCGAAACTCAACGCTGTCCGCGCAGCAGTCGCGAGGCGTGCCAATCGCCGCATCATCATGCGGCAGGTGGGCGATAGACTCATTCCTATTGGTATTACCAGTGGTCGGGTCGTTGCCGCTGAAGGCGTGGAAGGCGCTGGGGAAGGTGTGGAGAGCGGTGGGGGGAGCAGTCGACGGCGGAGGCGTCATCAGCAGAATGCGGATATTAATCAGTTATTGGGAACGGTAGGGTTGGGGCCTTTGGCGGGACAGGATTTGGAAGAGGTAGGGAATGTCTTAGAGTTTTGTTATTTGACATGTGATTTTAACCCTCCTGCTTCTGTCACAGCTTATGGTTATGGAAGCAATGCGATTATCCCTTCTAGACCATGAAGAGCAACAACGGCGCCAGAGCACAGAAGCAAATAATGCGAACGGCAATGGCAACAACAACACCAATACATCCGCACCCACAGCAGCCTCCTCTGGACCTGGAAGCACCGACTCCTCTCCCCGTCCCTCAATATCACCTCCTCGCGAAGTCTCTCCCGCTAATGCCAATACCTCCCGATCCACATTCCAACCTACTCCGTCGCCTTTAGGTGTCCCCATTCCCAACACTAATGAGCAGCCATCTCAGTCTCAATTTTCACACCCTGAATTTGCGACGCCGTTGAGTCCTACAGGGGGTCTTGCAGCTGCTCTGGCGGAAGCGCAAAATGCGTCCGCCTTTTTGGATGCGCAACATGGGGAGGAGAGGCACGTTGTCCATGTGGAAAGGGAGCCAGAGCATCAGCATGAACGAGGTGAGACGACGCCGAGGGGGAATAGAGCTACAACGCCGACTCCATTCGAGGAGCCTGTCGCTCCGTCTACATCTGCGTCTTCTTCCGTTTCCGAAGTCACTTCAACTCCAGACCCTGTTGAAGAATCGCCTTCTGGATCCGGCAACATTCCACATCCAGATCCAGAAGCAGACCCTGAAGCAGAAACGCCAGCACCCGTTGCAGAAGGATACGAACCCCTCCCTTCCTCGTCTGAACTTTCAGACCCGTTGTTATCGTGGCAAAAGGGGGATGAGGCGATGGATGCTTCGAGTCTGGCTAATGCCAAAGGGTCGCATGGGCATGGCCTTGAAGAGACGAGAGATTCCACAGAAGATGGGGTTATTGAAGAGAGCCGGGCATAAGTAGATGGGTATGCGAGGTATTCATCTACCTTTGCATTTACATTTGAGTTCTGTACCCTGATACATGTTTCCTTTCTAGATACGGACGTTGCTTCATATCTTCAGCCGACATAATAGGGAGTATTCGCAACCAGCTTTCGGTAGCTGGCCCTTAGTCAGCCACCATTCAATCCAATATCAAAATGGAGTGAACTTAGGTTGATTTTTCAGCCTAGGTTAGTTGCGAATACTCCCTAATGACCCCTCCATCTTCACCCCCTGCCTTTTTCCGTCCCGTTTCGCCCACTGCTCTATATCTATATATCTATAATGGAGGTTCATCCTTGTCGTTCCATCTTACCTTTTCTCTCTTCCCCTCTTCCAACCCGTTCTTCCTTTCATCATCGCCATTCCATCCCACACCGCATCATTTCCCTCTCACTCCATTGACATCACTCCATCCTGTCCCGTCCCATATCGTATGCTACCTTTTCCTTGCGCTGCTATCATTTACAGTAACAATCGTCACAACTTTCATAGGATAGGATACATACGTGGTGTTTTTCTGGAATAGTCTCATCTTCTTTCTTCCACTAGCCCCACTGCCTTTGCAGACCTTTTGTTTGGTCGAAGCATTTTATACATATACGTGTGACGAGACGCTTCTTTTCCTCTTACTTATCACCACTCATGTTGTAGCTTAATAGAATTTCTTTTCTCCTCTTTCTGCCTATTTCTTGATTCTAAAACTCGATTTGATTCGAAATATAATAATAATTGATACTCTACGCTAATTTTACAACGTCTATGAAGCGCAGCGCAGCGAAAGTCCATATTACAAACACAACACAAGTGAACAATAACAGCTTGAACTCAAAAAGAGTGTGAGGGAGAGATAGATTCTCTCGGCCCGAGTCCGTACAACACAACGCAACACGAAAAGAGAGTGGAAGACACGGCAATAACCTAACATAAAAGAGAGTGCGAAAGAGAGACAAAAACCTGACATAAAAGAGTGAAAGACAAACCGAGCCACCCAAATTTACAGCGAGCGAGAAACAAAACAGCAGAAAACCGAACCGAAAAATAAATAACCAACCTAACTCCTCCCAGAATACGAATCCAATCTCTCCATCTCCGGGGTTCTCCGTCTCCCCCTCCACCCTTTGACCCACCCCACAATCCACCGCTCCGAAACGAACCAAATCACCACCGCCGCGGCAAGCCCCAACGAAATCCACAAAAACTCCAGATATAGTCAGGGGACCGCTCTAAAGCTCAAACTCGTCCCGGCCCTTCCCCCACTCCCAAATGCCAACGTAAACGTCTCACTCGCGCTGGTCCATCCACTGGGTGTGGAAGAAGCGTCGAATCGGAGGGTGGCGAACTGGAGGGATTGGGTAGGGTCTGAGGCGGTGAGCTCCCATGTGTTTTTTTCGAGGATGAGGACGAGGGCAGCGTTGGAGGTGACTTTGATGGAGGGGATGGAGCCTGTTGGGGGGAGGGTGACGGATCCGCCGGAGGGTTGCCAGAAGGCTACCATTGCGACGTTGTTTTTCGTATCTTGGACGGCGGTGATGGTGGTGTCTTCTTGGACGGTTGAGATGGGAGATGCGGATGCCTCGGTCATGAATGATTGGACGTCTGATCGGCCGGGGAAGATATCGTATGAGATTGGGGTGTTGAGGTTTTGGCGATCATGAGGGATCCACGCTGAGAAGAGATCGACGTTGATAGGAGGCTGGGTCGAGATTCCCAGTGGGGTCCAATTTCCATGGCGAGTTCCAGTCATAACAGAGACAGCGGGGACCTTTGACGAGAAGAGATACCCAACATTATCGTGGAAAAGAGTGTGGGGGTTTGAGAAGTTCCCGGAGGTGACGGCGGAGTTGTTGACTGTTACTGTCCCGGCATGTTTGCGCTGGTCGAGGATGGAGAATACAGGAGCGGAGGAGGTGGATTCGAGGACGGAGACGGAGACGTGTTGGATGTCGTTTGGGAAGAAGAACCAGGATTTTTGGAATTGAAGGGCTT
>Ga0157379_10006010_pt1 | contig 10465 bp, 11 predicted proteins | sample S25metaG_FD_121802 | JGI IMG/M metagenome (GOLD analysis project Ga0157379, IMG submission 121802) | Switchgrass rhizosphere microbial communities from Kellogg Biological Station, Michigan, USA - S2-5 metaG | ecosystem: Host-associated > Plants > Roots > Rhizosphere > Soil | place: USA... | reverse complement strand
GGAACAGCGCGAGAACGTGATGGCGATCATCGCGACGCACGCACACGAAGATCATATCGGCGCCATTCCGCACTTGTGGCCCATGCTGCGCTGCCCGATCTATGCCACGCCGTTTACCGCGGTTCTGATCGAAGGCAAGCTTGACGAGGTTGGGCTTTCGGGTCGGGTGCATCCCAAGCGCGTGCCGCTGTCGGGACACATCGAGCTCGGTCCCTTTAAAATCGAATTCATGTCGATCACGCATTCGATACCGGAGCCGAATGCGCTGGCGATCCGCACGCCGCTGGGCGTGGTCGTCCATACCGGCGACTGGAAGATCGACCCGGAGCCGCTGATCGGCGAATTGACCGATCAGAATGCATTGAAAAAACTGGGCGACGAAGGCGTGTTGGCGCTGGTTTGTGACTCGACCAATGCGCTCGTCGCGGGCGAGTCTGGCTCGGAAGCGCGGGTGCGCCAGAGTCTCACCGATTTGATCGGCACGCTCAAGGGGCGTGTGGCCGTCACGTCGTTCGCCTCGAACGTCGCCCGGCTCGACACGATTGCGAGGGCGGCCAAGACACATGGCCGCCAGGTCGCGTTGGTGGGCCGCGCCATGCACAAGATTACCGATGCGGCACGCGAAACCGGATACCTGAAGGGCTTTCCCGCGACCATCGATGAAACGGAAGCCGCACAGCTGCCGCCCAATCGCGTTCTCTATCTCTGCACGGGGAGCCAAGGCGAACCACGCGCCGCGCTCGCCCGCATTGCCGAGAACAATCATCCCAACGTCAGTTTGGGCAAAGGCGACGCGGTGATATTTTCCTCGCGTGTCATCCCGGGAAACGAGCTGGCGATTTTCGAGTTACACAACAAACTCGCGGGACTCGGCGTCGAGCTGTTGACGTCCGAGGACCACTTCGTCCATGTCTCCGGTCATCCCTGTCGCGACGAGCTGGCGGAAATGTACCGCTGGACGCGGCCAAAGATTTCCGTGCCGGTCCATGGTGAAATGCGCCACCAGACTGAGCATGCCCGCCTGGCGCGCTCGCTGCAGGTCCCGCAAGCGATCGTGCCGGAGAACGGTCAACTGATCCGCCTGGCACCGGGCCGTGCGGGGTTAATCGATGAGGTGCCTTCGGGGCGCATACACCTGGATGGCCGGGTGATGATCGAAGAAGGCGCCGGCCTTGCGCGACATCGCCGTGCGCTGGCCTTCGCCGGCGTGATCGCGATCACCTTGGTACTGGACGGCAAAGGCAGGCTGGCCGCTGACCCCGCCATTGTCATCGAGGGCATTCCCGAGCCGGTTCATGGCGCGATCCGCGCTGCACTGGACGAACCCATCCGGCGGCACAATCCCAAACGGGTCGACGAGTTGAAGGAGAATGTTCGCCGTGCCGCACGTCGCGCCGCCGAGAATGCCTGGGACAAGAAGCCGGTGACCCGGGTGGAAGTCGTCGAGATTTGACGCTAGAAACCGGCCAGCACAATCGAAGGAAGGCTTCCATGATCGGCAGGCTCAATCACGTGGCCATCGCGACCAACGACATCAAGAAAGCGGCGAAGATCTATCGCGACACGCTTGGCGGCAATGTCTCCGAGGAAGTGCCCCAGCCTGACCATGGCGTAACCACCGTCTTCGTCGATCTTGGCAACACCAAGATCGAACTGCTGGAGCCGCTGGGAGAAAATTCGCCGATCGCAAACTTCCTCAAAAAGAATCCGAACGGCGGCATGCACCACGTCTGCTATGAGGTGCCGGACATTTATGCCGCACGCGACAAGATGAAAGCAGAAGGGGCGACGATCACCGGAACCGGAGAGCCGCGCATCGGCGCACATGGCAAGCCAGTGATCTTTCTGCACCCGAAGGATTTCGTCGGAACTTTGGTCGAGCTCGAACAGGCTTGAACGGATTGGTTCATGATAGCGTCCTGATTGGGGCGTTCGTGATTTTATGGTTCCTGGCGTTCCTATGTCTCCTGCCGGTTGCCCTGGGCGCGGACGTGGACAAGCAGTCCGGCGCTCCGCTCGCGCCGCGACTTGGGGTGAAGGTCCTCGTCGCCAGCGCAATCGCAGTGGGACTGTGGGCGACGTTTTATGCGCTGATCGCGCTTAAGATCGTTGAACTCTAAATCGGCGGCTGCGCCGGAAATGCGAAAGGCCGGTTTTGCCGGCCTTTCTGACCGCCTTGCGCGGTTCGTATCCCTGAACTTGGCCGCCTCCATGACGGTGGATTTTGGAGGAGCGGACCTTTTAGCGCAGTTTGAGGGGTCGGTCACGCATGGTATTCCACGCAGAGTCGTTATTTAGCAATTTTATATCAGGTGCGCACCGGGGGTCCGGAGGCTTCGGCTTGACTCGACAACGCCGTGCCCGGACCGTGGCGCGGGGCAGAGCTGATTGAACGGCATGCGCAGGGTTTTTGCGGTAGCGATTTTGTTGTGCCTGTGCACCAGCGGCGCGCAGGCAGCCGGCGCTTGGCGCGTGGTGAAAGACCATTGGTCAGAAGCCGATGAGGCCGGCTTTGGAGCATTTGTCACGGCGATCGGCGCAAGCAACTGCAGCTCGTCACAGAGTTGTCTGCGTGATCCGGCAAATCCCTATCGCGGTTCCGATCAGAAATTCATCGACATAGATGTCGACTGCGCCAAGCTGCCTTACTTGTTGCGCGGCTACTACGCTTGGAAGAACGGCTTGCCGTTTGGCTATGTCGATGCCGTGAGCGGGCAGGGCGGCGATCTGCGCTTTACGCACACGGCCAACCGCGCCGTGTCCCGTCACGAGCTTATCGATCGCGGCCAGGGAATCGACGGGCCTGCGGCCTTGCGCGAAATGCTGGGGACAGTCTTCTCCGGTACCTATCGCACCGATGCGTCCGAACGGCGCGGTGTTCTCTCCGACTTTTACGCGCCGGCGCTCCAGCCCGGATCAATCCATCCCGGCAGCATCGTCTATGACGTCAACGGACATGTCGGCATCATCTGGAAGGTCGATCCCGACGGACGCATCTACTACATGGACGCGCATCCAGATTTCACCATCAGCCGCAGTGTGTACGGCGCGCAGTTCGGTCAGAGTCCCCTTCGCCTCGGCGGCGGACTGAAGAACTGGCGGCCGTTCAAATTGGTTGGTGCTCACAAGGATGGCGGCCATCTCGTCGGCGGCCATCTGGCCTATGCCGAGAACGACCAGATCGTGGATTTCTCGCTCGTCCAATATGTGGGCACCGAACCAAACCCCAAGATGGACGTGACCAAGGCACGCTACGTTTACAACGGCGACGAACTCGGTTTTTACGAATATGTCAGGGTCGCAGTTTCAGGCGGGCGCATGGACTTCAATCCGGTTTATGAGCTCAAGGCCACCATGCGAACCCTCTGCAACGATCTCAACGATCGAGCCCAGTACGTCGATCTCGACATCAAGGACCGCATTTCTCCCAAGCCGCATCCGGACCGCCTTCCGGACAACATTTACGGTTCGAGCAATGAGGAATGGGAGATGTATTCGACGCCGTCACGCGACGCGCGCATCAAGGCCGCAGTCGTCCAGTTCTATAAAGACATGAGCGACATGATCGACATGTGGATCAAACGGGACTCGCGCATCGTCTATGACGGCAATTTCTTGAAAGACGACCTCGCGCGATCCTATGCTGCGGAGTCGCAAGCCTGCACCATCACCTATCTGAATTCTTCAACGCGACCGGTGCCAATGACGTTCGATGACATGATTCATCGACTCTATGCCATGTCGTTCGATCCGTACCATTGCGTCGAGTTGCGCTGGGGCGCCACGGGCGACGAACGACGTTCATGTCCGGATGGGAAGGCCAAGCTGCGCTGGTACGACGCTGAGCAACGTCTGCGCAATCAGTCCAACCGGACCTATGACATCAACATGTCGTTCTCGATCGACGAGCTGAACCGGCACGTGAACGGTAGCGGCATCGACCAGCCGCCACCCGTCGACATCAAGGCGTTGATCGACAATATGGGTGAACGTGTCAGTTTCGCAGGCATGACGCCGGTCGGGCGGTAGGCCGGGCCGGCTTCTGTGCTTGGTCGCAATGCAACACGCCACATTGCCCTCGGCGTCCCATTTCCTTAAACAATCAAGAGATTCCAAGGTTGTCGGTCGATGCGCCTGTCCCGCTATTTCCTGCCGGTGCTGAAAGAGACGCCGAACGAGGCTCAAATCGCCTCGCATCGTCTGATGTTGCGCGCCGGCCTGATTCGCCAGGAGGCTGCCGGGATATACGCCTGGCTGCCGATTGGCTTTCGCGTGCTGCAGAAAATCGAGCAGATCGTGCGCGAAGAGATGAATCGTGCCGGCGCCATCGAAATCCTGATGCCGACATTGCAGCCGGCTGACCTGTGGCGCGAGACGGGCCGTTACGAAGCGTATGGCCCGGAGATGCTGCGCATCAAGGACCGTCAGGACCGCGAACTGATCTATGGTCCGACGAACGAGGACATGGTGACGGAAATCTTCCGCGCCTATGTCCACTCATACAAAGCCTTGCCGCTAAATCTGTATCACACGCAATGGAAGTTTCGCGATGAGGTAAGGCCCCGGTTCGGCGTCATGCGCGGCCGCGAATTCCTGATGAAGGACGCCTACTCGTTCGATCTGGACAAGGAGGGCGCTCGCCGTTCGTACAATCGGATGTATGTCGCCTATTTACGGGCATTCACGCGCATGGGATTGAAGACGATTCCGATGCGGGCGGAAACGGGCCCGATTGGAGGCGATCTTTCGCACGAGTTCATCGTGTTGGCGGAGACGGGAGAGAGTGGCGTCTTTTGTCACAAGGACCTGCTCGATATGCCGGTTCCGGGCGAGGATATCGACTTCAACTCGGATCTCGAGCCTATCGTCAGCCAACGCACCAAGCTCTATGCCGCCACGGAGGACGTGCACGACGTGGCACGCTTTGAAAGAGAAGTCCCGGCAGAAAAGCGGCTCGCGGCGCGCGGCATCGAAGTCGGGCAGATCTTCTACTTCGGAACCAAATATTCCGTACCGATGCGAGCGGTGGTTGCCGGTCCGGATGGCAAGGAGGTACCGGTTGAGGGCGGCTCCTATGGCATCGGTGTGTCGCGCCTGGCAGGCGCTATCATCGAAGCCAGTCACGATGATGCCGGCATCATTTGGCCCGAAGGCGTGGCGCCTTTCGACATCGCGTTAATTAACCTGAAAGTCGGCGATGCCAAAGTCGACGCCGCGTGTGAAAACATCTACGCGAAACTGACCGCCGCAAAGAAGGACGTCCTTTACGACGACCGCGACGAGCGACCTGGAGCCAAGTTCGCGAGCATGGACTTGATCGGCATCCCTTACCAGATCGTCGTCGGGCCGCGCGGACTGGAAAAAGGTCTTGTCGAAGTCAAGGTGAGAGCCAGCGGCGAGAAGCAGGAAGTCACCGTGGAAGCCGCAATCGGCAGATTTGCGAATCCGTAATGGCAGAAGTCCAGGTGCGTTCAGCCAGCATCGCCATATCCAGCGTTCGCTTTGCCACACGCCCATTCGCCGCTTTCGAGTGGATGATTGCGTTGCGCTATCTGCGCGCCAGGCGAGCCGAAAGTTTTGTGTCGGTCATTTCCGGTTTCTCATTGATCGGCATCGCACTCGGGGTGGCGACGTTGATCATTGTCATGTCGGTGATGAACGGTTTTCGTCATGAGTTGCTGGCACGTATCCTCGGACTGCAGGGCCATGTCATCGTGCAGGGGCTGGGTGGGGCTTTGCCGCAATTCGACGCGATGGCGCAGCGCGTTCGAGGTGTTGCCGGCGTGGTTCGTGTCGCTCCGATCATCGATGGCCAGGCTTTGGCATCCGGCGGTACAACGTCGCCGGGCGTGATCGTGCGGGGGATTCGCGAATCCGACCTGTCATCGCTGACGTCGGTGTCCGACTCGCTCTCGGCCGGCGCCTTGGCGCGTTTTGCCGAGGCAGACTCCGTCATCGTCGGCGCCCGGTTGGCGAGCAAGTTGGGGATCGCGCCTGGCGGGACCATCACCTTGATCGCGCCGCGCGGCAACGTCACACCTTTCGGCGTTACGCCGCGCATAAAAACCTATGCTGTCGCCGGATTCTTCCGCATCGGCATGAGCGAATACGATGCCACCTATGTATTCATGCCCTTGGCCGAGGCGCAGCTCTATTTCAACATGGGAAACACCGTCTCCGCTTTGGAAGTAATGGTAGCCAATCCCGATGGCGTCAATGCAATGGTCGGCCCAATCAGTCGGGCTGCCGGGCCGAACGCTCGGGTTCTGACATGGCAATCCATCAGCCAAAGCCTTTTCGAAGCGCTTGAGGTCGAGCGCAACGTCATGTTCCTCATACTCACTCTCATAATTCTCGTTGCCGCGCTCAATATCGTGTCGGGTCTCATCATGCTGGTGAAGGACAAGTCCGGCGATATCGCGATCCTGCGCACCATGGGGGCCACGCGTGGTGCAGTGATGCGGGTGTTCCTGATCGCTGGCGCCAGCATCGGCGTCATCGGGACAGTTTTGGGCTTTGTCATCGGCGTGGTCTTTTGCGCCAACATTGAAAGCATCCGCCAATTCCTGTCGTCGCTGACGGGAACCACGCTCTTCAATCCCGAAATCTACTTTCTGAGCCGCATGCCGGCCGAAATGGATGCCGGCGAAGTCACAGCCGTCGTCTTGATGGCGCTCGCGCTCACCCTCCTGGCGACGCTGTATCCGTCCTGGCGCGCTGCGCGCCTCGATCCGGTGGAGGCGCTGCGCTATGAGTGACGGTCTAAGGCCAGTGTTGCAGCTGCAGAACGTCACCCGGACCTACCCGCAGGGTACAGGGACGCTCGAAGTCTTCCGCGCAGTCAGTCTCTCCCTCATGCCCGGCGAGTTCGTGGCGTTGGTGGGCCCCTCCGGCGCTGGAAAATCTTCGTTGCTGCACATGGCGGGCCTGCTAGAGGCACCGACGAGCGGCGAGGTGCTTGTCGAAGGTGCCGCGGCGTCCGATCTGCCCGATGCCGAGCGCACCCGTATTCGGCGCGATACAATCGGCTTTGTCTATCAGGCACATCATCTGCTTCCCGAATTCAGCGCGCTCGAGAATGTCGTCATGCCGCAACGTATTGCTGGCAAGCCGCGGGCCGCGGCGGAACGTGATGCAACGAGCATCCTTACTCGATTGGGCTTGGGCGAGCGCCTGACGCATCGCCCCGCACAACTTTCCGGCGGCGAACAGCAGCGTGTCGCCATGGCGCGGGCGTTGGCAAATCGTCCGAAAGTTCTGCTGGCGGACGAGCCGACCGGCAACCTCGACGCCCGCACGGCAGGCGGCGTGTTCGAAGCTCTCATTGGTCTGGTGCGTGCGGAGGGACTGGCGGCATTGGTGGCGACGCATAATTTGGAGTTGGCCGGAAGGATGGATCGCGCCCTAATTCTGCATGAGGGGAGGCTGCTCGATGGCGGCAAGCTCGGCGCGCGCGCCTCGACCTAGCGCTCTCACAAGATTGCGAATTGGTACGTGAGCTTGACGACAACCGCTGCTTCACACCAATTCGTCGTGTAGCAGTGGGTGCGTCCGATATCGGTGCCGTAGTAGCGCAAATCGGCCACCCATTGCTGGCGCCACGTCGCCGTGGCGCCGACGTCCCAGTGCGATCGATCGGTGCCGTGTGCAACCCATTGGTGACCCCAACTCGCGCTTAGCGTCAGCCATTTGTTGATGTCATAGGAAGCGGTGCTGTTCACGGCCCACAATTGCCCGGTGCGGGAGCTGTAATGCGGCGACCACATGGCCTTTCCGCTCAGCGTAAGGCTGCCGAAGGCGTGCGACAGCTCCGCTGAAGGTTCGACAAAATTGTAGGTCGGATAAATCACGCCTGGCGCGGCAAAAGAGGGATGACCGGCCGTGTTGGGAAATGCGCTGAACAGCACTTCCAGATTTAGATCATTGCCATCGAAGTAGACGTGTCGCCCACCATAGAAGTCCGTCTCGAAACTTGTGTTGCGATAGTCGCGGAAGCGAACAGTGGAGACGAAGATTCCGGCGTAGAAATTGTCAGGCATCGCCCAATGCAACCCACCCTGTACCGCTGGCTGGCGGTTGCTGGAGCTGACACCATAGAAGCGATAGTCGTTTGTCCAAGCGACATAGCTATAGAGACTGCCCCAATCGCGTGCAGCGGCCGCTTCGCTGCCGGAGCAAAGGACGCAAATCGCAAGCACAAATCCACTGAATAAGCTCTTCACGTGCGCGCGCTCTCATGACGATGATCGCGCCAAACCCTAGTCATTCGCACGTAATTCGTTTACTGAATTCGGATCATGAGTGATATCGGCAGCATAGATATCAGACGGCTTGATGGCGGCCTGCTTCTAGTGTTCCGGGGCCTGCTTCGCCGGCGTCAGACCACGGCCGTCGCGCGCGACCTCGGTCTCAGTCAGTCGGCCGTGAGCCACGCTCTTACACGGCTGCGCGATCTCTTCGGTGACCCGCTCTTTGTCCGCCGGGCGCACGGATTGGAGCCGACGCGGCGGGCACAGGAGCTTGCACCCCGCATTGATGCGCTGATCGATCTCGCTGGCCAGACGTTGGAGCGCGAGGGAGCGTTTGATCCTGCACGGACGCAACGTCTCTTTAATCTGGCGGCGCCGGAATTCGTGACAGCGCTGATTGGTGCCAATCTTGTAAAGGCATTCCGGAAGTCGGCACCGAACGCCTCTTTCTTTGTGACTCATGCGTTTCAGAACGCGGCTCTGGATGCATTGCGCCATGGCGCCGTAGACATAGCGCTCGGGCGCTTCGGCACCCTATCGAGTGAATTTGAAGCTGAAACTCTGTACGAAGATCGCTACTGCGTCGTGGCGCGACGAAGTCACCCAACGCTGAAGGGCCGCATCAACTACAAGCAATATGCCGAAATCGGGCATGTCTACGCAGGCTCTCGCTCGGAGGGTTCGGAGGAGGAGTTGGGCAGCGCACCCAAGGACGTAAAATTCGTCGCCATTGTACCAGGTTGGTTGACAGCGTTGGTGTTGGTGGCAGAGAGCGATGCCATCGCCACCTGTCCACGTCGCTTGGCCGAGCGACAGGCAAAGCTGCTCGGTCTGCAAATCATTGCGCCGCCTTTCGAGCCCAATGTCATTCGCGTTAGTTCCGTGCGACGCGCCGCCAACACAGATCCGGCAACGGATTGGTGTCTCGATCAGATCCGCAAAGCGGCTCGTTGAGCGTGTTTCACTTGGCCAGATGGGCGGCGAGTTTGTCGAACGTTCCGTTCCAGCCGCCGCTGTGACTCTCGCGACGCTCCCTTGTTTGGAGCCCCTCGTGCGTCAACTGCATGACCGTTTTGTTGCCGGTAGCGTGAAAGCGAAGGGTCACGAGCGTGTCGCCGGATTCATGTTCCCATTTCCAAGTGAACACGAGTTTGGAATGGCGCACGATCTCGCGATAGGTGCCACCCACCGTCAGACTATTGCCGTCGGGCATGTGCATCACCACGCGATAGTGACCACCGACGCGCGGCTCCATGAGTACGACTTCGCCACGCACCGGGCTCGGTCCCGCCCATTCGCCCCAGGACTTACTTAGCCAGGCGTCGAATACGCGAGCCGGCTCGGCGTCAAATGTGCGAGTAATTTCGAGGGCGGGTAAATTATTTAAGGCCGTCGACATCGGGTTTGCCTCTCATGTTGGTCAGGTGTACTTCCAGCTTGTCAAAGCTGCCATTCCAGAAGTGCTGCTGGGAAACGATCCACTCGGCCGCCGATGCCATGGCGCCAGGGACAAGTGCGCAACGACGATGCTGTCTGTCGCGCCGGCTCGTAATGAGCGCGGCGGCTTCCAGTACGCGCAGGTGCCGCGAGATCGCCGGGCCCGAGATCGAGAACGGCGCCGCGAGCTCGCCCACAGTCGTCTCGCCCGCGGTCAAGCGAGCGAGGATGGCGCGCCGTGTTGGATCGGCGAGGGCGGCGAATGTCAGGTCGAGACTTTTCATATAACGTACCTGTTAATTAACTGACCTGTTAATTGCAAGGCTTTTCTTCCGGTGGAAGGAATTTGATCACGATTTGTTCTTGACAAATCTAGAACAAATAACGAACATCACGTCTCGCCATGGAGGAGTGCGGGTGATGTGGTTCAAGGATGTCATTGCAGGAATTGGGTTGATGCTTTTCGTTGCCTCGTCGTTCGTTCTGACGGGGGCCACGCAGGCAATTGTCGGCAGTTAGCCAAAGCAGCTGTGGATGAGCGCAGGCGGCCGTTCGCGCCCGCCCATTGCCTCCGGTACTGATCCCACCACCATAAGTTCGACAGGATGCCCATGGACCGCAAAGCCGCGGCGTTTGTTCATTTGAGGGTCAAGAGCGCCTACTCGTTGCTTGAGGGCGCAATCAGGCCGGGGGAGCTCACAGCCCTGGCTCGCGAAAATGCGATGCCGGCGGTCGCTGTCACTGACGTCAACAATCTATTCGGAACCTATGAGATCAGC
>Ga0157379_10006006_pt1 | contig 10469 bp, 16 predicted proteins | sample S25metaG_FD_121802 | JGI IMG/M metagenome (GOLD analysis project Ga0157379, IMG submission 121802) | Switchgrass rhizosphere microbial communities from Kellogg Biological Station, Michigan, USA - S2-5 metaG | ecosystem: Host-associated > Plants > Roots > Rhizosphere > Soil | place: USA... | reverse complement strand
GCGTTCGAAGGATTCCTGGGGTTTCCCTCCAGAGCCACCACGGTGAGTCTTGCTGGTGTTTGGGTGGACAGGCGGGCTGAATCCTTGTCAGCAACACAGGAAGGACAATATACAGCCATCGTTCAGACGAGGAACAACGAAAAGCTGCCGTAGAAGCTGAAGAACAGCTTCGACTCTTACGTGCTCGCCAGAGATTTGAAAAGACTCTTGATGATGATTCGGTGGATAAAACTCCATTAGATAGTTGAATTTTGCACTCAGATGAATGTCTGGAAAGTTGTCTTCAATTCTCGCATACTATTCACTTATTACGAGTGTGACTTTTTGCCATAGATGTTGTATTTGGAAATTACTATTTCATAATTTGCACTTTTCATTGTTTACTCTGTAATTTATCATCACTCCCAAGACTATCATTGAACGTTTGACCCCTATTTGTCGTTATAAATCCCATTTTTATTGATGGTAATATATCCTCGTGCTTTAAACGTTAGTGATAGTGCATTCGTGACGAACCTTACTCTCACAATAATCAAGACATCCTTTAACTCGCTCTCTGAGATTGAACCGTCTATGTGTCTGTCCGTATCATTCTAATGTCATTTGCCTATACAAAACATGTCCCAAAATTCTTCTCGATCGCTCCTCAGTATGGAATCTCTGTGAAGAGTTTGCTAACGCTTTCCTTTCAAATTATTGGCTATTAGTTCATATAAGGAAGGGGCAGAACAATAACTCACTCCATAATGACTCCTCCGTACAACTTCCGCGAGAACATTTCCAACATCAATTACATCGATCTTGTCGCATAACCTTACATTCTCGTCCTGAGGGATTGTATTCGTGACGATGAGCTTTTTCAATGTGCTGGCACGAATCGTTTCAAGGGCATTCCCAGAAAGAATGCCGTGAGTGACCATGGCATAGACTTCGAGGGCTCCCGCCTCAGCCAACTGTTTCGCAGCGAGACAGATTGTTCCACACGTATCTGCCATGTCATCAACGAGAATGGCGACTTTGCCTGTGACATGGCCGACGAGAACCATACGGCTAACTTCATTAGCCTTTTTGCGTTCCTTATGAAATAGAGCAAAGTCAACGCCAAGGCGGTCAGCCATCGAGGTGGCTCTTTTACACAAGATTAGTGAGACGAAAGGCAACAAAAGAGTTGCACTTACCTTTTAGCACCACCGGCATCCGGAGACACAATGATGAGATTCTCCGTTTCAAAATGGGTGCGAATATAGTGTAATGCAGAAGGTTCCGCATAAAGCTAATAGAGGATTCAGAACATGTCGAATAGATTAATAGATATGAACTTACGCTAGATCATCCGAGAAAGAGAGGACAACACCGCCAAAGCACATACGTGGTCAAGAGACGAGCCACGTGAGCAATGTTGGGTATACTTACTTGTCGACGGGTACATCAAAAAATCCCTGTATCTGCGATGCGTGCAAATCCATTGTCTGACACAGAGAAATTATATGCTGTTCACCATCACAGCCCTGAGTGCACTCACGACTACGTGGTCACATCCGGCACGCTGCAGCATATTCGCCACCAGCTTTGCGGTAATGGGGGCACGACTGCGTTCTTTCTTATCCTGGCGTGCATATGGGAAAAGTGGTATAACGGCAGTTATCCGCTTTGCACTAGCGATCTTGCAGGCATGGATCATAATACAGAGCTCCATGAGCGCAGTATTGATCGCACCACATCCGGTGTTAACAATGTAAACATCGTCCTCTCGAACAGACTCTGCGATCCTGACTGAAGTTTCACCAATGCCATTGCGCGAGACCTCGGCTCTGGAGAGTGGGAGGCCGAGTCTAGAAAGGTCAAAGAATGAACAACGATTGATACCGTTTGAGAGAAGGTGTCGGACCTTCGCGCGATTTTTTCGGCGAGCTCTGGGTGGCTAGTACCTGTAATTGAAGAGGAAGTTGAATCGAAGTTGAATACGACGAGACATGAACATTTGGATGTACCTGAGAAAATCTTTATACCAGAGCTTGAAAGCATCGTTAAGGATGGAGATGGAATGATATGTGGGTGGCTAGCTATAGTGACTTGGAGGACATGGAGGAAAGGAAGAAGAAAAAAGAGAGAGCCGAAATGCACGTGCTTTCAGTGTAACGTGACGGGATAAGTATCTCGATCTGAATCTGAATCATCTTAATTACTCGTTGTGACGGAAGCGAAGGCGCCCGCTGTCACAACTGCCTTTAATGCGGGCGGGACACCCTGTCAGGCAATAGCCATTCTCTTCCCATACCTCCATGTCTGCAGCCCAGATATCCTCCGGAGGCTGGACTGGCTCCGCCTTCTCAGACGATGAGGAAGACAGCGAAAGCTATGGCACCCAGACCGACTCGGACGACTCAGATGACGATGTGCCTCTCGCGCAGCGTTTACCTGGAGCTCTGCGAGTCCAGAAGTCTATGAGAGTGGAAGAAAGGGCCAAGAAGGAGCTCATTCGACGCGAGACTCGAGCGACAACTACATCTCAATCTGCTTCTCCAGTACGTGCCCGTTGCTTTGGTTGTTTTGCGTGTAACCAACTGCATACAGCCTGCCAATCTAAAACCACTCGAAGTGGGACAGCTTACAAGGAAACTACTCGAACTAAATACCAATACCTCACGCTCTCAAGCTTCCTCTTACGCATCTCCATCCACTCCTCTTACCAATGGCGACGTTCGCAGACGTGCACAGTCCACCAGTCGACCGGAGAGACCAGAGGTTCCCGAGGCCAGCTCAATGCCAGTCACTCGCCAACCCACGACTGCACGTCCCCATGGAAAGCCCCCTAGATCACAATCTCGACCATCTTCCCCCACTCATAAAAATACCCAAGTCACGTCACCTTTGCCGGCCTCCGGTACATTCTCACCTCAGAGTCGAACATTTACGGAGAATCCCCCCCCTACAGCTCAACGCGTTTCTGAAGATGGCCAACTACTTCTAGCATCTCAGAAAAATATCCTTCCATCCGTACGTGCTCGCGCTATGTCTCTCCATAACTCTGGCCCTCGCAAACTACACCGTACCCAAACATCAGCAGACCGCAATATCCCCCCTACGCCAACGATACCCTCAAGAGCTCTGGCTGAACCCCAAGAAACGGTCTCAGGAGACGTTATACAGCAACGAATTTTCATTGGCGATATGCAACGTTTCAATACCGTGGAAATTGGACCTCGTACTTCTGCTGGGACCGTGATCAAACTTGTCGAGGCACAAGGCGAATTAAATTGCCCCGCGGCGGGAGAACCAGGAGGCTGGATGCTCTGGGAAGTGTCCAATGATTTTGGCATGGGTAAGTCTCTTGTACTCTTGGTGTAAATTTTCCTAAATTCATTTTTGCTAGAGCGTCCTTTGCGTGAATACGAGCTCCCAATGGAAGTTTATGCATCGTGGAATAGCAATATGAGACTCAATGCCTTTATCATTCGCAAAACCCCTCTCGCATTCTTGCTAGCCCGTTCTTCCTTACCAAGCAGTTCCCCGACCTATGGTGGCTATGTCCAATGGGAAGTTAAACGCGGCAAGTGGTCAAAACGCTGGATGGAGCTGAAAGAACATAGTATTTGGCTCTCTAAACGGGACACAGTAAGAGTCATAAGTTTATAAATGGAAACATTGACCAACTGAAGCTAGGGGAAAGATTCTACGTTTTTGTGTTCTCTCTCAAACTTCGACTGCTACCGTGTCTCCCCTCTCCACAAAGCGCCAAAGCCTTTTGTTTTTGCCGTCAAGTCTACGGATAACATAACGTTGTTTGAAAATCCAGCCGATTACCTTCACATTTTTTCGTGTGATAATGCCCAAGGTACCCAGTGGATGGAGCGTATTCTTCTTGCCCGTGTGAGTGCCCTTTACCAATTTTAAATGAATCTGTTATTGACACATTCTACTAGTCCTACGTTCTTTACAAAGAGAGAACAGTCCTTTTTGGAGCCCAGCCGCCCACTCAGAATCCATTAGTCTCCCCCATTACTCCCTCCCTCCGTGGCAGAGATAAATCGTTCAGTTCACGCGCCGCACCTCTTGTTCAAGTCCCTTCTGGTTCCCCTGCTACAGTCACAACCCATACTACCAATAATGTCTTCCAGTCTGGTTCGTTGCTTGCCAAGGTGTCTTAGTTTATTAATCTGTATCACCATGCTTCTCAAGACTCCTGCCTCTCTTTGTTGTACCTTCGATGTCTGTAATATATTGCGAATTGTCTCGCTGAATATCTCGATACCTTTAAAATTGTTATTTAATACAAACACTAAAACTATATATATCTCGTAAAGAATAGTATACAAATGTCTACAGGATATTTAATCCTTTTTGGGCTTCTTTTTTGGAGGTCCATCATCGTCTTCGGTTTTCTTGGGCATGGGCATGGGCTTAGGCTTAGGCTTAGGCTTAGGCTTAGCGGGTGAAGACTCCGCGTCGACATCCATGGCGTCGTCGTTAGCCTTAGCTTTCTTCTTGGGTTTGGGGGAGGAACCATCCGCCTTCTTCTTGACGGTTTTCTTCTTGGTCCCTTTCCCTTCTTTTCGGACGATCTCATCACCGCTTGCGTCAGATTCGGATTGGGCACCTCCTTCTGAACCAGAGGAATCGCTGGGGGATCCTTCGTCCGATGAGGAAGCTTGGAAATCTTCGTCTAAAGATATTATCAGGGACTATTTAGGCGGATATTTAGAATATATAACAGACCTTCTTCGCTGTCTTCATCGTCGCCTGTTCTAACTTTGGCTGGTTTCTCGTCATCAGACTCTTCTTCGCTCTCCTCTTCCGAGTCGTCGCCAGCGGCAGCCATGATTGCATCGCCGTCAGCCATCTCGTTAGTGACGCGTACTTTCTTGGCCTTCAGGAATGTCTCGATTCCCTCATGTTCTTCTCGTGCGATGGAGGAGAAGGTATACTCAGGGCCAGACCTTTGCTCGATCTTCAAGTCGAAAGTGCGAGCGGACGCAATGGCACCACCGACCCTGTCAAGTCGTGAGACTGTTATCGAGAATAATATAAATAGCAATTACCTCGAAAAGACGACCTGGTGGATATCAGAAAGCTCAATGAGAGTGGGTTGCTTGCAAACGAAGAAGAAATATTTTTCTAAGAAATAAAGCTCGCCCGGCATGGCTTTCAAATGAGCTTTGAAACCAGGTAATCCATTTTTACTAGAAAGAGTTAGGAGAGCGGAAAGCACAATCCAATAGGTATTCACCTCTGATATGATGACGAAGCTGCAATGATCTTCTTTCCGGAGAGGCCTTTGAAGACTTCGGATACTACGGTGAATGTGGGTGATTCGTACTTCTTCACTAGTTTATCCTTGTATTCTCTTTCGAATATTTCTCTGATGAAACGATTTAAAAACAATTAAAACCCATTTGAGAGTCGTACTCACGGTTCAATGTTCAACTCAACATCCAGTTCCTCCTCCTTGCTGAATAGCATGACCAGATATGGGTATTTGGTTTGGCCTTGACGCATAGGCGGATCCAAGGCCACCTGTGGAAGTTGAGACAGAGTTTGTGGATTTGAAAGTGAACGTACGATAAATTGGATATGATTCTCGTCAAACTTGGGAAGTAAGAAGAGACGAGTGATTGAAGTATAGAGGACCTTGTAATCGTAAGTCTTCCCCCGAAGGCGAAGGAAGGTTGGGAACATGTCGATATCGTAACGTCCTCGTGGCGTGGTGACAAGGACTTCGTCGAACGAAACAAGGGTCTCGCCCGCAACTTGGCCGATTTCTGCCTTTTCTCTGATCAAATCATGGAATGCCTGAGCTGCAGACATCTCGACTTCTTCTTCAGCGTCACTCTCTTTGCCTTGGCTACCTTCTCGGGTGTGCGTGCCAGGGATATAGAACCGCATCTCCACTAGTTCGTCGGAAGCCTTTGCCTTCTTGTTCCCTTTGGTGTCAAGTGGCATGAATTCAAGTGATACTTCCGTCTTTCCGGCAATATTCGAGTTTGCCACTGTCTTCAGAGGAACCTCAAAGGACGTCCGGTTTGACACCAAGAAGGCGAGGTCTGGACCTGGACTACCATGAGCGTCGTCGGTATGTAAAAAACAACGAGTTACGTACCTTGGAAGTCGGTGGCTCCCCAGTTCCAGCCCTTAAATGTTATCTCCTTGGTCTCCAAAGTTATACTGAAATGTTGTTTCAGAAGTGAGGCGAGTCTGTCGTGATCCTAATAAGATCCTTGTGAGAATAGCAATGCGACTGGAGAAATATGATTAACTGACATCCTTCAAAAAACCATCGAATGATACTCTTTTGCCCTTTTCTTTCAGCCCGACTCGCAATTGGTAGTTCCTAGCCACACGAAGCCACTCCCCCCACTTGATGTCGTTTGGCTGTATCATGACGGAGGGCGCATTTGCATCAGACTCTACAGCCTTCCATGCAACCCCTTGGGGTCCAATGCGAAGTTCTTCGCGTATTATGGTCAATATGAGACGCGTCAAAGCAGCCAAATAAACACGAACTTCCTAGAACGGGGCCATAAAAGATGTCGTCAAATTGCTGGGCCATAGTGTTACCGGACGAACGAAGCGGAGAACCCGACAACTACAAGGTTGATCTAGAGAGGAACCAGATCTACAGCGAAATAGTGAAGGAAATACAAGCCTAAGAGGAATACAAGCCTGAGAGGAATGGCCTTGAAGCGCCTTAGGTAATCGCGTCAATATTTAGATAATGTGGTCACTTATTGACGCGTCAAACTCAGAAGACGTGCACATCTGAGAGTAAATATGGAAAGTATGCGGAAGCGATCTTATTAAATTCGTAACAATATTTCACATTTATTTCGTTCCCTCGTCATGCTTACACAGACGGGAATGGTATCGATATGCAGTTTATCCGTCGAAAGTGAAGCTAGCGCCAACCTGGGAAGATAATGAGAATGAGGTGAGTAGACAAACACGTTATCAAATGTACCTTGTGGGCAGGGCCAACGGGGGAAACGTCGTTAAGTTTCTGGGTGTCGAGGGCAAGACCGAAGGAAGCCTTCACACCGGGGCTGGATTCGGAGATTAGCAGACGGTCAAACAGAGTGACAATGATAGATCGTTACCGGAGGGCTTGGGTATCTGAGATCCGGAGGGTCAGAACCAGTGGACGTTATACAAGTGCTGCGACTCACAACCAAGAACGAGGAGGCCGCTGGAATTGATCTGAATTGCAAGATGAGGTTTTGCTACAAAAACATGAATAATTATACTACCTTTGCCTTGACATAAGCAGCACTGTCTAAGTAACTACACGCAGGAATAGTTAAAGTCGAGGTTGATCCATGATGTAGATGAACTTACGCCTTGGCACCGACTTCGAGGCTCACGTTGCTGGTGGTTGCCTTGGTGTCGTAGATGGCCTTAGCACCAGCTTCAACATCGGGGCTGACGCGGTGGTAGTAGCTGGCAGCAAAAGTGTTGAAGTTTCCGAGGCTGTGGAGCGTAACAGCATATTCGGGAGCGCTGAAGCCAAGGGCAGCGGCGTAGCGACTAATCTTTCCTTCGTTGACGTTGTAAGACGCTTCAGCACCAAGAAGGAAGCCATCGCGACCGAGGACAGTGTCAGCGGTGAAGGTGGGGCCCTACAATAGTTTAAGAATTGAAGAAGCTAGAAGGTATATTAGCAAACCTTGAAGAGGTCGAGGAAGGCACGGGAGTGGAGGCCAGGCTGCTTGTAAACGGCATTAAGGATGGCCGACTTGGAGCCCTTGTCGGGGAAGAGAGAGGTGCTAAGGTCGAGCTTGAGGCCCCTTGCGATTTGGTTGTCAAGCTCAACTTGGGTGCGGAGCTCGTTGCGGGTCGTCCAGGTCTGGGTCAAGGTCAAACCATTCTTGGGGTCGAGATACTTGGCCTCGATGTCGCCAGTAATATCCGCCGATTTAGTATCGCGACTTCCTCCGACCTTTATAACAGTATTGAGTTGTGAGGAACACAGAAGAATAGGATGCGACGAACATACCTTGAAGGTGACATTGCTTGGGGTCCTGGTCTTGACCTCGAGAGCAACACTGGCAATGGGGAAGTCCTTTCCCAACAAATCGTTTGAGCTTTTGCCCAAATCCTACGGGACGTATTCAGTGGATGTCGACAATATCAACGGCGACAAACAGACCTTCCACGACGGGGGAACTGGCTGCGGAAGAGACATGGTTGAGATGATAGTAGTGGAACGGAACGTTGATTTTTTCCCCTCCGGCCATTGCCGAGCACTTCAACACAAGTGACGCACGTGCTGTTGACCTCATTGGACATCATTCTAAAACTCTCTGACGCTATGGACAACGACGCGTCCGTCCTTGGAAAGCACGCTCGCTACGACGACGACAATGGCAATGGCAACGGTGCTACCCTGCCAGTTGTCGATGATGACGACGACGATATTGGTCCTATGCCAGTGGCACCTGACGCTGAAGTCGCACGAAAGAAACGGAAGGGTATGTATCAGACCAGTTGTTCTCTCAATTTCTCTAACAATTTCGTAAATACAGTCTTACCTCATGAACGACTATATCTCGATCATCTACCAAATGCGGACCGTTATTCCAAGAGCTTTATGCACCGAGATGTTATCAATTTCGTAGTCTCCACCAAGTCAGTTAACGCTCTCACATTTATAATAGTTATACTGACCTACAGCTGAAGAACCGACTTCCTTATCACCACGTCTGTGGATGGACATTTGAAACTGTGGAAAAAGCAAGAAACTGGCATCGAATTCGTTAAGCACTATCGAGCTCATTTGGCCCCAGTCATTGCAGTCTCAGCGAGTTCTGATGGAACACTATTCGCCAGTGTTGCTGAAGATGGTACTTGTAAAGTTTTTGATGTTATAAATTTTGGTATGTTCTATCCCGATTTAGAAATTCTTGTTCACGAAGTATCCAGACATGATAAACATGATTGATCTCGATTTCAAGCCACTTGCTTGTTGTTGGGTTCATAGGAAGGGTCAAGCTCAAGGGTTGCTTGCCATGTTGGTACCCAGTTCTCCAAATATGTGGCGAATTGCTAACAACTGCTTTAGCTCAGATGCCTCATCTGGTGTAATACGTGTATTTGACGGCCGCGGAGAAGGCAGACCTCTGCATGTTGTTGAACGGCTACATCGGTTTCCCGTCCATATAATGACCGTAAGTGATATCCCAGATGTCTGAGCTTCACTTACCGAACCTTTCCAGTATGCAGACCAGTTTGATACCGTCGTTTCTGCCGATGAATCAGGTTTCCTGGAATACTGGAAACCACAAGAACCATGGGAGCCTCCGAAGTATGTACCAGGGCTATGGGAACTCAAGAGTTCAACAGATTTGTACGAATTTAAAAAGGTGTGTTCATATTGTCCTTGGATCTCCCATTTGCTGACGGAAAGCAGACCAAAAGCGTGCCGACCTCTTTGACCTTTTCGCCGGATTGTTCCCAATTCGTCGTTCTTTCAATGTCTGATCGACAAATTCGAATCTTCAACTTCCTTACTGGAAAGATGACACGAAAGTATGACGAATCTTTGAATGCCATCCAAGAAATGCAGCAAGCTGGGACAACGATTCACAAAATGGACGATATGGAGTTTGGTCGTCGATTGGCTATTGAACGTGATCTGGAGAAAGAAGGAGAAGGCCAGAAGGCAGCGACAACTATGAATGCGGTGTGGGATGAGAGCGGCAATTTTGTGCTGTATCCTACGTTATTAGGAATCAAAGGTGTATACTTTTGCTACCCTATGATGTCTTCATCTTCCTGACAAATTTCTTAGTGGTCAACACGGTCACGAATCGCGTGGTTAGACTATTAGGGAAGGATGAGAATTGTCGTTGGTTAAATTTAAGCTTATACCAAGGAGCGCCCGCGAAGACGGGATTTAAGACTGCTGTACGTCTGATGTTTCCTTCAAGCGGTTTAACTAATCGCCCTATCATAGGCTATGGTTGCCTCAGCGAATCCTATTTTAGCTGGGAGAGAAGAGAGAGATCCTACTCTGTTTTGTACAGCGTACAAGCGACAGCGTTTCTACATGTTCACCCGCATGGAACCAGAGTATGTTACTTCTCATCACTCAGAGATTACGTTCTAAAAGAGTTCAAGGGACATGAAAGGTCAAGGTGACCGAGATGTCTTTAACGAACGACCCACTCGGGAGGAGCTTTCCATTGCTTCTACACATCTCACAAAGGACGCAGCTCAAGCAGCCCAAGCGACGACTGCGGTCATACATACCACAGAAGGGGATATGCACCTTCGTTTATTCCCAGTCCAAGCACCGAAGGCTGTGGAGAATTTTGTTGGCCACGCCCGTTCAGGCTACTTTGAAGGCGTCATTTTCCATCGAGTCATTCCTAAATTTGTGGGTCGTATCATTTCGATACTTGTCTGATTCTGACTTGGTCTACAGATGATCCAGACAGGCGATCCTTTAGGAGATGGGACGGGTGGTACATCCATAT
>Ga0157379_10005998_pt1 | contig 10475 bp, 17 predicted proteins | sample S25metaG_FD_121802 | JGI IMG/M metagenome (GOLD analysis project Ga0157379, IMG submission 121802) | Switchgrass rhizosphere microbial communities from Kellogg Biological Station, Michigan, USA - S2-5 metaG | ecosystem: Host-associated > Plants > Roots > Rhizosphere > Soil | place: USA... | reverse complement strand
ATATCATTTCTTTTCAACGTTTCTAGGCCATTGAACATACTCTTGATAGTGGATGGAAGCTAATGCGCTATGCACCGAACTTCATTGCGAAACGTCCCCATGTCGCTGAACATGATTTCGCGGGTACCATCGTTGATCCTAATGGTTCCGGTTTCAAGAAAGGAGATGCTGTCTTTGGCTGGTTTCCTACTTGTACGTGATTTCAATGGATCCTCAAGTACAACAACTATATTTCCTCTAGCACTCGTATTCAAAACCGGGCAAGGTGCTCTGGCGCAATACGTTCGCGTTCCTGCTGACCATTTTGCGTCGAAACCTTCCAATATTAATTTCATTCAAGCCTCCGGAATATCTCTTGCTGGAATAACAGCAATGCAGGGCATTCGTCATTCTGGTTTGGAAGCTGGCCAGACAATATTGATTAATGGCGGTACTACTGCCGTTGGAAGCACGGCCATTCAGATCGCCAAAGCGATTGGATGCAAAGTAGTAGCTACATGTTCTACTCCGAACGTTGAAACCGTTAAGGGTCTTGGTGCTGACATTGTAAGGCTAACAGTTTCTCAATCAAGATTTTTCCCCACAATTTTCCTCCCCAGGTTCTTGATTACAAGACAACTCCGATTATTGAACATCTAAAGCAAAATCCACCTGATCCCAAGTTCCATGTCATACTTGGTACGTTCATGGATATCACCTGCGTTACTAAGATATTTACACCACAACAGATACGGTCGGAACTTCTGCGGACCTCTTCACCTCCTCACCGGCTTACTTGGCCCCGAATGGGGTTTTCGCCTCTGTTGGCGTCAGTGGGGGTGGATTCGCATCCATGGTGAAGGCGTATTTCAAGACAGAACTTTGGCCAGGCTGGCTTGGTGGTACCAAAAGAAAGCATATGTAAGTCATTTGAATCTGGGAACCCCACAGTCTTGACGTGAATTCTTCAGTCTTTTTCTCGTAGATAACAAGAAGGAGGATCTCCAAGCGCTTGCTGATTATATTTCAGAAGGTATGTGAAATTATCTTACGCTATTAGCAGTGTGAGCACATGATACTAAATATTATCCCGATAGGCAAAGTGAAACCGTTGGTGGACTCCACTTTTGCATTCAACGACGTTATGAAGGCGTATGAACGGATCATGACAGGACGGGCGAAGGGGAAAGTTGTGGTAAAAGTTGTAGAGGAATAAGTATACTATGTAGAGGTGGTTGCTGCCATCCCTTCTTGATATGAGATAGAAATCGTGTCTATTTCACAACCTCTGGTATTCGGGCTGGAAAATTTTCGAGAATTTGAATCAAAACCCTCAAATCTTAGGGTACGCTATGTATATAATCACAGTGTGCTTGGGACAGTTACCGCATGTACACCACTGCTCAGATAGACAGGCAAGTGACACACTCAAGACGTTCTTTCGACTAGCTGTCAGTGGTGTTACGGGGCTCAAAATATAAACTTTCTGACGTATGGGAATTAAGGAAATGCTAATAATAAAAGTTAACTATGATAACAACAACGTCGTCCCTCTGGCAATGTAACTGTTTCTTATTGTCGTCGTGATAGATTTACTGCTAGCAGTTTAATCTTTGAAAATTACTCCACTTCTTCTGGAATTTCCGGAACATCATACAAGAATGGACTCATTCTTCCAAGTGATAGCCGCGGAGATTTTGCCTCTTCCCATGTCCATCCTCTTCCGCCCTTTTCGCCATGTTCCATATCCGATGGCACAGCAGTAGTATCACTGGCAATATTCGAGGAGCGCCATCCGCCTGTAGACCGAGTAACGCCTTGAATGATTTCGAATTCGGTTGTGGTACCAGGTCTGAAGTATGCTGCACGAATATTTAACAGTACTCGTGTGCAACAAATGCTGCTAATGACGCGGAGTGGCCTGAAGAAATCGGTCAGATTAAATATTGCTAGATAATAGTGATGACTATTTACATCTCCAAGAGGACCTGCCATTGAACCTTGAGAGAAACGTTAGCATGTGGATATATCCTTTGAATATACCGCGGCTCACCGGAAGGGCCAGGGCTACCGCAAGGTTTGCGACGGATATAGCTAAGAGAAAAACCAATCAAAACGTCGAAGAACTTAAATTCCATTCGCAAGCTACCGAAGACGTAGACATAGTAGAGTAAACCTGCTCCAAGTTATGAGCCCTGCTTAATCGATTCTGCATATACTCACCATCCTTAAACATAGTGCGAAGCACCGGATTTTTACTGATCTTGTACTGCTGCATGCCACGATACAATGTTAACACAGCAATCACTGTCCAATTTATTAATGAGGCCGCACTTTAGGACTTCATCGGCAATTACCTGTTTGGTTGATCATAAAGACCATGAATTCCAGGCCAGTTTTACCTGGCGCAGGAAGAGGTGCACAAGTTAGTTTCAGGGATGGCTGCAGGAAGGCAGGTATTTGAATGACTGGGGATTTGCATCAGTAGTTGCATATCCTAGATGCATGCCATGACTTGCATTGTAATGTAACCAGAAATGGTTGAGTCAAGTATGCCGCACTCCCATAAATTCCCTAGATTAGGGAGGGTTAAATGGTCTTCCAGGGGATTATTCAAGAAGAAAGAAGAGAGATCTAGCTCACCATGCTGAAAAGCACCAAAAATACGAGGATGGAACGGCGGCCGCCCCATACTGCCCAAGTTCTCATGGCCAGGATTACTGGATACTTTTAGTCAGCAATTCAAGCCACTAAATAGACCCCTATCATACTTTCTGATACAATCATCCCTGCTACGAAGGACCCTAGGCTCGCATTAAGTATGACCTCGTTAATAAGTGGAGGTTCTGACGCACAAGCAGTCGCTTTCGCCAACGGGGGACATATCTAAGTAAAAGTTTACTAGTCACTCAAACATAGGTGAACTTGACTCACACTTGGATCTTTCACCCCGACGAGAACTAGAAGAGGAGATTTTTAATAATTGTGACGGAGAAAAGGAAACAGCACAAACTGTAAATTGCCAGAGTCAAATCGACAATCGGACTATACCGATTCAAAAAGAATAGGATCTTTCCTACCGACCAATTTGAGCGCCATACAAAATAGACCTATTTAGTATGGGTTATCATGCTGAATTTCCTCCTGGATAAATCGGAGCTTACCTCTCGGTCAAATGTAAGGAGGTAGTCGTATCCCTATGTTTCCCGGAATCATTATAAGTACCCTAAGGAAAGCATCGAGACCCACCCACAGGGCGGAACATGCCACTTGAAGGTTACGAGATCTTGTTAGTATTGCTTCTATCATTAGAGAATAGCTTTATCGTCTCACCGATTGTGTACTATTAGAGTACACCCTTAAAGTCAAACTATCGTCTATTACAGGGAAAAAATGGTTTTCACCTGTGTGGCTCGTAGTCCTGTAACTCCGTTTACCAACTGGCTTAACAGACCGGCAAAGCCTGACATTCTTCCAGATTATCAAACAAAAGGGTAGAGGGGGGAGCGAAGGGGGGAGACGACTTGACTCCCGTTTCCTTATTTCCTTGGCGGCATATTGGATCCTCGAATGATCCACACACAGATCACCGTGGGTAGTTCAGTTGACAGAGAATGATATGGTTTTATATATCCCAGTCCGAGATCTTGACAGATACAGAGAACATGTAAATCACCAGAATGAGCTTGGAGTCAATTAACCCTACTCAGTACTATCTTCCCCAGCTCGAGTCGGCATGCCTTCAACTTTATTGCCTGAATTCCTACATTGCAGTGGTATAGAAGCCTTCCTTACTTCTTCCGTTCTCTGTCATAGGCGTTGATGGAGAGACACCACATATCAGATGGAAGAGGTTGATGGCGAATGACAAGTGGTCACCGCAGCATGGAGCCATGAGTCATTGGCCAAAGCTGTCAAGAAAGGTGCATCGACTGTCATCCGTGCACTCTGTTGGGTATAGAATTCTCCGGATATGGGCCAATTAAATTCGACTTTGAAAATGATTTTCAGAAAGATTAGACTTACAGATGCAATTAAACTCACTGATGAACAGTGTGGATTCCTCTTTCTCAATTCCGATGGATCCTACTGAAGGCGTTGAGGGACGGGAGACATGGCTAATTTGGTTATTTCCCGGGTAAATTAGATCTTCAAAGGGTCCACAAACCGACTCACCATGGGCAGCCCAGAGTAAGATGGGTTCGAGCACGCCAACATTATAGTAGTAAAAGTAGAGGAGTAGGCTTATGCTATGTAAATCTCCTCGTGTTTTAAAGCCACAGTGATACGTACCATCAAGACCACAGAGGAGTAAAAAAAATGCTGTGATTTATTCTGTCTTTCAAAGTTTGGACAGAAAACAAGGGCAAGCGCCGGTGCCTAATGTGGTGATACTCTCAGGGTCGAATGCGTCTTTCCACCTTCCTGAAGCATCGAACCGACGCGTGCAAGTGGCACTGACACAACAACAGCAGTCGAAGTTCATTCATTTCATTCGAAAAGGGACCTGTGGCTTTATCATCATTTCTCACACCTGAATTCCGCTCTATTGGACAATCTTGGTCTTCTCTTTATGTTACATCGTACCAGTCCGACTGTAATCGCGCGTCCACCGTTGGCGACGCGTTCTGTGAATACTTTTGGAGCTACGACAAAGACGAAGGGCATGAAAGGCATGATACGTTCGGGATCGACGCGTACTAGGGATAATATTTGTGATAGATCAATTGCTATGGCGAATGCGAGGATGGCCCCCAGGAAATGCGATGATGTTGAAATGGATATGAGTGAAGATGGATGGAAGGAAGAAGAGTGTGCATTGGAGAATGCGTGTAGGACTATGGGGTGTTATTGGTATGAGTGTGAGATTGAGTTGGGGAGTTGGGAGTTGTTGAGAAAGGTATGTGAATCAGTGTGTTAATGGAGATAAGTTAGTAACACAGAATGAAGCATATAGAGAAGATTCATTGCCAAGCATTATCTGTTGAGGAGTTAGCAGAAGCTTCGGTCTGTGAAAGTATATTGAATGCCTGAAAAGAAAAGCTAATTGGGATCTATGACAGTCATCGCGTCCTTATCAGTGTCTGTACGAAAGATGTCAAAATCGTTCTTTCCAATCACCATCCATGTTATTAGACCATGTTGTGTCGGCACATTTAGAAACACTGAAATTCCAGTGTCTGTTTAGTAGGCACTCCTATCCACGCTTCCCGATCTGAATATTTACCTGGTTTCATAGGATGCAAAAATGTCGTTTCTACGCTACGAGGCGTCACGGAACATCTGACGTCAGCTCACAGGAAGTCACCACGCGATTTTCTTCGAGCCCAAATCCGCCCGTTTTCACCGCCGCGGCGTATACCTCTCCCTAATCTTCCGGGTCGGGTACCTCTAATAACCTCTTGCGGCCCATTGGTTACTCCCAGTCTAATGTGCGACCTAAATAAGGCTTTAATTCTCACAAGGGATGAACCACCAGACGGAGGTGGATGGGACTGGCTTGGAGAACTTGATGAAGATGAGGGGGTAATCGAGCCGTTCAAGCGATTAGATAGGAACAGTGGCGGGAAAAAAGTGGAGAAGTTGAGACCGATTGCATGGGATCGCGGGACTCTCGGGATGATTGTTTCGAGTTCATTTTCGGAGAGAGTATATCCAGGGGTAGCACAAGAGTTTTATGACAAGGATGGGGAGCAGGGTCCAACGATAGGGTATGAGCAATGGAAACGTAAAGTCGAGGCAGAGTTTGTAGAGTGTGAGAAGACAAAATTTCAAGGACGCAGGAAGAGGACACGGAGAGTTTAAGTAGATGAAAAATAATAGTTTGGTTTCATTGGTTTTGTTCAAATTACTTATGCCCTTTATTGGGCTTTGTTGCAATTTTTGGGATAGTACGTCGGACGAAACATGTGTACTATCACAACTTGAGAGAGTTGGCATAGCCAAGCTAATGATTATGCATATAGTTGTGAAACTTAAAAGGAATTCAAGTTCTCCGGAGTAGAAGTCTAGGAATATCTCCGGATGTGCTTTCGGCCGGAATAAATGTGCAGACTGTTTTGGGAGATCAACATACACATTCATCGCAGATTTCAATTTGAGCAAATGGAGCAAGTATGTGAAATGCAGGACTGCCGTTTCATCACCTCCGTTGATCTCTCCGTAATTCTTTGTTTAAATTTCTTGGTGGTAGTGATAGCGACCCAGTTAGGGTAGCTTCATCGTGATGATAGCCTGCGCTTAGCTAAAGTCGCACAAGATCTGATTGGCTCGTTGCTTTTCATCCACCCCCTATGCGCTTTCAACGCATACGGCATGCGACGTCTTCGACAACGATGGACTCATCTACCACAATTGTTACTCACAGCTGATCTATGGCCAACATGTCTCGAGCAACCTCAACACTCAAATACACCGCCGAAATTGTTTTCTCCTCGAAACTTGTTTTGATATTTTGACAAAGAGTGACTTGGAACGCTTAAGCAGCATTCTGGCCGTCATGGGACGGAATGAGACAACTTGAAGTCAATGAGTGCATCGCGGCGCACGGAGCATGACGAGAACCTCAAGGCACTAATTTCAGGAATATTCTCATTTGCTCGGATCGGAGAAAACACACCAGCAACCACCGATCGATTCGACAGTTCGCATGCAACTTGTATCCCTGCTCGTGCCACAGTTTGACGTTGGGACAACTGACACAGCCGCTCCTCTGGGCTTCGGAATCCTTTCAGTTCTCCATCAAAGATTACATGATGGGGTTGATCTCCCCCAATTTGAATCCATTTGCAGCCGCGTGTATCATATCCATGCAAGGTATAAGTAGCCTTGGTTTTAATGTCCCTAGACTCCATTCTACTAACAGACTATCATGGCTAACATAACTCCAATTCCTCAACCGTGAGTCGCATCCTCAGCACTGCTTCCGTGATTGACCACCCTCGGTGTAGTCCTACTGTTCCCATTCTCGGGAATGCTCATCTTATAGACAATGAGGTAAGCATTCATACCTATACTAGGATCTTCGTTAACATTGCCATAGCTTCCCATTAATACTTTCCTCAATCTCTCCAAAGAGTATGGCCCCATCTTCCAGCTCACCTTCCCCGGTCCTCGCACGGCCATTTTCGTGTCTAACCTCGAGCTCGTCGACCAAGTATGCGACCAGAAGCGTTTCCGTAAGACAATTGGCAGCACCCTGAAGGAGGTCAGACATCTCACAAACGACGGACTCTTCACTGCACACCATGATGAACAAGCTTGGTTTGTCGCTCGTGAGTCCACTGATGCACGTTCCTCACATCGCGAGCTCATATCTTCTTGATAGATCGTATCCTCATGCCGGCTTTTGGTCCCATGAAAATACGAGGCATGTTTCCTCAAATGGTGGATATCGCGTCGCAATTGATTGGAAAATGGGAGGTAAGCATGTCGAACAGTCGCTAAGCATTGTAATATCGATCTCTAACACGACTTTTTTTTCTTCCCAGAGGTAAGGCAGAGTTGCTGGCAACGACCTACGTGGTAGCTAACGCTTTGAGTAGATTTGGTCCCGATTATGTTATTGATGCCAATGAAGACTTTACAAGACTTACTTTCGATACGATTGCGCTGTGAGTTGTCTTCACTGTGAGGGTCGATATGATCTATTCTTACCTAGGTATTCAGATGTGCGATGTCATATCGCTTGAATTCATTCTACAGCGTATGCTAAGCAGAAATTTAACCATGAATACTACCTAATGAGCTTTACAGTTGGATCTGGTTCCCTTCATTCAATCCATGGCCAGGTACGTCTCCTATACTCACAGACCACAGATTCTCCTTCTGATATGTTCCTCGCAGTTTCCTGACTGAAGCCGGTAATCGCTCCCGCCGCCCCGCCTTCGTGCAAAACTACCTTTCAAGAACAGCAAATGCCCAGTTCGATGCCGACATGAAAACTATGCTTGATTTAACCAACGAAAGTGCGTATATTTTCCCCCGCACTGTATATGCCGAAAACTGACATTAACTTCCCTTCCAGTCATCCAAAAACGCAAACAAAATATGGTTGTAGACCATGATGACCTTCTCCAGCTCATGTTGACTGCTCGGGATCCCGTCACCAACCTTACCATGTCCGATGAGAATATCTGTTCCAACCTGGTGACGTTTTTAATTGCAGGCCATGAGACGACTTCTGGGTTGTTATCATTTGTTGTAAGTGAAGTCTCTGTAATTCTGGCTGGGATTCTGTTGTTGAGCAGGGATGTTAGGTATGCCATCTTTTGAATAACCCTCAATCATACGCAAAGGTCCGCAAAGAGGTCGATGAAGTCCTTGGACATGAACCTATCAAACCGGAGCATCTTGGAAAGCTTCCATACATCACAGGTCCGTCCCAGCATAACCTCCTGTCTCACGTCTTCTCATCGAACAATCTAGCTGTCCTCCGTGAAACCCTCCGTATCACACCGTCAATTCCCATCTTCACCGTCGGAGCTGCTGAAGATGATATCGTGACGACGGAAGGAAAGCAATACAAGGTTCCTAAGGATGTCCCGATTCAGATCTTTGTGACGAAGTTGCATAAGGATACAAGTGTTTGGGGTGAAGATGTGAGTGGGCTTGGCTTTGTGTTTTAGGAAAGATTGCTGATGATGATTGGACAGGTTGAGGTGTTTAGACCTGAGAGGATGTTGGATGGCGGATTTGAGAAAGCTCCTGTAAGTTTTCTGCTTAACATGGAATCGCTGTTTGCGAACCTAATGGTATGCACAGCCTAATGCATGGAAGCCATGGGGTAATGGTGCCCGAGCATGTATCGGCAGGTTCGTACCATATTGCTAACCTCCCGCATCCGCTCATATCCACAATCCACTCAAGACCTCTCGCCTGGCAAGAAGCTCTCATCGCTCTCGCCTCCATCTTCCAAAAGTTCGACCTAGTCCACAACGACCCTTCCTACCAACTCACCTACAAATACACCCTCACCGTCAAACCCCTCGACTTCCGAATTCGCGCCATCCCTCGTCCGAATGCTCCTTCCTTGTTCACTTACACCCCTACCACCATGTCTCCTACGGCGAGTATGACTTTGCCCTCTAGAAAGGGGACCATGTCGAGTTTGAGCTTAGTAGAAGGTGTACCGCTCTATTTGGCGTATGGAAGTAACTCTGGAACGTGTAGGGACTTCGCACAACGCATCGGAAGCGAAGCCCCTCCCAAAGGGTTCATCCCCCACATAATCACCCTCGACTCCATCGAAACCTCCATCCCTACCGACGGCCCCCTCATCATCTTCACAGCATCTTACGAAGGCGAACCCGCCGATAACGCAAAGCGCTTTGTGGAAACTTTGCAAACTGCGCATCATGGGAAGCATACGAATGTAAGGTTTGCAGTGTTTGGGTGTGGGCATCATGATTGGGTGCAGACGTATCAGAGGATTCCGAAGATGATTGATAGGTTGCTAGAGGAGGCGGGAGCACAGAGGTTATTGGAGAGGAAGGAGGCGGATTCAGGAGCTGATGAGTTCTTCGATGCTGTGGGTGAAATGCTTTGGATGCGGATGAGCGTTGAGATTGACCATTGTGATAGTTCGATAATTGGGTCCCGACAATGTGGGATGCTTTGGGCACCGTAAGTATTCTCCGTTCATGTAATGTCCTTTCTGTTCTGACTGTGCCTCATTGATAGGCTTACGGAGACCGTGTTCACACAGAAGACACAGCTGGCGAAACTCTCTCCATCGATATGCTTCACGATAGTAGCAGACCTACCGTCCTGAAGAGAGAAGAGGCGTCTCATATCGGAAAGATCGTCGCCAATCGACTTCTTACCCAGCCTGGTGTACCCACGAAGCACCATATTGGTATGTAGGGAACACTAATTTTTTGCTGTCATGCTTACTGTGTCATCAGAAATCGCATTACCTGAGGATATGGTTTACGAAGCGGGCGATTATATCTCAATCCTTCCGAGGAATCCTGTTGAGAATGTCACCAGGGTTTTGAGCAGGTTTAGCCTGCTTCCCGATCAGAATGTAAGTGAACCTTTGGGCTATGCAAACCAGTCACTTACAATGCCTGTTAGATCATGATCAAGTCCAAATCTTCCACAACTCTCCCTACCAACAAGCCCGTCAGCGTCTGGGAAGTCCTCGCAGGCTACGTCGAGATCTCCCAAACCGCTACCCGAAAGAACATCCTCGACCTCATGAAATTTACTCCCAAATCGCTCCACCCCAAATTAGAAATCCTTCTCGAAAACTACCGCGACCAAGTCCTCGACAAACACCTCAGCATCCTTGACATCCTCGAGCTCTACCCCGAAATCGATATCCCCCTCGCCTCCTTCCTCACCCTCCTCCCCACCATGCGCATCCGCCAATACTCCATCTCCAGCTCCCCCCTCTGTAAGCCCAACCACGTCACCATCACCATCTCCGTTCTCGAACTCCCCGCCGAAAGTGGTCGCCCAGGTAAATTCCTCGGTGTCGCATCCAACTACCT
>Ga0157379_10005997_pt1 | contig 10475 bp, 9 predicted proteins | sample S25metaG_FD_121802 | JGI IMG/M metagenome (GOLD analysis project Ga0157379, IMG submission 121802) | Switchgrass rhizosphere microbial communities from Kellogg Biological Station, Michigan, USA - S2-5 metaG | ecosystem: Host-associated > Plants > Roots > Rhizosphere > Soil | place: USA: Michigan... | reverse complement strand
TGAGAAACGCCGCTATCCACACCCCGGCTCTTTGCACCTGTCTGTAGACGGAGGATGCGCGTGCTCTCTGATGAGCGCCGATTCCGATGCGGACGCGGATACCTGGAATCTCGATCCATGCGTACTGGAAGGGCTCGCACGTGCACTGCGATTGTTGAACCAGGAGGCTGGCGGATTCACATTTCAGGCTTCATGGATTGGCGACAAGCCGCAAACACAGACTCGAACTCCCCTCCGCGAACTCCTTTCGGATGTCGCGGACAATCAGATTCGCAACAAGCATGTGTACATCGTGGGGAAGGCGTCCGGGAATTAAAAATGGCCTGTCGGATCCCTCATCCGGCCCTTCGGGCCACCTTCTCCCGGGGGGAGAAGGACAGGCGTGCGGGTTGTCCCTCTCCCCTCGGGAGAGGGTGCCCCGAAGGGGCGGGTGAGGGATCCGGCAGGCCGTCGCTAATTCCCCGTGTCATATCTTTGTCGGGTGTCAACATACTTGCTTTATCTGGAACCACCCCACAAGCGAAAGGCTCGACCCACATCTCGCAGAATCAACCAGTAAGCCCCGCTGGAAGGCGGAGTGCACTGGACCAACGGTCTCAGATTACCCATGGAGGGAATGAATGACTGCCCAGGCCAGGTGCAAATGCGTTCAATGGATCTTGATTGCTGTCTTTGTCTTGGCACCCACGGCTGTTCTCGCGCAACAAGCCAATACCGCGCAAGGCCTCGATGAACAGGTTCAAGAGGTCAAGTCCGACGTCCTCAGCATTGCGGCGGACCTGAACCAGCTCGAGGAAAGACTGCTCTATCCCTCAGGGACACAGGTCGCGATCTTCATTTCGCTCGCCAAGGGCGACCAGATGCGGCTCGACGCCGTGCGGCTTCAGATCGACGGACAGCTCGTCGCGCACCACATCTACAGCGCTAAGGAACTCGAGGCGTTTCGAAAAGGCGGTGTGCAACGGCTCTACGTCGGCAACGTATCGACCGGCGATCATCAGCTCGAGGTGCTTGTCGACGGCAAAGCTGAGGGCGGCGCCGACTTCACTCGCACCGAACGCTTTACCGTCCGCAAGGAAGTAAAACCCAAGATGGTCGGCTTCACGCTTGCCGGCCCGGGTTCCGCCAGCCCTCCGATCGCGCTCGGGGAATGGTAAACAATGCGAGTCGCACGCCAGCTCATCGCACTCGGTCTGGCCATCGGACTTGCCGCGGGTCCGGCCACAGCCACCGACCTGAAAGATCTCTATTTCGGTGAGGCGCTCTTTCACGCGTTACAGGGACAGTATTTCGATGCACTCCAGCGGCTCGACACCGAGCTCGCGATGTACCGAGGTCTCGATCAGCCCGAGCTCGATTCGTTGCACTATCACATCAACGATGCCGAATTCGACGTAGGTGATTTCGAGCTGAACTACCGCATGCACCACCGCGCAGGCCGCGCCATCAAGGCCGTGCTCGAGGGCGCCGTCGATGAAGCCGTGCGAAACGAAGCTGCGTTCAGACTCGCTCGCATTCACTTTCAGAAAGGTCAGCTCGACGACGCGCTGAATGCGCTTGGACGCATCCAGGGGACAGTGCCCGCAGAGATACAGGACGACGTCGAGTTCCTGCGCGCGAACGTCTATTTGGCGACCGGGCGGCCGAGCGAGGCCGTCACGGTGCTTCAGCAGGTACACAGCGACGAGAGCTTGTCGGGGTTCGTTGCGTATAACCTCGGCATCGCTCTGCTTCAGGACAATCGGCAACAGGAAGCGATCGCGCAACTCGACAAGGCCGGGCAGCTGCCGGCCACCGATCGCGCCGGTCTTGCAATCCGTGACAAGACCAATCTCGTACTTGGCACCATCCTGTTCGAATCAGGCAATTTTGATCGCGCCAGACAAGCCTGGGACCGCGTTCTGCTGGAAGGACCATTCTCGAATCAGGCTTTGCTGCGCGCTGGATTTGCCGAGGATTCGGCAAAGCAGTATGACCGTGCGGTCGTTCCGTGGGGCATGCTCGCAGAGCGTGAACCGACAGACGCCGCGGTCCAGGAAGCCATGCTCGCCTTGCCGCATGCCTATGCCAGCCTGAATCTGCATGGCCGCGCCGCCATTCTGTACGGGAAGGCGCTCGAGGCGTACAGCAACCAGATCAATAGAGTTGACGCATCGATCCGCAGCATCAGAGAAGGACGATTTCTGAAGGCCCTCATCCGCGAGGAGAGCCGGGAGGATGCGACGTGGGTCATCCGCTTGCGCAGCCTTCCCGAAGCGCCCGAGACGTATTACCTGATGGAGTTGATGGCGTCCCACGACTTTCAGACAGCGCTGCAGAACTACCTCGATCTCGAGGAACTGCAATCGAAGCTCATCGGCTGGAAAACCAGCCTCGATGCTTTTGACGAACTCGTCGAACTGCGAGGACAAAACTACGAACCACTGCTGCCGGGGGTTGACGCGCAGTTCCAGGAGCTGGACGTGCGGATGCGTTTGCGACTCGAACAGCGTGCACAACTGGCGAGGCACCTGAAGACGCTGTTGACTGCCCCTCGGCCCGAGCAGATGGCGACTACGGAGGAACGGATCGCCCTCGAGCGAATTGCACAAATCGACAAGCAGCTCAGCAATTCTGAGAGCCCGGAATCTCTCGCACTTCGGGAACGCGCATCGCGCCTGCGTGGTGCGCTCGCCTGGCGTATGGAAAACGAATACCAGGAGCGCCTGACCGCGGCTTACGTGCACCTGAACGAATTGAATACAGAAGTCGATGCACTCCATCAGAAATACGAAGCTTTCGTCAGAGCGCGGCAGGCGGCGACGCACAGCTATGCCGGATACGACGTTCCGATCTCGCGGCTCCGCGTGCGCGTGGGCGAAGCCCAGCAGCGTGTCGAGATTTTGATGGCCCGGCAGGGGCACATGATTGAGACGGTCGCGATCGAGCAGCTCCAGGCCCGGCGCGAACGCCTGGTGGCGCAGCAGAATCAGGCGCGTTACGGCGTCGCCGATAGCTACGATCGCGCCTCGCGCGCCCAGTCCGGACAACCTGCCCAATCCGGTTCTGCCCCAATCAGCACAACTGACCCATCGGGTGAGACCGGCCGATGATGTATCGCTTCACCCTTCACAGGCTGCTTCTGGCAGTCTTAATCGTTTGTTGCGTCGCGGGCTGTGCCAAGCGTACGCCCAAGCCGCCGGTACGCACGGTCGGGACACTTGCGGAACTACGTAGCGTGCGTCCGGACGTGCAGGAGGTGAAGGTTGAACAAGGCCTTGAACAGGCCATGGAACACTACCGCCGCTTCCTGGAGGAGACACCGGAGACTACATTGACTCCGGAGGCGATGCGACGTCTCGCGGACCTGCAACTCGAGAAGCAATTCGGAATATACACGGGCGACAACAAGCCACGGGAGATGGCGGCTCCGGAGGCCGCTCAGCCACTAGTGGTCAAAACGCCTGGTCCGGCGACGGCGCTCACCGGCACCGCTACGCGGGAATCCGATCAGGATTTCGAGCGGCGGACGACGGCGCAGGGCGGGATTGTACCCGCCAACAGCGCGGACGCTTCGCGACCGGAACTTCCTGCGGGCGCAGATCCGAGCGGACCACTCGAGGCGATCGCTCTCTATGAGCGGCTGCTGACCGAATACCCGAATTACGAGCACAGGGATAAGGTGCTTTATCAAATGGCGCGGGCATACGACGAACTCGGTCGTACCGAAGAGGCCATCGCGACCATGGAGACGTTGATCCGTGGGAATCCGCATTCCGAGCACCTCGACGAAGTGCAGTTCAGGCGGGGCGAATATTTCTTCACACGCAGAAAATATCGAGACGCGGAGAACGCCTATTCGGCGGTCTCCGCCATTGGGCCGTCTTCCTCGTTCTACGAGCTCGCGCTCTACAAGCTGGGCTGGACGTTCTACAAGCAGGACCTCTATGAAGAAGCCCTGCACAAGTACATGGCCCTGCTCGACTACAAGGTATCGATTGGCTACGACTTCGATCAGACCCACGAGAAGGAAGACGAACGCCGCGTCGCCGATACCTATCGAGTGATCAGCCTCTCGTTCAGCGCTCTCGGTGGGCCGGATGCTGTAAAGGAGTACTACACCAACTTCGGAAAACGCTCCTACGAGGACCGCGTCTACGCCAATCTCGGCGAGCACTACCTGGAAAAGTTGCGCTATGACGACGCGGCGAAGACCTATAAAACTTTCGTCGCCCTCTATCCGTTTCACCGTGAGTCGCCGCGCTTCAGCATGCGCGTTGTGGAGACGTTCACCAAGGCGGGATTCCCCAAGCTCGTGCTCGAGTCGAAGCGAGACTTTGCGGGGCAGTACGGGTTGAAGGCCGACTACTGGCGACACTTCAAACCAGAAGAAAGACCGGAGGTCCTGGCCGACCTGAAGACGAACCTGAAGGACCTCGCGACGCATTACCACGCGGAGTACCAGGGCTCGGAAAAGGCGGACGAGAAGCTTGCGAATTATCGCGAAGCCACCCGATGGTACGGCGACTATCTCGAGTCGTTCCCCACGGACCCCGATTCGCCGCCGATCAATTACCAGCTTGCTGATCTTCTCCTCGAGAACAAAGATTTCAGCGAAGCGGCGAAACAGTATGAGCGCACCGCGTACGGATACCCGGCGCATGAGAAATCCGCAGCCGCCGGCTACGCCGCGGTCTATGCCTATCGCCAGCTGCTCAGTGCTGCACCTGAGGAGCAGCGGGACGGCATCAAGCGTCTGACGGTCGCAAGCTCCATTAAATTCGCCGATACGTTCCCGGACCATGAACATGCTGCGTCGGTGCTGGGAGCAGCAGCCGATGACCTGTATGAAATGAAGGACTACCGGCCCGCCGTCGAGTCCGCGCAGCGTGTTGTCGATAGCTATCCCAACGCAGAAGCAGGCATCCGGCGTTCCGCGTGGATTGTCGTTGCGCACGGCTCGTTCGAGCTTGCCGATTACCCAAGGGCCGAGCGCGCCTATACCCAGGTACTGACGGCAACGCCGGAAGGTGACGCGTCGCGCCCTGCGTTCGTCGAGAATCTTGCCGCGTCGATCTACAAACAGGGTGAACTCGCAAACGAGGCGAAAGACTATCGCGCAGCCGCCGACCACTTCCTGAGGATCCGCTCGGCAGCGCCTACCTCCACGATTCGTCCGGGGGCGGAGTACGACGCTGGCGCCGCGCTGATCCGGCTGCAGGACTGGACGAAAGCTGTAGAGGTACTCGAAGCGTTTCGCACCACATTCCCGAAACACGAATTGCAGCTCGAGGCCACCAAGCAGATCGCCTACGCCTACCGGGAGGACGGCCAGTTGTCGCGTGCTGCCGGCGAATACGACCGCATCGCGTCCCAGTCCGGAGACCCGGCATTACGCAGCGATGCGCTGCTGCTTGCAGGAGACCTCTACAAGCAATCCAATACACGGGATCGCGCCCTGGATGCGTATCAACGCTACGTCAAAGAATTTCCCCGACCGGTCCAAACAGCCCTCGAGACTCGCGCCAAGATTGCCGAGATGTATCAGGAAGCACATGACGATTCACGCTATCACCAGGAACTCGAGGAAATCGTCCGCATCGACGCGAACGCTGGATCGGAAAGAAACGGCCGGACAAAAACCATCGCGGCGCGTTCGGCACTCGTTCTCGCGGAGAAGGTCTACAAGGATTTCGAAGGATTGAAGCTGGTCCAGCCGTTCGAGATCAGCCTGCAGAAGAAGCAGGATCGAATGGATGACACGATCGACGCCATGGACAAGCTCGTGGAGTATGAAATCGCCGACATGACGGCGGCGGCGACTTATTACATGGCCGAGACTTACTTCAACTTCAGCCGATCCCTCGTGGAGTCAGAACGGCCGAAGGATTTGAAGCCAGACGAGCTGGAAGAGTTCGAGATGGTACTGGATGAGGAGGCGTTTCCATTCGAGGAAAAAGCCATCAATGTCCACGAAAAGAACATGGAGTTGTTACAGGCCGGCATCTTCAACACGTGGACCGAGAAGAGTCTCAGCAGGCTGACCCAACTGATGCCTGGCCGTTACGCGAAGTCCGAGGTGGGCAGTAGTTTCGTCAGCGCGATCGGCGGTGACACACACGAACACCCGGCTTCTGCGCCTTTGCCCGTTGACGCGTTAACGGACCAGGGTGTTACGGATGAAGTGCGCTCCAATTTTGAGGAGGCGGTGGGCATGCTGGAAAAGGCGGAGTACAAGCCAGGCATCGCGTTGCTGCAAAAAGTCACGGAGCAAGCGCCCGAATTAGCAGTCGCTCAGATTGATCTTGTCATTGCGTACGCGCGCGCCGGAGACATGGAACGCGCCGAGGCCAGTATGAACAAGGCTCTGGAATCGAATTCCAGGCACCCTGCCGCGTACAACGAGCTCGGTATGGTGCAGCGACGTAACGGGCAATTCAAAAAGGCGCGCGAGAGCTATGAGGCCGCCCTTGCACAGTCCGCCGAATTTTCGTATGCGCACAAGAACCTTGCCATTCTGTGCGACCTGTATTTCGGGGATTACAAGTGCGCGCTCGAGCACTACGAAGCGTACAGCCAGCTCGTTCCGAACGACTCCGACGTCGTTAAGTGGATTGCCGATCTTCGCAAGCGACAAAAGGGAAAGCCGTGAGGGCTGGGCGGTCATAGACCGCCCCTACAATTTGGGGTTCACGACTGTAGGGGCGGTCTATGACCGCCCGATGCACTCAACTTAGTTGGTTTAAGAAGAACGCAGTTGGAATTGTGAAGTTACAGAAAAACAGTCAGTTATCCCGATGGAAGGCGGAGTGTATTCAAGGGTCGGTTCATACCGTGAAGGAGAGAGGCAAATGATCGCCAAACTCAGATGTCCCCGTTGGATGCTACTTGCGTTGCTTGCCATGGGCCCAACGGCCGTTTTCGCGCAGCAAGACAAACCGGCGCAAGCGGAAACAGCGCAGGCCAGGCAAGAAGAGGCAAAGAAGCAAAGCGAAGAGTCGCCGGCGAAGACGGGAGAGACCCCGGGACAAGCAGAACCGGGGCAGACGGAAAAAGAGAAGGCGATTTCTGGCATGTCCATTCTGGGCAACCAGGATGCGCCGAAATCTCTGGTCATCGTTCCGTGGAAGAGTTCGGAGATCGGGAAATCGCTCGGCATCTCGACGATGCTGGACGACTCCCGGCAACCCGTCGACAAGGAAGTTTTCATGCGGGGATTGAGTTACTACGAGATCAGGTCACAGACGACGCGCACGGACGGTGCGCCGGCAGGAAACAACGCTGCGCCGGCCACTCCAGTGCAGAGGAGGAAGTAAATGAGCTTTTCACAGCTACTCGGGAGTGTTGGCCCTTTCGGTCTCATGATCATGGGGACCCTGGGCCTACTTTCCATCTTTACCACGGGAATGATCCTGGACAAGCACCGCCGTTTCCGTGCGGCCCAGCGGCAGACGCAGAAGTTCAAGGCCGTATTCGGTAAGTTTCTTCATGGTGAACAGATCGAGGTCCAGCAACTGATCGACGCGGTGAAGGCGCACCAGACTTCCTATGTCGCGCAGGTCGTGTCGGCGGGCATTCTCGAATACGACGGCGTGCTGCAGGCTGGACGTGATCCGCAAGGCTCGCTCGAACTCGTCACGAGTTCACTCCGCGATTCCATGTCCGAGACCTTGATCCAGTTACGAAGCGGTCTCGGCTTCATGGCCACGATTGGTTCAACGGCGCCGTTTATCGGTCTCTTCGGAACTGTCGTCGGAATCATCAACGCGTTTTCGAGCATCTCGGCCGCAGGGTCTGGTGGTATGGCGGTGGTGTCCGGTGGCATCGCCGAAGCGCTGGTCTCTACCGCGCTCGGCATCTTCGTCGCCATCCCGGCTGTTTGCGCGTTCAACCATTTCACAGGAAAGATCGAGACATTTCACGTTGAGATGAACCGGGCTACGACGCAGTTGGTGAATTGCCTCTTCAGGATACCGGAAGTCAAGTTGCCCGAGGCGAAGGTTTCCGAAGCCAGGGCGCCTCAAGCCAAGTTGACGGAGCCAGCTCATGCGACTCGGTGAACCGGCGCGGCTTCAGGCGGGAATTAACATCACGCCGCTGGTCGACGTCGTGCTGGTGCTGCTGATCATCTTCATGGTGATGGCGCCGCAGATGCGGACCGGACCCGAGGTTACCTTGCCGAACACAGCAAAGCCCACGGAGCAAGGCGACGAGCGCGGAAAGATCATGGTCACGATCGACGAAAAAGGCGGATTGTGGATTGACGATCGCGAAATCGCACCGGAGCTGTTCGGCGAAGGCCTTCGCGCAGCCGTGGGCACGGAGACGGACCCCAAGGTTGTGGTAAAGGCAGATTCGCGGCTCAGTATCGGAGATGTCCGGCGCGCGATGATCGCGATCGAGGATGCCGGCTTCCAGGGTGTTGGGCTAATTGCCAAACGACCCGGCGAAAAGAAGGCGGGGGGAGATTAAGTCATGCAGATGAATGGAGGCGGATCAGGCTCGGGCCTGCAGTCCGAGATCAACATCACGCCGCTCGTCGATGTGGTGCTGGTGCTGCTGATCATATTCATGGTCGTCGTTCCTATGATGCTGCACGGGTATGACGTCTCGATTCCTCAAGCATCCTCACAGACGGTGCCGGCGGAGGCTGAAATGTCGCAGGTTGTCCTGGCCGTCGGAGAGAAGAATTGCCAAATGTTCGAGCCGCCGGCGGGGGAGGGCCTTCCCGCGAATTGTCGCGTTAGCCTCGATGCGCGTGAGATCCCTGCAACCGACCTCCCTGTGCGTGTAGCAGAGGCCCTGAGCGGCCGCCCCAAAGATCAGCGTGTGCTGTTCCTGGCCGCGGATGACCGCTTGAACTACGAAGTGATCCTGCGAATCGTCGATCTCGCGAAGTCGGGTGTCGAGGATTTACGGATCGAATTCGTTACCGATTGAGGTGATGGTAATGGCCATGGAATCCGGAACACATATCGCCAGTACATCCGGAGCACCCTCAGCTCGCAGTGTTCTGAAAAGTTTCGTGTTGCATGTCCTCGTCGCGCTGTTGCTATTGCTGCTGCCGACGCAAGTGATGAAACCCGTCAACACGCGCGAAGAGCTCGAGGTCGTTTTCCATCGTCCACGGAAGGCGGTCGAGGTCCCTGTAAAGGCGATCGTCCGTCCTGGGCCGAAAGACGGGACTGGGATCGGGCCGCGGCCGGAAACGACCGGGAGCCCTGGACCCAAACTGGCTTCGAACAAGCCGGGACCGTCAGCACCGGAAGCGCCCGGAACACCGGGCTTACCACCAGGTCCCGAGAGCACCCCGTCGGCGCCCGCGGAAGCGTCGCCCAAAGAGAAGGTTGGCAAGGCGGGCATTTTAGCTTTCAAAGACAAGTTCGCGAGCCTCTCGAAGGACAGAGTCACGCCGCGTCTCGGAGCCGAGGCGCGGTACAGCGCTGCGGATGACATCGGCCCTGCATCGGCACGCTCAGGATTGACAACCGCTTCGCCGGGCTCGAGCGGCGGCATCAATGTCGCTTCTTTAAACCGGAGTGTAGGCGGCGGCGGGGGCGGTAGTGGTGGTGGCCGCGGTGGTGGCAGCGGCGGATCTGGTGGCGGCGGAGTCGGCGGTGGCTCGGGTGGGGGTGGCGGCCTGCCGGTTACCAAAGCAACAAGCGCGATCGCCGCGATCGGCGGCGACGACCGGCCGAAAGCGCGCGCCGGAATGGGACCGTCTCGCACCGATGAAGAAATACAGATCGTGTTCGATCGCTACAAGGCTTCGTTCTACCGGCTCTACAACCGGGAGTTGCGCAACAACCCGACCTTGCAAGGCAAGATGGTGTTGAAGTTGACAATCGAGCCGGATGGCAGCGTTTCAATGTGCGTGCTGCAGTCGTCGGACATGGATGCTCCGGGCCTCGCGGCTCAAGTGGTGGAACGCGTCAAGACAATCAATTTTGGCGCGAAAGAGGGCGTGCAGGCCCTGACGATTGTTTATCCGATCGACTTCCTGCCGGCAGCGTGAAGACGGCAGACTCTGCACAGAGGTGAAGGGAAGGATCTGATTAGCTGATTTCAGCGAGATTCTGAAAAGGCAAAGCCATCGAAAGATGGCGACGCAAAGTTACCGGTCTAACGGGCCCAGAGCCCTACGACAGCGGGACCGCCGGAATCCAGTCCGCAGCGTGGACTGCCTCGGTCCTGCCGGCGACAAAGTCGCCTGGTAGCGAAAACGAGGAAGTGCATGACGGTTAGCGGCAAGAACGACGTGAAGACGGGTTACAGCTGGATGAAGATCCTGCTGTTGCCCTTTGCACTCCTGCTGCTGAGCGCCATTCCCGCGCGGGCGGACGATTGCGTTGGCACCTACGGCGGCGTCATCGACGGCAACGTTGTTAATCCTGCCCCATCGCAGATCCAGATTGACGGCAACTGCACGATCAAAAACTTCACCGGTACCAACCCGCTCAGCAGCAACATCAGTTTTCTCACGCAACCCGGCCAGA
>Ga0157379_10005993_pt1 | contig 10478 bp, 12 predicted proteins | sample S25metaG_FD_121802 | JGI IMG/M metagenome (GOLD analysis project Ga0157379, IMG submission 121802) | Switchgrass rhizosphere microbial communities from Kellogg Biological Station, Michigan, USA - S2-5 metaG | ecosystem: Host-associated > Plants > Roots > Rhizosphere > Soil | place: USA... | reverse complement strand
GGCCATTGGCACGCTTGTATCCTCCATTGGCCTTGCCGTAGCTCTGTCGGGCGGAGACAAGAAGAAGCCTGCTGCAGCGGAGGGCTCAACAACAACTGCACAGACCACCTCGTTTGGTGCTGGTTCGAGGTGAGTTGTATCTCCGTTTCTGAGCTGGTCGTATCATCTGCCAGCTCAGATTCTGGTAACAAGTTTGCTGATGACTGTCCTTATCATAGTGAAGAGGAACAATTGTAAGTTTCTTATTTTGCAAATCTTTCTCGCTTGCCTAAGTGAATATGGTATCAGCATCAAGAACTTCATCGCTGAAGCCGAGAAGTCCGACAAAGCTGGACATTGACGAACGTAGAAGTGATGGAGGTTTTCCAACTAGATTGGCTAAAGGAGGTAGACCTAGTTGGATAAAATAATAATAGAAGGAATTCCACTATCCTGTGTGAGCATCGCTATCCACAAGCTGTCAACGCCCATCCCCCGCGCTTAACAGGTGACTATTTGTTGTCGGAGCACTAGCAAAGTAACTGTTGATATTCTCGTCTCACAACTACTGCATTAAAATGTCTTATTAACTCGATATCCTTTTCCTCAAATTTTCTGAAGAAGTATCTACTTACCTTGGGAGGTCCTGCTTGACACCTTAATTAAGCGCCGAAAGTTATTGGTTGTCACCTATATTTGATCCTTGTTTGAACCACTCTAGTTCTTGAACCACGACATTCTCTTCAAACACTCTCAAATTTATGACCTTTAAACCTGTATAACATTCTCTATCCACGATATACTTTCAACTGCGACAATTCCCATGGCGACTACTACAACTTCCCGCCCTGTGCCCCGGCCACTTCGTCTTACCTCTGGGTCCATTAGTTCACTACCTTCAAGTCCTTTATCCTCAACATCTGCCACAATACCATATGTACCATCTTTATCATCTCCACTACACCGAGAGCTTTCATTCCCCGAAGATATCAGCTCACCCCGAACACGGCACGGTCCTAGGCGACAGAGTAGCATATCATATAACACCAGTTCCTCATCCCTGAAGTCTCCTGGTCTGCAACGGAGCAATTCTGTTGGATCTAAGGTGGTTATAGACGCGGTGAACACTGAGGTTCGCAGCGAGGATAACCCTCTGAAACTGTCGTTGTTACCGGCCGTCCGGGAGGGTGAGCCTATTACGCTTGCGGAAAAGTGAGTCCTATATTACAACGTCCTCTATATCATCATTGCTTAATGGTCGCACTATGTTTGTTAGACACGCAGATCTTCTGCACTTCATTGCTCAGAAAGAAGCGAAATGTCTCGAACTACGGACACAACTTGCGCAGCATGAATCCGATTTACTTCAGCTCAAACGGAAGTGGGAAAGAATTGTTAGCAAAGGTGTTCCACAGTCCGCTCGTTCGGATGCTACTACTGCGACGGAGGTCTTTGAAGGCATTCGAGGTGGAGTGCAGAGCGGTTTGGAGAAGGTATTTGCGGTTTTGGAGCCAGGAGCTGTCACGGCTTCGTCCCAGCCTGCTTCTACTCCTTTCTCCACACCAGTATCTATCAAATCTAGCCCTTCGTCAGAGACTCCTCTCTCGAAGTCCGCCAAACGGATTAGTGTCAGCACAACTGCATCGGCATCTACACACAATCGTTCATCTCTCTCCGGCTCTAGATCCAGCGCCGGTTCCCTCTTTGACGAAATTTCTTCAACTGGCGAACATTCCTTGGATTCCTCAGTATATGACGACGACGACACTGCATGCCTAAGCTCAAACACAGAGAAACCTTCAGAATGGAGTTCTTCCGAACTGCCCTCTCGAGAAGGGTCCGCCGAACTGTCATCCTCGATACTCCGTAAATCAAGACCACTGTCCATCGGTCTTTCACAATTCTCTACGTTGACCCAACCACCAAGTTTGTCGCCTCTTGGGAAGCAAGTGGCCAATTGGGTACCGCCTAGTTTGAACAAGAAGTGGGAAGAACTTAAGGGGAATGAAACGTGAGCTGGTTTATACTCTGTCATCCAAAGCTTGTATACTGATGTCCTATCCTAGAATATCAAAGCAATCGAAGCGAGCCTCCGTATTGTTCAACGATATGTTGTCGGCCTTGGCATCGCCGCAAATGCCATCTGTCCCACAGAAATCTCCCGTGCAAAGTACGGGCTCTCTCCCAACTTTGAAAGCATCTAATCCACCATCTTCATCCGCTCCTGTTGGAATCACCACAAACTCAACACCCATAACCTCATGGATGTCTATTCTCGATGAAGACGTCATCAGCACATCTAGTACCATACTGCAGCCAGAGGTTCTGAAACCAATGGGGGCAATGGCGACGAAGACAGACGAGTCCCAGTCCCAGTCTTCGAAGAAGAAGGTAGAAGAAGAGGACGATGAGGAGGAGTGGAACTGGTAAACAAAAACGCTGCATTGTTCTCTCTCTCCGAATCATTTGCGTCTTCCTTTCTACTTATCAATCATCAATTTGTATTTTATTGTCAATTTATTTTAGGGATTATTGGAATCCAGATCATTGACGAACGTGGATCTTTTCTATTTCGATATCGGAGCACCACCGAGAATCAATAGACCCGGTATCATAAGGAAAAGTATTGCGCCCATCAATGCTGAAGGTCTCACCGAAGGTGTATTATCCATGTCGCTATGGGTATAATGAAGGGAATTGACTTTCCAATCCGTATGTAAATACCGAGATGATGTTGTCTTTATCTCTGGCATAGGTATAATACCCTTGCATCTGATGGGTATGGGATCGAAATAACGTAAAAAATGATAAAAGAAAATCCTCACACCATTCGCCCCCGGAGGATTGCTGTAAGGATAATAACTCAAGTGGCTAATGTTATAGGCAAATTGAATCAATCGATGCTACGACCCATGTCCTCTCTCTTAATCGGCCGTGTGAATCAGGCCTTTCGAGATAGTGGGATGCGTTTCAAGAAAACTCCAGCACAGGAATATCCCGCAGGATACCTACTGTTCGACTCCAAGGATTCTTTCCTTTTCTTTTGGTGGAGTTTTATGAGAACCGAAGGCGGTTAACCAGCATGGGTCAATATTATCAGCCCCGTTCTCAGGTTATTGAACATCCGAGCCCTGTAATGAGAGGATTGGTACACACGAGAGGAAATCCCTCTACGCATATATACTATTACATATTAAAATAATTTTTGAAAAGAGAAATTAGGTTATTACAGAATTACTAGGACTACCAAAAGAAGCGAAACACAAGCTGCGAGTCTTGGCTCGAGTCTCTTCGCCAGCGAAGTAGCAGTTACAGTACCCTCGCTAATAGGTTGGCCTGTCGTCACCAACTTTCCACCCAGTGCTGGTGCCCGGAAAGGATGAGCTTCAGTATTGAAAACCCAATCGTCAAGAGAGATGTGGCTCGGATCATCGAAGGTAAGATATCTAGACAAGTCAGTGAGATGTCAAAAGAAATGAGGTGTTAAACCTACAGGTATTTCATGACCTCGGCATAGAAGAAGCTCTCCGCATCATCGAAATGACCAGATTGAATATTATTAACGTCGAAAAGCCCTCCAACTCCTCCCACGCCATTAGGGACTGGAAGGTGATTTTGGAAGCTTTTCAGGGCGACTTGCGCATTGGCAACATATTTGGGATCTCCGCTCACTCTCCAGGCGTAGAAGTTAGATTCGAGAACTTCGGGACGCAAGAGATATTGACCGTTGGTGATATAGAATCCATGTTGGTTGTTGAAAGTAGTTTGGTCAAGGGTCATGGTGTTCCCTGTGAAAGTGCCGTCATCTGAACCCTGGGGCAGTTGGTTTTTTACCTGGGTGGTATATGCAAACGTTTCGGGGCCGATACCTGTACTATAATGGACTCGGCTAGCGCAAATAACCAAATAACTGAAAGCACTTACGCAGTATTCGCATAGGTATTCCAACAAGCGTCGGTAAGCTTCAGTCCAATATCGACGAGAGTCTGATTCTGGAGGAGCTGGCCACCCAGTATCCAGTTGCCTCCATGGAAGCAGGCCAAATGGCTTCCAACAGGATGGATCTTCCTATCGTCCCCAAAATCAGCAAGATATGTCCACCCGCCTATAGTGGATGTCTTCAAAAGGAAATTCATGGACGAATCTATAGCGGCCTTCCATGCCTGAAGGTAGATCTCGTCGACGGTGGGGTCGAGGCGTGGGTACTTCAGAAGGTATTCAAAATAGGAATCTGAACCTCCACCCCAAGTCACATATGCCCCACTAAATTTCCCGCTCTGAGGATCTATACCCTGTGCCGGAAGACCAGGTAGGGGTGCTTTGAGTTGGGCGATATGTTTGACGGCGTTCTCGGCCAGGGTTCGGTATGTCGAGTTACCAGTGAGTTTGGAAAGTATTGTCCATTCCATTGTGAGCTGTGAATAAAATTATTCCCTGAAGAAATATTGAATGAAATATGTACTTACAGTCCCCGCTTGGGCAATGTTGGACTATGAATATTGAGTTCAGCCGCAGATATAATGCGCGGCGGATACTATTCTCACCGTGGAGGTGTCAACCTTGTTGGTCGCAAAGTTGACCTCATTAAACGGAATAGGACTGCTCCCTGTAAATCCAAAAAGAAGCTTATCGGCAAGCTGTTGGGCCTTCGTTACAAGGACTTGGGGCTGATTTCCATTGAGTTCATAGGCTGACAGAAGTCCACCTATATAGCGAATGGTTGATTCGAATACGGAGACCGAAGCGTCCGTCCTCGACTGACTAAAATCAATCTGGGAAGAGAAGTTCACGGCTTTTTGGAACTGGTCTTCTAGTCCCATAATCTTCATGGTGCTCATAGCATCGACGATAGTGGCACCTATACAGAGTGCGTATAGGTTAACAACTTCCGTTCGAAGCAAATACTCTTCACTCACCCCAGCCATTTCTGTTATCTGAAAAACTCTGAGCAGAGGTCGGTCATGAGTCATCAGTAGTAAACCACGGAGATAGGCCTCTCACCTGGGAAATGGCTGGCAAATGAAAATAGTAAGTCAGGAGGCATGCCAGTGGGGAACATCAAGACCATCACCCACGAGATAGGTCATCATGTCCAAAGGCAAACTTCGTATATGCATCGTACGCTTCAGTGAAAAGTTGAATGACTTGGCTTTTGGAGGCTGCTGCAGTTATTGGCAGCTGCAACCCCGGCTTTTGGACCAACGCAAAGGTGATCGGGGAGCATCCCAAGGAAGTAAATATTAAAAGATGGGGGAAGGGTTTCATAAAGTCAAGGTCCAGAGAGTATGCGCCTGGTAAACCTACTAAAGACTTGAATATACATTAGAGAGAAACTTGGCTGATACGAAGGCAGTGCTACCGGAAGGACGGGCATTTGGGGATCAGCTTCGACGACTCCCTTCACACAGTTTCTCAGCCCTGGGGTAACCTATACCGAACAAGAATCTTATTATTGGACTTTGTATTGCGGATCCAGAAGAAAACATCTTTGCAAACGAACCTCCTCAAAGTCTTAGAGTCTCCATTGTGAAGAACGATACCTAAAGTCAAGGCAGGACGAATAAGTAGTTGCCATCCGATTAGGACTTTACTGAACGGTGAAACAAGCACTCGAACCTTCAGCGTGTAAAATAGGATCTATCCCTGATGACGGATCTAGTGGCTCCGTCCAGCATTTCAAAGTCGTTAAAACACGCATCCGCCTTTCTCTAAGGTGTCTCTTCAGAATTTGGATGTTTTTACTCCAAACTCCCTCATACCATAGTTCCAAAATGAATTCTGATATGGGTCGCGTTAAGGTGTCTGTCGTAGGCAGATTGGATAAGCCAAAGCGTGGCCATACCTCCCTCGGCAGTGGACAGCGCTCACACTGTGAGGGTTCTCAAGAGAAATGTGTTCCATTTGGGGTTAAAGCTCGTTAAACTCACTGAGCCCCTTGCGGACTGATTCGCAAGAACGGCCTTCACTATTATCTCCTTCTGTCGAAGGGCCGAAAGTTATTGTCCAGAAATCCTGGGCTGCTTTCCTGTCTTCTGACACACTGCAGACCCAGGCCCTCTCCGAGAGTTTGCACAATCTCGGTGGGATATTGACTTTTATCATCAATAATGTTGACGATCGCTGTACTTATTCTCTCATTATTACATCGAAGGCTCGCAATTTGGAATCCAAAATGTCAACAATATTCCTCAAGGGGGGCACTTTAGGAACGCCCAGTATCAAGTTTAAGAAGAGGATATAGTTGACTTACTATGTGGAGATCCACACCCTGTTATGGTCCTCAGTAACATCCTCTATGTTTAGTCACTCTGATGATGGCCTGGAAGGGATTATCGGATCAGAAAGGCTCTTTCCTGGCCTACGTGATAAACTTAAAGTGAGTGCATCAACGATCTCTTGATTCTAATGAAACAGAGGCTTATGGGGCCGGGAGAATAGCTGTGGAGTAGAGAATCGGTCAACGTCTAAAGAGATATGCAAGCAAGGTGCAAGATACATTATCGCGTTTACCACAGAGAAAAGAAGAATATCTTCTCGACTATGATATAGCGTAAAGCCCCCATGTCGTATCTTAATGAGATATAACTAAGCACATAAAAAGAATGATTTAGAGAGATAATACATACCAGGAGAATACTTCTTGCCGGAGTCATCTAAACCTTCATCACGCATTATTTGGCCAAGCAACTGTAATGTTTCGATTAACAGCTCGGCCCTCTCCTCAGTTCAGCACGGGCGCGCGGCGCGCGACTGAACAAACACCTGTTCAGATCGAGAACCATACCCACACTCCCTGAGATCCTCTAGAAGAGTTTTCCCCGGTCGCTCCTCATTTTCTGGGAGTACAGGACTTATTCCAGGTAATGGAAGACCTGTTAAGCCTCACACATGCAGTGCATTGGCACGGAGAAGAAGATATCGAATTATTTAGCATTATTTTCGACTTCCTTATGATTTTCCTAATCCATCTATGCAAGAGTTCAGACCCCCTGCGTGACGCGTCATATATTCAGACACCCTACGTATGCATAACGGAACTTTTAATCGAAACTACGGTGTTTGTATGAAAGGATATGGATGGGCCGCGACTCCAAAAATGAAATGAAATGAACTGCGAAATTTCCTAATTAGACACTCAGAAAAGCAATACAAGGTCGGTTTCACTACATCCAATAGCGATTATTGGCCTCATATGTGCGAATTGTGACAGCGCGCTTGTCACGTGAAATTGGTCTTAGTATATTCCACACGATGGTTGACACTGTCCGACACTGCTAAGATAACGCCTAATCGTGCTAGGTGTTTGCTTATGCTTACAAAAGCCTCGAATATTCCGCTCTATCTGTTTACGACAGTCGGGATGTTCTGGTTATCTTATGCTCTCTTATCCCGGACTAGCTTTGTGTGCGGCGCAGGGTGGATAAGCCCTGTTGGTCAGATAGCAATCCATCCGTCTATCGGTAAAGTAGTGGCCTTCGGAGACTCTGCCTCTGATAATGGTGAGTTCCTGCGCTCATTTCCAAGAAATCAGGTCGAGTTGATTCGATAATCTCATTCAGGGACTGGTGCTTGGACTATCTCTCGGAGAACTTGGCCTGCAGATCATGCTTACTATGGTCATCGTTTTACAAACGGTCCTACTTGGGTTGAAAATTTGGCGGAAAGGCTGGAAACGGAACTCATCGATAACGCAATCGGTGGATGTGAGTAGTAGTTTCAAGTGACAGTCATGTGATCCAGAATTATTCTTATTTGTTTTCATTATAGCTACCAGCAATAACTCATTTGTTCAGGGCTTTACGGGTCGCTATTCAGATATCCCTGTACCATCTGCGGTCGATCAACTGGATAGTCACCTCAATGCCCATCATGTTAGTCCTGAAGACTTGCACGTTATATTGACCGGAGGAAACGACATTTTCTTCGCTAAATCTATTGAGGCGATTATTCCTGCGATTGAAAGCATGGTTCTTCGTCTCAACGCAAAAGGTATTCCTACAAACACGAAAGGTCTTCCGGACATTTCTTATATACTACTTGCAGGAGCGACCAAATTTCTCCTTGCATCTTATCCTAAGCTCGACGAACTTCCGTTTCGAAGGATCTTTCCGGATCCTTCCTCAGATCTTTTTGGTGAATTATCTTCAGACCTACGAAAAGCTCTAGTGTCTTTGCGTAACCGACTCTGTCTATCTGGGCTCGAAGTTGGCTTTGTAGACATCTACAACTTATTCCGACAGATGATTGAAAGTCCTCTCTCTTTCGGTTTCGATCCAGACAAGGTTACAAAGAACTGTCTGATTGGTGCATATGGCAACGCTCCCCGCAGACTTTGTCGTAATCCCGACAAATATATATATTGGGACGAGTATCATGTATGTGCATCATCGTTATGTTGCAGGTATATCAAAACCATTCACCTCATTCAGATGACGAGGGTTGTTCATCGGTATATTGGGGAATTGGGGTGGAAGGCTTCTCAGATACTGTGTGACAGCTCAGTAGCCGACTTCAGCGAATTGAGCTAAACACACCTATACCCTTATACGCCATATCTCGGTGAAATGTTGATTTGGATGTGAAATATGCAAGTAGATCCAGCTCCAGAGGGGACCTTCCCAACTACTGTCAACAGGCGCCCTAATCCGCTAGAATGCCAAATATAGAATTATAATGCTACTTGGCTCATCAGAGGTCATTCATATGATTGTTTGGGTGCATATTGGTGAAAAGGATTGAGAAGAGTTAAGGCGCGGGCAAGTTTTAGGCGCCCAACACGAGACGATACATGGACCTCTGGATACCCACTTTTTGAACTTTTTGGCTAAGTTTTCATTTGCTCGATGAATTCACGAAGATATTTTAAGGAGACAGGTTCAGTAATGCAAATAGAGTCATTCCCGCACACATGTGTTACGGTTAGCTCTGGATACTTTATTTAGGTCATATGTCACGGTCCGTCACGGTTATCGGGTAGCAATGATAGTGACGGCAGTTCGGCGAAGGGTTTTCGAAACGGGCACTAGCACGGAGCCGACCGCTAAAGTTACTGCTAGTGCTTAAAATGCTCAATTACTCATCATCTTCTCCTCCGGACTGTCACTCCGATTGTCTCAATAAGTATCCCCCCAGAACCAAATTTCGACAATTCGTCTCCCCTTCAACCCAACCAGTTCGCAATTTTCCGAACGGTAACACTCCGGAATATCCTTTTTAGGCAATTATCAGATCACTAATCCAATTTACCAAGCCTTGTTAGGACAACAAGTGTTCAACAGCGCCCACAACTCCAACCCTGATGGCTGTGGTGCGACTGCCAAGAAACCCATGTTTGTTCATGCCCACCATCCGTTTAAGCCGAAATCTCTTGCCTCTTTCTTCGTCGTCAAATTCAAACCCTTCCAGTAAGACAGCTTGGACGACATGTGGTTTTCTACTCTTTGTACAAATTTTTGGAACATGGTTCATGGCACAGTTAGGGGGCCCGGTGCCATATGAAGCAACAAATGCGGACCTATTATATCGAAAGTCGATACCTCTGTTTCTATTCTTATTCTTTTCACTTCAGGTATAATTTTCTTTCCACCAGTGAGCCCTTTATTGAACAACATGCAGTATAATTCATTTTTTGGGCTACTCCTTGCCGTCTACAACGTGATTCTCCTCACCACAATCCTTGGATATTCTGACATTGGGAGGATCAGATTAGGGCGCCTTCAAATCATATTACATTTAGGAAGTTTGGTAGCAATAGTTGGGATGCGGGTTCTTTTGGGATATCTTTTTAGCAGAGGAACGGGTTGGGCATATCCCTCGTTATTCTTTAATGATGCTATCCATGAGACGACATATGGTGCGCATTCCAGTTCTATCGCGATCCCAGATACCTGATCTTCTGCTTGCCTGATGAAGGTTTCTCCCAGGTTATATTATACTGTATTGTTGGCAAGGCATATGGTATCTTCCTCACCGAAGTATTGGTCAATCCGAAGCTTACCTCTGCTTGGACTCTCCTTTTTCTCTGGTCTCCGAATGCCTTAAGGTCCCCTCCATTCTTTTGGTCTTTCTCCACAGTCTCCATTGTTGGAATCCAAAGCCTACTATCTCTAGTTTTCGAACATAGAGAAATATCCATGGAAGATGAACCAAAACCCAATACCCGGAAGGCTTCTCGACTACGAAGGATGTTCACCACGATACATTATTTCCTCATTTTTGTCGCAATTTTTGGAATAACGGCCAAGATCCACAGCCTATTCTACCATTATAACCGCAATAATTACGGGCGTTATGCACCGGGTGTTCCGGAATCAACACTTGCCCATTTTATTATCCTTTCACACCCACGACGAATAAATTCTACGATTCTAAATTCAACCATTCGATCATATACGCCTCAGCTGGGTTATTCTTTTTCTGCCACCGTCTATACTACAGCTTCTTTGGAGTCTCATCAAGCATTCGTTGATGCTCAAACGACGTTCAAGGGATCGCAGGAG
>Ga0157379_10005991_pt1 | contig 10479 bp, 11 predicted proteins | sample S25metaG_FD_121802 | JGI IMG/M metagenome (GOLD analysis project Ga0157379, IMG submission 121802) | Switchgrass rhizosphere microbial communities from Kellogg Biological Station, Michigan, USA - S2-5 metaG | ecosystem: Host-associated > Plants > Roots > Rhizosphere > Soil | place: USA... | reverse complement strand
GCCCGCCGGCGCTGGGCGGCGTGGAGGGCATCTACGGAATCGACGCCCTCCCCCTGTCCTGGAGCTAGCACTGTGCTGGGGCTAGCCGGCCGGCCGGGCTCAGTACCAGCGGAGACGCGGCGCGGGCGGCGCAGGCGGCTCCGACAGGCGGGCGGTGATCCGGCGGGCGATCTGGGACAGCTTGCGCTTCATGGCTTCCTCCTGATTGCTTCCTAGGAAACTATATATCAGAAAACAAAGTCTGCGGAAGCTTATTCCTGGCGCGCTATACTCTCGCCCGTGCCAGACCAGGACGTGCCAGACCAGGACGGTGTTGACCGGATCCTCGGGCAGTGGCAGCGCGAGCGGCCGGACCTGGACACCAGCCCGATGGGCGTCATCGGCCGCGTGTCCCGGCTGTCGCGCCAGCTCGAACAGCGCCTGGACCCGGTCTTCGCGCGGCACGGGCTCGAGCAGGGCCTGTTCGACGTCCTCGCTACGCTGCGCCGGTCGGGCGAGCCCTACCGGATGCGGCCTGCAGACCTGGCCGCGTCGGTAATGCTCACCTCCAGCGGGATCACCAAGAGGCTGGACCGGCTGGAGGCATCCGGCTTGGTCGTGCGCCATCCTGACCCGCAGGACCGGCGCGGGCTGCTGATCGAGCTGACACCGGGCGGCCGGCAGCTCGTCGACACGGCCCTGGCCGACCATGTGGCCGCCGAGCACCGGCTGCTGGCCGCGCTCAGCCCGGACGACCGTGATCGGCTCGCCGGGCTGCTGCGTATCCTGCTACTCGGCCTGCCCGCCACGGCCAGCCCCGACGGTGAGCCGGGCCCGGGCGGCCCCGGCGGTGAACCCCGCCGCGACCGCGACCCCAGCCCGCACGTGGAGCCGGAGTGACCAGCACCAGCCCGCCGCCTAACGCTGGCGGCACCGCCGGGCCCGTCAGCCCGGCCCGGCGGCTGCTTGTCGTCCTGGTGCTGGCCGCCGTGATCATCGGCCTGGACCAGGCGACCAAGCAGTGGGCCCTGTCCGGGCTGGCGGACGGCCAGACCGTGACGCTGCCCACCGGCTTCATTCACTTGCACCTGCTGGTCAACGCGGGCGCCGCGTTCTCCTTCGCGACCGGCGAGACCTGGTTCATCACGGTGTGCGCCAGCGCGGCCGTGCTCGCCATCCCGTGGTTCGCCTTCCGGGCCCGGTCCTGGCTGCTGGTGGTGGCGCTGGGCCTGCTGCTCGGCGGCGCCGCGGGCAACCTGATCGACCGGCTGGCCCGGGCGCCAGGACCCGGCCGGGGCCGGGTGGTGGATTTCATCGACTACCACGGGTGGTTCACCGGGAACGTGGCCGACATCGCGATCGTGGTCAGTGCGGCGCTGCTGATCGTGCGGGCCGCCGTCATCTCGCCCCGGGAACGGAGGGCGGCGCTGGCGCCGCGTCCCGCCCGGGACGACCCGGCGGGCGGGGACCCGGCCAAGGCGGTGTGACCCGCGCCGCGCCCACCGTAATCCTCAATCGGCAGGACGCTGGACGGCAGGCCAGCGTTCCCCCGGGCGAGCGGAGGCGGGCGGGCTAGCGCTGTGCGGCCAGGTGGTCGAGCAGCTTGGCGCAGGCGTGCACGGCCCGGATGTGCGGCACGTCGATACCCATCCGGGCGGCCAGCTCGACCACGGCGCCGGTCATGCAGTCGAGCTCGAGCCGCTTGCCCGCCTCGAGATCCTGGAGCATCGAGGTCTTGTGGTCGCCGACCGCCAGGCCGGCCTCCAGGCGCCGGTCCAGCGACACCGGGAACTCGATGCCCAGCTGGCCGGCGACCGCCGCGCACTCGGCGAACATGCGCCGCAGGAGGTCGGGCATTTCCGGGATCGAGCCGAGCTCGCCGAGGGTTGCCCGGGTCAGCGCGGTGACCGGGTTGAACGCCACGTTGCCGACCATCTTGAGCCAGATCTGGTTACGGAGGTTCGGGTCGACCGGCGCCTTCAGGCCGCCGGCCTTGAACGCCGCGGAAACCTCCTGGCAGCGCTCGCTGACCGACCCGTCGGGCTCGCCGATCGTGAACCGGGAGCCCTCGATGTGCTTGATCACGCCCGGCTCAGTGATCTCGGTGCCGCAGTAGACCACGCAGCCGACGTTGTGCTCGGGCCGGATCGCGGCGGCGATCTCGCCGCCGGGGTCCACGCTCTCCAGCGGCGGCTTGCCCCACGGGCTGTCCAGATCCTGGAAGTACCACCAGGGCAGGCCGTTCTGCGCCCAGATCACCGCCGCATCGGGGCGGAGCACCGGGCCGAGCCGCGGCGCGGCCGCGGTCAGGCTGTTGGCCTTGAGCCCGACGAACACCACGTCGGCCTCGCCCGCCGCGTCCCAGTCGTCCGTCGCCCGCGGGTGCGCGGTGAAGTCGCCGCGGGGCGACAGCACCCGGACCCCGCGGGACTGCATGGCCGCCAGGTGCGCGCCGCGGGCGATCAGCGTGACGTCGATCCCGCCGCGGTCCAGGCAGGCCCCGACGTACGCACCGATCGCGCCGGCGCCGAGGACGGCGACCTTCATCCCGCCGCCTTCGAGCCGACGATCGATTCCCCGACCCGGCGCCGCTGCACCTTGCCGGTGGGCGTGCGCGGGATCTCGGGCAGCACGTACACGGTGACCGGGACCTTGTACGCGGCCAGCCGCTCGCGGCAGTGCTTGATCAGCTCGCTCGGCTCTGCGTCCTGATTCAGCTTTACGGCTGCTGCGGGCACCTCGCCGTATTTATCGTCATCAACGCCGAAGCAGACCGCATCGGCGACGGCCGCGTGGGACAGCAGCGCCTGCTCGATCTCGGCGGGCGAGATGTTCTCCCCGCCGCGCAGGATCATCTCCTTCAGCCGGCCCTCCAGGTAGAGGTAGCCGTCCCGGATCACGCCGCGGTCGCCGGTGCGGAACCAGCCGTCGATGAACGCGTCGGCGGTGGCCGCCGGGTTGGCCAGGTAGCCGTTCATCACACCGGGCCCGCGGATGACGACCTCGCCGGCTTCCCCGGGGCTAAGGAAGGCGCCGGCCGGGCTGACGACCGCGATCTCGGTGCCGGTCGGTACGCCGACCGAGCTGGGTACGCGGGCTGCGGGCGGCAGCGGGTTGGACGACATCTGGTGGCTGGCCTCGGTCATCCCGTAGGCCTCCAGCATGGGCACGCCGTAGGCGGCCTCGGCCCGCTCCAGCAGCTCCGGCGACAGCGGCGAGCTGCACGAGCGGGCGAACCGCAGGCCCGGCGGGGCGCCGCCGTCGTCCTGGCGGTCGAGGATCATCCGGTGCAGCGTCGGCCCCGCGGACAGCCAGGTGGCCGCGGCGTCGCGGGCCTGCGGCCAGAACCGGTGCGCGGTGAACCGGCGCGGCACAACCACCGTGCCGCCCGTGCTCAGCGCCGCGAACGAGGACGCGACCAGGCCGTGGATGTGGAACAGCGGCATCACGCAGAACGAGACGTCTTTCGAGGTCAGCCCGTAGTGCGCGGCGATCGTCCGGGCCGAGGCGGTGAGGTTGCGCTGGCGGAGCGGGACCTGCTTGGGACGGCTGGTCGTGCCGCTGGTGTGCAGCACCAGTGCGATGTCGTCGGCGTCACCGCGGTCGAAGGACGCGGCGGCCTGGACGGGGGCGCCGTCGATGACGAGGTCCGGCGGGCCGTCCGCGCCGATCGCGAGCTCGATCACCGGGATGCTCAGCGGGCCCGCCGCGGCGACCGCGGCCTGCGGGCCGGTTCCTGACACCAGCAGCAGCCGCGGCGCGATGTCCTCCAGGTAGAACGTGAACTCGCTCTGGGTGTACGCCGGGTTCAGCGGCGCCGCGGCCGCGCCGAGCTGAGCGGCAGCGAACAGCAGCAGGACGAACTCGGGGCCGTTGGGAAGGGTCATGCCGACCCGGTCGCCGCGCCTGACGCCGGCGGCGGCCAGCCTCCCGGCCAGGGTCTCGACGGCCTCGGCGACCTGTGCGTAGTCCTGGGTCCTGCCGTCCTCCGGGGTCACGAACGCGGTCGCCCGCTGCGAGCCGTGGGCCAGCAGCGCGCTGAGCGGCTCCGGCTGGCTGGCGGTGGGCTCGGGCGTGGCGACCATGGGCGACCTCCTGCGATTCGTCGGCAGTCCCAGTATCCGGGCCGTTCCGCGGCCGCCCGAGCGCGGGTCCTGGCGATCACCAGCCGTTCATCAGCCGTCACAGCAGCCGCACCGGCCGAGGTGCGGGCGCTGCCCGCCGGGCAGGCGATCCGCGCAGGAGCCTCGTGCGGGAGCAATAGGAGTGTTACGCGTTCGGTAGTGTCATGGAGGAGTCAAGGGGGATTAAAGGCAGGGACAAGCGCTGGGGCCACCAGCAGGGGGGCGCCTATGTCGTCGGCAGCGAGACGGCCGGCATGGAGCCGAAAGCTCGGATGGACTGGTATGTGGTGGTGGGATGACGGCGGTGCCACGGGGGCACTGGTCCAGCGGCGGGAGCTGAGCTACGGCAGCCGGGAGTTCCTCGCCGCCAGCGACCTGGCCCGGCGCTTGCCCAAGTCCGCTCCGGCCCCGGCCTTGATCGGGAGCCTGGCGCGGCGCCCGGCCCTGCTGCGGGGCCTGGCCGCCGTATGGCGGCTGCCCGTCACAGACCTCCGGGTCCGCAAGGCCGACGCGGATGCCTGGTGGTTCCGGGACTGGTTCGCCCCGCGGCGCCAGCTCGCCTGGGCCGTCCTGGACCTGCCCACCGCGAAGGATCACTACCTGACCGGCCGTCACCGGCAGGCCCTGCGCACGAATCTACGGCACGCCCGTGCCCGCGGGGTGACCTCTTCCCGGGTCAGCTATGAGACCTGGTCCGAGGCGGTAGGCACCATCATGCGGGCCCGGGACCTCACGCCAGGCCCCGACCAAGACAGGCCCGGGCCAGGACAGCGGGCGGCCTTCTACGTGACCCGGGCCGCCTGCGGGGAACCGCTGGCGGTCGCCGAGGTCGCCTTGTTCGGGGAATTCGCGGCACTGGCCCTTTTGATCAGCCGCCCTGACCGGCAGCCGGACTCATCCTGGGCGCGGTATCAATTGCATACCTGCCTCGCCCTCGACCTCGGCTGCTGCGGTGCCAAGCATCTGCTCACCGGTTCCGCCCTCACGGAAACCGCTGGCACTCAGTACTTCCAGCACCTGCTGGGCTACCAGGCCCGCAACCTCCGCGTGAAGGTCATTCCGTCTCGCGTGCGCTGATTCGCCTGCTGCGGCACGAGCTGATCTGCTCACCGGGCCGGGCGGGCTAGGCCGCGTGGCGGATCGTGGCCGGGGCTGGCCGGGCCGCGTGCAGGCCGGCGACGACCTGGCGGGCCCAGCGCATGCGCTCGCAGGCCGCCTCGGGGTGGTCGCCGAACTCCTGAGCCATCCGCGCGGCGCAGCCGCGGGTGCCCAGTTCCCGCACAGCGCGGCTGATCGCCGCGGCGACCTCCTGCGCCGTGGGCTCATCCGAGCACTGCAACCCGGAGGCGAACAGCGCCTCGCACCTCGCGTCGATGACATTCAGCCGGGTCATGGAACCCTCCGTGCCTGCTCGGTCCGGGTCAGCTGCCCGGTTCCGCGTCCTGGCCCCAGAGTCGGCCGCAGGCCGCCGCCGGGCAAGGGAAGCCCTCCCCACTGCCGCGCCCCGAGGCCCTGCGCGACCTCCTGGGCGGGCTGTAGCCATCCGGCCCGCCGCCCCCTGACCGCCTGACCACCCGGCCGGGCTGTCAGCGGCTGCTCGCCGTCAGCTGTCCCGCAGCAGCCGCCGCAGGATCTTCCCCGACGGGGACACCGGGATCGAATCGGTGAACTCCACCTCGGTGATCCGCTTATACGGCGCGACCCGCTCAGCCACGTACCCGATCAGCTCCGCCGCGGTGCCCGCACCGGCCCGGCCCCCCTCGGTGAGCACCACGAACGCCCGCGGCCGCTCCCCCGCCCGCTCGTCAGGAACCGGCACCACCGCGGCCGCGGCCACCCGCGGATGGCCGCACAGCACGGCCTCCAGTTCGGCCGGGGCCACCTGGAACCCGTTGACCTTGATGAGCTCCTTGACCCGGTCGGTGATGAACAGATCCCCGTCGGCTGAGAACCGGGCGATGTCCCCGGTGTGCAGCCACCCCTCAGAATCGATCGTCGCCGCGGTCGCCGCCGGGTTGCCGAGGTAGCCGTCCATCACCGACGGCGTGCGGACCCAGAGCTCCCCGGTCTCCCCCGGAGCCACGTCCGCCTGCCGCTCCGGCTCGACGATCCGGGCGCGTGCCCCGGGCAGCAGCCGGCCCGACGACCCGGGCACCACCTCGGTGCCTTCCGGCCACAGCGCCAGGCCGGCGGTGACCTCGGTCATCCCGTAGCCCTGGCCGACCGGGCAGCCGATCCGCTCCGCGCAGGCCTGCTGCAGCCCGGCGTCCAGCGGCGCGGCCCCGCAGCCCAGCCACTCCAGCGACGACAGGTCGTACTCGCTCACCGCGGGGTGCCTGGCCAGCGCCGCCACGATCGGCGGCACGACCACGGTCTGGGTGATCCGGTGATCCTGCAGCGCGGCCAGGAACCCAGGCACCTCGAACCGCGGCAGCGTGACCAGCGTCGCCCCGCCGAGCAGCGCACGGCCGGCGAGCACGATCAGCCCGACCGCATGGAAGAACGGCGCGACCGCGAGGACCCGCGCGGCGGGCCCGGTGGGCATCAGGGTGAGCGACTGCACCAGGTTGGTGAGGACGGCGCGGTGGCTGAGCATGACGCCCTTGGCCCGCCCCGTCGTCCCGCTGGAGTACGGCAGCAGCGCGAGCGCCGCCGGGTCCACCGGGTCCCGGGGCACGGTGGCGCCGTGCGCCATCAGGTCACCGAAGCCAAGGGTGCCCCGCTCCGCGGTGCGCGTCACGATTACCGGATTACGGTTATCCGTGCCGCGGGCCGCCAGCTGCTCCGCGGCCGCCCGGGCGGTGGGCAGGACCGCCGGGTCGGCGAGCAGGAACCTGGCCCCGGAGTCGGCCAGCTGGGCGGCCACCTCGCCCGGGGTGCACATCGGGTTCAGCCCGGTGACCGCTCCGCCCGCGGCCATAGCGCCGAAGCACGCCACCAGCCACTCGGGTGAGTTCGGCGCGAGGATCGCGAACGTGTCGCCCGGGCGCAGCCCGTTCGCGGCAAGCCCGGCGGCCACCCGCCGTATGCCGTCGGCCAGCTCGCCGTAGCTGAGCGTCTGGCCCGACGCGGCGTCGGTGACGGCCGCCTGACCGGGCCGTTCCGCCGCAACGCCGAGCAGGGCGTCCGGCAGCGAGACGCCCGGCACTTCCGGGTCCGGCCAGGCGCTGGTGATGACCGGAGTGGCACTGGTGCCCGTGCTGATGCTCATAGCGTGGCCTCCTTGGGTCGCCCGTCGCTGGCTACGGCGCCGGTCCCGTGAGCGTGCGGGACGGCGATCTCGCAGGCGCCGTGCGCGCAGGTGACCGCCGGGTCGCTGCGGGCCCAGCCGCGGCGGACCAGCAGCCGGTGGATCTCGCAGCCCAGGCACAGGCCGAGCACGGACTCGAGCCACATCAGGGTCAGGCAGACCAGGCAGATCGACCGCGGCAGCCAGCCGCGGATGCCGCTGTTCGTGATGATCGCCATGGCCCCCGACATGGCCAGGCCCAGCGTCCAGGCGAACCGCTTGGGCCGGGCCGACACCCAGTCCGGCACGCGGCGCCCGGTGAGGAGGCCGGCCAGGGCGCCGACCGGGCTCCAGTCCAGGCCCGCGGTCACCCGGATCGCGAACTCGGCCGCGAACAGCACCGAGACGGCCTCCAGGGGCCAGTACACCTTCTGGAAGTAGGCGAAGCTGAAGGCGACGGCGCCCGCCACCATCGTGAGGCCGGCCGCGGCGCGGACCTGGTGCTCGTTGACCATGGCCGGGGAGCTGATCGGGTTCGGCATGCTGCTGCCCTCCTGCAGGCGGTAGCTCAGACGGGTTCGGGCACGGCCGGCCGGTGCCCGGCCGGGTGCCAGGGATGCCCGGCGCCGGCCGCGAGGCTGTTCGCCGTGCGGCGGCCAGCGAAGCGCTGGATGAAGCACATGAATCGGTAGACGTCGGCGAAATTGCTGGCCACGCCGACGGAGATGCGGGTGGCCGAGGGCAGCACGCCGTACTGGGCGCGCATCCCGTCCCGCAGCTCGGCCTCGGTGACCGGCTGGTCCCGGCCGAACCAGGGGCGGAGCTGGCAGGCGGTCAGGCCCAGCGCGACCTCGCCCGCGCCCGGGTTGCAGAAGCAGCCGGTCCGCAGCGAGATCCCGGCCTGGCCGGCCAGTTCCTCGATCAGGCGGTCGTCGATCGTGATCCCGTCCGGGTCGCGCAGCCGGAACGTGATGGTCCCGCCGCGCTGCCAAGTGCTGGCCGGCCCGAGGATCTCGGCCAGCGGCCGGCCACTGGCGTGCCGCAGGCCGGTGAGCGCGTCCAGCAGCCATCCGGTCAGGGAGTGCACGCGGTGCTGGATCGCGGCCTGGCCCACCCGCTGGATGTGCCGGAGGCCGGCCGTGACCGCGGGCAGGTTGAGGTAGTCCACGGTGCCGTCCTCGAAGGCGGCCTCGCCGGGCTCCAGGTAGTAGCCGTCGCCCCGGACCGAGGCGATCGTCACCGTGCCGCCCGCGAACCAGGGCCGGTCCAGCAGGGCGGCCCGGTCCCGCCGGATCAGCAGGCAGCCGGCCCCGGTCGGGTATCCGGTGATCTTGTAGAACGAGAACGCGGCGAAGTCCGGCGCGATCGCGCCGATGTCGACCGGGTTCGTCGGCGCGTAGGCCGCGGCGTCGAGCAGCACGTCCCAGCCGGCCTGGTGCGCCTCGGCGACCAGGCCGAGGTCGTGCTGCACGCCGGAGAAGTTGGACTGCGCCGGGAAGGCCAGCAGGTTGCGGGCCCCGGGGTGGCCGGCCGGCACACCGGCCCGCAGAACGCTGCTCATCGCCGCGCGGTCGACGCGGAGCTCGGGCGCGGTCACCGGCACGTAGCAGACCCGCGCGCCTCGTCGCCGGGCGAACTCACGGATGCCGTTGACCGAGTTGTGGTTGTCCACGGTGAGCGCGAACCGGCCGCCGGGCGCGAACGGGTAGGCCTCGCCGACCAGCCGCAGCGCCGCGCTGGCGTTGGCGGTGAACACGCACAGGTACTCCTCCCGCGGGGCGCGGAGGAAGTCGCAGACCGCCTGCCGGGCCTGCTCGACTAGCTGCGACGAGGCCAGCGAGGCCGGGTTATTCGAGTGCGGGTTGCCCAGCACCCGGTTGTGCAGCAGCGCGGCGTGCGCCTCAATCTGGCCGTCCGCGTGCAGCCCGCCTCCGGTGTAGTCCAGGTACACGTGGCCGGTACGGTCCAGGCGGCCGTACTCGGTCCGCCGCAGCCGGGCGAACGCGCCGTCCGGGTCGAATCCGGGATACCGGCGGAGGAATGCCGCCTCGGCCGCCACCACGCCGGCCAGTTCGTAGCTGGGTGCCTGAGTACTCATACCGCCATGTCCGTCCTGTTGCCCACCGCCCGCGGGGGTATGGCGTTGTCCCCCGCCTGGTTGCCGGGTCATCCCCGGCGCCTGCGCCTCGGTCGCTCCCACTGTGAGCGGCCTCCGTTAGCGAGGCGCTAGCCGCACCGCTAGCCGGCCCCCCGGTTGCTCCTCGCTGATACGGAGCGTCCGGATTCCGCCCTGATGCGCACTGAGGCGCGGAATTTTCTACCTCATCTTGACCACAATTGGGCTTTAAACCAACAACCTTGTTGGTGTCTCACCCAATATCATGGATGCCGTGACGTCAACCCCCCAGTCCACGGCCCGGCCGCCGCAGCCGGCCGCCCGGCGAAAGGCCCCCGCCCAGCGACGGGCCGAGGTGATCGAGGCCGCCGCGGCGATCGCGGTGCGCGACGGCCTGGACAAGGTGACCGCCAAGCGGGTCGCCGCGGCCATCGGCGTGCGCGCTGGCCTGGTCGACCACTACTTCACCGCCGACCAGCTCGTCGCGGCCGCGTTCGCGCTCGCCGCGGCGGCCGAGTCAGATGAGGTCTTCGGGGAGGCCGAGGCCATCCCGGACGCGCCCGGCAAGATCCGCCATCTGCTGGCCACCTGGCTGAGCCCCGGCCACGACCCGCTCAGCCTGCTCTGGCTGGACGCCTGGCAGGCCAGCAGGCACCGGCCCGCGCTCCGCCATGAGGTCACGGCTCAGATGGCCAGGGACATCGACCGCCTCACGGTGATCATCCAGGGCGGCGCCGACCGCGGCGAGTTCACCACCGCGGAGCCGGCCCTCGCCGCCGGCCAGATCTTCAGCCTGGTCGACGGCCTCAGCGTGCAGGCCGCGATCCGCGGCACCATCGAGTACACGTACAGCCAGGCCCTGGTCGCCGTCGTCACCGAGACCATCCTCGGCGTCCGCCTGCTGACCTGACCGCTGCCCGGGCCCGCTCAGCCGCTGTAGGCGATCGTGGCGTAGTCGCGGTCGCCGTCGCCGTTGTCCTGCTGGCTTGTTCCGGTGACGAACACCAGGCCGGCCGGGCTGACCGCCACCG
>Ga0157379_10005990_pt1 | contig 10481 bp, 8 predicted proteins | sample S25metaG_FD_121802 | JGI IMG/M metagenome (GOLD analysis project Ga0157379, IMG submission 121802) | Switchgrass rhizosphere microbial communities from Kellogg Biological Station, Michigan, USA - S2-5 metaG | ecosystem: Host-associated > Plants > Roots > Rhizosphere > Soil | place: USA: Michigan... | reverse complement strand
GCAGACCCTCGCGCTCGGCGCCGACAACGATCGACACGTCGTGCGACCGTGCCCACCCATCCCCCCGGAGCACGTCGCCGCGCCGCGCGGCCAGCGCGACGGTCACGCCGGGCAGCTCGCCGATCGTCGCGACCCGCGCGACCGGCACGGCGAAGATCGCGCCCATCGAGGCGCGCACCGCCTTCGGGCCGAACGGATCGGCCGTCCCCGGCCCGATCGCGACGCACGCCGCGCCGAAGGCCAGCGCCCCACGCAGCACGGTCCCGACGTTCCCCGGGTCCCTGATCCCCCACAGGGCCACGCACCGCGGCCCGATCGCCGCCGGCGCCCAGCGCTCCTCGTAGACGCCGAGCTCGCGTGTGCCCGAGCCCAGCGACGACACCTTGGCCAACGCGCCGGCCTCGACGTCGACGCCCGCCCGCAGCCGGTGCACCGGAACCCATCCCGCCGCGTCGGCCGCGGCGAGCAGGTCCTCGCCCTCGGCCACGAAGCGCCCACGCTCACGCCGCGCCAGCAGGCGGCGGATGTCCTTGAGCAGCGGGTTGTGGTGGGAGGTGATCATGGTGGTGCGGGCAAAAGAAAGGGCGCCGTCCTGGTCAGGATCCGGCGCCCTTGAGAGCTTGGTGTCGGCTGTGTCGCTACGCAGCGGCTGCCGACGCCTCGCGGGCGGCCTGCGCAAATCGGCGGAAGGTCTCGGGGTCACGCACGGCGATGTCGGCCAGGACCTTGCGGTCCAGCTCGATGCCGGCCAGCTTGAGGCCGTGCATGAACGTGCCGTAGGACAGGCCGTTCAGGCGCGCGGCCGCGTTGATGCGCGTGATCCACAGGCGGCGGAAGTCGCGCTTGCGGTTGCGACGGTCGCGGTAGGCGTAGGAGTCGGCCTTGAGCAGGGCCTCCTTCGCGCGCTTGTAGTTCGAGTTCGCCTCGCCGCGGAAGCCCTTGGTGAGCTCGAGGGTCTTGCGGCGCTTCTTCTTGGCGTTGACGGAGCGCTTGACGCGGGTCACTTCTTCTTGGCTCCCAGGAGGGTCTTGACCCGCGGCGCGTCGTGGTCCGAGAGGACGAGCGGCCGGCCGAGCGCACGCTTGTGCTTCGGCGACTTCTTCTCGAGGATGTGGCTCGTGAAGGCGTGGCGAGCCTTGACCTTGCCCTTGGCGGTCAGCTTGAAGCGCTTCTTCGCGCCCGAATGGGTCTTCATCTTCGGCATGGCGGAGCGGGCCAGTGTAGTGGAACGAGATCTGGCCCGCCCCCTAGGCTAGCGAGGTGGCCGCCACCACCGTCAGCAGGCGCCTCATCGGGCGCGGGCCGGAGCTCGCGACGCTGCTCGAAGGACTGCGCGCCGCCGGGGAGGGCCGGCCCTCGCTGGCCTTCGTCGCGGGCGAGTCCGGGGTCGGCAAGACGCGGCTGCTGAGCGCGCTGGCGGCCGCGGCGCGCGACGAGGGTGCCCGCGTCCTGAGCGGCGAGTGCATCGAGCTCGGCGAGGGCGAGCTGCCCTACGCGCCGCTCATCGGCGCACTGCGGCCGCTGGTCCGTGCGGGCGACCCGGCACTGACCGAGCTGCCCGCGAGGGCGCGGCGCGAGCTCGCCGCGCTGCTGCCCGGCCTGGCCGACGACGCGCCCGCCGAGGCATCCGCCGCGGGCTCGCTGCGCGAGACCCAGCCGCGGCTCTTCGAGGCGCTGCTCGCGGCGCTGGACCGGATCGCCCGCGACGAGCCGCTGCTGCTCGTCATCGAGGACGTGCACTGGGCCGACCACTCGACCCGCGACTTCCTCGCGTTCCTCGGGCGCAACCTGGCCGACGAGCGGATCATCGTCGCGCTGAGCTACCGCCCCGACGAGCTGCACCGCCGCCACCCGCTGCGCCCGCTGCTGGCCGTGCTGGAGCGCACGCCGGGCGCCCGGCGCGTCGAGCTGGCGGGCCTGGCCCGCGACGAGGTCGCCGAGCTGGCCCGCGAGCTCACCGGGGAGGAGCCCGCGCGCGAGCTCGTCGAGCAGCTCGTGGCGCGCAGCGACGGCAACGCGCTGTTCGTCGAGGAGCTCGTCGCCGCCGGTCCGGGCCCGCTGCCGCCCAGCCTCGCCGACGCGCTCATGGTGCGCATCGAGCGCCTGAGCGCGCCCGCCCAGGAGATCGCGCGTGTGCTCGCCGTCGCGCAGCCCGCCGACCACGCCCTGCTCGAGGAGCTCGCGGGCCTCGACGACGGCGCGCTGCGCACGGCGCTGCGCGACGCGATCGCCGGCCACGTCGTGATCGTCGGCGACGACGACCGGTACACGTTCCGCCACGTGCTGCTGCGCGAGGTCGTCTACGACGACCTGCTGCCCGGCGAGCGCGCGTCGCTGCACCTGGCCGTCGCCGGGGCGCTCGAGCGCCGGCTCGAGACCGATCCGGCCGCGCCGGCCGAGGCCGCGCTGCCGTCGGCGATCGCCCATCACTACGCCGCGGCGGGCGACCAGCCCGCCGCGCTGCGCTGGGCGGTGCGCGCCGCCGACCGCGCCGAGCGCGTGCACGCGCCGGGCGACGCCGCGGTCCTGCTCGACCGGGCACTGCAGCTCTGGGACCGCGTGCCCGAGCCGGCCGCGATCGCCGGATGCGACCACATCGACCTGCTGCTGCGCGCGGGGCGCGCCCACCGCACGATCGACGAGGGCCGCCGCCTGACGCTCATCGGCCACGCCATCCGCGAGGCACGCGCGGACGGCGCCGACGACCCCCGCGTCCCGATGCTCCTGCGCGAGCGGTCGATGGCCGAGTGGACGCTGGGCCGCGGGGAGGCCAGTCGCGCGACGCTCGACCTCGCGCGGCGGATGCTGCCCGACGACGCCCCGCCGGCCGACCGCACGCTGCTGACGATCTCGCGCCTGCGCCTGGCGACGCTGCAGTCGCGGTTCGCCGAGGCGATCGAGCTGGCCGAGGAGGGCAACGCGATCATCGCCGGCCAGCCCGAGGAGAGCCGCCTGCGCGTGGAGATCGGCCTGCACTTCGGCCACGCGCTGATCATGAGCGGCGAGAACGAGCGCGGATGCCGGATCCTCTACGACGCGATCGAGGAGGCCCGCGCCGGCGGCCGGATGGAGTCGGTCGGCATCGCCTACACCAACCTCGGCGACGCGCTGCACCTGCGCGGGCAGAGCGCCGAGGCGCAGGAGGTCGCGGGGCGCGGGCTCGCCGAGCTGCCGCGCGACACCATGTCCTACCTCTGGGTACGCACGCTGGCGGCGGAGCTGGCCATCGAGCGCGGCGACTACCCGGCCGCGCGCGAGTACCTGGACGGCATCGGGCGCACGAGCGGCAGCTCGCGGGTGAACGTGGACCTGCGGCTGGCCGAGCTCGCGCTCGCCACCGGCGACCTCGACGGCGGACGCGCCGCGATCGAGGAGGCCGAGCGGCTGCTGGTGGACTCCCTCGAGCCCCAGTTCGTCGCCGTCGCCGGCGTGCTGCGTGCCGAGCTCGAGCGCCGCGACGGGACGCTGGAGGCGGCCCGCGCGGCGGTGGAGCGCGCCCTCGAGCGCGTGGAGTACTGCAGCGACGACACCGTGCGCCTGAGCCGTCTGGCGGTCACCGGGCTGGCGGTCGAGGCCGATGCCGCGCAGCGCGCCCGCGACCTCGCCGACGGCGACGAGGAGCGGGCGGCGATCGCCCGCGCCGAGATCATGCTCTCGCGTGCGCGGGCGGCGGCGGAGGGCGCGGGGCCGGTCGAGGTCGCGCTGGCCGCGATGGCCGAGGGGCACATGCTGCGCGCGACGGGCGCACCGGCCGACGCACGGTGGCGCGCGGCGGCGCAGGCGTGGGACACCCTGTCGCGGCCGTTCATGGCGACGATGGCCCGCTGGCGCGCGGCCGAGTCGCTGCTGGCCCACGGCGAGCGCGACGGCGCCGCGGACGCGGTCCGCGACGCGCTGGGCGCCGCGCGGCGCCTGGGCACGGGATGGCTCGCGGGCGAGCTCGAGGCGCTGGCCGCACGGGCGCGCCTGCCGCTCGGCGAGGACGCCGGTGGGACGTCGGCGCAGGCCGCCGGCGCCGGCGACGAGGATCCGTTCGGCCTCACGCCGCGCGAGCGCCAGGTCCTCGGCCTCGTGGCCCGCGGCGCGACCAATCGCGAGATCGGCGCGGAGCTCTACATGGCCGAGAAGACCGCGAGCGTCCATGTCTCGCGGATCCTCGCCAAGCTCGACGTGCGCAGCCGGACCGAGGCGGCGGCGGTGGCCCACCGCCTCGGACTCAGCGCAGACGCGTGACCTACGACGCCTCGGCGGCGTCGGGGGCAGGCTCGGGCTCGGGCTCGGCCTCGGGCTCCGGCTCGGACACGCCGAGCTCCTCGGCGCCGGGCTCGTCGGCCTCGGGCTCGATCGTCCCGGCCTCCGTGACCTCGCCATCGGAGACCGGCGCCTCGGCGCCGTCCTGGGAGGGCTTCTCCTCGAGCGTGCCGGCCAGGACGGCCTTGCTCGGGCCGAGCATCATCGTCATGTTGCGCCCGTCCAGATTGGGGCGCTGCTCGACGACCGCCAGCTCGGCGAGCTCCTCCGCGAGGCGGTCGAGGATCATGCGACCCCGCTCGGGGTGCGTCACCTCGCGGCCACGGAACATGATGGTGATCTTCACCTTGTCCTTGTGGCGCAGGAACCGCTCGACGTGACCCTTCTTGGTGTCGTAGTCGTGCTGGGCGATCTTCGGCCGGAACTTGATCTCCCGGATGACGATCTGCTGCTGGTGCTTGCGTGCCTGCTTCTGCTTCTGGGCCTGCTCGTACTTGTACTTCGAGTAGTCCAGGACGCGGCAGACGGGCGGCCGCGCGTCGGCGGCCACCTCGACGAGGTCGAGGTCGCGGTCCTGCGCGAAGCGCAGGGCCTCATCGGTCCGCATGATCCCGACCTGGGCGCCATCAGGACCGATGACGCGAACCTCGGGTACGCGGATGCGCTCGTTGACGCGGGTGGTGTCCCGCTCGGGCGGGCGCCGGTCGAAGCGTCTCGGGACCGGCACTAGCTGGTGCGTCGGCGTGCCGTCAAGATCGCGGCGCCGACCGTGTCGGAATGCAAATCAACAGGACCCAGTATAGACGGATCGTCCGAAGTTCAAGGGGCTTTGTTCGACGCCTCTCCAGTGGAGGCATCCGACGACGCTCAGCGTCGCTCGTCGCCTCCACTGCGCGGCACCGCGCACTCGCGCGCGAGGCGCTCGACCAGCTCGTCGAGGCCCACCGAGCCCTCGTCGCCCTGGCCGTGCCGGCGCACCGAGGCCGAGCCCGACTCGGCCTCGCGGTCGCCGATCACGAGCATGTAGGGGATCTTCTCGAGCTCCGCGTCGCGGATCTTGCGGCTGACCTTCTCGTTGCGCACGTCGACCGTCACGTGCACCCCGGCCTCGCGCAGCCGCGCCGCCGTCGCCTCGGCGGCCGCGTTGTGGCGCTCGGTGATCGGCAGCACGGTCGCCTGGACGGGCGCCAGCCACAGCGGCAGCTCGCCGCCGGTGTCCTCCAGCAGGATCCCGATGAACCGCTCGAACGAGCCGAACAGTGCGCGGTGCAGCATGACCACGCGGTGGTCGGCGTTGTCGGCCCCGACGTAGGTCAGGTCGAAGCGCTCGGGGAAGTTGAAGTCCAGCTGCACCGTGCCCAGCTGCCACGAGCGGCCGAGGGTGTCCTTGAAGTGCAGGTCGATCTTCGGGCCGTAGAAGGCACCGTCGCCCGCGTTGACGGCGTACTCGAGACCCTTCTCGCGCAGCGCCTGCTCGAGCAGCCCCTCGGCGCGGTCCCACGTCTCGTCGTCGCCGATGCGCTCGTCGGGGCGGGTCGACAGCTCGAGCGCCGGCTCGAACCCGAACACCGCGTAGGTCTCGAAGGCCATGTCGAGGCAGCCCTTGATCTCGTCGAGGGTCTGCTCGGGCGTGCAGAAGATGTGGGCGTCGTCCTGCACGAAGTGGCGGACGCGCAGCAGCCCGTGCAAGGCGCCGGACAGCTCGTTGCGGTGCAGCAGGCCCGGCTCGCTGTAGCGCGCGGGCAGGTCACGGTAGGACCACTGCTGCATCTTGAACAGCTGGCAGTGGCCCGGGCAGTTCATCGGCTTGAGCGCGAGGTCGCGGTTCTCGGCGCTCGTCACGAACATGTTGTCGCGGTACTTGAACCAGTGCCCGGAGGTCTTCCACAGCTCGGCGTCGTAGAGCTGCGGCGTCTTGACCTCGGTGTAGCCGTGGGTCTCGCACATGTCGCGCGAGAGCGAGATGAGGCTGTTGAAGACGCGGGTGCCCTTCGGGAGCCAGAAGGCCGCACCGACGGCGGTGTCGGAGAACTGGAACAGGCCGAGCTGCGGGCCGAGCCGGCGATGGTCGCGCGCCCGCGCCTCCTCGAGCAGGTGCAGGTAGGCCTCGAGGTCCTTCTTCTTGAAGAACGCCGTGCCGTAGATGCGCGTGAGCTGCTGGCGCTTGGCGTCGCCGCGCCAGTAGGCGCCGGCCACCGACTGGAGCTTGAACGCGCCGATGCGCCCGGTCGACGGGGCGTGGGGCCCGCGGCACAGGTCGGTGAACGGCCCGTTCGTGTACAGGCCGACGGTCTCGACGTGCTGGTCGCGGACGAGGTCCTCGATGATCTCGACCTTGTAGCTCTGGTCCTGCGCGCGGAAGCGCTCGAGCGCCTCGGCGACCGGCACGTCCTCGCGCACGAACGGCTCGTCGGCGGCGATGTGCTCCTGCATCCGGGCCTCGAGCGCCGGGAAGTCCGCCTCGGAGAGGTGGACGCCCTCGGGGAACTCGAAGTCGTAGTAGAAGCCGTGCTCGATCGGCGGCCCGATCGAGATCTTCACGCCCGGGTAGAGCTCCAGCGCGGCCGCGGCGAGCACATGGGCGGCGTCGTGGCGGATGAGGTCCAGCGCGTCCTGGCCGGAGCGCTCGGTGATGACCTCGAGCTGCGCGCCGTCGGGCAGCGGCCGCGCGAGATCCTGCACCGTTCCGTCGACCTTCACGGCCAGCGCAGCCTTCGCGAGGCCCGGGCCGATGGCCGCGGCCGCATCGGCGCCGGTGGCGCCGGCGCCGAGCTCGAGCCCCTTGCCGTCCGGGAGGGTGACCGTCATAGGTCTTGATCCTACGATGACCGCGGTGACGCGCCTGCACACCTTCGTGGACCTCGCCGACGACCCGGACCGCCGGCGGCTCTCCTTCGTCGTCCGCCACGAGGCCGTGCTGGACGACGGGCGGCGGGTGCTGCTCCTGGACGACCGCGGCTGGGCCCAGCTCCCCCACGGCGGCGACCCCGACCTCTGGACGCAGCTCACCGCCGCGGACGTCGAGCACCTGGCGCGCACCGTCGTCGGCCCCGACGAGCCCCTGGACGGCGAGACGGCCGACGAGATGGAGGCGTTGCACTGGGGTGCGCTCGCAAGCGCGCTGCGCGAGCACGGCATCGGCCTCGCCCCCTCCGACCTCCGGGCCCTCCCGCACGAGGTCGAGCTCGGCGAGCGTGTCCGCGCGCGCCTGCACCGCTGACGCACGCGCTACGCTCGCGCGCGCGAACACCTGTTCGCCTCACGCTGCTACCGTGGTCCACCCCGGCGTGGTCGCCGGACGGCCCTGATGCGTCATCCGACGCGCGCCGCCCGCCCGCCGGCTCTGTCCCAGAACATCACGCAAGGAGGGATCGTCATCCGGTCTCGCGCCCTCGCCGGCCTCGCCGCCGGCGCCGTCCTCGTGCCCGCCACGACCGCCACCGCTCCAGCGCTCGCCGCCCTCTCCCCCGCGCCGTTACCCGGCGGCGGCGACGCCGCCAACCCGCTGCTGCGCATCGCCAAGAGGCCGTTCATCGCCCGCGACGTCCACCTCGCCGCACGCCTCGCCCATCTGCGCGGCACCCATCTGCGCACGGGCTACCGCAGCGCCGTGCGCACGTTCACCATCGCCCAGCTGCGCCGCCACGTGCGGACGCTGCGACACCGGATCGCCGCCGAGCGCCGCCGCAGCGTCGCCTCGCCGGCGCTGCAGGCCATCGCTCGTTGCGAGTCCGGCGGCAACCCGCGCGCCGACACCGGCAACGGCTTCTACGGCAAGTACCAGTTCACGCTGCAGACCTGGCAGGCCATGGGCGGCAGCGGCAACCCCGCGCGGGCCTCCGAGCGCGAGCAGGACCGGCGCGCCGCCCGGGTGATGGCCGTCGCGGGCGCCGGCCAGTGGCCGGTCTGCGGCCGGTAGCGACGACCCGCTCTCCTATCGTTGCGGCATGGACGCCGCCCGCCTGCGCGCCGCCTTCCCGGTGCTGCAGCACACCGCCTACCTGAACGCCGGCACGGGCGGCCCGATCCCCGAGGCGGCGCGCCGGGCGGCGATCGCGGCGTGGCAGCTGGGCACCGAGGAGGGCCGCGGCGGCCGTTTCCACGAGCGCGTGGGCAAGCTCGCCGACGGTCTGCGGGAGCGCTACGCGTCGCTGCTGCAGGCCGCGCCCACCGACGTCGCGCTGACGACCGGCACGAGCGACGGCTGCGGCCGCGTCGTCGCCGGCCTGTCGCTGGGCCGCGGCGACGAGATCCTCACCGCCGACGACGAGCATCCCGGCCTGCAGGGCCCGCTGGTCGCCGCGCGGCAGCAGCGCGACGTCACGATCCGCGCGGTCCCGCTCGAGGAGCTGCCCGGCGCGATCGGGCCGCAGACCCGGTTGGTGGCCTGCTCGCACGTGTCCTGGCACAGCGGCGCGATCGTTGACGTCGCAGCGCTCACGGCCGCCGCCGGCGACCTGCCCGTGCTTCTCGACGGCGCCCAGGGCGTCGGCGCCATCGGGCTCGACGTCCGGTCGCTGGGCGTCTCCTTCTACACGGGCTCGGGCCAGAAGTGGCTGTGCGGGCCGGTGGGCTGCGGGATGCTCTGGGTCGACCCGCGTTGGCAGGAGCGCCTCGCCGCCACCGTCCCCGGCCACGTGAACCTCGCCGACCCCGCGGCGGGCCTCGCGTCGCCGCTGTGGCCCGACGCCCGCCGCTTCGACGCCGGCTCGCTGGACATCTCGACGTTCGCCGCCGCCACCGCCGCGTTCGACGTGCTCGCCGAGGATGGCTGGGCCGCCGTCCACGACCGCGCGGCGCGTTTGGCCGCCGAGCTCGCGGAGGCCCTACGCGGCGACGGCCATGCGGTCGTCGCGCGCGGGCCGAGCACGCTCGTGTCGTGGGCGGCCGGCGATGACGCGGCCGCCGAGGCCCGGCGCGACGCGCTGGCGCAGCGCGGGATCGTGATCCGCGCCCTGCCCGGCACCGGGCGCCTGCGGGCGTCGGTCGGCGCCTGGAACGACGAGGACGACCTGCGGCGCCTGCGCGACGCGCTCCGCGCATGACCGTCGCGCCGAGCGTCACGACGCTCATGCCCGCCTACCAGGCGGCGGCGTTCGTCGAGGCCGCGATCCGCAGCGCGCTGGACCAGGACTACCCGGCCGACCGGCTCGACCTCGTCGTCGTCGACGACGGCAGCACCGACGACACCGCGGCGATCGTCGAGCGCCTGGCCGCCGAGCACCCCGGGCGGATCACGCTGGTGCGCCAGGAGAATCGCGGCCTGGTCGGCGCCGTCAACCGCGCGGCGGAGCACGCGACTGGGGAGCTGCTGGCGCTGCTGGACGCCGACGACCGCTGGCCGCCCGACAAGATCCGCCGCCAGGTCGCCGTGCTCGCGGCGCGGCCCGACGTCGGCCTCGTGTACACGGACATGCGGGTCATCGACGCCGACGGCCGCGTGCTGCAGGACTCGTGGCTGGCCGGCAGCGGCCGCCCGCCCGAGGGCCGCGAGGTCGGCCGGTTCCTGGAGCAGAACTTCGTCACGGCCTCGTCGATCCTCGTGCGCGCCGCGCTGCGCGACGTGCTGTTCCCGATCCCCGACGCGATGCCCTGGGCGGACTGGTGGCTGGGCGTCCGGACCGCGCAGGAGTCCTCCGTGGCCTACCTGCCCGAGCCCAAGACGCTCTACCGCTTCCACGGCGCGAACATGTCGCTGGGCTCCCAGGGCGACGTCCGGCTCAAGGAGCTGCGCAAGGCGCTGGCCCTGCAGCGCTGGTTCCTGCGGCGCCTGCCGACGCCGGCCACCTCGGTCGCCGACCTCGAGCACGCGTGGGACGCGTTCGTGCGCCTGGCCGGCGAGGCGATCGCCGTCGCGGGCACGCCGTTCGTGCGCACGGTCGACGTGGGTGACGCCGACCGCGACGAGGCCGACGCCCTGAGCGCCGAGGCCCGCTCGCTGCTGGCGGGCGGCGACCGGCACGCCGCGCTGGGCGCCGCGGTGCGCGCCGCCGCGACCGACCCGGGCTCGGATGCCGCGCGCGCCGCGCTCGTGGCCGTTCGGGCCGCGCTGCCCGACGGCGCCGGCCACCAGCCCCTGCGCGGCGCGCGGCCGTTCGTGGTCTGCCTGCCCGGCGACGAGCTCGTCCGCGAGCCCGCGCTGCTCGGCGAGCTCGTCGAGCACCTCGGCGACCTGCCCCACGTGACCGTGGCCATCGACGCCTCCACCGCCGATCCCGAACAGGCCGCCG
>Ga0157379_10005988_pt1 | contig 10482 bp, 11 predicted proteins | sample S25metaG_FD_121802 | JGI IMG/M metagenome (GOLD analysis project Ga0157379, IMG submission 121802) | Switchgrass rhizosphere microbial communities from Kellogg Biological Station, Michigan, USA - S2-5 metaG | ecosystem: Host-associated > Plants > Roots > Rhizosphere > Soil | place: USA... | reverse complement strand
TGTACCTGCCACAGCAATCGAACGAGTTGAGCCAGCGCTCCTCCCAGATATGGTACGGGTCGTCTCGTGGTAATTGTAATGTGCGAGCATACTACGCAGGTCATTAGGAAAGAAGAAAAGCATCAAGGCTTTAATCCTAACCTCTCTTAAGTCCTTGATCTTCGTCTGTTGTTCTTCGGTGTACTCTCTAGGCTTGATTACTGCCGCGCTTGAAGGGCTGGTACATATCTTATGTGTCTTCGCCATATGGATCAAGTAAAGGAAGGATAAGATACAATACAAGCGGTCGGGAAAGGATAGGAGTCCTCATTGTAGCGCTTACTTACAAGCCTGATCTTGGCTATGACCGAGACAAGATGATGGTCCGTCGGAGATAACGAAAAAGTCTTAGTCAGAAAAGGGTTGTTGTCCGACGGAGTGGCTAGATTAGATCAAACAGTATTTGAACTTTGAAAACTTGTTTTACTTCAGTTTTATTGTACAAAGTTAGTATTTCTATCAAGCATACTGCAAAATCTGCTCCTTCGTTGGCCCTTCGGGATCGTCCGAAGCTGCCAAATTACATTGATGGAAGGCGCGAACTTCGTGAGGTTTGAATGCACCAACGACGCTGTGAAGAACGCCACGGTTATGGAATAACACCAAGTCCTTCTCATGCCTATAGAAGATGGGTTAGTGACAGATGGAAACTGGGAAGAGGTCATATACCAATCATGGGGGTAGATGAGCTGAATGTAAATATTAGCGAAATACCATATACAACCGGCAAAAATGCAAACTTACACCAGGAGCGATACCAGGGCGTTGTATATCATACATCAGTTGTCTGACCTCCGCCAAATCTTTCAAGTGGGCACCGTCAGGGTACAATGCGCCCCCCTTGCTCTTTCCTTCAGGAATAGGATCAATCAAGATTTCCATTACGCCAGAAGGATGGACTTGGAAGTGGAGACGCCCAGTGACAGGGTTTCTCCATAGCTGGAAAAGACATTAGATTGCCACAAAATAGTTTTATTGGTAAATGTCAAGACCCACCATCGGTAATATTTTAATCTTGCTTTCGTCCCATTCTGGAAGTTCATTCAGAGGCATCTCGAGACCGTCTGACTCAATTCCGAGTCCAGTGGGCCTTGACCGTGCTGGAGCCATCCAAACATAGGGATGTGGTGCATATTTTACACGGCTACGTACTGCAAGTGATTTCAAAGCTGGCGATAGTATTTCGAAGCTGTTATTTCCGGATGTGACTGTAATGACAGAATGAGATAAGATTTCGGCTATATGGTTTCGACGTACAAACTGTGGTTCCCAAAGGGACGGGAAGCTCATCTCCAGTACCATCGTCATAGCGGACAATCTGTGATGGACCTTTGGGAACACTTAGACCATAAAGAGTGGTTACTTTGGGTCTGTGAAGAGTAATTAAAAGCCTATAACGGGGATGCACACTTCTGGACTTACGGAGACAGGTCGTATAGAGCCGCATCAATATGCCTGAAAGAATAGGTTTTTACACGACAAAAAAATAATCGAATCTATATGATTTACCATCGGTAGAATCGGGTATACCCCTTTTCTTCATCTTCGTCCGAAACCACGGTCTTATGGAACGTCTTGTGATGAGGATGCTTCAGTTTTGCCTTATAAATAAGAAATAGTCAGCTCGAAATAACATATGTGCAGCTGAAATGACGATATACCTCAGCTAGTCCCTCATGGTCATACACCGTCCCGTTACCAATAAGCTGAACCTGAGGAACGCGAGGGATCGTCTTCAGGTCAGGGTGTAAGATTGACTTCTTAGACTCTCCGGTCTTGTTATTACCGTGTCCGTAGCTCTCAGAAGCAGGATCAAAGGACTAAAACACCATCAGGGTCGATTCATTTCTACAGCCGGTATGGTATGTCTTCTACCTTGGTCAAAGCATATTGTGCTTCAGGTGAAAAATCGACATTCCTGAAGAGAAGGGCATCGTACTATTTAATGAATCGTGTCAATAACAGTTATGAACCTGTCATGAAGAACGTACAGTATACAAAAGCTTCTGGATCTCCTTCGCCTCCTCGTCAGACAGATTGGCGGGATCGACACCTTTCACCACACGTCCAAAGTTCTTGAGTTTGTCAAAGTCGGCGGTCGCGGGGAGCGGGAAAGGCTCGAGTTCAATGGCCATTGTAGAGGTAGACAGGAGAGATAGGGATGCCCATGAAGCTGTGGTTGCTGGGCTTAAGAGGAACTCGGATCAAGCCATGTGATTGGCTGTTATCTAATCTCTGAGCTAAGAATAACTTGCCACGATTCCAATCTTTCGCTCTCTTATCCAGTATGGCTGCACGGCAGCAAAATCTTAGAGAACGAAGACGACAGAGTGACTCTGGAATGACAAACGAGAGGGAACGGGCTGGTACCCAGAAGACGAGAAAAGTGTGTACAGAAGTTCATCGGCGATTGCTTTACTCAGAGATTCTATGTTTCAAGGCTAATCAACCATCTAAATTTTTACCGCTAGTCTATCTCCTCATCATCGGAGCGATAGGATCCTTTATTTATCTGGCAAGTATTCACATATCTTGGTGGTCCGAGACGGACTGAACTTTGCGCCAGTACCCTGACGTGGCAAAGCAAATAATCGAGCCCTGGTATGAATTCGAGGACTCAGTAACCCAACACTCTGAAGGAAAGGATCTCCCAAGAATACGTGCAGATATTCCAAAGCGTGATGCTGTAGTGGCAGCATTCAAGGTGTGTGTTGCGGTTCTCTTCACGGTTAATTTGCTGATATTGTGCCCTTCCTTACCAGCATGGATGGGACGCTTATAGTTAGATACTCCTCCAAAACCCTTCATTTTTTGCTTATTCGTGTTACAGAGAGAGATGCATACGGTGATGATGAATACCATCCTATTAGCAGGAGAGGCAGCAACCTCAGCGACGCTGGAGGAATTGGTTACACCGTGGTAGATGCGATTGATACCATGGTCATTATGGGATTACATGACGAAGAGGAACGGGCTCGTGACTGGGTTGCAAACAAGCTTGATTTCAATCGAGATGGAAAGTTCAATACATTCGAGGTATGCGCTATTTACGCTAAATTATCTTTCACCTCTGAGACTATTTATCCTTCCAGACAACGATTCGTGTACTCGGTGGCCTTCTCTCAGCATACTACTTGACTGAGGAGCCCATATATCTCGAGCGCGCCGTAGATCTGGCTGACCGAATGATGCCCGTATTCGATACCCCAAGTGGTATACCTCTATCGATGATCAACCTAGGTTTGAGAGAAGGTGTACCCGATCGTGATAATAATGGCCTTGCCAGCACTGCAGAAGCAACCACTCTTCAGCTAGAATTCAAATATCTCAGCTATCTTACGGACAATGATGTTTATTGGAAAGCTGTGGAAAAGGTACTATTCAACATATCAGCATCTAATTTCTGTGTTAATATCTCTCATAAGGTCATGGCTGTTGTGAGGAAAACACGTATGAATCCGGCTTTGGCACCCATCTTCATGTCGTGAGTGTTTATTTTCCAAGCTTTTATATGGCACATCGATCTCCTGATTCAAACAGGCCGGATAAGGGACAATTTATTAATTCCGCGATTCGACTGGGCTCTCGTGGTGATTCGTATTATGAATACCTCCTAAAGCAGTACCTGCAAACCGTAAGTCCCATCTCATTTGATGCAGGAGCCGGAATTTTAACCTCCCCTAGGATCGAACGGAGCAAGTCTATCGGGAGGTTCGTCATTTGGGTTTCTTGCGGGACTATTTCACTAAACTGTGCATGTTCAGATGTACGACGACGCCATGACCGCAATTCATCAACATCTCTTGAAGCGTTCTATGACAGAGAATCTCTTATACACATCCGAACTTATCCCCGAACACGATGGAACTGGCAAATCGTCAGTATTTCTTCATCTGGACTCCAGCGCTTTTCTCATCTCTTTACATAGATCATGGCGACTGGTCCCCAAGCAAGACCATCTCGTATGTTTCCTCGGCGGTTCATTCCTTCTTGGTGCAACCGACGGTGCACATGCCAAGGTACCTCCCAGATTGAAGGATTTTACGTCTGCGCAAACCCGTGATTGGAATAATGGAGTCGAACTCGTCAAGACCTGCATGGCCACTCATGATACAAGAACGTCGGTCGATTTATTCTCGTCTTTCATTGTGTCTAACTGATCAATTGTCAGTGGGTTGTCTCCAGAGATCGTCCATTTCCGTATACCTAGTGATCCCCATGAGATTGCGTCCCTTGCGCGTTCAGATTGGTACATCAAAGGCATGCGGTACGTGCTGTGCGCAATTTACCTGGTCGCGATTTAAAATAACCTGTGTACAGAGGAGTGGTCTCTTACGATGCACGATACATCTTGCGGTACGTATCTGATGCATTATGATGGTATCCTCCATTCTTAACTGTCAATAAAGGCCAGAAACGGTTGAATCCCTCTTCATAGCATATCGCTTGACTGGAGATCAAAAGTACCGTGATTGGGGATGGAAGATTTTCAGTTCCATCGAGAAATATTGCAAAATCCCTGAAGGTGGTTACGCGTCCATTTTGAACGTTGATACTGTGCCGGTGGATTACGACGATAAAATGGAGACATTCTTCTTGGTATGTGATTTGACAACTAGAACAAATTCGAGACTAAAGAACGCTGTAGAGCGAGACGTTGAAATATCTCTTCTTGCTGTTTTCCGACAGCGATGTTTTGCCTTTGGACTGTAAGCGAACGTTTTCATAGTAGTAATATCCTCAGTCTGATCCATACGTTTCAGCTGTCGTGTTTAATACCGAGGTGCGTTTTCACCAGACAAGTAGGATTCGCTTACTGACAACTCTTCTAGGCCCATCCATTACCAGTCTTCAAACCTCACATCAAGACTGGATTTGTTTAGACGCAAAAGGAAAAATGCGGCACGGCATCTATTTATGCTACATTATACCACTGTACAATGAACATAACGCGGAAAATAATACTAATTCGATAATCAGAGAAAGAGTTCTATAGTTCGTCTATTCTAAATTCCTTCCACTCCGTATCCGCCAATCGAAGCCAGACATGTTTCATGCTCAGAGATATCTCTTGCAAGGCCGGCTGCTTTCGCGCTATATCACGAATCGCGGAGGTATGCCAGCCACAGTCAGGCAACGAAGCTGTCGGAAGAAGAGCCAGCACTTCTAGGGAAGTCATTGCTGGCAAGATTGCAAGACACATCGGGAGAACGATTCTCTATTTGGGATATCTAATGTCAGGGCTGAATCGACCAAGGTGGATTTGATGGGATACATACTTGGAGTGATTCCACTGCTACGTTGTGGTGGATTCGAAGCACGCGCAACGCACGGAAAGAATCCCTAAACATAGCCCAAACTGCACCGTCTATAAATTGTTTACGAGGCAGCTGGATCTCCAGCGAACGTACTCCTCCCACCCAAGCTAAATGCGTTAGATCTGGACCAACTTCACTCTCGCCGATGTTTGAGCTTCGAAATGTCACTTCTTCAACGTTCGATTCCGAAGATAAAAACAAGTGGGCGATCTGGGGTGGTCCAATGAAGGTCTGGAGCAAATTGAACACGGGAAAGACCGTGCTTGATTCCACCCATTGAGGGAATTCGCAGTCTTCGAGGTCGAGTATTTTTAGATCAGAGCATCTTTGGCTGCCGAGAAATTCTGCTACTAAGCCTGCGTCCTTTTCTCCAAATCGGTGTAGTCCCAGATGGGAAAGTTTTGACCTGATCTGATGATGTAATAGAGATGTTAGGACTTGGGACTGGTCCGTGACAAGTGTCCTGAGATTGGGGCCGTATAAAAAGGCAGATATAAATTCCAATTCCGTTTGTGTATCTGTCCACGATCCAAAGCTCAGTTCAACGTGAACAAGCTTGTTTTCATTTGGCCTCTCTCGAAATATGCTGATGGGCGGTATGGGGGCACGACAATCCACGAGGACAAGCTTAATAAGCTGCGGTAAATGGAATAATGCCGCAGATAGTTCCGATGTCAATGAGATAGCGTTTAACGCAACAGACCGCAGGGACGTAAGGAGCGGTAGTGTGGAAACGAGGGTGTTGCGTAATTCGTCAGCCTCGATGATGTCGGATGTCCGCGCAGACATACGCCTTGATAACACAACTGTGTCTATGTGCCCAACAAGCTGGATCGACTTGACCGCAGGTTGGAGGCTACTTCGATTTGCGATCGCTCTGATCGCTACAATCGCTGGGGTTGCAGTGGGATTTGGGAAGGATGGCACAGAGTGTCGTGATGAAAGTATAGCAGAACGAGAATAGGTGAAGAGGATTAGGTGTGAGTAAAGGAGTGGAACTGTTATATCGTAGAAAAACGAAGATACAAGCGCAACATGGTATAATTGACACCGTGAGTGTCGTGTTTCTCTCCGTTTGAAAAACCGAAGAATGTATATCCACAATTCAGGCGGAAGAAGCGAAGCAGGGCAGCTTGTTGCTTGGTCTAACGCAGCGAGGCGTTTCAGTTTCATGGAGAAAGGACAGGATAAAGATGTGCTGAATTTTCTCACCAGAGCTAATATCAAGATCGGTAGTCTTCATGGGTGAAACAGAAGGTAACGGTTTGAAGATGCGTCATGGTTGGAGATGGCTGGGGTTGAGGAGACAGCAACGGGGCCACCACGGAGAATCTCATGGGTCGGACTTGCCAGGACCCATAAGAGTTTCGATGGAGAAATGACAATGGGAGGTAAACCTCTTCCTTTCGAGATCCTGGTTGCAGGGATATCAAGGCAGATTGACAAAGACAGCAGACGCCGGAGGAAGGATGAGTATCCTACGCATGAATACATCGAGTAAGACAGACCCCATCTTCAGATCTGCCTCAAATACCCGCGCATTTGATTCGGGAGGGGGCAGGAGCTAGTCTTCGCGAAGATGCGTCTAATTCACCAAAGAAACAGACAAATGGGGCGTACCTGAGATAGACGGAAGGGGATATTCGCTGCAAAATCCACGATGAAAGGCCTATTTCGACTTTCACAACCCTGAGTAAACTACCAGCGAAGGTGTGGGCTGAGAAATTCGATTCCCGTGAAGATGGAGTTATTTGGGCTGTCTAACACATTCGTATGGAGGAAACCGGGATGCAGATACCACTACCAAGAGCCAGACATGAACGTGAGGATAATTTGCAGTTTCTGTAAACAAGGCCGCGGGATGAGAAAGAGAACGGTGTGGTTTCCGGATCAAAATCACAGGCACCATGAGTGAACCCATAGAACAAACTGTCATTTTTGACTTGGTATTACACAAGTATAGAACTTGTGTCTCAAAATGCCCGGATAATTTAGGACCAGAGAATAGACAAACCAGCGTCCAAGATTGTTGTCCCCGTCCGGTGAGAGCATCCACGTATTCTCGGGAAAGCCTCGGTGTCCCAACGGGCGTATCCGAGGCAAAGATGGATAGTGAGGTCGGCTAGAATCCGCTAGATGCCCTTTCAGATCCTCGCAGGAGACAAAAGTGGCTTCGTGTATCGTATTAATGAGCCGAATACTCGAGTGATACACCGTTGAAGATGTTGAACCAAACAAGGTGCATCTTTTCGAGATCCGGACCGTTCAGGAAGTCCCAGAGAGTTTACAGAGAAGAGTTTGACCGATGCGAGTATCGGATAACTAAAAGTGCGACAGAACACCATGGGATCTCTTCGCATTTGAATATTTGCTTGAAGATTTGGGGCAGTAGCCGTTGATGGACATGATGGAGGAGAACAAGATGGTTTGCTTCGGCGAACAACGCGTTACGCGTTACGCGTCAAGTTCTGAGCTCTTTCCGCCTGGCTTCATTAGTCTAGATAATCTTACTTGCTCATCTTCGAACATGTGTGTAGCAGGGAGAATAAATCCCAAGGATCATGGCCCACACGGCTTGGCTTGACGCGGAACTGTGTCAAACTCGGTTCTTTCCCCGCTCTCCAATTAACCCGACTTCATCATGCAGTCAATACAGAGTTCTGCTTCTTACAATATGGCACCTGTAATCTGTCGATGAACCTGGGAAGCTAGGAAAGGGGAAAAGGAAGATGTGGATATTCGGGCGGTCGAACGACGAGGGCGTGATAGCACTCCAAGGCTGGTCCATATGTGATCATTTCTATGGAAGCATTTGCAAACTCACATTGGGTTGCTGTTAGATTCTTAATTTCAGATATCCGAGATCTATTGTCGACATTTACTTCTGCAGTTGGGTTTTGTTCATCGATGATCCCATACGGTTTACATGGTGCTTCAAACTCGGACTATTCTACAGAGGAGTGGCCACTCAAGGAAGATCTCTTTGTGGCATTCTGCAAGCCCGGAAATATCATCTCGCAATTTCCCAGTGACATAACTCACTAATCCACCCCGTCTTACGCGAATCTTATCGATCCTCCCTCCGAGTTCCGATGTCTCCAGAAATGGTCTTCCGCTATTTCCTCGCTGTCTTCCTTCGTATCTTTTCGGGGGTAACTCTATCAACCGGGATCGCAACCAGGCCTCGAGCAATGCTCCAGCTCCAAATTCACACGGGATAGTCTTCAGTGATAAGGGGCACTTCTCAGGCGCTCATAGAAATTTCGATGAACTCTCTCCTCAAAGGCCCGCATCGAACTAGTCAGCTCGCCACCATATATGCAGTAGGCCGTATCATTTCTCCGTGTATTCAGATTGGAAGAGAATCTATATTGCTCCCAGTCATATCTCCTTCGGATGATATCGAACACGGGGGAAGACCTTTCCACTTTGATGGTTTGAAATCGTGTTTGTGACCATTGTATAAACCCTTGCATACTATTACAATTCCACAATTTTGCAGTGGTAAGTCATTTCCGACCTCTGAATTAAGCCACCTTTTCTAGTGTCTATCGCTGGTCCCACGATTCCCTCAGTCTTTCTACGACCTTTTTATCAGGAAACTCGATATCTCATTCCCATTCTACGCCACGGGCGCCATCGGCCAATTGGGACGTTTTTGGCCTCGGACCTCAATAGCGCGTTCTCAATGAATTCCCTCAGACTCAGAAGAAATTCTCCATCTCCACACTCCTCCGTGCTTCTGAGTTAATTATCCAGACGTCCGCTCTCACCGTAGATCCTCCGAGGACGGCTCACCATATTCGTCCTAACTGGCTTCATCGTCACTCCACCGAACTGCCCGCAGCTTGGTGTTTTCTCCGGTGGTTCAGTAGGCGACGGAGTGGCAACATGAGGTGGCGACCAATATTCAAAAACATCCTAAGCTTTGGATTATTTAAGTAAAAAAAAGACCTATTATCTGGCTCGGACTGGTAGATATATCAAAACCTCAAGCAGAACCCCTATAAACTCCCTGGGGGGTTGGCTATGGACTGAACACGATTCGATGGACTGAGGTGATGGGTGTGGGTTATGATATGGAGAGATAATTGAGGCGTGATGAACGGACATTGGACGATCTTTCATGATACAGGGAGGGATGATATGGGCGGAGGTTCCTGTTGCGTATGCATCGAACCTGACCCCTGAGGCCTGAGGCATAGGTTGGCATCTATGTAATAAAGGAAGGATATGAAGCATATGGTAAACTAAGTAACTCTCCTTACACATTGCGAAACTCCCCTGAGTCGAACGAATGCGGGGTGGAAATAAGTTCTTTGAGGTTTGGTCTACGGGTGGACCACTTAGTTGAATATCGCCCTCAATTTTAAGCTGCCCTGACGCATCCTCCCAAAACATCCCACCTGACACATCATAAACAGCCCCCAAAAAATAACAGACGTGTTCTGAATTGAACAGTTCGCTACAATATATACTAATCGATAGGATAGCGGCACATCAATGCATGGTATATGTACTATGTAAGTCACTAATATTACGAAAATTCAATGAGAGAAGAGAAAAAGAACAAAGATGAAATGAAATGAATGTGATAGTGTCTGACTCGGTAATCGTATGCTAGGGTTCGTGAGTGGGTATGGATAGGGAGAATGTAGGGAAAAGGAAAGGGATGAAAGAAGAAGAGAGATGAAGAGGGAAAACAGGGTATTAATGATATGCCGGATAATATGGTTGGTGGGGGGATGAAGATGAAGGGATGGGAATGAAGAGAACTATGCATAGCAAAATGAAAGGGGAAAAGGAAATGAGACAGTCCAGGATCCGAAACACGACAAAGAAAAGAAAGAAAATAAAAAAAGGGGAAGGGAAAAAGTCGTACACCGTCCATAATCCCCTCCTCAGCATTCATCCAACTCATCATCATTTCATCCCCTTATAACTACTCGGCGGCGGCATCCTCCCATGCCCTCCTCCAGGACCATGCGGTGCACTCCCCGAACTAGGCGCAGTCTTCGTCCTCGCTCTCGGCCTTCCACTTCCACTCACTGGTTGCTGTTGCTGTTGCTGTTGTTGTAGCGGTGGTAACATAACCTGAGAGGTCCTCACCCCACCAGGACCTCCA
>Ga0157379_10005986_pt1 | contig 10483 bp, 10 predicted proteins | sample S25metaG_FD_121802 | JGI IMG/M metagenome (GOLD analysis project Ga0157379, IMG submission 121802) | Switchgrass rhizosphere microbial communities from Kellogg Biological Station, Michigan, USA - S2-5 metaG | ecosystem: Host-associated > Plants > Roots > Rhizosphere > Soil | place: USA... | reverse complement strand
AGGCAAAGCCGGTCGTCGAGATGCAGCGCCCCGAGCCGCCCAAGTCATGGAAGGCCGAGCAGCGCGCGAACTGGGAAAAGCTCGATCCCCAGGTTGCCAGCTACATCAGCCAGCGCGAGCAGGAAATGTCGCGCGGCGTCGAGCAGGAGCGCGAGCGTCTCGCGCCGGCCGTCCAGATGTACCAGTCGGTCGAGCCGTTCGTCAGCGAGTTGCGCAAGCATGGCGGAAATCCTGAAGCGATCGCGCGCGACCTGTTCTATACGCACCGTTTGCTCGCGACAGGTGACGAAGCGACGAAGCTGCAAACCCTCGTCGGCATTGCCCATTCGGTCGGCATTCCACTGCATCAGATGTTGACACAAGGGAATGTGCCGCCGCAGGTTCAGCAACACCTCGATCCGAATGTGATGGCGGCCCAGCAGCGTGCGCGAGAAGCGCAGCACCAGTTGGAGCAGCGCAATTTTCAGGATCAAAACAGCATTCAGCAGGCTGCGCTCGACGAAGTGAACCGCTTCAAAGAGACGCACCCGCATGTCGAAGAATTGGGTCCGACGATGCAACGCCTTTTACAAGCGGGCGAAGCGACGGACCTCGATAGCGCCTATTCGAAGGCGCTCCGCCTCAATGACAAGCTGTTCGAGCAATCTCAGGCGCAACAACGCCAGGATGCAGAGAAACAGCGTCGTCTGGAAGCGGATAAGGCGGCGAAAGCTGCCAAAGCGAACGCAGTCAGCACGCGATCGGCCACACCCGGCACAGCGGCGAACGGCGTAGCACCGAAAGGGCGGCGAGCAGCGCTGGAGGATGCATTCGACTCCATGTCTGCCGGCCGTATTTGATCTTACTGATAGGAGCTAGTCATGGCATTTGCCAACAGTGCTATCAGCGACATCATCGCTACCACCATCCAAAGCCGTAGCGGGGAACTCGCTGACAACGTAACAAACAACAACGCTCTTCTCATGATTCTTCGTGAGCGCGGGAACGTCCGTCCGTTCAGCGGCGGTAACGTGATCCTCGAAGAAGTCATGTACACCGACTCTACGACGACCAACGTCAACTCGTACTCGGGGTATGAAGTCCTCAACATCTCGCCGAACAGCCCGATTTCGGCCGCGCAGTTCTCGATCCAGCAGTACGCCGCCGCGGTGACGATCTCGGGTCTGGAAATGCTCCAGAACTCGTCGAAGGAGGCGATCATCGACCTGCTCGATTCGCGCATCGACATCGCCGAATCTCAGCTGATCAACCGTATCGCGGCTGACATTTACCTGGATGGCACGGGCAACAGCGGAAAGAACATCACGGGCCTTGCGGCGGCTGTGCCGGATTCGCCGTCGTCGGGCACGTACGGCGGCATCTCGCGCTCGGCGTTCACGTTCTGGCAATCGCAGGTGTTCTCGGGCACGACGAACGGCGGTGCGCCCGTGTCGGCTGCAAACATCCAGAACTACATGACGCAGCTCGCGCTGAAGGCTGTTCGTGGTCGCGACCGCATGGACCTGTTCGTCGCGGACAACAACTACTACAGCGCGTATGTCTCGTCGATGCAGGCGCAGCAGCGCGTGATGTCGGAAGGCAACACGAAGCTGGCCGGCGCAGGCTTCCCGGCGCTCAAGTTCTACGGCGGTGGCATGGCGGCTGACGTGGTGCTCGACGGCGGTATCGGCAATAACGCAACCGCGAATCACATGTGGGGCCTCAACACGAAGTACATCAGCTTCCGCCCGCACCGTGACCGCAACTTCGTTCCCATCGGCGGCGATCGCATGGCAGTCAATCAGGATGCCGTGGTTCGTTTAATTGGATGGGCAGGCAACATGACCTCGCGCGGCCCGCAGTTCAGCGGCGTGCTTATAGCGTGATTATGCGGGGTTTATTCGCCTAGGAATGCTAAAATTTTCCTATCCAAACTAGGAGATTTGAACATGCCAGGCGGAAGACCCCCTGTTGATCCGTTTAAGCGTTTTCTGAGCAAAGTTAAGCCTGTTGAATCCGGTTGCCATGAGTGGCAAGCAGGCTTGGGTAGAGGTGGGTATGGAAAGTTCATGGATGAAAAACACAGGACTCTCCAAGCTCATCGAGCGGCATATCAGTTCTTCAAAGGTTCGATTCCAGAGGGGATGTGTGTGATGCACGCATGTGACAACCGTCTCTGCGTTAATCCCGCACATCTTTCGCTGGGGACATTGGCTGACAACATCGCCGATATGGACATGAAGAATCGAAGGGGAACCAAGAGCCGCCTTACACGAGCGCAAGCCATAGAGGTTAAATCGTTGGTCGAATCCGGGATTAGTCAGCAGAAGATCGCCAATATGTTTGGCGTTGATCAGACGACGGTAAGCCGGGTCAAACTTGGCAAAACAACTTTGTTTAAGGAGTAGCAATCATGCCTTACTCAGTAACCCCGCAGATCGGCTTCGATCTGAACAACACGATTCTCGCAACCGACATCGCGTCGGGCGCGCGTACCGTGCCTTTGAACCTCGGCGAACAGGTGTTCGGCAGCGACGGCAAGCGGTATGTCTTCGCGAAGGCCAATGCCTCGATCTCCGCATCGACGGCGGTCTGCACGATCAATGCGAGCACGTTCCTCGCGACGGCATCGGGTGGCTCGTACACGTCGCCGGCCACGGCGATGAGCACTGGCGACTACGGCTGGTTCAGCGCAGCGTCGGTGTAACAGGTTTTCTCCCGTGGGTTTCAGGGCGCTCTCCGGGGCGCCCTGTTTTTTGGAGGTTGTCATGGAATTTACGCAAGACGTCGAAGCGCTCGTGCACCTTATCGCGCGTGCCTTTGCAAAAGCGAAGGGCGATTTGATGCCGCACCTGTTCGCTGATGTGGTTGTCGAGCATGCGAAAGCGCTGGTCGCAGAAAAAACTGCCAATCCGGCTCCTGCCGAAGTCGCGCCAGCCGAGCCTGCACCGATTCCAGCCACACCCGAAGCAGCGCACGAATAAATAGACCATCCACGGAGAAAAGTCATGTTTGCACTGGATAGCGACGAAAAAGACCCGAAAGCAGGTCTGCATGTCGAGTTTTACCCCGGCAAGCGTTTCAACGAATTCCGCAGCAAGGAAACCGGCAAGCCGGAATTCGATCTGGTCACGTTCATCAAGAAGTGCAATCCGGGCGACCCGACGAACATCGTCGAGCGGCCTGCCACCGAGCAGGACAAGGAAGAGTGGCCGCGCCATTGGGCCGCATTCGAGCGACGCACCTCGTATCGTCCGGAGACCGGCACGCCCGTCGAAGACTGGCCGCGCCTCGATGTCGCGACCGTCGCGAAGCTGAAGGCGCTCGAATTCCACACGGTCGAACAGATCGCGGAATGCTCGGACCAGCAATGCCAGCGCATCGGCATGGGCTGCTTCGAACTGCGCACGAAAGCGGCGGCCTATATCGCTGCGGCGAAGGACTCGTCGCTCGCGCAGAAACAGGCCGAAGAACTTGCGTTGCGCGATCAGGAAATCGCCGATCTGAAGGAAACGGTGCTGCGTCTTGGCGCACAGATCGAAGCGATGCAGAACATGGATCCCGAAAAGCGCGGCCCAGGCCGTCCCCGTAAAGAGGCTGCGTAATGACAACGATGCTTCAGTTGGTCCAGCAGGCGACAGGAGAGCTCGGTCTCGCCGTCCCTACGTCTGTTGCAGGGAGTGCCGCTCAGGACACCATCCAGCAACTGGCACTGCTCAATGCGGTTGGATACGAACTGTTGCGCGCGCCTGCCGATCATCCTGAGTTCAATTGGCAGGCGCTGACCACTGAATATCGCTTCACTAGCCAATGGACCATCCAGACGGGCAATGTGACGATCAACTCGGCTGTTGTCACGGGTATCCCATCGACGGCCGGCATCGTCGCTGGCACGTATATGGTGACCGGCAACGGTATCAATCAGGACACGTATGTGCAGTCGGTCGACTCGCCGACGCAGATCACGATGTCGCAGGCTGCAGCAGCGAGCGGGACAGGTGTTTCGCTGACGTTCGCGCAGACGAAATATTCGATGCCGTCCGACTTCCAGCGCATTGTCGATCGCACGCAGTGGGACAAATCGAAACATTGGGAAATGCTCGGGCCGGAGAGCCCGCAGCAATGGCAATGGTTGAAATCCGGCTATATCGCAACGGGTCCGCGCATCCGCTGGCGCATTCTCGGCAATTTCTTCCAGATCTGGCCGGGAGTCAGTACGTCGGAATATCTCGGCTTCGAGTATGTCTCGAAGAACTGGGTCGTCGATGGTGGAACGGGCGCGTCGAAAGGATCATTCACGCTCGACAGCGATACATGCCTGTTCGATGACCGTCTGATGGTGGCGGGTCTGAAGCTCAAGTACTGGGGCATCAAGGGCTTCGAGACGCAAATGCTTCAGAATGAGTATGACTCTGTTCTCGCGGCCGTCATGGGAGCGGAACAGGGCGCGCCAATGCTCTCGTTTGCGCCGCGCCTGTCTCAGGTTCTGCTCGGTCCGGAGAACATTCCTGACAGCGGATATGGGGTGTCGCAGCCATGACGAACATCTCGGGCATCGCAGCCGCGCAGCAGCGCCGCAAGCGCGCCGCGCAGGGTCAGCGATCGCAGACGGTCAATCTGCCAGCGCCAATCGGCGGATGGAATGCCCGAGACTCGCTCGCCCAGATGGCGCCTGAAGATGCCGTTTCGCTGACGAACTGGTTCCCGACGACCTCCGATGTGATGGTCCGCGCCGGGTTCACGAAATGGGCGACAGGGCTTCCCGGGCAGGTCAATACAGTCATGGGCTATAACCCGGCAAGCGGCGCACAGAAGCTGTTTGCAGCGGCTGTGCCGGGGATATATGACATCACGGCAGGCGGCGCAGTCGGCGCACCCGTGGTGGGCAGCCTTACTGGCGACAAGTGGTCATATACGAACTTCTCGACCTCGGCTGGCCCCTTCCTATGCATCGTCAACGGTCAGGACGGTTACTACATCTATAACGGGGCGGCGTGGCAGCAGGTCACGTCCAGCTCATCGCCGACCTCGATCACAGGTGTCGATCCGACAACGCTGTCTTTCGTCATCCCCTTCGCGCAGCGCGTCTGGTTCATCCAGAAGAACACGCTCAAAGCATGGTATCTGCCCGTCGCGCAGGTTGGCGGCGCAGCAACCGCGTTTGATTTCAGCCCGATATTCCGCCAGGGTGGTTCGCTCGTCTCGATGGGCGTATGGACGGTTGACGGCGGATACGGGATGGAAGACAACCTGTGCATTGTCACATCCGAAGGCGAGGTCGCCGTCTATCGCGGTACTGACCCGTCGCAAGCATCGACATTCCAGCTTGTCGGCGTCTACCAGCTCGGCTCGCCGATGGGCTTCCGTTCGTTCATGAAATACGGCGGCGACCTGCTCTATATCGGCAAGGACGGCCTCGGTCCGATCTCGGCGCTGCTCGCCTCGACGCGCGTCAATACGCAAGTCAACCTGACGGCGAAGATTCAGGGCGCCATTTCGGAAGCAACTAGCCTTTACCCGACCAATTACGGCTGGTCGATGGTCCTGTTTCCATTGGAAAACATGATCATCCTGAACGTGCCTGCCGGGCTCGGTCAGCAACAGCAGTATGTGATGAACACCATCACAGGCGCGTGGTGCAATTTCACTGGGTGGTTTGCGAACCATTGGGAGCGCTTCAAGGATCAGATTTACTTCGGCGGACCGAATTATGTCGGGCTCGCGTGGTCGGGATTTTCGGACAGCAACACGAATATCAATGCCGTTGCGCAGCAGGCGTTCAATGAGTTCGGCACGCCGCTGCAAAAGCGCTTCACGATGATGCGCCCGATCCTGTGGGCGAATAGCTCGCCTGCGATCGCGGCAGGTATCAATGTCGATTATGACCAGAACATTCCGCAATCGACTCTCATCTTTGCTCCTACAGGTTTTGCAGTCTGGGATTCGGCGATATGGGACATGGGTCTATGGGGCGGCAATCTCCAAATCGCGAAGGCATGGCAGGGCGTAACCGGCCTCGGCATGACGGGATCACCCACATTGAAGGCGGCCGTCAATGGTAATGAGGTCCACTGGGCCGCGTCCGACATCGTCTTCGAGACAGGCTGGACGGTATGAAGCGCATCGTCTGGAACGATCCGCAGCGTGTCATGCGGTTCGTGGCCGATCGCGTCGACGCACATGAATTCGAGAATTACTCGGCCATCGGTCTGGAGTCTGATGGCGAACTGATCGCGGGCGTTGTCTTCGATAGCAAGGTCGGCAAGTCGATCATGATGCATGTCGCCTCGAACGGCTCACGCCACTGGATGACGCCTGCCTATATGGCTGCATGCTTCGGATACGCCTTCAATCAGGAAAAAGTCAATCTCATCATCGGACTGGTGCGCGCGGATAACGTCGACGCACAGCGCTTCGATGAGCATCTCGGGTTCAAACGGAACGGACTGCTGCCACAAGCATGCATGGACGGGGCTGATCTCATCGTGTACGGCATGTTGAAAGACGAGTGCCGGTATATTCGGGGAAAATATCATGCGGCATTACTGGCTGACCTCGGACTCGCCTGACCTTCCGGTCGGCGCATTCCGACGTGCGCGCGGGCTGAATCGTCCCGATACGCTGGAAGGCATCGGCGGCGGCAAGGGTGGTGGCGGCTCCGCGCCTTCCTATCCGGACCCAAACGTCGTTGCAAACGCGGTGACTGGTACGAACGAGCAAACGGCGGCTTATAACAAGGCACTGAACCTCAATAATTACTCGAACCCGTTCGGCTCTCAACAGTCGCAGCAGATTGGCACCGATCCTAATACGGGCGCCCCGATCTACAACACGACCGTATCGACCAATCCGCAACTCCAGAACCTGATCAATACGTCTCTCGGTCAGGCAGGAAATAGCTGGCAGACAAACGCGAATTCTATTACCGGCATTGCTGGCATCAATAACCAGTATTCCGGGCTCAACCAAGGTCTGCTTGGCCTGTCTTCCGGGTTGAGCCCCGCCGCCGCTCAACAGGCTGGGCAACGGGGCCAGGACGCTGCATATGCATCTCAAACCCAATACCTCGATCCACAGTTCAGTCAGCAGAAAGAATCGCTAGACGCCCAACTTGCCAATCAGGGGCTTACTCCGGGTTCGGAGGCATATAACAATGCCATGACGAACTACAACAATACGAAGCAACAGGCATATAGCAATGCACAGAATCAGTCGATCCTGACAGGCAATCAGATCGGTACGCAGAACTGGCAAAACCAATTGGCGGGCGTCAATGCACAGTCCGGATTGTATGGTATGGCTGGCCAGAATCTGGGGCAGCAGGCGGCGCTTTACGGCCAGCAATCTCAATTGGCCCAGCTTCCTTTTTCCCAGCTTCAATCGCTCGCAGGACTTGTGCCGGGTTACTCGGGTACGGGTCAAAGCAGCGCATCACCGGCTGATCTAGCCGGCCTCTATAACAACCAGTATCAGTCGAAACTCGCTGGTTATAACGCTGGACAGTCCAGCCAGAATAGCCTGACAAGCGGCCTGTTCGGTCTCGGTTCTTCGGCCCTGATGGGTTACATGATGTCGGATCGTCGCGCCAAGCGGTCTATCCGGCGCGTGGCGACGTTCCCGAACGGGCTTGGCGTCTACACCTATCACTACATCGGAGAAGCGCGCAACGTGCGTCACATCGGTTTCATGGCAGACGAAGTGCGCGCGATTGCGCCGCATGCCGTCCTTCGCGGTGCAGACGGTTTCGATCGGGTGAACTATGTCCTGGCTGTTCGGTGATTCCCTCAGTGGGAGCAATAACGAAGATCCGCTTGGCATGGCGGGATCAAAATTCCAGCGCTATGTCGATCCGCTCGCGTGGCTTCCTGGCGGTCTCGGGACGAAGTACATCAATCTGACGAGCAAGCAACTCCCATCGCTCGTGAATAGCGGTCTGTCGAAGGTCATCACGCCAATCGATAACGTGTCGGAAAAGTTTGATCCCTTGGCGTCTCAGACGGCAGGCATTCACAACTGGGTCAACCATAAACCGGGCTCGACGGTCGGTGCCGTGGTTGGATCGATATTCACTGGTGGCGCATTGGGCGGTGCACTTGGCGCGGGAGCCGGTGGCGGCGGCGCTGCGGCAGGGGCTGGCGCCGGCGCGGCCGATGCTGGAATTGGCGCGGGAGCAGCCGGTGGATCTGGCGGCGGCATGTCAAGTCTCTTTGGCCTAGGCGGCGGAGGAAATCTCGCATCGAGCGTCGGCGGCGGCGCGGGCGCAGGCGGCTTCAGTGGCTTCGTAGGCGGACCGGCCGCATTTGGTGATGCCGGTCTGACGGGCACTGTCAGCGCGGGCGGATCGGGTCTTGGCGGTGCGATGGGAGGCGACCTTGGAGGCGCTCTCGGCTCTTCGCCGTCTGGCCTGTTCAGCGGGTTGCTTCCTGGTGGCGGCATGACCGGCACATCTAGTGGCGCGCTCGGCGGTGGTCTGTCGGGCGAAGTAGCCGGGGGGTCATCGATCGGCGGCGCTTCGATGGGCAGCCTGAATACCGGAATGCTGACGAATCTGGCGCAGCAATTCATGCAGCAGCAGAGCCAGCAGAAGCAGCAGCAGGCGAACCAGTATGCGGCTGGCTCGACGCCTAACTTCCAGCCGTTGCAATCAGCCGTCAATAACGCCATGCAGCGGCAGCAGGACATCCAGAACACGCAGGCACTTCAGGCCAATCTGCAACGCGATCAGTTGCGCCAGCAAGCGCTCGCGCGCGCATTGAATCAGGGGAACGACTATGGCTACTAGCGCGGCCGGCATGACCGTCCTTCCGCAGTATCAGGGGGACTACTACTCGCTGCAGAACAAGCAGGCGCTCGCGCAGGCGTTGATGCAATCCGCGCTGCAGCCACAGCAGATCCAGGCGACGGGTTCTGGTCCGTATACGGTCATGCCGAAGTACAACATCGGCGCCGGTATTGCGCAGCTCGGTCAGGCGCTGCTCGCGGCGAAGATGCAGCAGCAGTCGTCGCAAGGATTATCCGGTCTGGGTCAGGCGCAGTGGGCGTCGCTCGCCGGTTCTCCGCAACCGCAGGCATCGTCGGATGTCGGTGGCGCTTCAGGTGGCACTCAACAGACTGGCACGGTCGCCAATCCATTCCAGACTGATCCACAGGCGCTTGCCGGCGCTCTCGGCGCTTCCGGTGGTGCTGCACAAGCTCCGCAACAGCAACAGGGCGGAGGCGGTCTGCTCGCGCCGGGTGGCGCTCTCAACCCTAGCGGCATGGATCAGGGGAAGGCGGCATATCTGTATCTCCAGATGGGACCGTCCGAATATGCAAAGACCTTCGTCGCGCCGTATGTTAAGCCAACTGACGCGACCCTAATGGCGCGCGCTGGTGGAACTGATGTCGGGCAGGCAAACCGCGACGCATTGCTGAAGGCAAACAACCTGCCGTACAACACATATGCGCCGAATACGATCCTTCAGGACCCGCGCACCGGCCAGATGAGCGCGACGCCTTCAGCAGCGCCGGAGGGGGCTTATACAGTCCTAACGCCAAATGGTCCCAAAGTCGTTCAAACTCCGGGCGCCCTTCCTGCGATCCAGAGTGCTGCCGCTGCGAATGCTGCAGGTGCCGCGCAATTCAAGCCGGTGCAGGTCTACAACCCGCAGACCCAGCAGATGGAGTATTCGAACGAGTCTGCAGTGACGAATCCGCCCGCGCCCGTTCGAAACAACAATCCCGGCGCGCTGATGCCCGGCGGGAAGCTCGCGCAATACCCGGACATGCAAACGGGGCTGGCCGCGCTCGATAACAATCTGGCGAGCTATGGCAAGCAGGGCGTCAACACGATCTCTGGCGTCATCTCGAAGTGGGCGCCTCCGAACGAGAACGACACGCAGGCCTATATCAAGGACGTTTCGCAGCGTCTTGGCGTAAAGCCGGATCAGAAAATCGATTTGACAAACCCACTTGTTCGTCAGTCGCTGTCGACGGCGATTGCGTTGCATGAGAATGGGCCTTCTGGCGTGTTCGGATCGTCTTCCGGCGCCCCTGCCGCTGCTCCTCCGCTCGGTGCTCAAGCAAATGTGGAAGCGCAGGTAAAAGGCCAGGTCGACACCATGCAGAAGTCCTATCAGAACCTGCAAACTGTGCGCTCCGGTGCCCCCGCCGCGCTTCAGGACGTGGACAACATGTCGAAGCTCGCTCAGGGCGCGAATCCGCTTACGATCGGTCCGGCCGGAGCCAAGTTCGCTGGTCTGTTCAGTGCCAACGCTGCCGAGTATGAAAAGTCGCGCGACAACCTCGTGACGAATCTCGGATCGCAACTTGGGATCAATTCAGACGCTGCGCGTGACCTCGTCTACGGCTCGATCCCTTCGTACGGCGCCCCGAAGCAGGCCGTCCAGAATGGTCTCCAGACACTTCGCGGCCAGATCCAGACTCGTTTGCTCAAGTCCGATTACCTCTCGGATGCATATGCGACCGGCGACGCGAAGGCATATAACCAGCGCGAAAACCAGTT
>Ga0157379_10005985_pt1 | contig 10483 bp, 8 predicted proteins | sample S25metaG_FD_121802 | JGI IMG/M metagenome (GOLD analysis project Ga0157379, IMG submission 121802) | Switchgrass rhizosphere microbial communities from Kellogg Biological Station, Michigan, USA - S2-5 metaG | ecosystem: Host-associated > Plants > Roots > Rhizosphere > Soil | place: USA: Michigan... | reverse complement strand
GCAGCAATCGTGGCTCCTCCAGCATGGGCGGAGGCAGTCGGGGTGGTGGCGGCGGTAGCCGCGGCGGCGGTTACGGTGGTGGTGGCGGTGGTCGCGGCGGTGGTGGCGGTGGCCGCGGCGGTGGCGGTGGTGGTCGGGGCGGCGGCGGCGGCGGTCGGCGGCGCTAGGACAAGGAGAGGGACATGAGCTCGCTGCGAAATGAACTGGGTTTCGGCAACGATCGAATGATCACGCTTCTTGCGCTGGGCACGTGCGTAGCGGCGTTGATCCTGAGCGCTCCCGTGACCTGCGCGGCGGAACCGGCCGCAAGCGCACAGACGACGTTCGACTCTCCCCAGCACGCGCTGGACGCGCTCGTGAGCGCGGCCGAGAAGAGCGACGAGGGCGCGCTGACGGCGATGTTCGGGCCGGACGGCGAGGACATCATCCACACGGGCGAGCCCGCGCGCGACAAGAAGATCAGGGCGGAGTTCGTCGCCAGGGTCCGGGAGCAGAAGCGCGTCTCCATTGATCCGAAGAGTCCCGACCACGCGGTACTGGTGGTCGGCAAGGAGCACTGGCCGTTTCCCGTCCCCTTGGTCCGACGGGACGGCAAGTGGCTGTTCGACTCGAAAGCCGGCCTGCAGGAGATCCTGTACCGCCGCATCGGTGGCAACGAGCTCGACGCGATCCAGCTCTGCCACGGCTACGTCGAAGCCCAGGACGACTACGCGGCCATGAAGCGCGACGGCGGCGTCACGCAGTACGCGCAGCGCATCATCAGCACGCCGTCGAAGCAGGACGGCCTGGCGTGGAAGAATGCCGACGGCACGTGGGGCGGGCCGATCGGCGAGAACGTCGCGCAGGCGATCGAGGAAGGCTACGCGAAGGGAAGTCCGTACCACGGCTACTTCTTCAAGGTGCTGAAGGGTCAGGGGCCCGCGGCGCCGCTCGGCCAGATGGACTACGTCATGAAGGGCGTGATGATCGGCGGCTTCGCCCTCGTCGCGGCGCCGGCGGAGTACCGGGTGACCGGGGTGAAGACGTTCATCGTGAGCAACGACGGCGTGGTGTACGAGAAGGACCTCGGATCCGACACCGCGGAGCAGTTCAAGAAGATGGAGCTCTTCGATCCCGACGAGAGCTGGACTCCGGTGCAGGAGGAGGGACCGCCGCGACCGCGGCACGCTGCCGGGTCGGCACAGAAGACGACGTAGACGCATGCCTCGCGGACCACGCGATCCGCGACGTTTGAGACTTCAGGCGGGATGCGGCGTCAGTGCGGCGCGCCCACGGGCGTGAGCCGCCGCCGGCGAATGACCCGCTTGCGCTCGGGCTCAGGCTTCTCGCGCCGCTCCGGTGTCGATGCGGGCGTGATGCCGACCGGCTCCGGCGGCTCCTGCTCGAGGTGCTCGAGCAGGATGCGGCGCACCTCGCCGATCGTGTGCGGGTTGTCCTGGCAGGAGTGCGGCGACTGCACCACCAGCTCCGACTCCACCCCGTCGATGTGGGCGCTCTCGTACTTGACGACGCCGTCGCCCGCGTTTGGCGCGATCTTCCCATCGGTGATCGGGATGATGGAGTGGGCGGTGACGCCGGGTGCGACCGGAATGGTCACGAGGGTGCGGACGAAGCGGTTGCCCGGCGTCATGTTGTCGACGCTCGTCGGGATGCGCGCCTCGGTGCCCTTGAGGACGAGCGCCTCGCGGTTGCCGGTGATCGCCTCGCCGACTCCCTTGGAGACGTCGAGTGGGGCCTTCACGAGCCGCGCCAGCTGGTGTGCGAACCAACTGCCCGCAATGTAGCTCCCGTGATGCGGGGTCGCGATGAAGACGACGCGACGCACCTCGGGGACCGGGTGGAAGAAGAGGGCACGACGCAGCAGCTCGCGTGTCGCGTCCGACATGCGGAGCTCGTCGAACGGCGTATGGCTGATGTTGTCCCAGAACCGGCTGCCGGACTCGACGACCGTCGCCTTCGTGAGGAGGCCTCCCTGGCTGTGGCCGATCACGACCATGTGGCGCAGCGCGGGATCGCGCCGCTCCGGATCGAGCGTGGCGACGGCATTTGTCAGCGCGTCCCGCAGCAGCATCGACGAGTACGCGATCGGATTGCCCGTCTCGTACGAGAAGAACCAGAACTGGAAGCGCTTGTGGATGCGCGGGTCGTTGTCGAGCTCGTTGTACATCTGCGCCCAGCGGGCGGCGCTCGAGGCGGTGCCGTGCACGAAGACGACCGGGATGAGCCCCGGCTCGTAGGGGCGCGTCGAGACGAGGCGGGTCTTCTTGTCGATCAGGCCCGAACGCAGGAAGCCGGTGAGCTCGCGGGACCAGATGTCGGTTTCCGAGAGCGTGAGCGCCATGGCCGCGGTCGGCTCCGCTTCGAGCGGAACCTCGCGGCCGGCGATCGTGACGGTGCGGTCGCCGTACCCGGGGTAGATTTCGAGCGTGGCCTCTATGTGGCGCGTGCGGAGCTGCGCCTCCAGGTTGGTGAACCGCAGCAGAGCCGTGACCGGCACGCGCACGCGCCGGGCTAGGAGGTCCACGTCCTTCGAGCCTTCGATCGACTTCACACCGGCGGCGAGCGGCGCTCCGATCCCGGTCCAGCGATAGTACGTCGGGAAGCCGTCCACCTGCAGCTCGGCGATGGGAACGGGATTCACGAGCTCGTGCTCGCCCCAGCGGAGCGCGGAGGGGTCGAAGCGCACGTCGAGCGTGCCGTACGGGCTCTGGTACGTTCCACTCCGCAGCTCGACGTCCTTGCCGTTCTTCAGGGCCTCCGTGAGCCCGCGGTTGTAGAGGTCGCAGGCGAAGCGCACACGCGGGCTGAAGCGGCTCGGCTGGTCCTTCGGGTCGTCGGGGAAGAGGTACATCCATGCGTACACCGCGCTCAGGAGGTGAAAGCGCCGGCCGCCGCCGTTCTCGGCGTAGTGGAACGCGAGCTCGGCGAGCGCCGCGCGCTCCTCCGGGAGCATTTTGCCGGCGAGGTATGCGGCATGCAGCTCCTGGATAGCGCCCGCGGGGTCCTTCGCGTAGCGCTCGGTGAGGTCGTAGTTGTAGAGCAGGTTGCGGGTCTCGCGGCTGATCTCGCCGCGGGTGAGCTCGTTGTCCGTGAGCGCGCGGTGCACGCGCTTCGCGTCGACGCGCTTCACCCGGATCGGCGCGAAGCAGGCGCTCTGCGCGAGCAGGATCGCACAGAGCGCGAGCGTCACTGCGCGGCGGAGTTCCGAGGGAGCGGTCGGACGCATCGGGGACCCGTCGGCGCCATAGCAGATGCCGGCGTCGAAATGAACGTACCCGCGCCGCTAGAGCGAGAGCACGTGCGCTTCGTCCGGGCCGGGGCGCCCCTCGACCATGCTGGTGTACACCGCCTTCACGGCGTCGGGACCCTCACCGCGGACGATGTGCACCCAGGTCTCGGCACGCTCCATGAACTCGTGCCAGGCGCCGACGATGCGTTGACCCAGCACGGCCGGTCCCCAGTCGGCGCGGCGCTGCTCCAGCCAGGCCGGCGCGAAGAAGAATACCGTCGAGTCGCCGCTCGACATCTCCGCCGGCGCCGCGCCCGCTTGCTCCCAGTGCGAGAGCCCGACCGTGATCGTGGTGGTGAGGTGCGATCCGAGGCGTTGGAGAAGGGCGGTGCGTATGCGCCCGTCGCCGGCCACGTCGACGACGACGGTCGGCGCCTCGGCCAGCGTCGCGATCTCGTCGTACGTCTTCACCTGCGAGTAGAAGCCGAGGTTCCGGACGAACGCCGCATTGCCGGCCGACGTCAGTCCCACGACGGTGCGGTCGGTGTGGCGGCGTGCGAGCATGAACGCGAGGCCGAAAGCCGTCTTGCTCGACGCCGAGGGGATGACGATGCAGCGGGCGCCGAAGTAGTCGTTCCCCTCGGCGATGAAGTCGTCGAGCAGGATTCCGGTCAGGATCAGCGGGCGGAAGACGATCATCGCGTCCTCGTGTCCTTGCACGTAGAACGGATCGCGTGCCGTGAGCGTGTACGAGTTGTACACGCTCGGCAGCGCGCCACGATCGACCTCGAATCCGAGGGGCGTCGTCTGGGCCGGACGGAGGCGAGCGTAGCGGGCGAGCGGAAAGTAGCCGTACATGCGCTCGCCGACCGGATACTCCCGGTGGCGGGACGCCGCGACCGTCCCCATCCCCCAGACGGGCACCTTGCCCCAGCCCGGATCGGCGCCGGGAAAGAAGTCGAAGTAGTTGATGAGCGGGCTCTTGCCGAGCACCGCGTAGGTGACGTTGTTGGCCGAGAAGCCGAACTTCTCGACCTGGACGAGCAGCTCGCCGTCGTCGAGCGCGGCGACGTCGGTGGCCGGGGTCTCGACCAGGCGGAAAGCACGCGGATCGTCCTGGCGAACGATCAGCTCGATGTTGTCGCGAACGGACACGGTCATGGCGGACTCCTCGTCTCGGTGGGCTCTGCTACCGCGATCACTCCGCCGGGACAACCCGCCGCGGGCCGCGGCGGATGTAAGAAATCGGGGGCCTCACACGTCCCGTCGATGGCGATGCCACGACGGGCGGCGAGCGTGACGGTGGCGGGAGGCGGCTCGGCGGCGTTCCGTCCGGTGCCGCTGTTCCGTCCCGTCTTTGGCAGCGCGGTCCTGGGCCGCGTCGCGGCAGTGCTCGCCTCGGGATGGGTGGGGTACGGCGCGCAATGCGAGGAGCTCGAGCAGCGCTTCATCGCCCAGCGCGGAGGGTGGGCCGTCGCGACCAGCTCGTGTACCGCCGCGCTCTATCTCGCGGGTCTCCTGTGCCGGGGCGCCGATGATGACGTGGAGGCGATCGTGCCCGCGGTGACGTTCGTGTCGTCCGCGGCCGCTTTCACCCACGCCGGGTTCCGGGTCCGCATCGCCGACGTCGAGCGCGCCACCCTGACGCTGACGGCCGAGACGGCGGCGCGGTGCCTGACGCCGCGTACTCGCGTGATCGTCGTCGTCCATCTCTACGGGCAACGCGCGCCCGATCTCGCGGGGCTGCGCGCGCTGGCCGATCGTCACGACGTCGCCCTGGTCGAGGATTGCGCACACCGCATCGACCTCGACGAAACCGGCCCGCGGCTCGGCGACCTGGCGTGTTTCAGCTTCAACGGCGTCAAAGAGCTGCCGGCAGGGGAAGGGGGACTCCTCTGCGGCCGGGCGGCGGCGCTGGAAGCGCGCGCCCGCGTCCTCTCGAACGTCGGGCTCGTGTCCGACACGCGGGCGCGCGTCCGGACGGCGCTCCATCGCGACTATCGATTCGCGACAGATGGCGGGCTCAAGCTGCGCGCCAACGACGTGGCGGCGGCCCTGGCGCTCGGCGCCCTCGACGACTGGCCACAGGCACGCGCCGCGCGACGGGCGCGCTGCGACCGCTACGACGCCTTGCTGGCGCCGTTCGCTCCAGAGGTTACACCCCTGCCGCGTGCGCCCGGGCACAGCGGCCTCATGTACGTGATACGGGCGCGGCGGCGGGCCGACCTCCGCCGCCATCTGGCGGCGCGGCGGATCGCGACCGCGATCCACTATCCGAGCCTCGCGGGACATCCACGCTACGCCGCTGACGCCGACGCGCGTGCCGGCGATGCCGCCCTCGACGCGCCGGTCCTCACGTTACCGACCTCGCTCACGATGATGGACGAGGTCCAGGAGCGCGTCGTCGCCGCGATCGCGACGGCGCACGCGCGGCGCCAGCGCTAGCGACGCCGCCGCGCCTTGCCAGTCGGACCGCGGAGACCGGCGCGCGGCCGGCGCCGCGGGGTCGTCGCGCCCGCGAGTGCCGTGCGGCGGCCGCCGACGCGACACGGCACCGCGACCCGCACCTCGGTGCCGTGACGCGGCAGGGCGCGCACCGTGAACCGCGCCTGCATGAGCGCGGCGCGCTCGCGCATCGTGACCAGGCCGAGGCCGTTCGGAGCGTGGCCGGGGGCAATGCCGACGCCGTCGTCGCGCACGTCGAGCACGACCTGGTTGCGCTGCCGGCAGAGCCGGATGCGGACGCGCGATGCGCGCGCGTGTCGCGCGACGTTGGCGAGCGCCTCCTGCGTGATCCGATAGAGGTGGAGCTCCTGCGCACGATCGAGCACGCCGCTGACCGTGTCGGCCACGACGTCGAGGCGCAGGGCGTGACATTCGGCGAACTGCTGCGCGTGCTGGCGGATCGTGTCCGCCAGCCCGGTGTCCGACAGATCGGCCGGGTGGTAGTCGCGCACGATGCGCGCCACCGACGCGGTGATGTCGCGGATCGTCGCGAGCGTGGCGTCGAGCGCGGGCCGCGTCGCGGTGGGGATCGCGGTGGACACGCGCTCCAGCGAGCGCAGCAGGCCGCCGACGGTTGCGAGCGCCTGCCCGACGTCGTCGTGGAGCTCGCGCGCGACCCGTTGCCGCTCCGCCTCGAGCGTCTGCAGCAGCCGCTGCGCGAAGTTCTTCTGTGCCTGCTCGCTTTGCTTGCGGGCGCTGATGTCGCGCACGACTCCGAAGACGTACTTCTCGCCGTCGACCTCGAGCAGCGCGGCGCTCACCTCGACCGGAAAGAACGTGCCATCCTTGCGCCGCGAGCGCGTCTCCAGGAGCGGCATCGGACCGTTGAGCGCGCTGACGGCCTGCTGGTAGAGCTCGAGCGGATAGTCGGGATCGATCTCCGACGTGGTCATGCCCCGCAGCTCCCTCCACGTGTAGCCGGTCAGATCGAGCGCCCGTTGGTTGACGTAACGGAAGCGTCCCTGGAAGTCGGTGACGTAGAAGGCTTCGCTCGACATGTCCGCCATGCGGCGGAAGATCTGCTCGTCGAGGGGCGCGGGGAGCGTGATCATGCGCGGACGCCTCGTCCGTGTGTTGCCGCGGCCGGCTCTGCATCGGTGATCGGGATGGTCACGTGGATCTCGGTGCCGCCGCCGCGCCGTGCGCGGACGAGCAGGGTCGCGCCCATCAGCTCGGCCCGCTCGCGCATGGTGACGAGGCCGAGCCCGGCTCCATGCGCCGTGCCGGGCAGGAAGCCGACCCCGTCGTCGCGCACGATGGCAACCACGCTGCGTCCTTCGCGCTCGAGCCGCAAGGTCACGTTGCGCGCTTTGGCGTGCCGCGCGATGTTGGCGAGCGCTTCCTGGACGATGCGGTAGACGTGCAGCTCGTGCTCCGCGGAGAGCAGCCCGGCGACGTTGCCGGTCGAGAGGCGCAAGCCGAGCGCATGGCGGCGCGCGAACTCGCGCGCGTGCGTCCGTACGGTGTCCTCGAGGCCGAGCCCGAGGAGCTCCGCCGGATGATAGTCGCGGACCAGGCGCGCGACGGACTCGGTGATCTGGCGGATGGTCGTGTGGGTAGCGGCCAGCGCCGGCTGCGCGTCCGGGGGCACCGCGTCGGGCGTGCTCTCGAGGCTGTGCAACAGGACGCCGACGGTCGCGATGGCCTGTCCGACGTCGTCGTGCAGCTCGCGCGCCACACGCTGCCGCTCGGCCTCGAGCGTGTGCAGGATGCGCTGCGTGAGGGTGCGCTGCTCGGCCTCGAGCTGCCGGCGCTCGCTGATGTCGCGGACGACGCCGAAGAGGTACGTCTCCTTGCCGACGTCGACGCGCGCGACGCTGAGCTCGATCGGGTGGATCGTGCCGTCCTTACGCTGACTGACTGTCTCGAATTGCGTGATCGCCGTGCCGTTCTCCATCGCCTGGACGAAGTCGCCGAAACGCTCGGCGGGATATTCCGGGTTGATGTCGGGAACCGCCATGCGCAGCATTTCGGCCTCGGTGTAGCCGGTCGTCTTCAGCGCCCGCTCGTTGACGTAGAGGAACCGGCCGCGCGCGTCGCAGAGATAGAAGGCGTCGTTCGACATCTCCGCCATCTGGCGGAACACGGTGAGGTCGAGCGGAGCCGGAAGCGGAGCGTTTCGTGAGGGGCGGCGGGGGGTCGCCACGGGCCGACGCTACTGCCGGTCCCGCGTGAGCGTCAAGGGCGCCGCGCCGTCAGTTCTCGATCACGATGACCCAGCCCGCCTCGTCGGCCCGGGTCGTCACGACCTGGTGGCCTTCCGCCTCCGCCGCGCGCGGCAGATCACGCGCTCCGCGTGGGTCGTCGAGCGCGATCTCGAGGAGGTCGCGTGGTGCCAGGTCGGCCAGCGCGACCTTCGCCTTCGCCCAGCTGAGCGGGCACGCGACGCCGCGGAGATCGAGCCGCTGACGGACCGGCATGTCCTGGCAGTAGCAGAGCCCCGGCCCCGCCGCGAATGCCGGCGAAAGCGCGCGCTTGACAGGCATCCCGGTCACCGAAATAGTCTCCCGATGACGCAGAGCAGCGTACCCCGCACGGCGACGGCTCCCCTGGCGGGGGTGCGCACCGACATCCGCAACATCGCCATCGTCGCGCATGTCGACCACGGCAAGACGACCCTGGTCGACGCGATGTTGCACCAGACCGGCATCTTCCGCGCCAACGAGGTCGTGGCCGAGCGGGTCATGGACTCGAACGATCTCGAGCGCGAGCGCGGGATTACCATTCTCGCGAAGAATACCGCCGTGACCTACGAGGGCGTGACGATCAACATCGTCGATACCCCGGGGCACGCGGACTTCGGCGGCGAGGTGGAGCGTACCCTCGCCATGGTCGACGGCGTGCTGCTGGTGGTCGACGCGTCCGAGGGCCCGCTGCCGCAGACCCGCTTCGTCCTGAAGAAAGCGCTCGAGCTCGGTCTGTCGGCGGTGCTCTGCATCAACAAGATCGATCGCAGCGACGCGCGCATCGCCGAGGTCCTCGACGAAGTCTACGCGCTCTTCATCGACCTCGGTGCCGACGACAAGCAGCTGGACTTCCCGGTGATCTACACCAACGCGCGTGCCGGGATCGCGCTGCGGGCGCCGACGGACAGCGCGACCACCTTGAAGATCCTCTTCGACACGATCCTCGAGCACCTCCCCGGACCAGCGTACGATCCGACGGCGACGACGCAGTTCCAGGTGAACAACCTCGACTACAACGACTACATCGGGCGATTGGCGATCGGTCGGGTCGTCGCGGGCGAGATCGTCGCCGGGGGTCAGTACACGCTCTGCCGCGGCAACGGCACCCAGAGCCCGGTCAAGTTGACCCTGCTCTACACCTGGCACGGCCTCGAGCGACGCGAGGTGCCGAGCGCACGTGCCGGCGACGTCATCGCGATCGGCGGCATCGAGGATCTGGCGATCGGCGACACCATCGCCGACCGCGAAAACCCCGTCGCGCTGCCACCGATCCACGTCGAGGAGCCGACGATCGCGATGATCTTCGGCGTCAATACCGGGCCGTGGGGCGGGCGCGAAGGCCAGTACGTGACGTCGCGCAAGATCCGCGAGCGGCTCTTCGCCGAGGCGCGGAAGAACGTCAGCCTGCGCATCGAGGAGACCGGCCAACCGGACTCCCTGCGCGTCGCCGGGCGCGGCGAGCTGCAGCTCGCGGTGCTGATCGAGACGATGCGTCGCGAGGGCTACGAGCTGCAGGTCTCCAAGCCGACCATCATCACGCGTGAGGAGCGCGGCCAGGTTCTCGAGCCGATGGAGCTCGTCTACATCGACGTCCCCGAGGATTTCATCGGCGTGATCTCGCAGCTCCTCGCCGTTCGCAAGGGCATCATGAGCGGCATGGAGCACTCCGAGTCGGGCCGCGTCCGTCTGGAGTTCACGGTGCCGTCGCGCGGGTTGATCGGGTTCCGTTCGAACTTCCTGACCTCGACGCGCGGCACCGGCATCATGAACATGCTGTTCAACGGCTACGCCCCGTTCCTCGGTCCGATCCGCGGCCGGACCAACGGCGCGATGGTCGCCGACCGCGAGGGGGTCGCTACGCCCTACGCGATCTTCCACCTGCAGGAGCGCGGCGTCATCTTCGTGAAGGCCGGCACGCCGGTCTACGAGGGTATGGTCGTCGGCGAGTACTCGCGCGACAACGACCTCGACGTAAATCTCACCAAGGAGAAGAAGCTCACCAACATGCGTGCCAGCGGCCACGACGAGGCGACGATCATCACGCCGCCGCGCGAGATCGGCCTCGACGCCGCCCTCGAATGGATCGCCGAGGACGAGCTGGTCGAGGTGACGCCCGAGAGCGTGCGCATGCGGAAGAAGGTCCTGCAGAAGGGCCTGCGCCCGAAGGGCGCCAAAGAGTAGCGGCTCCGTCGCGGGCGTTCCGCGCCGCGTCGTTAGGCAACACGCGGCTCGTGCACGGAGCAGGGCGTGTCGTTTTCTGCTCGACCTCCGCGTGGCGAATGTGCCATTGCTCTCGTGGACGCTCGGGCCCCAGCCGGCCTCCCGGAAGGACCATCCGGCCATGCTCATGTCTGCCATCCGCATCGGGCTGCTCGCGGCATTCCTCGCCGCGGTCCCGACCACGCTGTTCGCGCAGTGTTCCTTCGGGCATCCAGGGAAGGCGGGGAAGATCCAGACGAGCCTGACGCAGGCGTTCGTCTTTTGCAGCCCCGATGGCACCGGCAGCGCCGGCGTCCTGCCGAACGACGCCACCGAGGGTGGGATTCCGGCGTGCTCGCCGCCG
>Ga0157379_10005984_pt1 | contig 10483 bp, 10 predicted proteins | sample S25metaG_FD_121802 | JGI IMG/M metagenome (GOLD analysis project Ga0157379, IMG submission 121802) | Switchgrass rhizosphere microbial communities from Kellogg Biological Station, Michigan, USA - S2-5 metaG | ecosystem: Host-associated > Plants > Roots > Rhizosphere > Soil | place: USA... | reverse complement strand
TCCCATAAAAAATCTCAGAAATTCATTGAATATGTCAAATGCATCCATTATGTTACATCATAAACCACAAAGTGATCTGTTGAGTTCCTAAGCCTCCAGAGCCGCGTGACCCAAGGAGTGGTAATGACCCAAGGACCGGTGGAACACTGTACAGTGTGGTATTATAACAGAATACTTAACGGAGAACCTTGCCGATGTATCCAGAGGCAGGGAAGCTTTCATGGATACCTATCGACTGTTAAGGATACCATTTAAGCTAAGAATGTGGGATATACTCATGATAATGCTTCAGTCCGAGGAGAAAGTGATCCTTGTTTTCCTTGTTTCACGGACTTCTTTCAACGTCCGTATGAGAATACTGGAAGGGTATGTATCGCGGAGAAAGTGGAGTTATTCCAATCCTATGTCGAATCCTTGTCAATAGGGACTATTTGCCGCCAACCTAGGCTGGATTTCGGTAGCTGACAATTTGTCAGCAGCTATTCAATACAATCTCGAAGTGGGTGAACTTTGACACGGGCCGGTCCCAACCTAGGTCGGTGCAAAGAGTCCCTAATGTATACAGTATAGGTGACCAAAGCTGTGTCATCGCGCTGGAAATTCCAGAGTGAGCTTGATCAACAGCTGTCCATGGATGAAAGTTGAACACTGAGCCAACGAAGGGCTTAGTCCCACGAAGTGGACAAGTCGATGCCAACTGTCGATAGCGGGGCAGAAGAGTTATTGTCTGGTATCTACTCTCTTATAAATAATGAGAGTAGCCAGAATTAGGTAATAGAGGGGTTGGAGCGAACGGTGTTGGAATATTAAAGTGTGAATTGCGAGCGCATGCAATGTCTGTGACTCCGAGTACAGCCGCGCGCAGTTTCACTGCACGGGATAGTTCATTCCTGGTCTGATTTTCGCTCATTTCGTTTGTTATTTTTCCTTCTATTCTATTCAAGCAGTATAAGTAGTTTACATTCGATGTATGTACACTATCCGTTTGCCTCACGAGCTCACCGAGGCCAAACGCGAATTTTATTCCTTTTATTTGCGACGTTTATTTCAACAAACGGGAATCTTTGTGGGACTTTCTAATAAATACCGGGTGTTAATTAGCGTCTCCTTACAATAGGGACCATGGTTCATACCTATCTCTGGAAAAGTGTAGCGCTCCCATTTCTGTCCGATCTCGTACAGTTGGTCTCATGGAATACTGATAGAGAATAATACTGTGAACCTTCCCCTAGTTTTAATGATTTCATAAGTAGGTTTAAGTGCACCAAAGCGCGATGAAATGCGCGCGACACTTCCTATGATCAATAGACGAATTTAATTTATTACCCTTTAAGTCATTCTTTTGGACATCCAATGTCATTATTATACGCTAAAGATGCTTGAGAAGGAAATGTGTTACATGTTTTAGGCGACACAACTTGCAAGTCTAGGCTACAATGAGACGATCTGCGTCGTATCCAATGTCCATCTATATCGTTAACATTGTGCAGATTCTCGTCTAAGGTCCATGATTTGTATGATATCAAATAACCAAAAGTCTATTCAAATTAGCGTCATGAAAGCCAATAGAGCCGAAGTAACCAATGCGTTTTTCCCGAGGTTAAGTCGAAGCGCAGAGCTTTTGACAGTAGGGTCAATGAATGTCTTTATGCTTTTAATTTCAAAGTATGCGTTGTCGTAGTTGGAAGGCGGGCCGATGACCCAATCGTTGTAACAGGTTCCGGAGCAGGTTTGGGAGAAGACTGAAGGATTTCCAGCACTGAAATTTAAGTTGGTAAATTAACCACCTGGAAATAATATTATAAGGTACACTCACAAATCACCACACAGAGTAATATCAATGATAAGTTGTTGTGGATCGAAAAAGGAATTTGAACAGCCTTGAGAGGAGTAGTTTGCGACAGGCGTGCCAAATATGGACGTATCAATTGCTGAGGGGTTTCCGCCGAGGGCAGCTGGTACGGATGCTCTCTAGAAAAGAGAAAGTGATTAGTCACAAGTGCGCAGAAGAAAGAGGAATCGTACTGGGAAGAACCAAATAGAAATGCCATGCGGTGCAAATTCCGTGACGAACACACCCCCACTTGAACTGGCGAATGCAGCTCCATAACTTTCTGTCCGAGGATCCGTCACGACACAGCCCTCGTTGTCGTTTGAATCGAAAGCGCAATTGGTCGAATTGACGAACCCAGTCATTGGGGACGAACTTGATTGACTTAGTGTACAACCCTGAAACCATCAACTTATTAAAAGAATTCATAAAGAGATTTACATAGTCACGAACAGGTTCAGTGTGCAACGCCATCTGATTATGTGTCACCATGTTGACACCTTCAAAGGTGTCAATTTCACCTCCAATTGGCCAGTTTTGGGCTTGACTCCACCATGCTGGCCAGACGCTTGTATGATACGATAAGAATTATTTTATGAGCAAATAAATTCGACGAACCTGCAGCCATAGGGAACATGTACCATATCGGCTATCCAAAGGCTTCCGATTTTATAGAGATCGGTGCTAGCAATGCGGACAGTGTTGCGCTTGTCATTAAATGGAACCTGGTGAATAAAGGTAAATTAACATATCTAGAACATCAAGTAAGGCAGTACGCACTGTCGTTCCATTATCGACTTTGATAACAGCATTCCCAGCACCATTTACAAAGGTCAATCCTCCTCGCATCGCTACGGTCTGTGACACAAAAATTGCATCGCCATTTGTTAAGTTATCAACTAAAAATTTAAGAACCGTAAATCATTAATTCTTGTTCCAGAGGAAGCACATACAATTATTGTAGTATTGCCATCGATCGAAAAATGTCGAGCCTGCGTATGTTCTTTCGATCTGGTACTGTGTGGCCTGCACAAGTAACAGCAGCGGTAGAATGGGTAGCAACGCAAGCATGATCGTTATCAGAGACGTTCTTGACGGTCGTGACTAGTGTTCGAGGAGTCTAGGGGTAGATAGAAGCCTTGGAAAGCCTAGGTGAAGTTAACCAGATTATATAGGAAGTAGGGTGCTGAAAATAAGGTAGATATGCAGACAAAAGACAAGTTGCGAAGGCAGGAATACACCGAAAGCCCGTCGTTGACGTCGAACCTGATGATCAGTGGGGCTTTCGTCTGCATAGTAATGCCAAGAATAAACATCATAAAAATAGACAAGAAAGGGGAGCTCGGAAGTCTGCGAGACGATAGGACAATAATGACTCAGCACTGAGCACTGGCTCTTTCTCTGATTTCTACAGATTATTAGGAACTATTTAACCGACCTAGGTTGGATTTCGGCGGCTGGCAATTTGTCAGCAGCCATTCAATGCAATATCGAATTGGAATGAACGTTGACATGGGGGCACCAACCCAGATAGTCTCTATTTTGTATAGAAACCCTGTTCGTCGAAATGTTTCGTCCATATAGTATAAGAAGACAATTTTTATCAGAGTGTGTTGAATGCGAAACAGTCAAACAATTATTCCGAATATATCAAGGCTTCCGAAATCAATTACATAACATTGCAAACTTCTGGGATTGCTAATCGAAATAAAACACAAAATTTCTCCCTTCCTTCTTGGTGCTTTCCCAGGTAGCAGATTATACTACGCGTATGGCGGCCTCCTTCGCCTGCATTCATAGTACACTCCCTACACGGTGTTTTCGAAGTATTTCTATTGTGTGTGCAAACAGAGGAACAGAATGGTAGTAGTGAGGGAACTAAAACCAATGTATTTGTTCTACTTTGAAGTATATATACAAAATTGAACAAAGGCGCGAAAGGGAGAACAAAGTAATGATAAAGCGGCCGAGAACAAAGGTTTGTTCTAAAAGCAGAGCGCAGTCTCACAACGCTTAAAACCTTAGAGTATCACAGAAAATGAGATTGTCAGATTCTTTTCAAAGGAAGCAAATAATAATAACAGCAGAAGGACTTACCACTGTCCATCTACATAATATCACGGACGAGGGCTAAACTGCCATCCCTTGCTGCTTTTCCATCCCATCGAATCCAGGAACCCTGCATATTCTTTTTGCCACCTTTGCAACATTCATCGACCATCTTATGGCACAAATCTGATTGCTTGCCGGGCGTTTTGCCTTTACCTACGTAGGTTATGCTACCCGGTTTTCTGTAGCCCACAAGGTGTAGATGATTCTCCGAATCCTTGAAACCAATCTGTGTCGTGCTAGCGACGTCGAATTTGAAAGGTTTTTTGGGAACCTTGTCGCAAAACGATCGAGCAGCATCACAGCTAATCTATGGCCCGTCATTTCCACATTTTGGCCCTTTGTCTTTGCTCGTCAGGAGATGTTTTGCTGGTGGTGGAAGGGAATGGTGTCCTTTCCCGGGCGCGGGGACTGCTAGGACACCAATGGAGCTTGATAACAAAGAACAAAGAACAATCAGTGTGACCTGCATATGAGACTTGGAAACTGTGCGACGATGTCGATATTGGTACCCAGGCGTACACAAAGAATATTGAACACACCAGCTAAATTACACAATGATAATATTGAAGGAAAGAACGATGCTGAACAAAATTGGCAAGATTCCAGTTCTTACTGCCGCCTCCACGAGACCCTCGCAAGCTCTTTATATATTTTTCCGGCTCGGACTTGAGAATCTGGTCCTAGAGATGGTGGGGATACTGAACGCATATGGATCGATCACAACAAACCCTGAAAAGAGGGCCCTGCAAGGTAAGCCTGACTATGTTGAACTCTCGGCTTATAATTATTACTATAGCATTGCCCTCTGTATGCGCCAATCAGGGACTGGCAAGAAATACGAGGGTTGTAGAATGCTACTCCCATATTCCCGAGCATCGTTGACCCCGTTATGCAGATCTGACACAATATCAGCTTTTAGTAAGGAGATGGGGTAAACCGTTTAAAAGGAAGTCCCGAATACCTACTTATGGTTCTATAAACACGGTGCAGGATACTTTAATATTATTTGGGTTTAGTCGCCATTGAGTTGCGGGAACCAGTGGAACCATGAATGCCGATACGGAACCCAAACCCGACCACATTCAAGTCCAGGACTAGTAGAATGAACGCGTCAGGCTCGGACTCGGGTTGAACTTCAATAGACTCGCACACCGTGAGGAAGGGACTGGTTTCTGGAAGACGTCGGCCATGCGAGATGAACCATCTTTCAACGCATTGTTGAGAGTGAGGTGTGAGCTATAGACCACAAGTCTATCCCTGATTCAACTCGAGAAAATCAGTAGGCGCTTAGCAGATCCGAGATTAAACAACGCAGATTCTCGCTTTCTGCAATGCAGAAAGCGATGACACCGGTGCAACAGCTACGGTCACTCCATTTTTCCAGGTAGATATATTCCAGAATTTAGCGGGTTACGATCAAAATGTGTTTATATGTTATGTATTTGCGGGGGTTGGGGGGCATGAACATGTTTCGTCCCAACATACACCTCGATCGACAAATGAATTACTCCGACAGAGCCACCTTCATTTGTCACTGGGTCTCCTCAAAGAGGACCACTATGGTCAATTACGATGCTATAGCATGTGAGAATCGACGGTCCATACGAATAGAATTACCCCCAAGCTTGGCGGCACCTAATGACGCAGATGAGGATCTTCAAGGACAATGAAAACCATTTAATCAACCACGACAATTCCTCTTAACGCAACTAAACATTCTCGCCTCAGCTTATCCTTCAAATCTGTAACACAACGTGGGAATATCGCAGAGTGTTGTACAGAGTCGAATTACCGCAGTCTTGTTGAAGCTATCAAAACAACCTATGAATATAATAATAAGCCAACTCACTGCTTCACTGAACTTTCTTCTTCTCGTATTCCCAGTCCCTTCCGATTCACACATCACAAACCCACTACTGACTTCCTCATCAAGTATACATCAGAAAAGCTTATACTCGCTTAGAATAAACTGTGAACGCGATAAATGATAGGTGGGTCATACGGTGCTATGTGGGAATGTATTAGCTATTAAATGGACAATAAACCGTATAGCTTCTATAGCGTGTCAAGTATCCGGATGCTATCGGCCAACATTCCCTCCTTTTCCCGCCTCACCGATTTACTACCATTTCCCTAAGCTCATATCGGCTCATTCACCTCATTCTAGATCTCCCCAAACTGTAATTCCTTGGGGGACCAATGCAGGAGCTGTCTACGTTTGCACAGAGACCGGCGTCCAAGGCGAATAACACTTCAACTTTTATCTCATTGAGCTGCGTTTGAGCAATGCTGAGGTTTATGGATAACACAATTTCATCAATCCGCCCTAGCAGGGGTGTCGGAGTGAATTGAATTATCATCGTTGGGGAATGCTTTCGGCAGTACTAAATGTCTGGGGGTTCGCTTGCAGATTTTAGCCTTTGAGTATGCATCATTCATTTTTCACCGTTGGAATTTCCTAAAGCGCTTACCGTGATGGTCTCCTTCATACAGCTTGCCAGATTGTACAGGAATATGTCTCGAGGCTGTATATCCAGGGAGTTATGATCTGAAAAAGATAGGGTTCAACGATTGGATATCGAGTATGTGGGTGTTTCTTGATGGCAGTGATGGAAAATGGGTGGAGTAGTAAAGTGTTTAGTGAAGTCCCCAAAAGGAATGATCTAGGCGCCGATGGCCGCCAAGTTGTAGTGAAATTCTGGGATGTGGAACTTATTGATGTGCTTTCATCCTGTTAAACAGTCCTCTGTTCTCAGTTTGTAAGTTCTGCTAGACTGACTAACACACTCTTGTCTTTGATTCAAAGAGTACATGAAACTGAAATGCATCTTTCTGTCTAATTGTTTCTTGGAAAAGGGTGGAAGTGTATGTTTGAATTCAAAAGGGAGTTTCCAAGAGCTTACTTTAATTTGCTGGACCAGTAAGATGAAGATTGCTATATTGGGACTTTTCTATCCAGAGGTCTAAGCGGCCTGTTTTCACCGTTTCTGCAGCAATCATCGACCATCTTATTGCGCAGCTCCTTCCTCGTCTTCCCTTCTCCCTCTGTCCATTTCTGACTGCAAAATTCACAGCTGCGTCATGGAAAAATCCTTCAAAATCTCTATCTCTCTCTTTGCTCCTCTTTTTCTGGAGGGTAAGGTCTGGGATTTCCTGCTTGTTGAAATAAACGTCGCAAATCGCAAAATAAAGAAGTAAATTTACGTTTGACCTCGGTGAGTTTGTGAGGCAAACGGATGTAGTATGTACATCATGTAAACTACTTATATACCGAATACATGCTGTACAACCGAATGGAGATTTTGCAGGCCGGTACAGCACAGCGCAGAACAGCGTGACCCTTACTGAGCGCTCGTAAATCCAACACTGCTTTTATGGAGCCGGAAGTTCAAGCCAACATTTTAGTCGACACTTTCAAGTTCGGCGTCAAAGACGGAATAAATAGACGCCCGTAGTCAAACATTTTGGTTCTCGTGGGCGCTTGAGTTATGGTCCGTGCAAACAGCACAGTATTCGTATAAATACGGAAGAGGAAGACACATCGTCCACGTCGATGATGTCTGCCTTTCTTCCTTTGTTTTATTTCCCCTCAAGCCTTTCCTGCCAAACGTGGCGGGAAAGGGCGGAGGGGCACAAAGCCTCTCAGGTCGTTACCTGGGATGGCTTCGGTGTTTTATTTTTCTTTCCCTCCTGTCTCTCCCGCTACGTGTGGCGGGGAAGGGAGGAGGGGTACCAACCATCCCGGGTTGCCTGCCTGGGGTGGCTTCGGTTTTCTTTTTCTTTTCCCCTCTCCCGTCATACTTGGGAGGGAGGAGTACCAAGCCTCCCAGGGATGGCTTTTGTTTCTCATCTTCCATCTTTTATTTGTTATTTCTGTCTTACGCTTCTGACTATAGCTACAATAAGGTTTCTAAATTTTTCTTCTACCTTCGCCTGACGCCGTTGTTCTGAAGAATGTGAAGTTTGCTTTAACCCACAAGCTGAGAGATTTTGAAGGAATTTGCACGACTTTTGTGCGACTAAATTCCGAATTTTGTGTTCGGAAATGCAGAGCTGCAATTTTCCTCAGCGCTATTTGAGTTGCTACTCAATATTGCTTCCGCAAAATTAATCATGTCCTGCTTTATAACCTAAATTTAAATTATTTTTTCTTCACTTGAAAAATGCAAAATGATGGGGATGGTTCCCTTGACTGGTCCCTCCTGTGGTTGAGGATGTCGCAAAAATCGTTTCTAGCTGAATGCCCTGATGAACCTGATTAAGCCTGACCAGAATTTTTGGGGGTCGGTCAGATTTTGTCTATGCGTTATTAACCTAAATCTGACGACCTAATGGCTCCTGACCAAGTTCTTCGGCCAAATCAGGTTTGATTAGGAAAAATGGAGATATTGTTCCCAAAGGTAATGACACATTATGTAATGAGGCATCCCCGAAGGTAGCATTTTCAAAATCGAGGATCTTGGCACCACTTTCACAGATGACGAAATCATGCCTGTTGAGGTCGCCATGAAGGATACCGAGAGCATGGACCCTTCGAACGAGACTCTGGCAGAGTGTGCACTACGACTGTGCAACTTCTCCATCAGAAAGTCCATTACTCGACCGTGCTTCGTTTGGTGAGAGAGGATTTTAGTGAAACGCCTTGACCATCCAGCTTGCGGTATGCTGCGGTCTCTCGTTCCACCATGAGGATTTCAAAGAGCGATTTTAGCTTAACGTCTACCATGGAAGAATGCCATAGAGTAATCGAAGCGACGTCCTTGAGAGGTGTAAAGTGTAGCTCATAGCGTCGGGGCGGAGCCTCGTGCTCGCGGTTTGCTTGCTCCTCACGTTCGCGAAAGATGCAGGCGGTCATCCAATTACCGACTGGGAGAGCAGGCAATTGTTCAAATAGATACGATGTAAATTCAAGGGTATCCTTATCGTAAACGCTGTCATCCACTGATATGTACTTGAAAAGTTCTCTTCGACCACCACTTTATATTCCTTCTAATTCCAATCCACGAATCCACACGGATCCACATACGACCCACCTCTTGTCCGCCTCTTCCGCCCGATGTCTACCACCAACGACCACAAGGACACAACCAAGACTCGCGTCCACCCATCCCGCCCTTGCCCCCAATTTCCGTCCGGATGGAACAGTTGTGTCGCTCATGCCTGAGCGGGTCATGCCCAGTCTGCCTGCAGATGTGAGCCGCCTTGTTCTTTGCCTGTGATGTGCGCTGATGAGAGCGTATAGATGGCGCGAACACTAGATGGCCCTGCGAATGGATACGCACCGTCTCCTACCCCTGCCCCACTCCGCAGATCATCGCTGCATCCCACCCAGTACAGCGGAGGATACCCACTAGACCAGTACCGTCGACCCTCGCCGAGTGCGAGAGCTGGATGGGTGAAGGCCTGGTTTAGAATCGGAAGAGATTATGAAACGACGGGAGATGTGACCAGGGCAAAGGATTGCTTTGAGAGGGGAATGAAAGGTGGGGTTGAGAGTTGTTATTATGTGACTGCGTTCTCGTGCTATTTCGGCGCATTTTAACTTTGGCGTAGCGACTGGGAATGGCGAGATTGTTGGGCCAGTTGGGAGTCCAGCCATCGGGAGATATCGCCATGCCGTTCTTGCAAAAGGTCGCTACCCATACCAGCGTCGAGTCTCCTCATCCGGCGTATGTCTACGGATCGCTCTTACTAAGTGAATTCACCGCCGCAAAAGTCGAAGAGCGTCATTATGTGCCGTTGATTCCTCAGGGTGAGAGCCCTTGTTAATCCTATGGCTCGTTCTAACCTGCGTCTAGGGGTCTAGGGTCGTTGCCGACCAGTGAGGCCACAAGTATATTAAACGAGCCGCGTATCTAGGCTTTGCGCCTGCGCAGTACAAGCTTGGCCATGCATACGAGTGTGCTGTTCCACCGTTCCCGTTCAATCCGTTGTTGTCCGTTCAGTATTACAGGTGAGTGCTATGATGCCTATAGTCGTCTAACCTTAACTGGTTTCCAGTCGTGCATCCCGACAAGGAGAAGCAGAGGCAGATATAGCATTGTCCAAGTGGTTCCTATGCGGCGCTGAGGGCGCATTTGAAAAGGACGAAGGGTTGGCGGTTATATTTACTGAAAAGGTGCGTTTGGGCTTCCCGTCACGATCTATTCACGTTTATCATTTCCTAGGCCGCAAAGAAGGGTCTTCATAGTGCAGAGTTTGCGATGGGATACTATGCCGAAGTTGGAATAGGTGGACCGAAGGATTTGGAGGCCGCGAGGCGGTGGTATGCCAAGGTGTGTACGCTATCACATATCCCTTTCGGTCAGTTGACTCTTTGTTCAGGCCGTTGAGCATGGCAATGCCGACCCTCCAGCTCGTCTCACGACGCTGTCTCACCCCGCTCCCCAAGCTCTCTCCCGTGTTCAGCCAGCACGATGATATCACCAACGACAAGCTTGTCCACAAACGTATCCAGGCTTTCGCCCAGGCAGTCACTGCAGGCCGTGTCTCTGACGCCAACCACGCACCCGACAAGGCAGATCGTTTGAAGGCGCAGAT